>Ga0194132_10009363_pt1 | contig 13531 bp, 15 predicted proteins | sample TA2KigOf80mmetaG_FD_148612 | JGI IMG/M metagenome (GOLD analysis project Ga0194132, IMG submission 148612) | Freshwater microbial communities from Lake Tanganyika, Tanzania - TA2015054 Kigoma Offshore 80m | ecosystem: Environmental > Aquatic > Freshwater > Lake | place: Tanzania: Lake... | reverse complement strand
TGCTGGTGCTGGCCGACCCCGGGTCGTCGTAACGTCCCGGGACAACCAGCCACAGAGAAACCAGCCCCAGGATGATGACCCAGGACGCACGCCTGCTCGGGGGGCCTGAGAGCCGCGACCAGAGATTCGTGCCGCGTTCTCGGAGTTTCCCGCCCATCTCCCACACCTCGATGGCCTTAACGTCGGGGGATTACGAAACCGTCGGTGTACAGCGAGTCGATGATCACGTACGCCTTCTCCGGGTAAATCGGACCTTCGAGCAGGTGGACCACGGCGGTTACCGTCTTGTTTTTCGTGAATTTCGGCAGGCAGGAGGCGGGAACACTCAGGGTCACCCGACGTCCGGACTTTACCGTGACTTTGCATCCAGCGTAGACGCCCTGGCGGTCACCCATAGAGGACTGGTTGACGTAGACGTAGTCGCCGTCGGAGGAGTTCAAGGATAGGGTGATTTCGTCACCTCGGCCCAGTCCGTAGACGGAGGCCTCCACATTGAAAGCGTTTCCCTTCAGGTAGATGCGCACTTTTCGCAGATCCGCCTTGCCGTACTCTCCGTCACCGGGCACGTCCTTGAAGGTTAGGGGCGGCGAAGGCGGATTCTCTCGCGCCGAAACGCTAGCGGTGCAGGCGAGCAGGCACAGGTGGGCGAGCAGGACCGCGGCGAGGAATTTGGCCCCCAGACCATGGGCGGCGCGCCGTGCTACGGGAGGGTTTGCGGCGCCCGATGCCATATGCTAACTATGCAGTATCGTGGTCGTTCAGCATACATCCGACCGGTCGTCGTCCATGCCGTAGACGGATTCGGGCGCCCGGGAGGCATGCGGGCACCGTGTTTAAACATGAATTGGTCCCCTCCCACTCCCGACCAACTCGTGACGATCCCCGGTTCGAGAGTCACAGGGTTCGCCGTGAGCGATCTTGCGGTTACCGCGGCCGCGGATGCGTGGCGTACGCTCAAGAGTGTTTGGTGGGCGCTCGCCCTGCCTTGGCTGGTGTTCTCCGGGGTGTCGTTGGCCGCCGTCAATCACATATCGAAAGACCCGGCCGTGGCGCAACTAGAGAGCGCCTTAAACGATTTCCAGGAGATCAACGCCAACGGCGCGACCGAATCCCAGATAGAAGAACTGATGGACACCATAGGGAGCATAGATTACAGTGGTTTGTTCGCGAAAATCCTGGCCTGGGGTATACCGCTGGCCCTGGCCTACGTGGCCATAGTCTCCTTCACCACCACGGTCGTCGCCCTCGAAACCCGTCGCCTACGAGGGGAACGGGACGGCATCCGGCGGGATTCCTTGCGCGCCGCCCTGGGACGCGCCCCGTCCATGGTGCTGGCGTACCTGTATGTCATCGCCCTTCCGGTGGTACTCGTTTCGCTTGCCGCCGCCATCACCGCGCTCACCGGCAATTTTGCTCTCACCGCGCTAAGCATACTCGTGGGTCTGCCCTTGGGGTTGTGGTGGGTGGTGCGCAACGCGCTGGTCGGGGTCTCCGTTGCCACGAGCGCCGGCTTCGCAGAACCGGCCGGCAAGGCCTCGCGGGCGGTAAAGGGCCGTTGGTGGGCGGTGGCGATAAGACTGTTTCTCACCAGTCTGTCCCTTCTCATGGTCTCCACGATAGCCGCAATTCTGGTGGACGTTGGGGAGCTAGCCGTCTCCTCGGGCATACTGGTGCTGTTGCTGGCCCAGCGTCTGCTTACCACGTTGATCGGTACCACCTGGACGGCCTCGGTCCAGCTTGCGATGCTCGACGCGCTCGCCAGGGAGAACGGGTCAAACTGACACTCTTGCCCCGCCGCGGGTGGGTACGCGCCGACAGTATAAACGTATCAAACAACCCAACCACCACGCCCCGAAAGGAACGGTGATGGACACTACCATGAAACCGGCCGCGGAGGCCACCAAGAACTACTCATCGAAATTTCCCTGGCTTACTTCAGTGACGGAATCGTTGCTGCCGCAGGAATGTTTCCCGCACGTAGTTTTGCGGCACGCCAATTTGCAGATGTACACGACAGTGCTGCATCGCACCGACCAGTGTGTCTACCGCGACAACAATCGGGCTCAACTGTACTATGAGCACGTCGACGAGGCCCGCCCCGCTTACCTTTGTTCGTGCATGTTCGCCGCCGGCGCAGAAAACCCCGGCGATTTCGAATTTTCGCGAATCCTTTACGTCCTGCGACGGTACTACGAGTCCCTGGACACGTCTCTCCTGCCCGACAGGTACGGAAGCGACGCGGACTTCCCGGCGTTCAAGGCTCTGGCCGTAAGGTACCACAGGGACATGGTCGGGAAGATGGGGTTTGCGGGGGTGCCCCTGCAGTCATCTATCACGGAGCATCGACTCGACCCGCGTCTGGAAGGTATCAGAAGGAAACTTTGCGAGAGATGGGACAGGGCGGAGGAAGACCACCCCCTAAACCCCGCGCAGGTTGCCGAAAACTCCATGCGTTATGCCGCCAGGTATTTTGTCTGGAAACGACTGAACCAGGTCGAGTCACGGAACGTACCCTACGCGATGCACAACCACCTGAATGCTCTGGTGGGAAAGTGGTTGGCCAGACCGGTAACCACCAGCTTACTGGACGAGTTCTTCGCCCCGCACGCCGCCGCCTTGCGCGAAGATTCGCGCAAGGTGACCACGCCTTCGTTCTCTACGGACACTTTGAGGTCCCTGGATAGCGAGTGGGCCGTGCAGATGCTCCAGACCACGATGGTCGCGTGCCACATAGGGTCCCCTACCATGGAGGCTTTCAATGCGTGCAAGGGTCCCCGCCCGTTGCTGCTATGGTACGGCATACGCGCCCGCGGTCAGAATGTGGCGTGGGGCGAGTACCCGGGACTGGTTCTCAAGTGGCTGCAAGCCAGCGGCGAGGATCTGGATCCCCAGGGCTTCGAGTGCACCAAACCCGGCGGCCTCGTGTCACCCATATGCGAAAATCCTGGTTTGGATTCCGTGCAGTGGTCTCTGGCTTTGAAACTTTGGGAGGAGTCCTTCGCTTCGGCCGCCAATGGCGTCACGAATCAAGAGCCGACAACCCAAAGTCCGTTCAGGGACCAGAAAGTCGCCATAGACGCCGCCAGGCACATGTGACGCGCCGCGGCGCGTCACCGCAGTTCATGCAGCATCACACAGGCGCCCGCGAAGCGGGCGCCTGTTTGCATGTATGCTAGCGACACCTATCCTTTTCCCTTGTATGCGGGCGTTTATGTGGGCGTTCCGCACATTATCTAACCATGCCCTCAAAACCCTTGCTTGTAGGCTTTTTTTGCGCGGGATTGTTCGTCTCCGCATGCGGCGAGGAGGAGTTTCTCCTTCCATCTTTCCCCGCCCCCGCCTGCCCGGATTACGGGTCAGATCCGCTGGCTGACGCGTACGACCCGGCCGCGCCCTTGCCCGTGGAAGTGGCCAGGGAACTGACAGGTTTGACGGAGGACGAGGCGGGGATCTGCGCGGCATCCCTAGGATGGTCCTTCCGTGTAGCGGTCAGGGACGGGGAACGTCTACCCCTGACCAAAGATTACGTGGCCAACAGGGTCAACGTGTCCGTGGACGACGGCAAAGTAAGCGAGGTGTACGTGGGATGACGAAAGTATCGGTGGTCGTGCCGGTTCACAACGAGAGCCTCATACTGGAGAATACCGTCTCGTCCTTGCACGGCATGCTTTCCGCGAGGTTTCGGGACTACGAGATAGTCCTGGTGGAGAACGGTTCCACGGACGGGACCAAAAGTATGTGCGAGTCTTTCGCCCTCGCCGCCGCGAACGTGACCGCGTTGTCGCTGCCCGTGGGCGACTACGGACTCGCCTTGCGTCACGGCATCACGGAGAGCGGATACGACAAGATCATAGTGTTCGACGCCGATTTGTACAGCGGGGATTTCGTAGACGACGTGCTCCGCCTGCTGGCCGCGGAGGCGGACATCGCCGTGATAGTGGCCTCCAAGAGGAACAAGGGCAGCGTCGACTCGCGGAGCGCCTACCGGAAACTGGGGACCCTGCTTTTGAACGCGCTGATGCGCACGGCTTTCGGACTGAAAGTTAGTGATACCCACGGTATGAAGTTTCTCGACAGGGGGGCGCTAGGCGACGAGTTGAACGCCACCAGGGAGGCCGGGTCGTTGTACGATACCGCCCTGATTTTGCGAGCGGAACGAAACGGCAAGAAGGTCAGGGAGGTTCCGTGCACCGTCCGGGAGATACGCCCCCCGCGCACAAAGTACGCGATCCGCGCCCTACAGACCCTGTACTATCTGGGGAAATTACGGGTACGAATTATGGGTGAGAAAAGGTCCCCTGCGACCGCCTTGTAGTGGTTGCCCGGGCCCGGTCTCTAGCGGTTCTCGACGGCCTTTTCCCGGTCGGGGAAAAGGAAGGTTTCCAGGCCCTTCTCGGACCTGCTCTGGATGTACACGATTCCCGGGCCGGTTAGTTCCAGTACCATTCCCTCACCCGTAAGCACGGAGGCCGCCAGGCTGGAGAGCGGGCCGCTGCGCGTAGGCATGCCCTGGCTCCAGGCCACGATGTGTCCGGTGTCCACTATTAGTTTTTGACCGCCGGCTAGTTCGAACCTCTCCAGTCCGCCGTAGGACGCGATGAGCACCACCCCGCTGCCGCGGCAGTTTATGGCGAACAGTCCCTCACGCATAACGATTTTCTGCATGTTGGTCACACCCACGGATACTTCCACCGTTGGCTCGTGCCCCAGATAGGAACCGCTTTGCACCGTTATCGGTCCGTCGGCCCCCAGGTCCACTGCGGCGATATCCCCCGGAAAATTAGGTCCCGCCGCCACCCATGCCCCTTCTACGGCCGCAGTGTACTTGCCTTGGAAGAACTTTTCCTCAACCAACAGTTTTCTGGCAACGCCGCCGATCAGCCCACCGGACACCGAGCTACCGACGGAGATCCCGCCGCTCATAGCCACCATGGATCCTTTCTCCAGGTACACCGATTCCCCGGCGCTAAGGGTCACGTAGGCAAGGGCGTAAGACGGCCCGGAAGAGATGCGGAAATTCATACCCACATTATAGTAACACCGGGGCGCTATTTGTTGCGCTTCATCCTGGCGGTAAGCAGTCTTCGCGCCCTCGCCGTCGCTAGCCGCGGGATCGCCACGAAGATCCAGGCAATTTTCCTGTGGAAAATCCCCACCCCGGCGATAAGCCCGCCCACCAGTCCCGCTGCGAGCGACTCCGCTAGATAGCCGTTCGGTAGATTGTCGCCGGAGACGTCCCACAATCCCCAGCACAGGAACAGGAGAACGTAAAACGTCACAGTGGCCGCCCCGGCGAGGATTGGACGAAACGTCATCCTCAGCACGGCGTTCAGGTAGGCGGGTCCGACCAGCAAGATGTACACCACGACTAACGTCAGGAATCCAAACCGACTGTAGGGGACCTGCATCACAAGCGTGGCCGCGACAGGGAAGATAAGCAGCCCTGCGAGAAATTTTATCAATCCCCTGACCGGGAACCTGGAACCATCCTGTCCGTCGGGGGAGGGCTTCTCCGGGACCGCTACTTCCACAGGGCGTCAACCCTGCTGGGGGACAGGACGGCTACCCTGTCCGGAAGGAAGAGGGGGCTCATGTAAGAGCTGGCGGGATCGTTGGGATCGTACAACGCGGCCACCACCAGGTATACGCCACCCGGGCTGCCGATTGCCCGCAGGCAGGCCTTCTCCCGGGCCAGGGCGACGCTGCTGGCGGTTTTTATGTCGGCTTCGTATTTCTTTACGGCGTTGATCAGGCTGCCGCCTGCACGGGCGACGATGGTCAGCTCTTTTACCACGACCGGCAGAATCTTCTCTATGTGTTTCTTCTGTTTAGACAAATTCGCCGCACCCGGTCTGCGGCAGAGGTTCGCCCACGCCTTGGCGCTCAATGCTCGTCTTTTCTCGAGTTTTTCGTAGGCAGCCAACAGGGAACGCGGCCGTAGGCCGGGGGCGAATGTTAGTGCACTGTCCAGATTGCTTCCGCTGCGGAGTATCCCCATGAGCGCGGTAGCGTCGTCCCGGGTGCACCGGGTCTTGCTACTGCCGGGTTTGCCGATATGCTGTTTTAGGGCTTGCACGAACGCGTTTTCCTCGCTGGGCGTCATGGGGTATCCCGTGCCGCCGGGCCAAGTGTTCCACATTTTGCGCATACACGGCACTGTCTACGGCACGGCGTTATGTCGCGCCTGTTGATCTATCGGTGTTGACTAAACCGTGCTACAAATATACCATTAATCACAGGGGTACGCACTAGTGCGGGTGTATCGCGCCCCGGAGGGTTCCGCACTTACTGGGTCTGGGCTAGCGACCGCATGACGTCCTCCGGGAGGAAGTTGGCCACACGTATTGGTTTTTCGGGGTTATCCACGCCTTCATCGTGCAGTCCCAGTCCCTGGAGAATGTACGCCAGTTCGGTGCGCAGCACCAGCAATTCGCCCGGGGAGAGGTCCGGGTAGGAGGAAGTGAACAGTCCGGTCAGGGCGTCCAGCCACGCGCTCAGGGGTACGCGCATATCCGAGTCGAGCGCCGTACGGATGCTCTGGGCGGGGTTAGTTCTCTGCGAGTGCTCGGTTGCCGCGGAGAAGTGCCCCGAGACGACTTCCGTGGCGAGATCCGCCCTCATTACCGTCACGCGTCCTCTTTCCGGTATGCGCAAGGTGTCCAAAAGTCCGCCGATCCGTAAAAGTATTTCGTGTTCCTCCCGGTCCGTCAGGCTGAAGGAGGCGGACAACGTACCCAGGATGGTGTTGACCCAGTGGTGCCGCCCTGTACCGTATTGTTCGTCGACGCCGCCCAGTAGATCACCGTCCTCGTAGTGGCCGTTTTCCGGCCAGGTATCCTCGGCGAGGATCTCGCCGTCATGCTCGTTCATAGTCACGGTTAACTGTGTCCGACCGGGGTGTTTGCGCCCTCATCCTCGAACTCTGTGGCGCCCGGTGCGGTCTTCAGCTCGCACGCATCGGTGGTGCAGAAGCGTTCCCCCGCGGCGTCCACCCCGGTCCCCAGTGTACCGGCGTATACAGGGGCGAAGTCTATTTTTCGCAGCTTTCCACAGTATTCATTGTAGTCCTGCAGGCTTATGGGGGAGTATGGCATCTGGGGATAGGCGGCGGTGGACGAGGGGAGAAAACTCACGGTTTTGAGCTGTCCCTCGAACATGTGTAGCACCGTCTCGATGTACTTGCCTTCGTTGACGGGGTCGAAACTAACCGTGACGCTGACCGCATTGTCCGACCAGTGGCGTTGGCTCACTGCCGCCAGGTTCATCTTCTCCCAGATGGTCACGTCTTTTTCCGATCTTTTTTGACTGGTTTTGACCGGAAAGTAGACCACTTTGGTGGAGGAACTGACCACGTCGTCTTCCACGGTGTATCCGGCCGCCGCAAACAAAGGAACCATCGGGTCCTCCGCTGAGAATCGTATTGCCCGCAGGTAGGTGTTCCCGCCCGGCGCCCAGTGCACCCCCGGGGTGGATCCGGCCAGTATGGATACCGATCCCGACGGTTTAACCGTGGTGGTTTTGACCGACTCCCTGATGCACAGCCATTCGGAGTAGACTTTGTCCCATTTGTTTACGGTGGCGTAACCGGCATCCATCCAACTTATGAGCGCCGGTAGGCCTGCGTTGTCGGCAAACTCTGCTATCCCGGATATCGAGGTGCCTATCCGTCTATTGCGCTGCATAATGGAGTTGGTTTTGGCCCAGTGCGTGGGCACCAAGGTGACGGTTTTTGCGTAAAGGTAGGCGAATTTCAGGGTCCTGGTGAAGTCTTCCACCGAGGTGTGCCTGTTGAGAAAGCATTCCACCAAGGTGCATAGTTCGTAACTCTCCAGTCCCTGTTCCGCGCAAGGGTTGAATCCGGCGATCCTGTAGTCCTTGTCGTTGGGAGGGTCGACCAGTCTACCATGTTTACGCGCCAGGTCCAACCATATCAGTCCCGGTTCCCCGTTGAGGGCTATGCCGGGCACCACCTTAGTGTAGTCGTCCCCGGGGGAGACGATGATGGAATTGTTGCTCATCCAGCCCCAGCCCGGGTTCTCGGTGTCGTACGAATTGCGCTCCGGGAACCACTCAGGGTCCTTGAGGTGGATGAAGACGTCATCTGCCTTGTTGCCGAGGGCTATGAGCGCGGACCGTCTAACGTTGCCCGCGACCACGCATACTCCTATGAGGTTGGCGATGTCCACGATGAGCTCGGTGCCGACCTTCTTGCCTACGTTGCTGTCCAGGGTCCTGCGCAAGGCGGTGTGTAGACGGACAAGCGGTTCCGGTCCCGACGATGTCCCGCCGAACCCCCGGATGGGCAGGCCCTCCGCCCTGATCTGCGAGTAGTCGAATTCCCACACCGGTTGTTTCGCCAGAAGGTAGGAGTCCAGGATCTTCTCCACAGAGGAGACCCAGCCTTCTCTCGAGTCGGGGATGACGTAGGTTTGGGGGAGCTGTTCGGGGGCGAACACCTTAATCTCCCTGGACGCCATGAGGGTGTCAAAGCCCACCCCGATCCCCAGCATGCTGGCCTCCATGAGGAAGCAAAACGGTTCGCTGGGGGAGACGTCGTACTCCCCTGTGCTCACAAAACTGCAGTTGTTCAGGGCCGCCGAGTTGTGCTGCTGCATGATGTAATCGGTACCCATCATCCACAGGCCCCTGCCGGGCGGTAGCCACTTAAAGGTGTACATCCTCTCGAAGGCCTCTTTGGCGGACGCCGCGGCCTGTTCCTCGTTCCAAGGTAGACGGTTCGCCAGTGCGTGGTTCTTCTGTATGGAGTACATGCCGTTTATGACCCTCGTACACACGTCTGTCCAGTTCTCCTTGGACCCGTCGGCTTTTAGTCTGGAGTAGGTTCTGATGAACGTTATCTCGCCCAGGGCGTTTCCGCCGGCATCCGTGAAACCGAAATCGGGACTCTTGGCCGCATACTGGGCTATGAAGGACGCCGGTAGTTTGAAAGAAAAGTTTGTTGATGCTGACACGTTGTGCTACTCCTGTAGGTGCGTTCTATTGTTACCGGTCGGGTGGTTACGGCACTTACCGTACATACAGTAAGTGCTGGCCGCGACCCGCCAAAACACTTACAAGGTCAAAGGGTTCACCAAGTCTACCACGAGCAGCATCAGGGCGGACACAATGTAGGCACCCACCACGAACGCACTGATCATCCCCACGAGTCTTGGGCTGAAGGGACCCGGGTTTGGTACTCCGCGCATGCGGTATACGCGTGTTCGCAGGGATTCGAGCCAGACCAGCACGATTCTTCCCCCGTCAAACGGTAGGAGAGGCAGCGTGTTGAACACCGCCAGGGAGATGTTGATGGCCGCCAGCACGCTCAGTAGCATACCGAGTCTTTGGCTCAGGGAGGAGTCGAGTGTCCCGATCCCCGCGCCCAGTCTGCCCAGACCCACGGGGCCCAGCAGATCGGGATCCTCGGAGGTGTCGCCGGTGACGGCTTTCTCGAAGGAAGTGTAGACGGTCACGGGGTACTTTAGCAGCACGCCGGCGGTCCATATCGCTGTTTCTTTGAAGACGTACGCGGACTCGCTTACCGGGTAACGCCGCACCCGAGATAGGGGGGTTAGCCCCAGGTAGCCCCTGCCGGGGATGTTGGGGTGCTCTGCTAGCGTTATCGAGACGGATTTCCCGGCCCCTTCACTGCTTACTACCACCATGCTTACCGTGTCTCCGGGCGCGTAGTCTTTCATGATCTTTACGAGATCGTTCCAGTCTTCGATGGTCTTCCCGTCTACGGAACGGATGACGCTACCCTCGGTCACCCCGGCCGCAAACGCCGGTCCGTCGCCGGACTCCGCGCAGTCGACCTGGTCCATCACCGCGCATTTGGAAACCTTGTCGATGGTGGACGTATATTCATCGACCCCGATGGCCGAGAGGGACACCACGGAGAGGATCAGCGCCAACAACGCATTCAGCGTGACACCCCCGATGAGCACCACCGTTTTCGCAAACGTTTTCATGTCCCTGAACAACGTGTAACCCGGCTCCCGCACGCCCAGACCGTCCTGGTCCATTCCCTCGATCCAGACGTACCCGTAAAGGGGTATGAGTTTGAAGGTGTACAGGGTGTTGTTGCGGGTATACCTGGCCAAGGTGGGCCCGAAACCAACAGAAAAAGAACTCACTTTTCCTTTGTACATGCGCGCGGCGTACATGTGCCCGGCTTCGTGCACCGCTATGGATATACCTACGCCCGCCAGCATAAGCACCAGAAACAGCATCCCCATGCACCGGACAGTGCGTTTAAGGTGGCGTTTGTAAAGAAACTCGGCCGCCCACCTACTCTACAATTATTTGAGTTTTCCCGGATTTTTTCAAAGATACTAGGATTTCTTCCAGTTTGCCGTATTCTTCCTTGTTTACCCGCACCATGGTTTCCCACCCGTCTGCGATTTTTCGCGGACCGTAGACCGTGCCCGGCCAAGCGGACGTATTTGGCGGGGTTTTGCGTCCGGTCCTCACTATCAGCATCACACCGAAAGGCGGCAGACCATCCTTGCGGGCGTTGAGCCACGCGTCCTTGATGCAGGGTATGAAATCGCGTTTGCGTATGCTTTTCAAAACCGGATCAGCGTCGCCCCAGTGGAGTATGACTACCTCCCCGCCCCGTCCGGCGGATGCCAGGATCCGTGTTATGCCCGCCACGGGGTTTTGTCTGGAAAGTCCGGCTGAAGTTTGTACTACGTTCTCGAATCCCGGCACCACCAGGCGCACAGGTTGTCCGCCGATCGTCTCCAAGTCTTTAAGTTTGACGATTGTGTGCTTCTTGTAGGTGTGCCGGAGCCTTTCCGCTCCCCAGCCCGCCCACAGGAAACCCTTGGAACCGCAGGTAGGGCAGGGGTCCTTGCTGGGATGTTCGCAGTACGTGTCGTCGCATACTTGGCACTTTGCCGGTGCCTTGCACCGGGCGCACAGACGTAATGAATCATGGTTGTCGGCCACTATGTAACTAGTCAACCGGGTATCTTTCATGATCTTTTCCACAAGAGGAGGGTTTCTGGTCAGACTGGGGTGTAGTTGCGATCGGTTGATGGTGACTATGTTCGGCCACAGTTTGGTGTACTTGGCAACAGGAAGGATCTTGCCGCCCTGCAGCGACTGGCAGCTAGGGGAACTGGTTATGAAGGTCAGTGAACATTTATGAAGTTCCGCCCTGATCTTGGCCACCTGCCTGCTGTGGGTGTAGGGGACGCTGGCTTCTCTGTGACCGGGGTGCTCCTCGTCGACGACCACGATACCGTCAAGTTGGCGCGCCGAGTACAATCCCGCCGTCCGGGTACCCACCCCGACGGCAACTGTGCCGCTCCTCCAGCCGTTCCAGGCACCGGCTCTGGCCTTGGAGTCGAGCCTGGCGGCACCCGATACGAACTGTGCCAGCACCTCCTCAACCATCTGCACCGTGGGGCAGATCACGAGAACCTGTCCGCGATTTTTCACTCGCGCCACCTCCAGCGCTGCGAGTCGTGACGACACGCTAAGGGGCGCCTTCAACACCACACGTTCCCTCCAGTTGGTTTCGCAGACGGGCAGAGAGTCCGTATCGGATTCACGTAACACCAGTTCACCGGCATCCAGGGGCTCGCTGTTGCGATTGGAACCGGGGGACACCCTGCGCGCCACCTGCGCGAAGGTGCAGTAGTGGGCCTTGGCTATTTTTTCTGCTGCGGTTAAGTCGACCGGATCGACCCTCGACCCGTGGACTTTGATTATACTCTTTATGGCGCCTTTGCACATCCCGCCGGGTCCTATGACTAAACCGTGTCTCTCACTCTTACCGAAGGGTACGGTTACGGCGTCACCAGTGGAGCACGCTACGCCGGGCGGTACGCTGTAGGTCAGCGGTCCCAGTCCCACCACATCGTCCACCAGTACGCTTACCCGTCGAAGAGTGTTCCCTGTCACAGGAAAGATTATGCCCGCGACTATTCAGGGGACATTCGTCGCCGGGCACTCACTCCATCTCAATGAATATGCATTCCCCCGGGCAGGCTTCCGCGGATTCCACCACATCGTCCAGCAGGTCTTCGCTGACATCCGCGAGGCCGCCGCTCATGCGCAAAGCCGGCTCACTTCCCGCACCCGACTCACCGAAACGGTTGACCCACCGCTCCTGCTTGACGTAGGCGAGCCCGTCGTTGTGCATCTCGAATATTTTCGGACATATCTCCGCGCAGATCCCGTCCCCGGTGCACAAGTCCTGGTCTATCCATACTTTTATGCCCATACCTAGTACAGTGGGGCCTGCACATGGGGCCTGCACATAGGTGGACGATTGTTTGCCCGGCCCAAAACCCTACCTGAGGGGCAAGGTGGACGCAGCATCCCTTGCTTTGAGCATCCTCCACCGAGTGTCGGGTTTTGGCTGCCGTGGACGGTTCAAGTTGTGTCTCGCTACGATCCCCATTCCCAAGTCGAGGTTCCCGGCTGCGGTTTTTCCGCCGACGCCAAGATCGTCAACCTGTTGGCCTACTTCAATCGTTTCGGCTGCCGGACCCGGTATTCCTGCCAAGGCGTCAACCCGTCGACGGTCTACAGCGACCGCGCCGCCAACATAGAAGAACTTAAGGCTGCTGGCCATACCTGCGACATTGATCCTCGCGACCCGCTAAGCGACACCCGGGCCAGATTTATCCCGGGGATGGTTTGAGTCCGGACCCCACCCAAGCAAGGTGAACCAAACCACCGGGGGTAGTTTTCCTACATCCCAAGCAGGTATGTGCCACCGAGATGCAGCAGATTTGCAAGCGGTGGCGAGTATAAAGCCAGCATAATGGCGTGGTTGGGGGCGTGGATTACCCCGACGATCCCAGCCATCACCCAGCTTCCGATCGCGGTGAACAATGCCGCCCCTCCGCTGCGCCCGATCACCCGGTGTTTTTCTCGGCCCAGGACCTGTTATACGGTTCGCTCAAGGGGGACCGTCAAGCAAAAAGCTGGGGTAGAATAATTGGTGATTTCTTGGGCACCGAGTCTTGATGTGTTCTATCGGCCCATCGGTTGATTCCAACAAATTCCTCTCCACCACTTCGGCCGGCAACCCGCATCCAGGTTCCAAGCATCTGGTGTACTCTACTGCACCCATGTACGTACTCATGTCCGTCTGACGGTGTTTACCACAACATGTTCGGGCCTTCTTATGCCTCCCGGGTTCGCCGCGCACGACGGAACCCCAGAACCCTAAGAAGGCCGCCAGTGTTATGCGCATACCCCACAGTGCCCCTCGCGCCGGTTAGTCGCGCACCGAAGGGCGCACAAAAGTAAGTCGCACCACCCTAGATTTGGAGTCCCATGCCAACGGAAGCACCACGTTTATGTCGTTGCGTATCGGGGTCTCGGCGCGACGGATGTAGCGCAGTGAGTTGGTGTGCGCCGTTATGAACGCGTCGTAGGACACCGTAAGCAGATGCTCTACCCCCGCCCATGCATTCAGCGCCTTCCACGCCTTCTCCCCGTCTGGGTACGCTTGCAGGAATCTGACCGCGGATTCGACGGAGGCCTCGGGCAGCTTTGCGCCCGGTTT
>Ga0194132_10009362_pt1 | contig 13531 bp, 9 predicted proteins | sample TA2KigOf80mmetaG_FD_148612 | JGI IMG/M metagenome (GOLD analysis project Ga0194132, IMG submission 148612) | Freshwater microbial communities from Lake Tanganyika, Tanzania - TA2015054 Kigoma Offshore 80m | ecosystem: Environmental > Aquatic > Freshwater > Lake | place: Tanzania: Lake Tanganyika... | reverse complement strand
GCCGAGGCGACGATCGACGGCACCAGCGTGGTCGTGCGTGGGGCCAGCGTCACTGAGCCGACGCAGGTCCGCTTCGGCTGGCGCAACACCGCCAACCCGAACCTCATGAACAAAGAAGGACTCCCCGCCAGCCCCTTCCGCAGCCTTAATTGGCAAGGCGGCAGCGCGGAGTGAATAGTCCACGAAGGGCACCAAGGACACAAAGGGGGAGTGGTGTCTCTTCGTGTCCTTGGTATGCTTCGTGGATAAGCTCGAAAGAGGACAATGATGATCTATCGGACCGTCGCCATCGTGTCGTTGTGCTTGGCGACTTCGGGCGTGAATGCTCAGGCGACCAAGCTCGACTTGACGCCCGGTCACTTCGAGTCGCTCCACACGCTGATCCGGCCGCACGACAACGAGTGGCGCCATCTCAAGGTTAACTGGATTACCGATGTCGCTGCCGCCCGCAAGAAGGCGGCCGCGGAGGATAAGCCGATCGTCATCTGCTATACCGGCGGCGCCGGCTACAACGAGCCGCTCGGCGTTTGCTGAAGCGCCACCTCGCACCACCTGGCAGGTGGTTCCGCCAACTACTCCGACGCGGCCATCAAACTCCTCAACGAGAAGTTCGTCTGCTTCGCCCCCGGCTGGTACATCAACACGAAAGATTCCGTTTATCAAGATTCGTGGAAACGCTTTTACGTCGCCAAGTCGCGGCCCGACGAAGGGACCGGCTGGCTGCGCGGCACGCAACTCGTCCTCATGACGTCCTCGGGCCGGCTTCTGCAAGGCTCGGTCAAGAGCAAGGATGGCCTCGCCGCCGCGCTTCAGGAAGTGCTCGACGGCTACGCCAAGCTTCCAGCCGATCAACGGCGGCCGAACGCGGTCGATGGCGAGATCAAGCCGCAACCGGCGCCGCCGCCAAACGGTCTTGTCTTGACTATCTACGATCGGCCCCTCGGCCGCGATTCAAAGGGCCAGTACCGTCTCCCCGACGGCGACGATTTCGGCGGCCTGCGCACCCACGCTCCGCACGGCCAACGCAGTTCCCTTTGGCTCAAGGAGGAAGAATGGCAATCCCTCCTGCCCTCTGAACCCAAGAAAGGCCAGACGCACGCCGTCCCCGCCAGGCTCGCCAAACGCATTTGGCTTTACGGGCTACTACCGCAAACGCTCTGGGTCGTCGAAGAACTGTGGAAACCGAACGCGCTGCAGTCCGGAGAAATGCATGTGGTCGTCGACGCCGTTGAGCCGCAGCTACTTCGCTTGCGCCTGCACGGCAGTGTGCTTCTGTCTTCTCCTGGCGTGTTGCACACCTGGCCGGATCGGAAGTTCGTCAAGAACATTGAGAATCGCTATGACGCCCGTATCGAAGGCGTGATCTTGTTCGACCGGATCAAGAACAAGGCCACTCGCTTCGATTTCGTCGCGCTCGGCGATTTCACAGGCCGATGGTTTGCAGGAAACAAGGGTTGGAAGGAAGCGACGCGCGATGCGCCCGTGCCGTTGGGATTCGCATTCGAACTCGACCAGACCGCGTATGAACTTCCCGCGGAACGGCGTCGCCCGCGCTCTTTCATGCACGCCTATACCTTCCGAGTCGCCGAGCAGCATTACTGGGACCCCGACTTGTGGCTCGCCGACTGGAAGAAGCGACAATCAAAATGACATCGAGGCATTGACGAAGATCAACCTGAAAAAGTAGGAGAATATCCTCGCCGCGCCTTCGTTGCCCCGGCACAGCGCGCGGCGGTCGCGGCGTACCGGATAGGCCGGATTCTCTGTCGCCCAAACCAGCGTTCCTTCGCCGGCGTGGGCCGCTTTCGATATTTGATTTCCGCTCCAATAGTCGTTAGAATATTCAAGCGTTGCGATTGTGATGTCCCGACAGCGCGCTCTCGCCGCATTAGAGCCGAGCCATGAAACCGGTGATCCTTGCCTCCTTGGCGTTCCTCGCCGTCGCTTCTTCGCAGCGCGCAACCGCTCAACTCGATCCGAAGCAGCCGTTGCAAGGCACGAAGTCGGACGCGGTAACGTATGAGATCGACTTCTCCGCCGTCGTGACGGCCCCGTACAAGACCAAGGTCCTCAAGGTTTGGCTGGCACTGCCTCAGTCGGATGTCGCCCAGACCGTCGAAGCAAGCCACTTCAGCAGCTTTCCGATGAAAGTCGAGCCGCGGATCGGCATTGAGAAAGTCCACGGCAATAAGTTTGCCTACTTCGAGTTTATCAAGCCGGAGGGCGCCCAAATCGTGCGGCACAAGTACAAGGCGACCATCCATGAAATGCGCTGGAATATCGATCCTGCCAAGGTTACGAAGGTCGATCGCTGGCCCGCTTCCTTCGACCCTTACCTGAAATCGGACAGCAGCGTGATGGTCGATGATCGCATCAAGGCGCTCATCATCGACGTCGTGCCCAAGTCGAAGAACCCATCAGACGACTTGGCCAGCATCATGAGCTGGGTGAACAAAACGATCAAGTACGATCATGGCAGCGCATCGCTCAAGGGAAGCTCCGACAGCGCTCTGACGAAGAAGGCTGGGCATTGCAGCGACTATCATGGTCTGTGCGCAGCGTTCGGCCGAGCCCTCGGCTATCCGACACGCGTGACTTATGGCATCAACACTTTTCCCAAGAACTCGCCCTCTCATTGCAAGCTTGAAGCGTACCTGCCGCCTTACGGCTGGGTCTGCTTCGACGTGTCGGAGACGCAGCGCGTGATGCAGTTCATCGAAAAGGATAAGACGCTCGACGCCGCCAAGAAAACCGAGCTGATTCGCCTCGCCAACGATCGGCTCCAGAAGGGCTTCCGCGACAACACCTGGCTGCAGCAGACGCGCGGCACCGACTACGAGCTCGTCCCTCCCGCGGCCAAGCGCGCCCCCGTCGTTCGCACCATTTACGCCGAAGCCGACGGTGTTGCCTTGCGCGACCCGGACCCAGCCAATCCCGAGCAACGCGAATTCGGCTGGATGACCGTCCATCACTATGTGCCGAGCCGCAAAGTTGAGTACCCTTTCAATGGCTGGGCGAGCCTGATCAAAAAATAGGAATGTACCGCCGTTCGCTCCACGAAAACGAAGCGGCTGTTCCCAGCGAGTAGACAGCGCGGTCTCGATGGAACCTTCGATCCAGCCGCATCCGATGGCGCGGGGAGGACAACGATGTTGAGCCCGATTCGTTTGTTTGCTGAGGGCCTCTATCGCTATGTGCTGCTGGGAGCGTGCCTGGCGATCATGAGCACCGCCAGCGGCGCCGATCAGCCGGAGCGCAGCGAAGCGCTGTGGAAGAAGCTCGAGCCGTTCGCGCAGCCGCCCGCTGAGTTCGCGGGCAAGCTCGGGCCGTATCGCTCGCCTCTGACGTTCGCGGACGGCACACTGGCCAAGACGCCGGCCGACTGGGCCAAACGCCGCGACGAGATCAAGACGACCTGGCATAAGCGTCTCGGCGCCTGGCCGCCCCTCGTCGCTCGTCCCGTCGTCAAGAAATTTGACAAGGTCGAGCGCGACGGCTACACCGAGTACCGCGTCCAGGTGCAAGCCTCACCCAACGGTCAATGGGTCGACGGTTATCTGCTCATCCCCAACGGCAAAGGGCCGTTCCCCGCGGTCGTCGTGCCGTTCTATGAGCCCCTCACCAGCATCGGCCGAGGCAACAAAGGCCGCGGTGTCGGCACGCATGACTACGGGTTGCAACTCGTCAAGCGCGGCTTCGTCACTCTCTCCATCGGCACCCCCGGCTCGATCGATCGACTCGGCGGCGACACGCGCGACGCGCTTATCAAGGCCGGTGAAGAGTTGCGCCGCCAGCCGCTCACGCTGCTCGCCTACGTCGCCGCCAACTGCCTCACCGCCCTCGCCCAGATGGAGGAAGTCGATCCCGCACGCATCGGCATCATCGGCCTGTCCTACGGCGGCAAGTGGTCGATGTTCGCCTCCTGCCTCGATGAACGCTTCGCCTGTGCCGTCTGGTCCGATCCCGGCATCGTCTTCAACGAGAAAGACTCCAACGTCAACTACTGGGAGCCCTGGTACCTCGGCTTCGATCCGAAGGTGAAACGCAAGCCCGGCGTCCCCAACGACAAGAACCCGCGCACTGGGCTGTACAAAGAACTCATCGACGCCGGCGAAGACCTTGTCGACCTGCACGCTCTAATGACGCCGCGGCCCGTGATGGTCGGCGGCGGCGTGCAGGACCCGCCCAAGAACTGGATCGCCCTCAACCATCTCGTCGCCGTCAACAACGTCCTGGGTCAAAAGAATCTCGCCTTCCTCACCGCGCGAAAGACACACGTGCCGACGCCGGAAGCGCTGGAACTGGAGCTGGCGTTTTTGGAGTATCACCTGAAGTACGCCAAGCCGAAACACGGCAAATAGAGCTCGCGCAAAGTCGCAAAGCCGCGAAGAGTACCATGAATGCAGCGGCCCGGCTCGCGTCTCGTCAGGATTCTTTTGCGACTTGGCGCGAGATTCTCTTGGCACTGCAGCAAGCAGTTTTCTCCGCGTTTTTGCTTCCATTCCCTGAAAATCGCGCTTACAATTCGGCGTCGTACAACCAAAGGAACCGCCGATGAGCGACCATGAACAGGTGCCGACATGAGCGGCCTCTGACCATCCATCTGCGTTTATCTGCGTCCATGTTTGGTTGAAGCCGCATTTCACGGGGCCCGAACATGCCCGAGAATCCGACCGTTGATGCGATCAAGACCGGTGATGCACCGATCCCGGTGCCGCCGCCTAGCGCTATCGATGCAACGGTGACGTACGCGGAGGGGAACACGCTGTCCAAGCCGAGCGTGCCGCGACCCGATTGGCCCGTGATCCCCGGCTACATCATCACCGGCGAAATCGCCAAGGGGGGCATGGGGCGTGTCTTCGCCGGCCGCGACCTGACGCTCGATCGCGAAGTCGCCATCAAGACGTTGCTGCCGGGCGCCGATGCCGAGCGGTTCGTGACCGAGTCGAAGATCACTGCCCGTTTGCCGCACCCCGGCATTCCGCCGGTGCATGCGCTCGGCACGCTCGCCGACGGGTCGCACTACCTGGCGATGAAGTTGATTCGTGGCCGAACGCTGGCGGAGCTTTTGAAGGAACGCCAATCGCCCCGGGACGATCTGTCGCGCTGGCTGCAAATATTCGAGCAGATCGCCCAGGCCGTCGGCTTCGCCCATGCGCAAGGCATTATCCACCGCGACCTCAAGCCGCTCAACGTCATGGTCGGCGCGTTCGGCGAAGTGCAGGTCATGGACTGGGGACTGGCGAAGGATATTCAATCGCCTTTACCAGCCCGGAGCGCAACCGAGGGGCCGACGCCGCAAACCGTCGCTCACGCTCCCGGCTCTGACTTGACGCAGCGCGGCGCCATCATGGGCACGCCCGGCTATATGGCCCCGGAGCAAGCGCGCGGCGAGGTCGTCGACGCCCGGGCCGACGTGTTCGCGCTCGGGGCGATGCTGACGACGATCTTGACGGGAAAGCCGCCATTTGGAGGCGATACGATCCACCAAATCCTGGCCCGCGCCGCGAACGCCGAACTGGCCGACGCGTTCGCCCGGCTCGATGGCTGCGGCGCCGATGCGGAGTTGATCGCGCTTGCCAAGCGTTGTCTGTCGGCGAAAGCGGACGATCGCCCGGCCGACGCGCGCGTTGTCGCCGAGCAAGTGGCGGCGTATCGCGCCGGCGTCGAGGCGCGCTTGCGGCAAGCGGAGACCGACCGTGCCGCTGCCCTGGTGCGCGCAGCCGAGGAGAGCAGACGCCGCACCGTGCTGCAAATCTCCGCCGGCGTCATCGCGATCGTGCTCATCGCCGGCATCATCGGCACCACGATCGGCATGGTGTCGGCGTCCAACGAAGCCGCCGAGAAGGAAACGGCCCGGCAAAACGAGGCCAACGCCAAGATCGCCGAGATCGCCGCACGCAATGCGGAAAAGGCTCGTGCCGATGGCGAAGAAGAGGCCAAGCGATTAGCCGAAGCCCGATCCGCGGAAGCAACGCGCCGCCTGGAACTGTTCCTCGGCGTCGTCGCCGACATCGATTACGGCAAAGCGCGCGACGAGGGCAAGGCCCTCACCGACGAGTTGGCAAAAAACCTGATCAACGCCGCCAAACGCCTGGAAGCCGACCCCCCCGCCGATCCACTGAAGTTGGCGGAATTGCAGAACCGCATTGGGACAACACTCCTCACCCTTGGTTATGCGGGCGACGCGATTCCCCTGTTTCTCAAGGCCAGCGGAGTGTGGTCATCCAAGCACGGCCCCGATCATCCCCACACGCTGACCAGCATGAACAACCTGGCCGACGCCTACGACGCCGATGGGCAATTGAAAAAAGCGTTGCCGCTTTACGAGAGACGCTGGCGAAGAGGAAAATGAACCTCGGCCCCGATCATCCCGACACGCTGGGGAGCATGAGCAACCTGGCCACCGTCTACGAGGCCGATGGGCAAGTGAAAAAAGCGCTGCCGCTTTTCGAAGAGGCGCTGGCGACGACGAAAACGAAGCTCGGCCCCGATCATCCCGACACGCTGCGGACGATGGGCAACCTCGCCAAGGTGTACCAGGAAGATGGCAACCCGGCCGGGGCATTGCTGCTGCTCGAAGCGAAGACGCTCGCTGCCGAAAAAGCCGCCTCCGGGCAATCGCTGACGATGCAGGTACGCAGCAAGCTCGCGAATCAGCAAGACCAGGTCGGCGAGGCGTCCTTGAACCTCAAGAAATATCCCGAAGCCGAGACGTGGCTGCGCAAGAGCCTGGCGAATTTCGAGATCACCATTCCGGACACGTGGGGCGTCTTCGACACCCGCTCGATGCTCGGCGCCGCACTGGCCGGGCAGAAGAAATACCAGGAAGCCGAGCCGCTTTTGCTGGCCGGGTACAAAGGTTTGAAGGAACGCAAGATGACCGTGCCGGCCGCCAAGAAGGCGCTCGTCCCGGCGCTCGATCGGCTCGTCCAATTCTACGAAGCGACCGGCAACGCCGTTGAGGCGGAGCGTTACCGTAAGGAACTCGCCGCCCGCAAGGCGCCGAAAAAGTGACGCGTTGTGGCCCGGCCGGGAGACCGTGCCACAACGCAAGGGTAAACCGCGACGCCATTGGCCAATCCTACGTGGGCAGCGCCACTCTTGAATGCCTGATTCCCGTGCTTGCGGCGAACGATCATTCTCCTCTCTGATTCAAGGTTTCGTTGCATTTCGGGAGGGGGGTGTGCGAGTGTGTGCGTGCAACGAAAGCGTGCACATGCCGTTGACTAAAGGAGTTACGTTCAAATAATGCGTTGCAGGCGGTTGAGCAAATTGAGAAGTGGCGCTGTCCAACTACTCTGTCTGTCTCATCAGGCTTGCGCCTCGCCTGGATGGACCGGGTAACCGGGTAACCGAAAACCGAGAATGAACTTACTGAGTGCAAGAAACCCGACTACAGCTGTGAGGAGATAAGACCGCTCCCTGACGGTCGCGGCTGTGCAAGCGTCGGTGTACAACCATTTCCTTACATGCTGCGCACGCGGGCGGAGAAAGTGAAGTCGGTGGCGAGCTGGTCCTGAGTCAGAAAGCGGAGCAGCATCGTGTTGGTGCGCTCGTTGCAGAGGCGGGCCTGATCGGGCTCGATATTGCGTGGAGGATGCTCGAAGCGATGAAGGAGATTGCGGAGGACGCCCTCGGTGACGACAGGCGAATAGTCGCCGACGATGTCCATGCCGACGAGGTCGTTGCCGGCCGCCTTCATGAAGAACTGCAAAATCTCCTGAATCTCCGCGAGATCAAGAAAGCCCGAGTCCCAGTTGGCGATCGACTCCGGCATCCACATCACACCTTTATCGAGTGAGATGTAGAGCGGAAAGCGATCGAGATCTTCCAGGTAGGGGTAGAGCAGATCTTCGAGCCGATCGTGGTCGACGGTGGCGTCGACGTTTCGTCGCAACGGCTGATGGGGCAACGAGTCCCAGAAGCCGCCCGCGAAGGTGCGGCGCGCAGGCACGGTCACGATCTTCCCGTCCTGCAAGAGACTTGTGGGCGCGAACCAACGAGACAGGTTGTCGAAGTCGCTGTCGCCGCCCAGGTGGAAGATGCGCCGCACGTTGGGCAACTGGGCCGCGTGATACAGCCACGTGCCGCAATGCAAAATCGGCACCCACGTAGTCCAATCGGGGTGTTTGTCGAGCACGAGCAGATTGAACGGCCGGTTGATGCGCCGCAAGAGCGCCAGACTGGCATGGTGAAAGTCGCCGGATCCTAGCAGCGAAATCCAGGCGTCGCTCGGTTCGTCACGGCCAAACAAGCGATCCAGTTTGCGCTCGAAGCGGAAGAAGTTCTTCCAGCGGCAGCCGAGCCGAATTCGAGGGCCCCAATTGCGTAGATCGAAAACATCGGGCTGAAACTGGCGCAGCACTCGGCTCTGTGCGGTAATGCTGCCATCCAGGTCGATCACGCGAATGCGCATTGGCGTCTCCGGGTCCGTGACGAGACAATCCGTCGGACCGGCATGGTAACGACACGGTGAGAGAAAACAAGGGCAACCAAAATGCGCGGCTTCTCGTGCGGGATTCCTGTAGGGTGCGTGGAACGCACCCCACAAGCGTGAAAGCGGCAACCCAGGTAAGCGGGGCTAATGTGGCAAACGGATCAAACCGTATCCCGTCTCATCGTCATGGCCTGGTGGGCCAAGATCGACCGCCGACTCACGAAGCCGTCGGTTAAGGTGCGTTGCCGACAAATTGGCGTGGTTCGACCACAGGACCGCGGCCAAGCCGGCCGCCTGCGGCGCCGCGGCGGATGTCCCCGCGAACGGCCGATCGCGACACATGCTCGGAAACGGAACCGTGGCCACGAAATCGGGCTTCGGCAGCCGTGAGTTCGGACCGCAGGAGCTGTACGGCGCCCGCTCGCCTCGAGCGTCAACGGCGCCGACGGCAAGCACCTTCGCGCCATCGCCCGGAAACGGAATGCTGCCGCGCGGCGTCGTCCACTCGAGTGTCCCGCCCAGCACGACGAGATGAAACGCCTCGAGTTGTGCTGCGGGGGCCTCGACGCACCGTATCTTGATCTGATAGGTGTGATCGGGTTCCGGCTCGAAGCGCACGATGGCGCGGCCTGCCTTGCGCGTCGCGTCGACTTGTAGCTGCGATCGGCCGATGACTTCGCCGGTCGCACGATCGCGAACGGAAAGCTCGAAGGCCGACTGAGTAGGACCATACAGTTCGACGGCGACCCGTTCCTTGCCCCACGGAGTGAGCGTGTTGGCATGGACCTCGTCGCGCCATTGGTGCCAGCCGGTGTCGTCGGGTTGGAATCGGCCACACCAGTGGCGTTGCGCCGTGTTGCCGGCGCTGGCGAAAAAGAGAACGTCGTCGAGCAGGGGCGCCAACCCGCGGTGGACCTCGCCGCCGCCTTCGCCGTCGGACCAGCTCGGCATGATCAACGAGCACGACATGACTTTCACGCCCTGGTCCTTGGCCCACCGCACGGCGTCCAAAAAAGATTGAGGACTGTCCGGTTCCCAGTTGACGAAGTACAGCTCCGCGTCGGGCGCCACGGCGTGCACTACTTCGCCACAGAGAATGCCGTGCTGGCTGTCGCGTGCTTCGAGATTGTGATCCCGGCGAAAGGACTTGGTGCGTACATGGCGGGGCAGCCCGTTGCCGAGGTATCGCTTATATTCACGGAAGCCGCTGTCGAGGATGGCGACCTTGACGCCCCGACCGCGCAGGTTCTTCTCGTGCCAACGGTCAACGCCGAGGCTGGCGAAATGTCGTTTGCGTTCGAGGGGAGGCGCCTCAAGGCGTTCGGCGCCGACCTGATCCTGGGGCTGCTCACCGTATCCGGCTGGGCGGTTCGTCGGCGTGCAGCCGGGCAGAATAAGAAAAAGTAGCCAGAACCAGCGAACGGACATATGCGAGCCCACAGCGTGAAAGCGGCGGCCGGCGCGGACATTCTGCCGATCCCTCCCGACTTATCGGCTTCGAGGCCCGTACGGGTCGATGGTTCGCGAAGGACTCGACGAAGAAGGATCGCAACCTGGGAAAGATATGACGTTGCGCCACTCGAATCTGAAAAGGAAAAGTCACATGACGATCCGCCCGCTCACCGCGGCCGACATCCCGTTCGGCCTGCGATTGTCGGCACAAAACAACTGGAACCAGGTCGAAGCCGACTGGAAACGGCAACTGGCGCTGGAGCCAACCGGTGGATTCGTCGCCGAGCATGATGGACTGCCGATCGGAACGGCTTGCGCATGCGTCTTCGACGACGTCGCCTGGATCAGCCTCGTCCTCGTCGATCGCGATCATCGCCGGCAGGGCGTCGGCACGGCGCTCATGCGTCACGTGCTCGACTACGTCGACGGGCGCGGCGCCGTATCGGTTCGGCTCGACGCGACGTCACTGGGGCTGCCCGTCTATGAAAAGCTCGGCTTCGTCGGCGACTTCTCCTTGGCGCGCTACGAAGGCCTTGCAAGATCACCGAACGTCGGCCTGGGCACGATTGCGCCGATCACCATGGCCGATCTGCCGGCGATATTCACGCTCGATGCATCGGTCACGCACACGCGGCGGGAGAAATTGCTGCGACGATTGTTCGATGGCGATTCCGCAATGCCGCGAAAATACGAATGGGCCGGCCGCCTGATGGGCTACTCGTTCGCTCGTCCTGGCGCCAACGCCTGGCACATCGGACCGATCCAGGGCACGCCGGATGCCGGCCGTGCGCTGCTTCTCAACGCGGCACAGCGCTTCGCCGGGCGACGCATCTACGTCGATATCCCGACCGACAACGGCGTCGCGATCAGCGTCGTCGATTCGCTCGGATTGGCGCCTCAACGCACGTTCCTGCGCATGACTCGCGGCCCGCAGGTCCGCGAGAATCTCGCCATGTTCTTCGCCGCATTCGGGCCTGAGAAAGGATGATGGGCGTCAGAGCTTGAAGCGACTCACCCCTCGAGGGGGTGAATCGCAAAGGGTTCGCCCGGCCTTTGAGTTTTCGAAATTTGACAAAGGCCCGATTAGACGAAAGGAACGACAACATTTCTGGCTGCAACGTCGGTTGCAAAAAAAGCACCCCGTGTGTCGCAGAAGTGGCCATCGTCGGGGCGGCGTTTTGCGTAAAGAGTGGGGCCATCTGGAGTTGCGTGGGACGGCCACATGGCCATCTGCTGCTCGCGACCTGCCCATCGGAAATTGGCGGGATGATGAGCGCACAAATGAGTGAGGAGGTGGAAAAATGGCCAAAAACACGGGGAATTTTGCGAATTCAACCTCGTCATCAGCGGTGAGAACCTGGAACCGCTTATGACGTGGTTGTTCGCCTACGCAATCCGGAAGAGGGCGGGGGGGCTCTGAAGACTCAAAAAATTGAGTTCGGGAACCCTGACAGCGTGAGCGGGGTGCACGACATGGTCTGCGTGGCCTGCTTCGGGAGGGCGAGGCTCCTGCCGAGCCGGAAGCGACAGGATACTCGTCCGAAATCGAGTATTTCGCGGGCTCCCGGCTCGGCGGGAGCCTCGCCCTCCCGTGCCGTTTGCGAACCATGTCGTGCACCCGCGTGAGCGAAGAGCGAACGATCATGCTTCTCAAAATCCGACCGATCTGCTACGATATTTCAACCTGGGATTTCATGGAATATTAACCACGCGAGTTGTAAAACCTTCATATTCGCAAATCCGTCGATCTCTTGGCGAGGATTACCTCCATGAAATCGCTGTACGGCCTGTCGCTTTTGATGTTGCTCGTCGGCATCTCGATCTGTCCCGCCCAGGAAAAGGCATCGGCGATCGCCAACCGAGACGATGTCTTTGGCCCCGACAAGATTTGGACGCTGCACATCAAGCTCGGCACCAAGGAATACCAGGCCATGCAACCCAAAGGCGGCGGGTTCGGCTTCGGCTTCCCCAAGAAAGACATCTTCCCAAAGAAGGATGAAAAAAAGGAAGAGAAAAAGGCTCCCGACGTCAACACCGACGTTCACAAAAACAAAGGCTTCGGCATCGAGTTCCCCTATGTCGTGGGCGAGATCGAGTTCGAAGGAACCGTCGTCAAGGACGTCGGCATTCGGTATAAGGGAAACTCCACCTATCAGGCGTCGCAGCAAGGATTGAAACGCCCCTTCAAGATCGACATCAATCACTTTGTCGACACGCAAAAACTCCTCGGCATGAGCGGCTTCGGCCTGGGCAATGGCGTCATGGACGCCTCGCGCATCAAGGAGGCGCTCGGCTACGCTATCTTCCGTGCCGCGAAGGTCCCGGCGCCGCGCACCGCATTCATCAAGCTCTATCTCACGGTCGCCGACAAGCACGACAAGACCTACGTCGGCCTCTACACGCTCTTGGAACCCGTCGATAAGACGTTTTTGAAGAACCACTACAAGAGCGACAAGGGTATGTTGCTCAAGCCGGAACGCATCCAGGGCTTGCCCTACTTCGGTGAAAGCTGGAACGCCTACAAGGATCGATACAATCCCAAGCGTGAACCGACGAAGGCGCAGACGCGCCGGCTCATCGAGTTCACCAAGCTCGTCAATCAGGCCGACGATGCCGCGTTCAAGAAACAGATCGGCGATTACCTCGATGTCGACGGCTTCTTGCGGTTCACGGCCGCCAACAGTCTAGTCGCCAACCTCGATAGCTTCTTCGGCGTCGGGCATAACTATTACCTCTACTTGAACCCGAAGACAGACCGATTCAGCTTCATCCCGTGGGACATGGACCTTTCGTTCGGCGGCTTCTTTTCCGCCGGCGCCGACCAGACCGATTGGAGCATCGCCCAGCCGTACATGGGGAAGAATCGGCTCACCGAGCGCATCCTGGCGATCAAGGAGCACAACGACGCCTATCGTGGCCACCTGCGGAAGCTGACGGCGACGGTATTCAGCGAAAAGGAGATGAATGCGCTCATTGCCGTCATGGAAGCCACTATCAAGGACGCCCTGGCCAAGGAACCGCAGCAAAAGGGCTTCGGCTTCGGACCGGCTGGCGGCAAGCAGGCGAACTTGCGCGACTTCATCAAGAAGCGCAATGAATCGGTTGTCGCTCAACTCGATGGCAGATCGCAGGGCAAACAAATCGCCGGCTTCGGCTTCGGGCCTCCCGGCGGCGGAGGAAAAGGGCCCGGCTTCGGCGGATTCGGCATCGGCAACTTCCTCGCCAAGCCGATCGTCGAGTTTGTCGACGCCAACAAGGACAATAAAGTCTCCCTCGACGAATTCAAGATCGCCGCGGGCAAGCTCTTCAAGGAAGCCGGCGGCGACGACAAGACGCCGATGGCGGAAGCGGAACTGATCGATACAATAAATCGCTTGATGCCGGCGCCGAAGGGGTTCGGTGATTTCAAGCCGCCGCCGCCTCCGAAGGGCTTCGGTCCGGGCAAGCGTATCGCCGGCGCCATCTACAAGTTCGCCGACGCCGGCAATGCGAAGAAGTTGAGCCGCGAGCAATTCTTGGCAAGCGCCGAGAAGTTGTTCAAGCAATGGGACAAGGACAAGGCCGGCTATCTCGATGAGAAAAAGCTCCAGGAGGGGCTGAATCTGTTCGTCCCGCCGCCGGAGTTCGGTCCGGGCATCG
>Ga0194132_10009361_pt1 | contig 13531 bp, 15 predicted proteins | sample TA2KigOf80mmetaG_FD_148612 | JGI IMG/M metagenome (GOLD analysis project Ga0194132, IMG submission 148612) | Freshwater microbial communities from Lake Tanganyika, Tanzania - TA2015054 Kigoma Offshore 80m | ecosystem: Environmental > Aquatic > Freshwater > Lake | place: Tanzania: Lake... | reverse complement strand
TCGGCGCCGCGGGCAAAGTCGTGCCCGCACCCCCCGCGGGCACGACTTCGCCCGCCTGCCTTGCCGGAAACATCTTCTCCTTCTTCCTCTGTGACATCAGCAACCTCCCTACAGTAATTCTACGAAGGGAGGTGTCTCACCTCACATTGGCACAAACGGTACGCGGGACGGAGGAATGCGATGGCGAAAGCAAAGCTCGACTCATGGGTCGTGTCCGATGCCTTCTGGGACCGTGGGGCGCCGCTCGTTCCGCAGCGAGCGGCTCGACCCGCGCGGCGCAAGTTCGTGCGCAGGCCGGGTGTGGCGGACGCAAACCCAAGGACGTACGCGTGGTGTTCGAGGCGATCGTGTACGTGTTGCGAACCGGTTGCCTGCCAGCGGAAAGCGCTGCCAAGCGAGCGCTTCGGCAGCGCGAGCGCCATCCACCGGCGATTTCTGGTGTGGGAGAAGGCCGGATTCTTTGTCATGCTCTGGGCAGAGGGGCTTGCCGAGTACGACGAATTGGAGGTCATCGCCTGGCGATGGCAAAGCATCGACGGGGTGCTGCTGAAGGCGCCGCTAGCGCAGTAGTCGGTGGGGCCCATCCCCACGGACCGGGGAAAAAAATGGAAGCAAGCGCATGCTGCTGGTGGACGCCCGTGGCGCCCCGCGGTCGATCATCGGGACCGGGGCTAATCGACACGATGTGACGCAGTTGACGGCGACGCTGGATCGTGGAGGTTGCCCATTCCTGGTTCAACCGTTTCCGAAAACTCCTGGTTCGCTATGAAAAGACGCATCGTTCCTACTTGGCTTTGAGCATGCTCGCCGCCGAAATCATTTGCTTTCGGAACGAGCCAGGCGAGATAAACATTATTTACGGGAAAGCTCTAAATCGCTTAGTACGGCTCAAAGCGGTCTTTGTACTGAATTTGCGGCCTTGGGGGCCATGCGCGTCTCGCCATACGGCCTAGAGTGGGACGCAGGTGTCGGCGTCACGTTGCATCAGCAATCAGCTATATTTCAACGTGCCACGTTGCTTTAGAAAGGAGGTCAATGTTTGTAGCTGGTTCTTATGAACGGCATTAGAGCGGCGGGCTTGCAACTTGGCGTTGCGTAGCTCGGTAAGGTCTCTGACATAGTGGATTCCGTCTAAATCTGAATACTTATCTCCACCCGGCAGGCTCCAGAGATCCAGGCTGATTATTACCTTTTCGCCGTGCAACTCATTTGTCCACCATAAGGTTGAACTAATGGTGCCTAAAATCACGCTTGATCCCAAAATGTACTTCTCGGCGCGTTCTTCTTGCTTAATGATTTTGAGGGACCTATTCTTGGTTGTCAGAAAAGCAATTACTCGGTGGAATAGGGAACTGTCGAGGCCCATAGGGTGGTACTTGATATATGTTTCGAAACCAGGAAATGCTTTCTGGAGAATACTAATTGCATCAGCCCATTTCGAGGCATAAAGCATTATTCTATCGTTCAAGGAACCGGCAGCAGTTTTCACGAACTCCTCAATCTCCCCCGTCGTGGGTAAAACGATTATCTGGTTCTTTTCAGTCAGTCCTGCAAAAAGATAATCATTTGCTACCTTGCCACAGGTATAAAGCGGATTTCGCACGACATGAGAAGGCTCGCCATTTGCCTCGGTAATGCGCTTCTCTCTCAGAGAATAGACAATTATAAAATCAAAGTAACCTGGATTCTTGTTGAAATACTTATTAGGCCGGAATATCGGATCTATGCGGGGCTTGAACGCAGTCCCAGTAAGAATGAACGGAATGAGCCAATAGTTAAAAAAAAAGCTGAAGAAGCGTCTCCAATAGAACAGTGCTGACGCCATGCGGTAACTAATACCGAGTTTATTCTGTAAAGCGCTAATCAACAAGTTTGCAATTGATAAGAAGTCATTGTAGTAATCTTTGGAAAGCGCGCTTGACGGATACACCACACGCAGGCTGCCTGCTGCGCTAGCTTCTCGAAACAAATAAATATTCGCTGGTTCGAGATCTGTATGTTGGATGACGGCAGCGACTCTATATCTGGTGAACAGCTCGTCGGCCAAACGTTTAAAATGCTTGTGTCGAAAATATGCCTTTCGAATGCCAAGAAACGAAGCATTATGAGCGGGGAACGGAATAAACTCGTGCAAAACGCCGCTCGTGATCAATTGGTGCACCCGCGCCACGTCACGGAAATGATTATCGGCAACCAAAATCACTCGGTAACTGCGTGACAGTTCCCACGCAAAATAGAAACCAACTGCCCAAAACAAATATTCTGGTCCAGGGCATAGCAGTATAAATTCTCTTTCGTGGTTGTCTGGTTGCATATCCGACCATTGCTTTGTAGATGGATCGACAACACGTTCTTTGTGCATCCCGTTTGACCCCGCTTTATGCGGTGCGCTCAACTCATGCTTCCTGGTGATATTGTAGGACGCACCGCTCTGAGAAACTTGCAATAGATCCAGCGGCGCAACCACGAGGGTATTATCCGCGTCGGCAGCCTCAGCACCGAATTGATGACCATCTCGCCAAGATTTACGTACCCTTGGCGGTACATCCGCCAAAGCAGCCTGCACTCGTTGGTCATCCGATCGAGACCGCCACGGCGACCGAACATTTCGCTGCCGCACCTCACATGAACCAGAACCCGGGGAATATTTCTGAATCGAATGCCGGCCAGCAGCATCCTGACGACGAGATCATAATCCTCATAATAACGGATCCGCCTGTAACCTCCGACAGCCTCGTAGGCGTCTTTGCGAAACATGATGGTGACGTGATTCATCGGGTTGCGCCACTTGCCGAATCGGTAGATGTCCTCGTGACTTACGGGGGTCATTCTCAATCTTCCGACGTCCTGCGGCCGGTCGTCGAATTCCTCGATCCAGCCTCCGACCATACCTACCTGACCACCGTTTAGCACCTCAATTTGCTGCTCGAAACGATCAAGGACACAAATGTCGTCCGAATCCATTACACCGACCAATGAATGCTTGGCCTCCGTGATGGCAAGGTGTCTGGCAGGTCCCGATCCGACATTGTCTTTCAGCCGGATGATCCGAATCGACGCCAACGCAGAGATCTCGCCAAGCGCATTCTCGACATCCTGGACTACCGGCCCGTCGACAACGATGATGAGTTCGTTCGGAGGGAGAGTCTGACCAACAACGCTGCCCACGGCCTCTCTGAAATGGGCCGCCACATCCCCCGCGTAGACCGCCATAACTACGCTGTAGGAGTTCACCGCGGACCGCCTTATGCGGCTCTAAACAGAAGCCGGAGCGTTCGCGGCATGGGACCGGTATAGCCCGTCGATCATGCGCATGGCAGCGATGCCATCGGCCGGGGTGCCGAAGTAACAGGTGCCGTCGAAAATCGAGGCCACGAACTGATCCCACTCCAGGCGCCAGGACTTGTCGGGCCCATCGAATACGATGGTCTCTGTGGCAGGCACCCCACCTGCAGGATTTCGGATTAGCGTCGTCAAACTCTCGACGCCATAACTGCCGCCGAGGCCCTTGACGAGGACCGCGCCCTTGCGGCCGAACACTTCATAGGAAAAGCGGTTCTTCCACTGAGTCCAGCTGGTGTGAAAGGAGGCGATCGCGCCGTCCGGAAAACGAAACATTCCAAATGCGTTGTCCTCGAGAGACCCGAGGGGCCAGACGGCAGTTTGCTGCCAGGAGAACGCTTCGGCGGGCATGCCACAGAACCAGTGCAACAGATCGACGACGTGCACGCCCTGATCCGTCAGCTCCCCGCCGCCGGCCAGCTCGAGTTTGCCGCGCCACTCGTTCTCGTAACCGGGACGCCCGCCATGCCCATAGACGGCCCGGACGTTGATCGCCTCTCCGATGACTCCATCTTCGAATAGCTTCCTGGCCTTGCCGATCGCCGGATGGAAGCGGTGGTTGAAGCCGATCTTGAGCAGGCGCCCGGACGAGTCCGCCGTCCGGCCCAGGCTTTGCGCCTCCGCCAGGTTGCGTCCCATCGGTTTTTCTATCAGCACGTGCTTCCCCGCTTCGAGTCCCGCGCTGGCCACTTCGCGCAACCAGGCGTTGGGGGTCGAAACGACGAGGACATCCACGTCGCGCCGCTCGACGACGCGGCGCCAGTCGTCGCTGGCTTCGACAGAAAACCAGCTTGCGACGCGCTCTGCAGCGCTCTTGTCGATATCGCAAACCACGGTGAGCAAGGATCTTCGATGCCCTGCGGCACACTCGGCGCGCCGCTTTCCGATCAAGCCGCAGCCGACAATGCCCACGGACAGCCTGGCTTCATTCATTGCCAGTCTTCGCCACGGTCCTTCGGCACGATGCGACGCAAGGTAAACAGGTCCGATTTCCGGATCCGGTCGAGATGCTTGATCCAGTCCGTGTACTTGTCGTATGGCGCCGCCACGAAACGACCGGTGATGCCTTCGGCGACGTCCGAGATGAGAAACGCCGCGCAATCCGCGCCGACCTCGGGAGGGACCGCGCTTCCCCCTTCGACCTTGTCGCGAGTCTGCGCAAAGAACTCGGGGCTCGCCCGCTCGGGGCCGGCGTCCAGAGTCTTCTGGTGAAGCCGGGTGGCGACGAAGCCAGGGGCAATGCAGTTCAATTCGATCCTGAAAGGCGCGAATTCAATCGCCAGAGTCTCCACCAGGCGCGCCACGCCCACCTTGCCGCAGGCATAGGCGGTGTAATGAGGAAACGGCGTTGCCGCTCCCCCGCCGGAAAAAAACGCCATCCGGCCGCCGCCGTGCCTCATCAACCGGATGGCTGCTTGGCGCGCGACCAGAAACGTCCCGAACAGATTGACTCGCACCGCGTCGAACCACTCGTTCGGATCGACTTCCGTGATTTTCCCGATCGGCCCGTAGATTCCCGCGCTGTGTATCACGGCGCTCATGGGGCCTTGCTCGCGCTCGAGAAGGTCCATGATCCGGTTCAGCTGCCCGATGTCGGTCACGTCCGCCGGAGCGCCGCGCACTTGGCCTGGGGAAACGGCTTCGAGACGCTCGACCGCCTGCTGCACATCGGCTTGCTTGCGTGCGCAAATGGTGATGCGGGCGCCGGCGCGCAGGCATGCCGAGGCGGCTGCGTAGCCGATTCCCATGCTGCCGCCGGTTACGAGCACGTTCTTTCCGCGAAGATCTGGTTTGGTGCCGGTCATGATGCGTTCATTGCCTCGTGATGTCACCCCGTCCGATCGCCATTACGCGGAATCCAAGGGCCTGTAAAGCATCGAATCGATCTCTCAGCTGGCTTTTCGTGTCGAAGAATACCGGTTCCGCCATCGTCGATCGCAGCCGCTGCAGATCGAGCTCCAGGAACTCCGGCCACTCGGTCATCAGCAGCGCCACGTGCGCGCCCTCGGCGGCCGAGTACGGGCTGCTGGCCACGAAGAGGACGGCGCGCACCGGCGCCGGAAGCTCCTCCCAATCGGCTTTCGGGTCGTACACCCGCACGCTCGCGCCGCGATCGATCAGGTCCCGCGCGACGGCGAGGGGAAGACTGCGCCGCAGCGTGCTCGTCCCGGCCTTGTAGGTCATTCCAAACAGGGCAATTACACGACCGTCGAGGTCGCCGAGCTCCGCAGAGATCCGGTCCCCAACATACCTCACGCGATCGCTGTTGTTGGCCCGGACGGCCCGCACCAGGCGCGGTTCGCGTCCCGCATCGACAGCGGCCGTTTCCAGCACGGACAGGTCCCGGCCGAGAGTGCCCCCGGAAAATCCGATGCCCGCCGAAAGGTAAGCCCGCGGGCCGATTCGCGGGTCCAAGCGCATCACGGCGGAAACCGCGTCGAAGGATGCACCGGAGGCCTCGCATTGATCGGCCAGCTCGTTTGCGAGACCGATCGAAACCGCCAGGAACGAGTTGATCGCATGCTTGGCCATTTCGGCGGAGGTCAGGTTCATTCTGACCGCCCGCGCTTTCATCGGCGAAAAGAACTCGGCCACGGCATCGATTGCTGCCGGATCGTCGCCGCCGAGAACGATATGGCCGGGGTTGGCATAGCATGCGAGCGCCTCGCCCAGCCGCAGATTTTCCGGCGAGTACACCAACTCGGCGCCCGGCTTGGCCTCCCTGAGCATGCGGCGCCACCTTCGGGCGGTGCCGACAGGCAACTGGGCGCTCACGACGACGACCGCAAGGTCTGCAAGGTGCGGCAGGACGCGCACAAAGTCCGCCTCCACGGAAGTCAGATTCGGCGCATCGTCCTCTTCGACCGGAGTGTCATGCGCAATGAACACGAACCTGCACGATGAAAGAAAGGAGGCATCGCCGGAGAAGCGCAGCAGACCCGAAGTCAGCCCCTGCCTGAGCGCCTGCTCCAGGCCGGGCTCGAAGAGAGGCGGAACGGCCCTTTCGAGAAGACCGATCTGGCGCGGGTCGAAATCGACAGCGATGACTTCGTTGCCCAACCTGGACCACGACGCGGCAAGTACGCAACCCAGATGCCAGAGGCCAACGACGCCGACCCTGGTCACGCCAATCTTCCTTTCGGGCCGAAGTCTGCTGCGAGCACCCGGTGAGAGGCAAAACTCGCTATGACTTTGCAGCCCTCCGGGTCGACGGCGTAATGCAGCCTCGGCATCCCTTGGCCGGCCATGAAGGTTTCTAATTGCCTATGATTCTTGTTGCAGTACAAGAGAAGAAATCCGCCGCCGCCCGCGCCGACGATCTTCCCGCCGAGAACGTGATGCTTTGCGCGTACTTCCTCGTAGATCTGGTCGATCTTCGCCATGCTCACCTTGGTGGACAATTGCTTCTTCAGCATCCAGTGCTCATGGGTCAATTGTCCCCATCTGTCGAAGTCCTCCTCGACGATCGCTTCGTAGATCCGGTACCCAAGGTCCTTGATCCTGCTGAGGCTGTCCTCCACCACGCCCCGAACCCTGGGCACCGACGCTTTCATCGCGCAGTCCTGATCCGCAAGCATCTCGGTGGTATCGCGGCGAAAACCGGTGTAATACAGATGGGTATTCGCGATCAGCTCGGAGATCGCGCTGATGGAAGTCTCGACGGGACGAACCGTAACCGTCCCGTCCTTGGCGATGTCGAGCCGGCTCAGTCCGCCGTAGGCCGCCATGTACTGGTCCTGCTTACCGATCCCCTTCCCGAGGATGCGCAGCTCGATATCGCAGGCCTGCTCCGCCAGCTGCTGGAGGGTCACGAAATTGCGGCGGTAATGATGCAGCCCCATCAGCAGCGCCACGAGATAACAACTGGATGATCCCAGCCCGGTTCCGCTCGGGAGATCCGCCATCGAGGAGATCTCCATCTTGTCTTCGATTCCATGATATCGAAGCGCTTCGCGGGCAAGCTCGTGCTCGAGCTGCGAGACGTGGTCGACCGATTCGCTCTTCGTATAGTGCACCCGGATCTTGCGGTCTATGGTCGGCGGGTTGGTCATCAAATACATGTAATGGGTGATCGCCATCGCGAAGATGAATCCCCCATGCTGGGAGTAATAGGACGGCAAGTCCGTTCCTCCGCCGCCAAGTGTGATCCTGAATGGAGCTCTGGTGATGATCATTGAAAGCGTATCGCCCGTGCATTGAAAAGTTTCTGTGCCGCAGAGAAGTGCTCGGGAGTGTCGATTCCGAGGCAATACTCTTCGGGCCCGAAGACGTAAGCGTTCAGAGGCAGGCCCTCGGCGATGAGCGCGGGAAACAGGTCCCGCGCAAAATCGAAGAACGTATCGGGGGGAATTCTCGCGAGGATATCACGCTCGATCAGGTAGACGCCGGCATTAACGAGTCCTTCGGCGGGCCCGCCCTGATCCCCGAGCTCCCGGAACGACGTGATCCGGCGCTCGTCGTCTACGGTAACCCGCCCTCCGGCAATGCCGGTATGGGCGCTGATCCGCCGGTCGAACAGGCCTATCGTGACCGGCGCGCCGGATTCCCGGTGGACGCTGGCCAGACGCTGCAGGTCGAATGACAACAGATTGTCGCCGTAGACGACCAGGAGCCTGCCGGTCCAGTGCGAGAGAAGATGCCGGGCCGCTCCTGCGGTGCCCAGTATCTCCGCCTCCATGCTGTAACGCACCTTCAGGCCCAGTTGCGCGCCGTCCCCGATCGCTTCACGGATCGCTTCCGGCCGGTAATGAACGTTGATCCAGGCCTGACCTATCCCTTGTTTCGCGAGGCGCCTCAGATTCTGTTCGAGGACCGACCGGCCCCCGACTTTCAGCAGCGGCTTGGGCAGGCCGTCTGCGATGGATCGGATTCGTTCGCTTTTGCCGGCCGCCAGCACGAGGACATCCAGGTCGATCATTTTCACGCCGCAGGGAGCACATGACGGCGGATGTACTCGATTGAACGCAGGAGTCCTTCGTCGAGCGAGACCTTCGGCGTCCAGCCGACCGCCCTCGCCGCCGCGATGTCCGCCAGTGTGATCTGCGCTTCGCCCGGAAGATCACCCTTGTAGAGAGGCGATATTCTCGTGCCTAGGACCTTCTCGATGGCAGCGAAGATTTCCCTGACGGAATGGTTCTGCCCGCTTCCCAGGTTGAAGGTCTTGCCGTCGGTCCTGCGGTCGGTAAGACACTGGATATGGAAGTCGTTCACGTCGTCGACGTAGATGAAGTCGCGACGTTTCTCGCCCGTGCCGAATATCGTCGGCTGCCGGCCGCGCAACAGGCTCAGGATGAACGCGCTCATCAAAGGCGGAATCGTGCGCCGATAATCCTGTCTGGGGCCGTAAACGCAGAAATAGCGCAACGCCGTCATCCGCATGGCGTGGAACCGCCGATATGCCTCGGCAAAGGCCATGGACGCGAATTTGCTGCAGGCGTAGAAACTCTGCGGCTTGACTTCATCCTCGGGCGTGGGAAATACGGATGAGCCTTCGTACAGGGAGGACGACTCCGCGTAGACGACCTTTCCCGCCCGTCCGCGGCGGGCGGCCTCGAATACCCTTACCGTGCCGGCAACGTTGATCGCCGCGGTCGATACCGGGTCGGCCTGGCAGTCCGCGATGCAGTTCTTCGCCGCAAGGTGAAACACGGCATCGACTCCTTCAAAAAAGGGGTCGATTCCGCCGGACTGGATGTCGAGTTGGTGAAATTCGACCTTCGAAGGCACCTGCTCCAGCACGCCGAAGGACAAGTTATCGATTCCAATGACGCGGAATCCCTCGGCGACGAGGCGATCCGCGAGGTTGCTGCCGATGAAGCCGGCAACACCGGTGATTAAAGCGGTACGAGTAGTCATCCAGCCCTTCGGTATGCGGCAAGCTCTGCCTAGGTCGCTGCCGGCGCCCGGCCGGATCGGCCGAAGCGCTGCGGTTCAATCCTTTTCATGCTCGCGGATAAAGGCAACGGTTCGCTCCAGTCCCTCGCGCAAGCCGATCGACGGCCGCCAGCCCCAATCGGCACGAATCCGGTTGCTGCTGAGCACGCTGCGGCTGACTTCCCCTTCCTTGGCCGGAGCGCGCAGCGCGGAAGCCTTGTAGCTCAGAACGCTGGCGAGAGTCTCGAATATCGTGTTGATATCCGTGCCTATCCCCGTGCCGACATTATAAGTGGTGTTGGCGTTGCGCTCGATTGTCATCAGGTTCGCGCGTACGACGTCGTCGACGAACACGAAGTCGCGAAGCTGGCGGCCGTCCCCGTTTATCGTCACCGGCTTTCCCCCGAGCATCGCCTTGGCGAAAATGGAAATGACCCCGGCCTCGCCGTACGGATCCTGATACGGTCCGTAGACGTTGGGATAGCGAAAGATGGTGTAGCCCAATCCGTACAGCTGGCTGTACGTCTTCAGGTAGATCTCGAAACAGGCCTTGGTCGCGCCATACGGGTCCCTTGGCTGCATCGGGTGGTTCTCGTCGGTCGGAACGTAATCGGGTTCGCCGTAGACGCATCCGCCCGAGGAAGCAAACGAGATTCCGCGCACCGCATGTTTGCGGCAGCACTCGAGAATGTTCACGCCGCCGCGGATGTTGACGTCCACGTATTCGCCGGGCCGCAGGAGCGAACCCCTGACATCGCCCCGCGCCGCCTGGTGGCTTACGAACTCGATCGCTTGATCCTTGAAGATCTGCTCGAGCCCGCTGCCGTCGCGGATATCGAGATGGTAAAAGATCGCGCTTTCGGGCAGGTTATGCCGGCGGCCCGCCGACAGGTCGTCGACGATGACTACTTTATGCCCGGAATGCAGAAGCGCCCGCGCAATGTTGGAACCGATAAAACCGGCACCCCCGGTCACCAGAATATTAATTTGTGCTCTCCCGACAAGATCTCATTTTCGCGTTTTGATTGCCGCAGACGGCTGAAATCGCCGGGCGACGATCGCCTAATAGTCACGGTAGAAACCAGCCTTCCTCGCAACACCGATCAAGCCCGGACCCAGGTGCTGCCGCAGGGCGTGACGCAAAGGCGGCGGCAGGCGATAGACGACTTCCTCCAGCCACGTCACCCGATTTACGCGACGTTGTGCCGCAAGGTGTTCGCGGCTGTAGAGCTGGGGGTGGAACTGCCTGATCTGCGCCACGAGGGAACGCCACTTGCCCCGGTCGCGCAGCCACATGTTGGCTTCGTGGACGTGGTGATAGTAGAGAACCTCGTCGATCTTGCGAAAGGTATGCCCCTTCTCCACCAGCTTGATCCAGAATTCCCAGTCCTCGAATCCCTTCATGGTCTCCGTATACCCGCCGACATTCTCCCAGGCAACGCGCCGGAACATGGAACAGACGGGCATGAAATTGGCGAACAGAATACCATAAGTATTGAAATTGCCCGTTCGCACCAAGCGCTCGCTCGAGCCGAAGAGCTGATAATCCCCATAGACCACTGCCGCGCTCGGAGACGCCTCCAGTTCGGCGTGCATCCGCGCCAGTGCCCGAGGCGGGATCCTGTCGTCGGCATCGAGAGGCAGGATGTATTGCCCTTTCGCGGCGCGAATGCCGGTGTTCCGCGCCCCCGGAAGACCGGTGTTCGATTGGTCGATGACCCGCACACGCGGGTCGTCGATTTCCTTCAGGGCCTTGAGCGTCCCGGCATCCGTCGAGCCGTCGTTGACGACGATGTGCTCGTAGTCCTGAAAGGACTGCGCGCGAACGGATTCCAGCGGGAGATATAGAAATCTCCCATCGTTGAAGCAGGGCGTGATGACGGAAATTGCCGGACGAGCCATTAGTGTTCCTGAAGACCTGACGCTGATTCCTCGAAGGACGCTGCTTGACGCGGAGACTTACAAGATCCTTCTGATTTTCTCGAATACAAGGCTCACAAAACCGCTAATGCCATATTGCCTGACTTTCTTCAGCATCGTATACAAATCCGTTCTCAGCAGCCTCGAATACATGTACTTGTATCTGGAAATCGCCTTCTTGTACTTCTTCCGATCATCGAATTCTACCTGCCCAACGACTTCCGAGCGTCCATTTCTGAACTGATGACTTGCGCTGCCGTTCAAAATCGCTCTTCCATACTCCTTGACCATCCTGTAATACATGTTCTCGATGATCTTTTCCTGGGGGCGCCGGCTGATCTGTCTCGAATTGCCGTGGTGCCTGCCGTAGTTGGCAATTTTGGGAACAAAGACCGCCTGGTAACCTGCGACGTTAAAGTTATAAATAAAGCCAAGAACGGGATGAGTCCTAAATATATCGCCCAGTTCATCCTTGGGAAAACATCGGTCAAAGACTTCCCTTCTTACGCAATAATTCCCCTCAGGGAAAAAAAACCCCGTTGCCAGCCACAAAGGCAGGAACCCAACTCCATCAGGCGGGGGATCTTCCAGAAATTCTGGGTAACAAAGTCTCCCCAGTCTTCCTTCTTCGCTCATATCCTGGGGCAACCCGTACACCAATGCTATGTCTGAATTAGCTTCCAGGATATCGACGCAGGTCTTGAACCACTCTTTATCCAAAAAACCATCTGAGATGCAGCACTGAATAATATATTCCCCTCGAGACATCTCGAATGCCTCGCGAAAGACCTGGGTGATGGGAGTATCCGGCTCTTCTCTTGCCGATTTCCACTTGATATGCGGATATTGTTTCAGTATGCCTATCGTTTCATCGGTTGAGCCTCCATCAACCACGATTTGCTCAAAATTCTTGTACGACTGCCCTAGTATCGACTCAACCGTATCTCTCAAGAATCGGCCGGTGTTCAGCGACGGGGTAATTACGGATATTAGAGGTTGCATTCTTCAACCTTGGGCATGGCACTTCTTATGAAGCAGCGGCTGATGGTCAAGAACCGGTGAACGCCGCAAACACAATCACGTGCGCCGCCGGCCCCTTTACCTCGACATACTCTCGCCCGGGTAGCAGCTGCTTGAAATCATACATTGTGGTCTCGTTGTCGCGCAAGATGTGCCCGTTCGGCGACCCCTCGCGCGTAACCAGCACATTGCAGCGCAGACCGCGGAATAGCTGCTCTACGACTGGGCGCGGCATGTACTGAAACACGCCGCGGTGCGCCATGAGCAGATCGCAAACTGACCGGCGTGAAAAAACTGATCCAGTTCGAGTGAGAGAAAATTCCGATTTTCTGACACTGGAAAGGATCAAGAAATGCCCAAAGGAGTGCGTTTAAAGCCCGAGCAGGCTGTGGCCAAGCTGCGGGAGATTGAGGTCAAGTTATCGCAAGGCAAGGACGTTCTGACGGCCTGCCGCGAGGCCGGCGTGACAGACAAGAGCTACTACCGCTGGCGACGGGAATACGGAGGGTTGAAGGTTGACCAGGCCCGTCGCCTGAAGCAGTTGGAGAAAGAGAACGCCCGGCTCAAGCCTCTGGTGGGCGAACTGCATCTGGAGCAGGCGGTGCTGACGGACGTGGCCCGGGGAAACTTCTAAGCCCACAGCGTCAGCGAGCTGCAGTGGCTGCAGCTGTGGGCAAATATTCGAAGCTCTCTGAACGCCGGGCCTGCCTGATATTGGGTGTGCTGCGCGGCACCATGCGCTACCAAGAGGTGCCGAAGGCGGACGAGACGCCCTTACGTCATGGCGTGCTGGAGGTGGCCAACCTGTATGGTCGATACGGCTACAGAACCGTATTCGATCTCATGGTCGCCGCTGGCTGGCAAACGACGGAATCGGTGGTGCGTCGTATCTGGGGTGAGGAAGGCTTGAAGGTTCCGGCCAAGCAACCGCCGCGGGGTCGTCTGTGGCTGCATGATGGATCGTGCGTGCGCTTGCGCCCTGAGTCGCCGAACCATGTCTGGAGCTACGACTTTGTTCAGGGGCATACCTACTGTCCCTTGGGAAGGCGCTGGCGCAAGTTCCGTGTGCTGGTCCTCATCGAGGAATACACCCGGGAGTGCCTGGCGCTGTATGTGGCCCGGCATATCAAGGCACTGGAGGTGATTGACGTGCTTTCGGACGTGATGCTCAAGCGTGGCGTCCCGCGCTTCATTCGCAGCGACAACGGGCCTGAGTTCGTGGCCAAGATCTTGCGCAACTGGCTGCAAAGCATCGGCACCCAGACTGCGTATATCGAGCCCGGCAGCCCTTGGCAGAACGGTTACTGTGAGAGCTTCAACGGGAAATTCACAGATCAATTCCTGAACGGCGAATTGTTCTACAGCCTGAATGAGG
>Ga0194132_10009359_pt1 | contig 13534 bp, 20 predicted proteins | sample TA2KigOf80mmetaG_FD_148612 | JGI IMG/M metagenome (GOLD analysis project Ga0194132, IMG submission 148612) | Freshwater microbial communities from Lake Tanganyika, Tanzania - TA2015054 Kigoma Offshore 80m | ecosystem: Environmental > Aquatic > Freshwater > Lake | place: Tanzania: Lake... | reverse complement strand
CTGAGGCTGGTCGCCGAATTGCGGCCGCAGCCACCTCCAGCGCCGGCGTAAACAGGCCGGCCGCATGAGTTCCAGCGAAAACCACAGCAGAGGTGCGTCTTGGCGAGAACAATATCGTAGCTTCCGCAACCCGACGCGCCGATTTTACCCGCATCCGGGCCATCTGGCCGCCCGCGGCGGGGCTCGGGCTTGCCAATGCGCACTCTAGGCGTCAATCTTGCCCCCAAAAGCCAGTCATCCGGTGGATGCCGGTTCAGATGCGTTCCTCGGCGATCGTGTGGCGGGCGTGGCAATTCGCCTTGGTGTCGGCCGCGAGCCGCCGCCAGGTCCCCAGCGCCACCTCGCGGCTGGCATAGGGTCCCATCGGCCGTTCGCTGCCCTCGATCAGTCGCTCGAAGCGGGTGTCGGTATATTCGCCGCCGACGATCCAGTATTTCTGCCGCATGGTCCTACTCCTGACAAAGGCCGTTCTGGGGGTGGGTTATTCCGCTGCCTGGGCGCGCGCCGGCGCCTGGAACTGCGCGGTCTCGGTCGACTCGTGCATGGCCGTGGTCGAGGCGTTGCCGCCCGAGAGCGTGAGCGTCACGGCGTCGAAATAGCCGGTGCCGACCTCGCGCTGGTGGCGGGTCGCGCTGTAGCCATCCGGCTCGGCCGCGAATTCGGCCGCCTGCAATTCCGAGTAGGCCGCCATGCCGCGCGCCCGGTAGCCGCGCGCCAGTTCGAACATGCCGTGGTTCAGCTGGTGGAAGCCGGCCAGCGTGACGAACTGGAACTTGTAGCCCATGGCGCCCAGCTCGCGCTGGAAGCGGGCGATCTCCTCGGCCGGTAGCTTGGCCCGCCAGTTGAACGATGGCGAGCAGTTGTAGGCCAGCCACTTGCCGGGAAGCTCGCGCTGGATCGCCTCGGCGAAGATGCGGGCCTGCGGCAGGTTGGGCGTCGAGGTTTCCATCCACAACAGGTCGGCATAGGGCGCGTAGGCCAGGCCGCGCGCCACGCAGCGCGCCATGCCCTCGCCCTCGCGCAACAGATGGAAGCCCTCGGCCGTGCGTTCGCCGGCGAGGAACGGCCGGTCGCGCTCGTCGACGTCGGTGGTGATCAGCTTGGCGCTCTCGGCATCGGTGCGTGCCACGACCAGCGTCGGCACGCCGCACACGTCGGCCGCCATGCCGGACGGCGCCAGCTACTTCGCCATCGCCCGCACCCTGCCGCCCCGCCCCGGGCAGGGCGGCGGCGGGCTGGCGCGGGCCGCGGTGGCGCTCGGCTGCGAGTCCCGCCATGCCGGGCAACTGGTCTATGCCGACGGCCTCGACGCGCGCGAGCTGGGCCGGGCCGAAGCGATCGGTCCCGGTTGCCGCACCTGCGCGCGGGTCGATTGCGCCGAGCGCGCGCAGCCGCCGGTCACCCAGCGGCCGCGCGCCGACGAGCATGTCCGCCGCCGTCTGCCGTTCGGCCTGGCCGGCGTCTCGAAATCGTATGCTGTCGCCGGATAAAACCGGGGACAGCATACGATTTCCCCTCAGCCCCGGAGCAAGAGACGGGTCGCGGCGGCATAGGCGAGCGGCATGCTGGCCAACGGGATCTGGATCAGCACCAGGAAGAGATAGACGTCGGGCCCGGCCGCGTCGCCGAAGCTGACCAACAGCAGCACGCCGTTGCGGTTGCCAAGCACCAGGCCCGCGCTGAGCAGCCGCTTGCGGTCGATGAACGGGGCGAGCGGCAGCATCGCCAGGCTCATGCCGATGTTGAGGGCAAAGGCGGCGCCCGTGTACAGCGCGGCCTTGGCCGGCTCGCCCAGCAGCACCGCCTGCATGCCCTGCATCACGCCGCAGGTGACCAGCAACACGCTCGCCACCAAAGAGCCGTCGATCCAGACCGCGTTGAGCTCGATCCAGCGCGGACCGAAGGCAAGCCGCACCAGGAAGCCGCCGGCCAGCGACACCGCCACCATCACGCCCAGCCGCAGCGCGAAGGTGGCGATGTCGATATCGGCCTCGATGCCGATCAGGCCCAGCACCAGCGGCGGCATGACGAGCGGCGCCAGGGCCATGGCCGGCACCGTGGCGACCAGGCAGAGCGCCGAATCGAGGCCCAGCAGCACGGCATAGGCCGCGGCCGAGCCAAGCGGCGGGCCGGCGGCCGCCAGCGTCATGGCCGTGACGAGCGGCGAGCCCGCCGGCAGCAGCCAGCCGGTCAGGCCGTTGACCGCGATCGGCAGGCCGACCAGCACCAGCGCGATCAGCGCCAGCGCCAGGCCCGGCCGGCGCAGGTTGCGCGCGAGCCCCGGCCAGTCGAGCCGCACGGCGCCCAGGAACATCGAGGCGAGCGCCGCCCAATACACCGTCGGCGCCAACAGCTCGGCCAGCGCCGGCCAGCCGATGCCCAGCAGGAAGGCGGCGATCAACAGCCAGGTGGCGCGCCGGCCGAGAAAGGCGAACAACGCGCGCATGCCCCGCCTATTCCCCGACCAGCCAAGCCACGCGGCAGCCCCCCTCGCCCTCGCGCGCGAGCCGCCGGGCGAGCCAGGGTAGCAGGTCGCGCAGGGTCTCCGCCAAGCCATGCGCGGGATTGACCATGACCAGGCCGGAGCCGTTGAGGCGGAACGGGCGCGGCTCGGCGAACGGCAGCACTTCCGCCACCAGCACCCTGCGGATGCCGGTTGCCTTGACCTGGGCCAACAGTCGGTCGGCCTCCGCACGGGCCTTGATCGGGTACCACAGGAAATAGCCGCCGGTGGCGAAACGCCGATGCGCCGCCGACAGCGCCTTGACCGCGCGCTCGGCTTCGGCCTCGGTCTCGTAGGGCGGGTCGATCAGCACCAGGCCGCGCCGCTCGGGCGGCGGCAGATGCGCCTTCAGGGCGGCGTAACCGTCGCTCGCCAGCACCCGGACATTGGCTCGCCCGGCCATGAGGCGGGCAAGTTCCGCGGCGTCCTGCGGCTGCCGTTCGGCGCAGATCAGCCGGTCCTGTGGCCGCAGGCAGGCGGCGATCAGCAGCGCCGAGCCGACATAGCATCTGCCCTGGCGGTGTCCAGCCGTCGCGCGCCCGACCGCCTCGAGATAGGGAACGAGGCTCGGATGCGGTCGCGGTTCGGCCCACAGCCGGCCGATTCCCAGCCGCCACTCGCCGGTCTTCCGCGCCGCCGGCCCCTCCAGGTCGTAGCGGCCCGCGCCGGCGTGGCTGTCCAGGACCAACAGGCCCTTTGACTTGCGCGTCAGATGGGCGAGTTGCAGAACCAGCAGCGCATGCTTGAACACATCGGCCGCGCCGCCGGCATGATAGTGGTGGCGGTAGTTCACGCGGCCGTTCTACCGGCCGCGCGAGGCCGCCTCAATCGCCGGCGGCGAGATCGCGCAGCGCGTCGGGATCGCGCAGCAGCACGTGCTGCTGCCTGGGCAAGGCCAGCAGGCCCTTGCGCTTCAGCAGGGTGAAGGTGCGGCTGACGGTTTCGATGGTCAGGCCCAGATAGTCGGCGATGTCCTGCCGGCTCATCGGCAGGTCCAGCACGGCGCCTTGATCGAGTTCCTGGCCGCCATGCTCGGCCAGTTCCAGCAGGAAGTAGGCCAGCCGTTCGGGCGGCGTCATGCGGCCCAGGACCAGCAGTTGCGCCTCGGCCCGCGTCAGTTGCCGGCAGACCATGGCGTGCAGTCGGCGGGCGATTTCCGGGTCACGCTCAGCCAGCGCGGCAACCGCACGGCGCGGATAGCGCGTCACCTCGACCGGCCCGATCGCCTCCGCCGTCAAGCTGGGCGCGGCAACGCCTTTGAAGCCGAAGAAATCGCCCGGCAACAGGAAATGCGCGATCAGCCGACGCCCGTCGGATAGCAGGCTGCACAGCCGCACCGCGCCCTTGACCACCTTGAAGCAATCGACCGCCTCGTCGCCGGCCATGAAGATGGCCTGGCCGTCGGCATAGCGGGCACGGTTGGCAAGCGCCTGCAGCGGATCGCCCTCGCGCGGCGCTGGCGCATGGCCGGGCGTCGTCATTTGACCCAACGCCTGCGGCCGTCCCTGCAACGTCAGCATGTCTTGCCCCCCGCGGATTGCGTCATCGCGTTTGACTGCACGCAATGACATAAGGCTTCGACAAGAGTCGTGGAATCAGGGCTTCTACTTATGGGCCGCGCCTAGCCAGCACCACCCGGATCGCCGCCAGCAGCAGCGCCGCCTCGTAGGACTTCTCGATCACCTCGACGACGCCGATGCGGCGGGCCCGGCGCGCCGTGCCGTGGTCGATCCGGCCGGTGACCAGCAGGATCGGCGAAACGAAGCCTTGCGCGTGGATGCGCTCGATCAGCTGGAAGCCGTCGAGCGCCGGAAGGTTGATGTCCAGTACGAGGCAGTCGACCGCGCTGCCGGGCGCGCGGGCCAGGAAGGCCTCGGCCGAGGAATAGACCTCGACGGCATAGGGCTCGCCGGCCAACAGCAGCAGCAGCGAATCCCGCACCGCTTCGTCGTCGTCCACCACCGCGACACGCCTTGGCCGGGCCTCGACCATGGCCGAAACGCCCCCTCTACGGCTCGACCTCCAGGATGGGCCGGCAGCGGCCATCGTTGGGAACGGTAGGCGCGGCCGGGCGTCGCCGAAATACGGGAAAACGCCTATGGGCGGCGTTCGCGCGGTGTCCGATCGGCTGGCATCGCGCTCCGCGATCCCTCGGATCGGAGCCCGCCGCGCTGCCGGCATGGTTGCGGGGGCAATGGCTTGCGGTGAACCCGAACCTGCCGGTTCGGTTTGAACGGAAACTGCCCTAGCCGGACGGCGGGTCGATGCCGACCGCCAGCGCCTGGCGGATCAGCTGCGACAGACTGCGCGCGCCCATCTTGTCCATCACCCGCGCGCGGTGGATTTCCACCGTGCGCGGACTGATCGACAGATGATGGGCGATCACCTTGTTGGCATGGCCGGCGACCAGCTCGGTCAGCACTTCGTATTCGCGCGGCGTCAGGCTGGCGAGCCGTTCGCTGGCGGCGGCCAGGTCCGGCTGGCCGGCATTGCCTCCGGTCCGCGCCAACGCGCGATCGCCCGCGTCGATGATGGCCTCGTCGGTGAACGGTTTCTCGACGAAATCGACCGCGCCCGCCTTCATCGCCGCCACGGCCATCGTCACATCGCCGTGGCCGGTGATCAGCACGACAGGCAAGCGCTGGCCGAGTTCGTTCAGCCGGCGCTGCACCGCCAGGCCGTCCATTTCCGGCATGCGCACGTCGACCACGGCGACGCCGGCGCCGTCGGCTTCAAGAGCGGACAGAAAGGCGGCGCCGGACGCATAGGTCCGGGTGTGATGGCCGACCGAGGCCAACAAGAGGTCGAGGGAATCGCGCACCGCCTCGTCGTCGACGACGATGTAGATGGTGGCGCTCATCGGCTAGACCGGCGGGCCGGCCGGCAGGTGAAAGCCGACCGCGGCCCCGCCGCCCGCGCGTTCGCCAATCGACAACCTGCCGCCATGCGCTTCGACGATCGTGCGGCAAATGCTGAGGCCCAGGCCCATACCACGAGCCTTGGTCGTGACAAAGGGCTGAAACAGCCGATCGCGTACTTCCGCGGCGAAGCCGCCGCCGCTGTCCTCGACGCGGACCTCGACGCCGCCGTCCGCCGTGCGCCACGCCCGCACCGCGAGCGCCCGCTCGGGCACGCCGCTCAACGCCTCGATGGCGTTGCGCACCAGGTTGACCATCACCTGCTGGATCTGGATCCGGTCGATGGCAAGTTCGGGCAGGTCTTCGGCCAGATCGAGAGTGACCGCAATGCCGTTTTCTCGCGCCCCGGTCAGCGCCAGTTGGCACGCATCGGCCAGCACCGGGCCGATGCGCTACACTCGCCGCTCCAGCTCGCCCTTGCTGGCGAACTGCCTCAGCCGGCGCACGATCTGGCCGGCGCGGATTGCCTGCTCGGCCATCTTCTGCATGGTGTCGCGCAGCAGTTCCAGACGCGGCGCCGTCGCGCCCATCAGCCGCCGACAGGCCTGCGCATAGTTCGAGATCGCGGTCAGCAGCTGGTTCAGTTCATGCGCCAAGGCCGAGGACATGTACCCCAACATGCTGACCCGCGCGGTGTGCGCCAGCTCGGCCTCGGCCTCGCGCAGCCGCCGTTCGTTCTCCTTGCGCTCCGAGATGTCGCGCATGACGCCGACGAACAACCGCTCGCCATTCTGCCGCGCTTCGCCGACCGACAAGTCGATGGGGATGAGGCGGCCGTCCTTGCGGCGACCCAGCACCTCGCGGCCGATGCCAATGATCCGCGCCTGGCCGCCCTGCTGGTAACGGGCGATATACTCGTCGTGCCGGCCGCGGTCGGGTTCGGGCATCAGCAGGCTGACATTCTGCCCGATGGTCTCCGCCGCCGAGTAGCCGAACAACCGTTCGCAGGCGGGATTGCACATGACGATGCGCCCCTTGCCATCGATCACCACGATGCCTTCGATCGCCGTGGCGAAAGCCGCCTCCAACGGCGTCGGCAGGTCGGGCGGTGGCGGTCGTCCGGCCACGTCGTTCAGGCAGGCCGCCTGGCCCGGCTGTCCGGGATGACCGCGACCGCGCTGATCTCGATCAGGTATTCCGGCTTCGCCAGCGCCGCGACCTTGACCAGCGTGCTGGCCGGGTAGGGCGGCTTCAGCATTTCCCGCCGCACCGTCTGGATCGCCGCCAGATCCTTCAGGTCGGTCACATAGACCGTGACGGAGGCCACGTCGTCCAGCGTGCCGCCCGCCGCCGCCAGCACGGCGCGGATGTTCTCCAGCACCTGGCGGGTCTGCCCGGCCATGTCGCCCGCCGCGACCGGCCGCCCGTCGGCGTCCTGCGACACCGCGCCGGCGATGTGCAGCACCCGACCGGGCGGCTGCCAGGCCGCGTTGCTGAACACACCAGAAGGCTTTGCCACCCCGGGCGCATTGAACGCATCGGCCATCCCCATCCCTCCTGCCATGCCGGGCCCCTTGCCATGTTACAGCCGGCCGCCGGCCGCCGTCATAGACGCAGCGTGCCGGCTTTGCCAGAGTTGCGGTCATGAACAACGGGCCGATCGAGCGCTATCCGTTCCGCAAGCGGGTGCCGGAGGGCGACAACCGGGAACGCCATGTCTGCGGCGACTGCGGCTGGATCGTCTATGACAATCCAAAGATCGTGGTGGGCGCCGTGGTCAGCCATGGCGACCGCATCCTGCTGTGCCGGCGCGCCATCGAGCCCCGGCAGGGCTATTGGACGATCCCGGCCGGCTACATGGAGGAACACGAGACCACCGAGGAAGGCGCCATCCGCGAAGCACTGGAAGAAGCCAACGCCCGCATCGAGATCGATGCCCTGCTGGCGCTCTATAACATCCCGCGCATCAGCCAGGTGCAGGCGATCTACCGCGCGCGGTTACCGCTGCCGGAATTCTCCGCCGGGCCCGAGAGCGAGGCGGTGGCACTCTACCATTGGCAGGATATTCCCTGGGCCGAACTCGCCTTCCCCAGCGTGCACTGGGCCTTGCGCCACTACCACGAGACCCAGGGCAAGGCCGCCTTCGCGCCCTTCGGCACGCCCGTCGCCGGCAGCCGCTAGGGCGATTTCCGTTCCAATCGAACCGGCAGGATCGGTTTCACCGGCAGCCCTTGCCCTGCAGCCATGACCGCGGGCCAGCTAGCGCATTACGCCATAGAGACCGGCGGCCAGCAGGACGACGAGCGCCAGGCGGCGATAGAGCCGCTCGCTCGACTGCCGGAACGCGCGCGCCCCGACATGCGCCCCCGCCAGCATGCAGGGCGACAGCAGCAGGCCCCGCCACAGGCTCTCGGCGACAACGATGCCGCTGGCGAAGTAGAGCAGCATGAGCACCGCCCCGGTGATGCCGAAATAGCTGATGATGTTCGCCCGGTTGGTCGCCGCCCGGTCGGGGCCGGCCAGCATGTACAGCAGCACCGGCGGGCCGCCGACGCTGGTGGTCGCCATCATGGCGCCGGAAAACACGCCGAGCGGCAGCGTGATGATCGGTCGCTTCGGCCCGCCATAGCGCCAGCCCGTGGCCAGCACGGCGACGAACAGCAGCACGACGACCGCGACGCCGCGGGCGATTGCCGCAGGGTCGGCGGTCAGCAGCACATAGCCGCCAAGCGGCATGCCAGCCAGCGAGGCAGCCGTCAGCAGCCCGACGAACCGCCATTCCGTCTGGCGCGCGGCACCCGCCCAGAGCTGCGCCGAAACCGCCAGTTCGCAGAGCGTGACGATCACCACCATGTCGCGCGGCCCGAACAGCACGGCATAGCCGGGCGCCGCGAACATGGCCGAACCGAAACCGGCAAAGCCGCGCATCAGGCCCGCCACCAGCATGATCGCGGCGGCCACGGCCAGGCGCCAGTCGAGCAATTCGGCCAATGGCATGCAATGGCCTAGCGGCCGGCTGTCGCCGGGTCAAGCCTGGCCGCGCTAGAATTCGCGCAGACAAGGGGGCGGGCATGGCGGTGAAGATCGGCATTCTGGGCGGCGGCGGCCGGATGGGCTTGGCCTTGGTTCGACAGATCGCGGCAACGCCCGGTGCCGCGCTGGCGGGTGGCTGCGAGCGCGCCGGCCATCCGGCGCTGGGCCAGGACCTGGGCGTGGCCGCCGGCCTGACCCCGGCCGGCAAGCTGCTGACCGCCGATGCGGCAGCGTTGGCCGGAGCCGCGGACGTGTTGCTGGATTTCACGCTGCCGCGCATCGTCGCCGAGCATGTGGAGATGGCGGCGCGTATCGGCACCCCCATCGTGGTCGGCACCACCGGCACCGAAGCGGCGGAAGATGCGCGTATCCGCGCCGCCGCCGCCACGGTGGCGGTGCTGCGCGCCGCCAACATGAGCGTGGGCGTCAACCTGCTGCTGGCGCTGACCCGGCAGGTGGCGGCGACGCTCGACGCCGATTTCGACATCGAGATCGTGGAGATGCACCACCGCCACAAGGTCGACGCTCCTTCCGGCACGGCGCTGGCGCTGGGCCGGGCCGCCGCCGCCGGCCGCGGCATCGAGCACGATAAGGCGGCGGTGCGCGGCCGCGACGGCATTACCGGCGAGCGCCGGCGCGGCAGCATCGGCTATGCGGCGCTGCGCGGCGGCAACGTGGCGGGCGAGCACAGCGTAATCTTCGCCGCCGACAACGAGCGCGTGGAACTGACCCACCGCGCGACCGACCGGGGCATATTCGCGCGCGGCGCGGTGACCGCGGCGCTCTGGCTCGCTGGCAAGCCGGCCGGCTTTTATTCCATGGCCGACGTGCTGGGCTTCAGCGCCTGAGGCCGGGCACCCGGCCTTGCGTCAGCGCCACGCCGGACAGGATCACCAGGAAGCCGGCAAGGGTGAGCGGGCCCACGCGCTCCTGCAACACCACGACGCCCAGCCCGACCGCGACGATGGGGATGAGGAACGACACCAGCGAGACGTTGAGCGCGGCGGTGCGCTGGATCAACCGGTAGTAGATCAGCGTTGGCAGCGCGGTGCCGTAAAGCGTGATCGCCGCCAGCGCGCCCCATTGTTCCCGGCTTGGCTCGAGCTGCCAGGGCCGATCGAAGGCAAGCGCCAGCGGCAGGGCGATCAGGCCGCTGACCGCCAACTGCCCTGCCGCCAGCGCCACCACCGGCACCGGGCCGAGCCGGCGGCTCACCACCGAACTGCTGGCGTAGCAGATGCAAGCGCCCAGCATGGCGAACTGGCCGGCCAGATGCTGGCCGAGCCCGGCCAAGGCACCCGGCCCCAGCACCAGCACGACGCCGCAAAAGCCGAGCAGCACGCCGGACAGCTTGGGCAGGGTGGCGCGCTCGCTCGGGATGAACAGGTGCGAGAACAGCACCGTGAACATCGGCACCGCGGCGTTCAGGATGCCGCCCAGGCTGGCCTCGATATGCCGCTGCGACCAGGCGATGAGGAAGAACGGCAGCGCGCCGTTGATCACGCCCAACGCCAGCATCGCCCGCCACAGCCGGCGCCAGGGAACGGCGCGGCGCTCGCCGGCCAGGCCCGCCGCCAGCAGCAGCCCCAGGACCGCCGCGGTCACCAACGTGCGGAAAGCGACGATGCTGAGCGGCGGGATGCCGGCCACTGCCGCCTTGTGGAACAGGAAGGCGCTGCCCCACATGGTGGCCAGCAGCCCGAGCGACAGCCAGTTGCCGTAGTTCATGATCGCCGGGCGGGCGGCTCAGACCGGCTGGTCGCTAAGGGCGCGGGCCAACGCCTGGCGCAGCCCGGCCGCGAAATCCTGCCGTTCATCCTCGGTCAGAAAGCTGCCGATCGCCACTTCGCGGCCGTGGCTCGCCAAGGCGATGTGCCCCTGGCCCAGCCCGTTGGCACGCAATTCCACCCGGACCCAGTAGGGCTGGAAACTCCAGCCCACCCGGCGGCCGCTGGGAAACACCCGCACCACGTCCAGCCGCTCGGCCGACAGCCGCACCTCCTCGCGCAGTCGGCCGGCGCGATAGTTCAGGCGGAAGCCGACGTAGATCGCCAGGACGTCGAGACCATAGAAGCCCAGGATCGGCCAGGCGCCGGTCAAGGCGAAGCCAATGCCACAGGCGAAGCTGACCCCCGAAAAGAACAGCATCAGCAGCAGGAAACCGCCCGGCCCCAGACTGCGATGCGGAATCAGGCGCGCATCGAGGTAGAGAGGTTGCGTTTCGTCGGGCCCCGCAGGCATGGGCGGCAAGTCTAACCCGTCGGCATCGCCCTTGCCAGGCAGCGGCCTGGCGCGGCCGGGGCAATTTCCGTGCAAATCGAACCGGCAGGTTCGGTTTCGCCGGAAGCCATTGCCCTGCAACCATGACGGCAGCGCGGTGGGCTCCGATCAGAGGGATCGCTGATTGCGATTCCATCCGATCGGACACCGCGCTAGCTTCGCAGATGAACAAGTCCCAGATTGCCGAGGCATTCCGCCGCCTCGCCGCCGCCAACCCGGACCCGCAAGGCGAATTGCGGTTTCAAAATCCGTTCACCTTGCTGGTGGCGGTGGTGCTGTCAGCGCAGGCCACGGACGCCAGCGTCAACAAGGCGACCGGCCCGCTGTTCGCGATTGCGGACACGCCGGCCAAGCTGCTGGCTCTGGGCGAGGCCGGCCTCAGGCGATACATCCAGACGATCGGTCTGTACAACGCCAAGGCCAAGAACCTCATCGCGCTCTGCCGCCTGCTGCTGGAGCGCCATGGCGGCGAGGTGCCGCGCGAGCGGCCGGCCCTCGAAGCGTTGCCCGGAGTCGGGCGCAAGACCGCCAACGTGGTGCTGAACATCGCCTTCGGCCAACCCACCATCGCGGTCGACACGCATGTTTTCCGATTGGGCAATCGCACCGGCCTTGCCGCCGGCAACACCCCGCGCGCGGTGGAGGACAGGCTGGAGGAGCGGGTGCCGGCCGCCTTCAAGCGGCACGCGCATCATTGGTTGATCCTGCATGGCCGCTATGTCTGCAAAGCGCGCAAGCCCAATTGCCCGCGCTGCCCGATTGCTGACCTCTGCCGCTACAAGGCGAAGACCGCGGCCGGCTAGCTCCGGGTCGGCGCAGCCGGACGGCGGGCGCGCAACTCGTCCAGGCAAACCGCCACATCGGCCGGGGCCCGGCCGCGCAAGGCCGCTTCGACATGCTGCACGCGGGCCTCGCCGCCGCGCTCGGCGCGGTAGAGGAACAAGTGGACGACGCAGCCGCCGGCGACGTATTGCCACATCTCGCCCGGCGGCTCGACCCGGCGCAGTGCCGGCTTGCCCAAGAGGCGCAGCACCTCGCCGTCGCTCTGCCCCAGGATGCGCTCGCCCGACAGGCCCGGCACGCCGGCCGTCGGGCTGATCTGGGCGACCTTGGCCTCCGGCGCGGTCGCACCGACGGACGCCGCCGCCACGGCCGCTTGCGCCAAAGCCTCAGCCCTGGCGGCACCGGCCGGCTCAATGCGCAGCGGCTCCAGCGCTGCCCGCAGGCCGCCCAGCGACGAGTCCGACGACAGCGAGCAACCCGACGCGGGCAACCACATGAGCCAAAGACACGCTGCCCTGGCCGCGGCCCCGAGCAGCCTAGGCAACTTTCTCATCCCTACCCCCAAGACGCGCCGTCCCTGCAACCCCTGGCGAGGGTGTGTCCCGCTGTGCTCAGGCCATTTCGCCCAGCTTGCCGGCCATCACCAGCTTGGTTTCCCGCTGCGGCTGGCCGTCCTGCTGCAACGCTTGCAGCGCGCCGTTGATCTGGCCGCCGGCCTCGACCTCCAGCTGGCCATAGCGGATCTCGCCGACGACACAGCCGGTCGCCCGCACGCTGAGGCGGCCGCGCACCGACAGCGTGCCGTCGAAACGGCCGCTGATCACCGCCTCGTCGACATCTGCGGTCCCCTTGAACGAGCCGACCTCGTGGATCTCCACCACCCGGCTCTTGCTGAGCGTCGCCTCCACCCGGCCCTCGACCACCAGCCGGTCGCAGGCCGCGATCTCGCCCGACAGGGCGATGCCGCGGCCGACAATCAGCCGCTTGGAATCCTCGCTGTCGTTGTTGGCCGGGCGGCGGGCGGCGGGCGCCAGCGCCTCGCCAGGCCGGCGCAACGCGTCGGCACGGTAGGTAGGGCCGCTGGCTGGAATCCCGGGCGCCGGCCGTTCCGGCAGACCGACCGGCTGCGGCATCGCCGGCCGCGCCACCGGGGCCGCGGCCGCCCGCGCCGGCGCTTGCTCGACCACGTTCGGTCGCTCGGTCTCGCCCTTGCCGTCCTTCTTGCGATTGAACATCCGTGCTACCCCAATTCCGTTTGCCGCGCGTCCTCTTTCAGGCGTGGCGGGCCGCCTGCATGTGCTTGAACACGTGCACCATGGCCGCGGCGGCCACGACCGGCGCCGCCAAGTTCAGCAAGGGCACGGTCAGAAGCACCGCGATAACCACACCGGCCAAGAACATCGGCCACCGACGCCGCCGCCGCCGCAGCACGCCGGCCGCGACCGGCGGCAGATGGCGAAAGCTCACCAATTCGTAATACTCGCGACCCAGAAGATAGCCGTTCAAGCCATAGAGCACCACGAAATTAACCATAGGCAGCCAAAAGGCGGTGACGTAGAACGGCAACGCCAGCAAGTTGAGCGTCAGCGCGACCGCCAGGAACCGCATGCCGTGCAGCAACGCCTGTCCCGCCGGCAGTTTCCGCCCCGGCGGCTCGGCTGGGTAGTGACGGCGCTCCACCGCGCCCGCGACGGTGTCCAGGTAAAGCCCCAGAAAGGCCGTGACCAGGGTCGGAAACAACAACAAAAGCAGCAATATGGACAGCAGCGAGACCAGCGCTTGAGCAACCCAGGCAAGCCACTCATGGCTTTGCAGCCAGTCGGCCTCGTAACCGCTGGCCAGCGTCGCCGCGCCGATCGCCAGCACCAGATACAGCACGGCTGCCAAGCCGATCGCCTTTACAAGCACGCCGCGCAGCGATGGTTCGAGCAATTGCTGGAAGCCGCGGGCAAACGCTTGGCCCAACATGTTGTGTCCGGTCTAGCCCGGTTTATTCACGAGAGGCCATGATGTGATGGGCAGGGAGGCAAGGCGATCACGCGGCATGCGTGGTCGTTGCGTCTTTTTCATCGCGGGT
>Ga0194132_10009358_pt1 | contig 13535 bp, 13 predicted proteins | sample TA2KigOf80mmetaG_FD_148612 | JGI IMG/M metagenome (GOLD analysis project Ga0194132, IMG submission 148612) | Freshwater microbial communities from Lake Tanganyika, Tanzania - TA2015054 Kigoma Offshore 80m | ecosystem: Environmental > Aquatic > Freshwater > Lake | place: Tanzania: Lake... | reverse complement strand
GCTCACCTCTCGCCAGGGCATCCCCCAGCTTAACCGCTGTCCCCCGGTTACCCTTCGTTTGTGTCAACCGCCCACCGGCACACTTGTCAAGGATGTCTCCGGTTCGCACAAACTTGAGAGCTGACTCTTGCAGCTTGGACGCCCGGAGCGCGACGCCGTCTGCGTGAGCCCGGATCAACGACCGGTTCTTGTTGATGTCCTGGGAGGCAAGCGTTTGCTTTCTCTGATGGAAGATCTCGAGAAGCTGGATCTTTTGCCTGATCAGCTTCCATTCCTCCAGGTCGCGGCCGCTCATCTTGGGATGGGTGGTTTCATACTGATCCGCTAACTGCCGCAGCTTGTCAAGGTCCGAGTTCATCGCATCGATCATTTTCATGACGTCCGATTGGCTGGATTTCTTCGACTTCAGCGCCAGGCTCACCTTCGATGCGTCCTGCTCAATGGTTCTGGCCGACTCGACAAGGTGGTCAACAAATTCTTTTTCCAACGCGCTTGCGGGAAGTGTCGCCAGCACAAGGCTAGCGATGGCCCCTGTGACGATGTTCATGAGGTTCATAGATTCTCCTTTGGTAACTTGATTCGGGTTGTTTGATTTCCCCGACAAATCCACAGTACAGCGTCTCAAAGGAATATTCAAATAGATGTTTCGATCAAGATTGATCGTGAAAACCGATCTGTCAAGCATTGAAGAGTTTCCCGCGCGCAAGATCAATGATCTTCAGGACAGCCGGATGCTTCAGTCTACGTTCGCCGGAAATGGCATAGAACGTCTCGGCCACCCCGTCGGCGACGCCAATGGGTTCGACAGCATAGTGGTCTCGAATCTCGCGTTCGATGGCGGTGGGACCGCCAAATACGCCGGCACCGGCCTGTCCGAACGCCTTCATCAACGCGCTGTCTTTGAACTCACCTGCGATCACCGGGCGTATCCCGGCACTGGACATCCACTGTTCGAGCGACCGGCGGAGGCCAGATCCATCCACGGGCATAAGAAACGGCGCTCCGTCCAGGCTTGAGGGGAATCCACGTCTCAGGCGCCCGGCAAGGGCGGGGGCGCCGAAAAGTGTAATTCCGGTAGTTCCAAGCAGGTGGTTGTAGCCTTTGACCCGCGCGAGAGAGGTCACCGGGACCTCCGATAGCACGACATCCAGCTTGTGTTCCGCGAGATCGGCCAGGAGCCGCTGCGGCGAGTCCTCTTCACAAACCAGCCGCACCGGTTCCGGCATCGCGAGCGCGGGCATCAGAATCCGGTGAGCGACCAGCTTCGGCACCATGTCGGACACGCCGACCATCAACCGCATCGAGCGGCCGGCCACGCCGCCGCGCAGAACGTTCTGTAGCTCGTGCCCAAGTCCGAAGATTTCCTCGGCGTACCGGTAGACCACTTGGCCGATCTCGGTCAGGACAAGTCCGCGGCCCGCTTTGGCGAACAGCTTCTCACCGAGGCTGTCTTCGAGCTGGCGGATCTGACCGGAAATTGTGGGCTGAGCGAGCCGTAGCTTCACGCACGCCCGCGCGATGCTGCCCTCCTTGGCCACGGTCCAGAAGTAGAGCAGGTGATGATAGTTGAGCCATTCCACCTACACTCAGCATGACGCAACCTGCGGGCGAGGCGCCAGAGCCTATTGGCGCGTTTCGAGCGGGCGGCCGGCCTTGTCGAAGAATTCGTTCTGGAGGCGCGGGCTGGCCTGATCCGCCTTGATGGCCCGGATCGCGTTGACCAGCCCGCTGGTCCAGGCTTTCATTTGGAATTCGCCGAGTTCCCTGGTGGCGGCCGCGCCTTCACCGGCGTAGTGGTGCGGGTACTTGGCGTACCACCAGATGCCGGTGTAAACGCCTTGGGGCAGGTCCAGCCGGTCGAGATCAGCTCCGGACTGCTGGGTCGCGCGATCCATCTTCACGAGGTTGGGGTGGGAAACGAGCGTGTTTGATGTCTCGGATTCGCCGGCGTGGCCGTCGGTTTTGGTGCGCTTCGGGGGTCCACCGGCGGGCATTGCGGGACGGAGATAAGCGTAGACGACGTGGTCCTTCTTCGAAGCCAACTGCGACTGCGAGAAGTAGGGCAGCAGGCTCGTGTTGCCGCCGTGACCGTTGACGACGACGATCTTCTTGCAGCCGTTCCGTGCCATCTCGGCGGTAGTCTCCTCAAGCATGGCCAGTTGCAGGTTCGAGCTGTAGGCGATGGTTCCGGGCTCGTGTTTGGCCTCGAAGATCTGGCCGAAGTAGTACTGGGGGAACACGACGGAGAACTCCTGTTGCGCGGCCTGGATCGAGACGTAGCGGACGTTGAGCAGGTCCGTGCCCAGGGGCAGATGCGGACCGTGCTTCTCCAGGACGCCGAACGGGAGCAGGCAGGTCCCCTGCGCCTTTTGGATGGCTGAGGCAAAGTCGGCGGCGGTGAGTTCTTCCCACTTGACGGAGAGTTCTGGCTGGGCCAGGGCGAGAGGTGCAAGGAGGATCATGGACAGCCTCATGGTCCTCCCATGCTATCGTGATTCCGGCCGACTCTCTGCCGTCCGCCGCTGGGCAGGATCCCCCCCGGAACCCCCGGAAGGGACGCTACGTCGTCCTTCAACACCGCGAAATCTGCCGGCGTCGTCGATATACTTCCCAAAGAACGCTGGTTTCCGAGAGGCCTCCGCTGTGGCCATCCCGGTGCCTGTCCTTACTGGGGTCCGGCTGCCGGGAGCTCCGGCCTCACTGGTTTTTCCAGAGCTACGGCCCTGAACCCGTTTGGTCTCCGCTCCGCTTCCCGCCGTTCGCTTACTCTGGGGATCGTGCACAACTGAGCGCTGGGGGTTGCTCCGCTGGTGCGCTCTGTTGTCTTTCATTGCACGCTGTCTTCCCGAGCCACCGCCCGTTCCGGTTCGTTTGATCTCCGCTGCCGGGACAGCCAGGGTGAAAAGAAGAGTGGCGGTCGCCGCCACCAGGAATTTGCAGATTGGCTTGATGATCATTTTAGTCATCCTCCTGCGTTCATGACGAAGACGGGAGCAGGGTGGAAGAAAAGCAGTGGATATTTTTTCGTTTGCGCCGTCAGCGTCCACGGGCGACTCCGACCCTTAGAAAACGAAAACGGGCGGCAAGGTGCGCGATGACACCCGCCGCCCAAAGCCTTTCCTGGGATCAACAAGTCAACGCCGCCCCCGGAAGTTCAGACTCAAGTGGGCGGGCGAGCCATTATCGTCTGTCCAACCCGTCTTCCGAGGGGTTGATCCCGGCTGAATCCGTGCTTTTTTGACCGTGTCGTGCCTGGTCGCCTTAGCGCCAGGTGCTGGAGGCGCCGGCTCCACGACTAAACTGCTGCTGGGGGCTCGTCCGCTGCCGGGCGGTTTCCCAAGGCGAAGAGACTGTACGTTGCTGTCTGTCGCGCGGAAACGTGGCCCAGGGATCTGGTTTCAAGGCCTCCGCCGTTACATGGCCACCGCCGTGGAGCGACCGCTGTCCGGCGCTGGCCGACCCGGTGCCAAATCGTTTCGCTCCTTTGGTCTTCGTTGCCGGGCTTGAAGTGAGGTGGCCAATGGCCGTGTTCCGGCTGCCATCCATTTCTGAAATCTCCCACTTGGCGGCCGCTGGCGGTTCGGACGAGCGCTGTGCGGCGCGGCCTACCGCCGTTCCCTCACGCTGCGGATGGTTCGTAGCCGTGCGCTTGGTGCTGACCTGCTTGACGCCAGTCTTGAACTGTCTTCCGGAGCCCCTGCCCCGTTCAGTTCGATTGATCTCCGCTCCTGGGATAGCCAGGGCGAAAAGGACAGTGGCGGTTGCCGCAACCAGGAATTTGCAAGTTGGTTTGATGATCATTTCATCCTCCTGCGTTCATAACGAACAGGGGCGCAGGGTGGAAGAAGGCAGCGGATATTTTTCGTGTACTTTCCCAGTCCCCGGGCGACCCAGTCCATTTCACCGACCCTTAGAAACGAGAGTGGGCGGCAAGGTGCGCGATGACACCCGCCGCCCAAACCCTTTCCTGGGATCAACGTTCAACGCCGCTCCCGGAAGTTCAGACTCAACGTGCCGGGCGCGCCATTGTCGTCTGTCCAACCCGTCTTCCGAGGGCTTGATCCCGGCTGAATCCGCGCTTTTTTGGTTTCCCCAGGCGAAGAGACTGTACGTTGCTGTCTGTCGCGCGGAAACGTGGCCCAGGGATCTGGTTTCAAGGCCTCCGCCGTTACGTGGCCACCGCCGTGGAGCGACCGCTGCCCGGCGCTGGCCGGCCCGGTGCCAAATCGTTTCGCTCCTTTGGTCTTCGTTGCCGGGCTTGAAGTGGGGTGGCCAATGGCCGTGTTCCGGCTGCCATCCATTTCTGAAATCTCCCACTTGGCGGCCGCTGGCGGTTTGGACGAGCGCTGTGCGGCGCGGCCTACCGCCGTTCCCTCACGCTGCGGATGGTTCGTAGCCGTGCGCTTGGTGCTGACCTGCTTGACGCCAGTCTTGAACTGTCTTCCGGAGCTCCTGCCCCGTTCAGTTCGATTGATCTCCGCTCCTGGGATCGCCAGGGCGAAAAGGACAGTGGCGGTTGCCGCAACCAGGAATTTGCAAGTTGGTTTGATGATCATTTCATCCTCCTGCGTTCATAACGAACCCGGGAGTATGGTGGAAGAAAGGCACAGACTTTTTTGTTTCGGGCATCCTTCCGCCGGTGCGTCAAGGCGGGATTTTCCTTTGCCATTGGAAAACGAAATGGGCGGCGAGTGCGAAATGACACTCGCCGCCCTCGATGGTTCAGGCCCAACTGACTGGGAGCGGCATTATCGTCCGGCCAACGACGGTGGCACGACCCGAACCAGGAGTCCGATCGGTTGGCCTTTGTCCTGCACGGATACCATCGTAGCGCAGCTCCACTTCCATCCCACGCTGGGGACGGTGCGTAATCGTGCGCCGGGGGGTGACACGCTGTCTCCCGGAGCCACTTCCCCGTTCAGTTCGATTGATCTCCGCTCCTGGGATAGCCAGGGCAACAGGAAAGTGGCGGTGGCCACGGAATTCACTTCGGCTCGCCCTGAAGCTGGAAGCCGGCCCAAAGCGCCGGATGCTCGGGAAGCACGGCAGGACCAGCGGCCGTTTCCAGAGAGATCCGGCCGTGGCGCAGCTCATTCACAAGATACAGTTGCGCCTCCCGGAGAGCCGACGCCTTGTTCCCGGAGCGGCGCAGGGATTGATAAAACCGCGGCATCATGCGCTCCGTGCTCTCATCGGAGACATCCCAGACGGACGCGAGAACCGATGCCGCGCCGGCATGGAAGAGGCCTCGCGCGAGGCTGAGCACTCCATCGGCGGAAATCGCCCCGGATGCGCCACGGCACGAGCTCAACGTGACCAGATGCGCCTTGAGATTCATGCCGTAGATCGACCGTACAGTCAGCTTCTCTCCGTTACTGAGGGCGAGGAACGAATCGAAGGGACGGTCATTGTCGACAACAGCATGGCCGGCGAAGTGAAGAACCGAACCCGATTGCGACGCTTCGCGCACCTGCTCAAGACTAGCCAACTCCCGTTGGAGCAATGCCGCCTTGCCGGAAACTGCGGCGATGGAACGTATTTCCGCCGCCGAGCGGCGCAACGGAGGCAGCGGTTTGCCGCCAGGCAGCCGCGGTGGTTTTACGATATCTCCGACGAGCAGCATGGGCGCGCCCTGCAATCGTGGCCGGGCGGCGAGAAGGCCGAAGGCCGCCACGCTGGGCGCGAAGTGGATGGCATGGGTCTCGACGAGGTAGCGGCCACGTTCGTCAACCAGGGCGGCAAAGGGAACCTCGAACAGAGCGCCATGGGGAATCAAAGTGAGCAGCGGAACGCCTTGCTTGGGAAGAAGCGGCTGTACCGGTGCAATCAGGAGCCTGTGCAATGAACGAAGGGCATCGGTGTCCGGCGGGCCCTTTCTCGAGGAGGCGCGCTTCAAGAGAGCGCGCAAAGCACTCGCGGAAGCATTGGAGCGGAATCCGCTTATCCGGCCCGAGGGACTGGTGGCCCAAATCCACACGGCCTCCGGCGCGGTCCAATAGCTCACGACAACGGAACCCAGGCGCGATGCGATGGCCGCCATTTCGCTAGCCGTGGCGGCCTGCTGTTTGGACGTGCTGGCGATGGCGGGAATGGCGGTCAGAGCAGCGAGCCGCGGAAAGCGGTCCGTGATGGGCGAGCCCTCATCCTGCTTATCCGCGAGCAAATCGAGAAACGCACGCGCGCGCGCCTGCTCAGCGATTTCGAATGATTCCTGGTGGCGGCCCGCTTCGTGTAGCATGTCTATGGCCAGGGTGGTAATGTCGCCGAAAACGCCGAAAAGGTTGGAAAAGCCGCGCTTCGTGAAGTCGTAGGAGACGAGATTGCTCCGCATTTCCTCCACCTGGCGCATGGCGAGAAGGAGATCCTCAAGCGCACCGCCGGGGTTGCCGAGTTTGCGCCGCGCGGCTGCGCGCCAATAGAGCGCGCGAATGCGGTCGCGCATGAGATCGTTCCACACGCCCGGTTCCTCGCCTTCGTCATCCGTTGTGGACTTCGCGGTGCCAGGCAACGCGGCCGCAGCGGTACGTTCCGCGCCGGCGTACTGGCCCGCATGAAAATATGCGGCGGCAAGGCAGGTGGACACCCCCGGAGGCAGCCCGGGGCCGAGCCCCTCAATGATCTGAATACTGGTTGCGTGCTCACCGAGGAGTTCATAGCCGCAGCCGAGAAACGCAATGCGGGCGCGTGACTGCATAGGGGCATGCTCTTGGCGGGCGTAGACAATGGCCTTCTCCAATTGTGCGAGGGCCTGATCGCGCTTTCCCATCCGGGCATACAGTAAGCCCATGTGTTGCAAGGTAAGCGAGGCGGGAAGCCAGACCTGAAGCCGCTCCTGATGCGAGAGCGCTTCCTTGTACGCCGCCAGGGCCTCCTCGAAGTTGCCCTGCTGCTGCAGGAGAATGCCAAGTTTACGGAATAGGGCGGCCATCGGGATTTGAGCGCCGGCCAAACGCAGGGCGCCAGCGGCCATTTGCATCTGCTCGATGGCCTCCTGGAAATTACCTCCGCGGAGCGTATGACGGCTGAGTTCGTGGAGGGCCGTTCCGTACACGCGCGGCACTCCGGATTGCCGCCCCTCGTCGACGGCTTTTCGCAGCAGTTCCCCGCGCTTCCGCATATCTTCTTCGCCACGCGCGGCGCGAGCCAGCCGCAACGATTCCTGGGCGTGCTGCTTGTTCCGCGCGAGGTCTTGCCCCCAGGCCAGACCCAGGAATAGCAATACGGCGAGCCGCATTGGTTATTGTTTCACCAGGGCGCAGGCCTGCTGCTGGTACGGTCCCGGCGCTGCGCACAAAGATCCAAGCAAGGAGTTGGCGTCGCCGCCGCGGCCAGCCTGTTCCAAGGCGGCGGCAAGATACCAGGGAAGGTCGGAGGCAAAAGCAGCGTCTTTGAATTGATTCGCCTTTTCCAACTGGACAACGGCGCCGGCGGCGTTTCCGGACAGGAGCAAAGCGACCCCTCGATAGAACACAGGCTCCGCCGCCTTGGGGTACCGGGCGGAGAGCTGTTCAAGCGAGGCGGCCGCTTCGGTCCAGCGGCTCTCGCGATAGGGCTTGAGCGCAAGGCCAAGCGCCGCAAGGTAAGCCTCCTTGGATTCGTTCCCATCTTCCCCGCGCCACGACAACTGCGACAGGGTAAGGCGGAGTGGCGCCGGCTGGAGGGATATGCGCGCGGTTTTGGACGGCTCAGACTTTTGAGGCGGCGAATCGACCTTCGCAACGTTCCCGGAAGGCTGGTCGAAGCCTTTCCCCTGAAACCAGACGGCAGCAAGGGCGGCGGCAAGGGCAGCCGCTGGAACCGCGGCCCACCATCGCTGCCACCAAGGCGCGGACCGCGGCCCTGAAGCGGGAACGGCCTCCACCGGCAGCCCGATCCGGGCCCGGATGCGGCGGTTTTCCAGAGGCGTGGGCGGCGGGTGGTCCATCAGACTCAAGCTTTGAGCAAGCGCGGCACAGGCGGCGCACGAAGCTTTGTGCGCATTGACAGCGGCAAGCTGATCTTCCGGCAAGGCTTCAGCGGAGGCCGCCCGAAGCGCATCAGGGGTTGGGCAGCCGGCGGCGCGAGGAACACGCTGCCGCATCCAATCGAGCGCGTCCTGCTCGTCTGGCTCCAGGTCACCGGGCTTGAAGTCCATGGCCTTCTCCTTTCCGCGCTATTGGCGCATCGATTTCCGCAGAATCACCAGTCCGTACTGCAGGCAGCTCTTCACTTGATTCTCTGTCATACCGGTGGCCTTGGCGATATCAGGCCGCTCCATGCCGTGAACATACCGCATCAGCAAACACGTCCGGTGCTCCGGCTTCAGGGCCGGGTCGGCAAGCATCTGCTCTACGGACAGTTCCGCCTCACCGCTGCCGGGCAGCGTTGCGGGCTCCTTGATCTGCTGAAGATGGCGCTGCTCGACGGCTTGCCGCCTCCAGTGATCGACGGACAGATTTTTCACCACGGTGAGCAACCACGGTGCGGCGCGGCCGGCATCGATCTTCTCGCGGACCCTGAACAGGGCGAGGAACGCGTCGCTGGTAAGCTCCTCGGCCAGACCTCTGCTTCCCACACAGCGGATGGCGTAGCCGAAGACCCGGTCGAGGTTCTCGCGGTACAAGGTTTCAAACTCTTCTACCGTGTACACGGATGAAGCAGCGTTACCGGAAGAATCTGCGTGAGAGAATTCTTCACCCATGTGATCTGCAATTGTAACGCTCCCGGCGGATTCCCGCCGTCAAAAATCCGGAACACCGGGAGGTGAGCTATCGTAGTATACAGACGAGACTCGTTTATGAAGCTCTTGAAAACCACTGCTTTCCTTCTCGCCGCCGTGATTGGGCATCCGGCGGCGGCCGTCGATTCGACGCTGCTGAGCCTGATCGGGCCGGATACGGCCGCGGTATCAGGCATCGACGTCGATAAGGTAAAAGAATCGCCGCTCGGGAAGATGATCCTGTCGCAGGTCAAGATGTCGGAAGCGGAGGCCGCCAAGCTCGATCAGGCGATCGGGTTTGACCCGCGGCGCGACCTGCGGGAGATCCTCATCGCGCTGCCGAACTCAGGCTCCCGCAAGGGAATGCTCATGATGCTGCGCGGATCGTTCGATCCCTCGCGGCTCACCGGGATTGCCGGGGCAATGGGCATGCCGATGACGTCGCACCAGGGCGTGACGATGGTGTCGAATTCCAAGAGCGGAGATTGGGCGGCGATCTTTCCGTATGGGATCGCGGTGGGCGATGAGGAGGCAGTGAAGGGCGCAATCGAGCGGTCCGCCAAGAATGCGAAACCGGATGCCGGGCTCGCTTCGCGGATCCAGTCGGCGAGCCTTGAGCACGACGTCTGGATGCTCACCACGATCTCGCCGAGCCAGTTCGCCGAGCATCTCAAGGGCCGGCAGGCTCCGGGTCCGGCGCAGGGATCCCAGATGGACGCGCTGCTGCGCGGCAGTCTGGTCCAGGGAATCGAGACGATGGCGATGGGGATCAAGTTCGGGGCCAACATCGTGCTTTCCGGCGAGGCCGTGACGCGATCGGAGAAGGACGCGGCGGCGTTGGGCGACGTGATGAAATTCCTGGCGTCGATGGCGACTTCCAACGCGCAGCAGGGCGCGGCTGTGTTCAATTCGCTGCAAACCAACGCCAACGGCCGCACTCTGAAGTTTTCGGTGTCGGCGCCGCAGACCGATTTCGAACAGCTCTTCAAAACGCGCGGGCAAGCGCGGGTCCGCCCGGTGTCCAACCGCTGATGGATCCGGTCACGCTCGCCGGAACGGCTCTTCGCGTTTCGCGCCTGTGCTACGGCAACATGACCTTCGGGTCGCAGACCGGAGCCGCCGAGGGGCAGCGGATCATTGATGCGTGCCTGGCGAACGGGATCAATTTCATCGATACGGCGAACGTCTACAACAAGGGCGCGGCCGAGGAGATGCTCGGCCGGATCCTGAAGGGGCGGCGCGGACAGGTGGTCCTGGCGACCAAGGTCCGCGGGGTGATGGGTCCTGGGCCGGACGAGAGCGGGCTGTCGCGCCAGGCGATGCTGAAGGCGATCGACGATTCGCTGCGGAGATTGCAGACCGATCATGTGGATCTCTACTATCTGCATCAGCCGGACTACACGGTCCCGATCGAGGAGACGCTCGCCACGATGGATGAGTTGGTGACGCTCGGCAAGGTGCGCTATCCGGCGGTTTCCAACTACGCGGCGTGGCAGGTTGCCAAGATGCGCATGATCTCCGGCAAGGGCGGGTGGAAACCGATGCTCGCTGCGCAGATGATGCACAATCTTGTGGCACGAGGGCTCGAGCAGGAGTTCGTCCCGTTCGCCAAAGAGTTCGGCGTTTCTCTGGTCGTTTACAACCCGCTCGCGGGCGGACTGCTGACCGGTAAACAACAACGCGAGGCGCCGCTTCCAGGCACGCGGTTCGACAACAACCAGATGTATCTGGACCGGTACTGGCATCCGGCGTTTTTCGACGCGGTGGACCAGTTGTCGGGCATCGCGCAACGGGCGGGACGGAGCTTGATCAGCATGGCGTTCAACTGGCTGCTGCACCATACCTCGACGGCGTGCGTGATCCTGGGATCGAGCCGGCTGGAACAGTTGGAACAGAATCTTAAGGCGTGCGAGGAGGGTCCGTTGACACCGGACGTGGTGGCCGAGTGCGACCGTGTGTGGGCGGGTCTGCGCGGGGTGACGCCGAAGTACAACCGCTGACGGGCCCGCGCTAGGATGGAGGTATGAGAACCCTCATTTTCGCGCTGGTGGTCGCATCCAGCGCATCTTCGCAGGTCCGCATGCGAACCGTGCGGGCAAACGGGGACGCCGTGTTGTCGGTCCCACCGGACCTGGCACGGGTTTCCGTGGGCATTGTGACGAACGGAACCAGCGCACAGCAGGCGGCTGAGAGCAATGCAACGATCTCGAATGCCGTTATCGACCAGTTGAAGCAGGCGCCCGGTGTCAACGGCGCCGTCCGCACAACGAGCTATAGCCTGAATCCGGTGTACAGCTCTCCGCGCGACGGAAGCCTGCCGCAGGTGATCGGCTATTCCGCCAGCAACACGCTCGAGGTGACCACGCTCGACTTGGCGCAGGCCGGGCGGATTATTGATACCGCCTTCTCCGCGGGAGCCAACCGGGTCAATGGGCTTTCGTTCGGCCTCCGGGATCCAAACCCTTTCCAGATCGAGGCCCTGAAGCGCGCGGCGGGGCGGGCGCGGGAGCAGGCTCAGGCGATCGTCGCCGGACTGGGGTTGAACCTTGGCCAGATCGTTGCACTTGATGAAGGCGTCGTCACGGCGCCGAGCCGGGGTATCGTGGCTTCACCGGTCGACGCGTCCACGCGGATCGAGGCGGGATTGCTGGAGGTCCGCGCGACCGTCACGCTCGAAGCGGAAATTGTCCAGTAGCGGTGGGCATGCTATTCTGAAATTTCGCGCCCGTAGCTCAGTTGGATAGAGCGTCTGGCTACGAACCAGAAGGTCAGGAGTTCGAATCTCTTCGGGCGCGCCATATAACCGGCTTAGAATCAGTTGATTGTGAGCCGTTCGACGCTCGGGGCGGTTGCGCCGGTTGGTCTCTGTGCCCAGAATTGTGCCCACCCCAAGCCTTCCGCGCTCGCTCCATCGCTTCGCGGACGGTACAGCGGGAAGTAGTCGACTCCCGCGAGCGCGCACGCCTTCCGGTGGGGCTTCTTCAACGTGGAGGCCTCGACGTGCCCGGACCTGGTCTCCGCAGGGAACACCCACTCCGCTCTCAGGGCGGCGCCGCGGCGCATCTCGACTATGCCCATGGCGCGGTCCTGCATCGGAACCACGCGCCGGGCGTTCGCCGTCTTGCCGTGGGTGATTCTGAGCGCGCCGTCGCGTACTTCGTCCCATCGCAGCCGGAAGTACTCTTCCGGCCGCAGGCCGCAGTCGAGCAACACAACAGCGACATCCCGGAGTAGCAAAGGGTCGCGCGGCTTCACCGGCTCGATCCCCCGCAGTCGCGCCCGGATGCCCGTTCAGGTAGATGCAGCCACCATTTCCGCGAGTCACTTGCTTTTTTTGATGCCCCCGGTAAGAATCGCCGCTCGAGGCACGCAAACGGAACCGCGCCCCGGCTGCTGAAGCTCGAGCGCCGACGGTCTCATTCTGCGAATGACCGACGAGCCAAGTCCTTTAGGAGCGCCATTCCTTCGAGTCCAGCCGTGGATGCGAGTGAACGGCTTCGTGTACGATAGGGGAGAGAGAAGCTTGACCTCGAATCTACGGAGTGGGTACCTGGTGATCGCCGATATTTCCGGCTACACGGGATACCTAGTCGATACCGAACTCGATCACGCCCAAGGCATTTTGGCGGATTTGCTCGAACAGATCGCGTTCTGCTTTCAGCCGGTCCTGACCGTCGCGAAGCTGCTGGGCGACGCGGTGTTTGCAGTTACGCCAGCCGAGCGGGTTACTACGGCCGAGATCCTTCTGGACCTGTTGGACGTAACCTATGCGCGGTTCAGAGGCCGGCAAGCGGCACTTCAGCGGCAAACCCTCTGCCCCTGTAAAGCGTGCGCGGGGATCCATTCGCTGGATCTCAAGTTCGTAGTGCACCGGGGAAAGTGGGCGGAGCAGGCAGTGATGGGCGGGAAGGAATTGGCCGGTCGCGACGTCATTCTCGCGTACCGGCTGCTCAAGAACAGCGTGATCGAGAAGACTGGATGGAAAGCGTACGCACTCTTTACCGAGGAGTCCGTTGCGGGTCTCGGCGAGGCTTTCGAGGCGACGCACCGGCATAGGGAGACCTACGAGGGGTTCGGAGAAGTTCCGGTGGCGGCCGTAAATATCGGGAAGCGACATAGCCAAGCAGAGGCCGCGCGGCGCGAAGTGGTGACCAGCAAAGAAGCCGACTTCACGATGCAAGTGAAACTGCGCGCGGCGCCAGCCGTGGTGTGGGAGTGGATAAACGACCCAGCGAAGCGGATTCAATGGGAACAACTCGTCATCCAATCCATCTTTCGTCCGGGCGGACGCCTGGGGGCCGGCGCAAGGAGCCACTGCCTGCACGGCAAGGACTTAGCGATGGTGGAGACGATACTCGATTGGCGGCCGTTTGAGTATGTAACCGTGGAGAAGGTTTTCCGTAATCTGGGATTCACAACGACGCTTTGGGTGACGCTGGCGCTGACGCAGGTGCCGGGCACTGGAAACACCATGCTGACGATGAGCGGAAAGGCAGTGCGCGGGGTTCCCAGGATGCTATTTCGCGCGACATCCGGCATTCTGCTGACCCTTACCGGAATTGAGAGGAACTACCGGAGGCTGGCCCGCCTGATCGCCGAACAGGATGTCTCGTCGAGGATGTGACTGGCGCGTCGGGGCGGAGCCCCAATCGAGCCAGAGGGCTACGAACCAGAAGGTGAGGAGTTCGAATCTCTTCGGGCGCGCCATTCAAGTCCCGGGTGCAATCAATGGATTCGCGGAGTGTGCGAACCGGAGACATCCTTGACAAGTGTGCCGGTGGGCGGTTGACACAAACGAAGGGTAACCGGGGGACAGCGGTTAAGCTGGGGGATGCCC
>Ga0194132_10009354_pt1 | contig 13539 bp, 14 predicted proteins | sample TA2KigOf80mmetaG_FD_148612 | JGI IMG/M metagenome (GOLD analysis project Ga0194132, IMG submission 148612) | Freshwater microbial communities from Lake Tanganyika, Tanzania - TA2015054 Kigoma Offshore 80m | ecosystem: Environmental > Aquatic > Freshwater > Lake | place: Tanzania: Lake... | reverse complement strand
GGGGGTGGCCAGCGCCATCCACCTGCACATCGGGCAGAAGCTCGAAACCGCGGCCCTGCTGCGCAGCCTGGGGGCCAGCGGCCGGCAGGGGGTGCTGATCTACCTGGTCCAGGCCGGGGCCATGGGGTTGACCGGGGCCCTGGCCGGGGCCCTGGCCGGCCTGGCCCTGCTGGGGGCCCTGCCCGGGCTGCTGGGGGATTTTCTGCCCATGCAGGTGGAGATCACCTGGTCCCTGCGGCCGGTGGCCGAGGGGGTGGGGGTAGGCACCGGCATCGCCCTGCTCTTTGCCGCCCCGCCGCTTTTGGCCCTGCGGCGGGTGTCGCCCCTGCTGGTGCTGCGCGCCTCGTGGGAGGAGGAGAAAAGCGCCGAGGGGCGGGGCTGGCGCCTGCTGCTGGGCGGCCTGGCCCTGGCCGGCACCCTGCTCTTGGCGCACTTGCTGACCGGCCGGCCCGACCACGCCCTGTACTTCACCGGCGGCACCGGGCTGGCCCTGGCCCTCTTGGCCGGGGCGGCCGGCCTCTTGCGCTGGGGGGCACGGCGCCTGGCCCCGGCGGCGGGCCGGTACGTCTGGCGGCAGGGGGTGGCCAACCTCTACCGCCCGCGCAACCAGACCCTGTTGCTGCTGGTCAGCCTGGGGCTGGGCACCTTCCTGGTGGCCTCCCTGTACCTGGTGCAGACCTCGCTCCTGGCCCATATCGACCGGGTGGGTGGCAAGGGCCAGCCCAACGCCGTGCTCTTCGACATCCAGAGCGACCAGCGCCAGCAGGTGGCGGGGCTGGTGGAGGAGTTGGACCTGCCGGTGCTGCAGCAGGTGCCCATCGTCGCCATGCACCTGGCCGAGGTGAAGGGCCGGCCCGTGGCGGAACTGGAACCGGAGCGGGGCCGCCGGGGCGGCAACTGGGCCCTGCGCCGCGAGTACCGCGCCACCTACCGCAGCGAGCTGACCCAGACCGAGACCCTGGTGGCCGGACAGTGGCACGGGCAGGTGGGGGGGGACACGGTCTTCGTCTCCCTGGAGGACGGGGTGGCCGGGGCCCTGCAGGTGGGGGTCGGGGATTCGCTGGTCTTCGACGTGCAGGGGGTGCCGGTGGCGGCGCTGGTGGGCAGCCTGCGGCGGGTGGACTGGCAGCGGATCATGCCCAACTTCCTGGTGGTCTTTCCGGCCGGGGTGCTCGAAGAGGCGCCCCAGTTCCACGTATTGGTCACCCGGGCCGAGCACAGCGCCGCCCGCGCCGAGTTGCAGCGGCGGGCGGTGGCGCAGTTTCCCAACCTCTCCATCATCGACCTGGACCTGATCCTGCGCACGGTGGACACGGTGCTGGGCAAGGTGGCCGCCGCGGCCCGCTACACTGCCCTGTTCAGCATCGGCACCGGGCTGCTGGTCATGGTCGCGGTGATCTCGGGCAGCCGGCTCCAGCGCAGCCGGGAGAGCGCCCTGTTGCGCACTCTGGGGGCCAGCCGCGGCCAGGTGGGGCGCATCGTCCTGATCGAGCACCTGTTCCTGGGCGGCCTGGCCAGCCTGGCCGGCCTGCTGCTGGCCCTGGCCGGGGGCTGGGGCCTGAGCCGCTTCGTCTTTGAGATCCCCTTTGCCCCGGCCTGGGGACCCCTGCTGGCCGCCCTCTTCGCCGCCCCCCTGCTGACTGCCCTGGTCGGCGTGGCCGGCAGCGGGGCCGCCCGCGCCGCCCCGCCCCTGGAGGTGCTGCGGCGGGTCGATTGAGGACCGGGTACCCGAATTTGGCTTGTGGGGGATCAGGTGGCGCGTTATAAATAGACAGGAGCAGGGTGCCGTGGCCTGGTGCCTGTACGTCATCTGCCCGAAGTAAGGGGAAGTTGATATGACAGCGCAGTATAAGCCCATCCAATATGCTGCCTTGGCCTACTACCACGACCACCGGGCCGAGATCGACGGGCAGATGCGGGCCGGTGAGGCATTTGCCGAAGCCCTGCGGCAGCAGATCCCCGCCAAGGTACCGCGATTGATTCACCGGGATGGCGAATATTGACTTTCGGTGAGTCCCTAGCTGCGAGAACAGGGAGGGCAGATCGTGGTTGACCCCTTGAGGATGGCGCACATCGACCGAGCGGTGTTGACAGCGATAGTTCGTCGTGCCCGTCTCAGCACTACGGCGGAAGTCCTCGACTGGAGCCAAACCCAGATCAAAGAGGGGATGAGCGGCGGGGAAGTGTACCGGTTTGCCGGCCAGGGACAAGAGAATGGGGTCGTATTCCCCTGGTCGCTCATCTACAAGATCATCCGCGCACCTACCAACCCCAAAGATCCGGCTGATCTGGCGTGGAAGCGAGAAGTGCTCGCCTATCAGGCAGGGCTGCTAGATAACTTACCCGGCAAGCTGCGGGCACCCTGTTGTTTCGAGGTGGTGGAACCCTCACCTGCCGAGGTGAGCCTGTGGCAGGAGGATGTAGTGGATGGTCTGGAGGAATGGCCTCTTTCTCGCTATGGCCTGGCCGCTAGGCATCTGGGGGAGTTCAATGGGGCGTATCTGACGGGCCGGCCGCTGCCCGACCAAACCTGGCTGCATCGTGGCTGGCTGCGCAGCAGTGCGGATCGGGGTTTGAGGGGGTTGCAAAGGGTGTTGGTGGAACGACACCACCCTTTGGTCAGTCGGGTGAATCCCCCGGACACCATATCCCGGTTGGAACAACTGGTCGCCGACCACCTGGTGCTCCTGGACGCCATCTTTGACCGCCTGCCCTTGACCTTCTGTCACCTGGACTCCAACCGCCGCAACCTTTTTGCCGGACGCTCGGCAGAGGGCGAGGACGAAACCGTTGCCATCGATTGGGGGCAGGCCGGGCTGGACCCCGTGGGGATCGACTTGGCCTGTCTGGTCCATTCGAGTCTGATCTGGCGTTTCCGCGGGAAATTGGACCAGGCCACCGAGCTGGACAAAGTGGCTTTCGAGGGCTATCTACAAGGTCTGGATGCAGCCGGATGGCGTCAGGACCCCCGGCTGGTGAGATTCGCGTTCACGGCGATAACGGCCATCCATTACGCGGTGCGCGGTAACCACTTTCAGTTGTATTACCTTCTCGACGAGAGCCGCCACGACTCACTGGAGCAGCTCTTCGGCTGCTCGGTCGCTGAGGTGTGTGATCATTGGGCAACCCTGCAGCGTTTCTACCTTGACCTGACAGAGGAAGCACGGATACTACTCGGAAAGGGATGGAGGTGAAGCGCCGTGTTTCGCTGCCATGTGTGTGGTTCAACAGAAGCCAAAGCGAATCAGGTCAGCGAGGTGTTCGACATCAGCGGTCGGCGGGTGCTGGTCGAGGGTATCCCTACCCAGGTCTGCACCCGGTGCGGAGAAGCAACCTTCAGCCGTGAAACCACGGAGCGGATTCGGCGTATGGTACACGGGGAGGCGAAGCCAGTGCGGGAGGAAAGGGTTGACGTATTCGAGTATGCCTGAAGCGGGCCAAGGAAAATGTTCCGTCTGCCGAGTTTCGACAAGATACTGAATGATGCTTGGAGCGCACGGGGGACAGAGAGTTGTCATCATCGCCGGCCCGAACGGGGCAGGTAAGACGACTTTTGCCCGAGAGTTCCTCCCCAATGAGGCGGAGTGTCCAGATTTCATCAACGCTGACCTTATCGCCGCCGGCCTGTCGCCTTTCCAGCCTGAGGCAGCAGCGTTACGGGCGGGCCGCCTGATGCTGGAGGAGATGCACAGCCGGGGCCGAGTGAGGAGCAGTTTCTCCTTTGAGACCACCCTGAGCGGGCGGACCTACGCGCAGATGATCCCAAGATGGCAGCGAGATGGCTACCAAGTGAGTTTGATCTTCTTGCGCCTGGCGAGTGTAGAAATCGCCATTGCCCGAGTTGACGCACGGATCGCCCAGGGCAGACATGCGGTCCCAGAGGAAGCTATCCGCCGGCATTTTGAGACCGGATGGCGGAACTTCGAACGTCTCTATTGCCCGCTTGTCGATTCCTGGTTCTTGTACGACAACTCGGCAGAGACGCCGCAACTGATCGAGAAAGGGGGTACCTCATGAGCACGCAGCCAGCTACCCACATTGACAAGGATCTTGAGGGAATAGAGGCGGCGTTGCGCCGTGCTGCACGCAGAGCCCGAGAACTTGGCGAGCGGACAGGCACGCCGGTCTATGTGTTGCGGGACGGGAAGGTTATTGACCTCACTGCCGAAAAGGGCGGGGGAGTGGCCGAAAGCGGCCGTAGTCCCTGATCTTGCCGTTGAGGGATTCTCTACACACCGCGTAGGGAATTGCGCCACAACCATCAGGAGGCGTTCGAGGAGGCAAGGGCAGTTTGAGCAGTACGATCAAAGAACACGACTGCATCGTATTGACCCAGGGCTTCCCGAACGAGGGCCTGAAGGCCGGCGACGTGGGCACGGTGGTGCATATCTACCGTGGTGGTGAAGCCTACGAAGTGGAATTCGTCACCCTCACCGGCCAGACCGTGGCCGTGGCTACGGTGCGGTCCACACGGCTCCAACCGGTTGGCCGGCAGGATATCGCCCATGCACGGGAACTGGCGGTATGATCGTGCTCTGGATAGGCAGGGAGTAAAGAGATGGCCACCAATATCCTCGACTCCCATATCGAAATCACCCCAGGAGTGGCCGGAGGCAAGCCCCGGATCGCCGGCCACCGGATCACGGTGCAGGATATCGCCATCTGGCACGACCGGCTGGGCCGCAGCCCGGACGAGATCAGCACCGAATACGGCCTGAGCCTGGCAGATGTGTCCCTGTTCAGGGACGCGTACGCGACCCTGGCCTACTACCACGACCACCGGGCCGAGATCGACGGGCAGATGCGGGCCGGTGAGGCATTTGCCGCGGCCCTGCGGCAGCAGATTCCCGCCAAGGTGTTGAGGTAGAAGAATCAGTGTCGGAACCGATCGTGGAACCAATCCACGAATACTTGATCACCCCCCATGCTGCCGGCGAGATGCACCGGCGGGGGATCAGCGAGGAAACGCTTCACCGGGTGATGACAGGCCCAGAGCAACGCCGAAACCTCCGATCGGGCCGGGACGTACTGCAAGCGCGGATAGAGCTTTCAGGAAAAACCTACCTGCTGCGTGCTTTTGTGGATGTGGACCGAAGACCGGCAGAGGTGGTCACGATCTACAGAACAAGCAAAACAGCAAAATACTGGAGGTCAGAACCATGAAAGTCACCTACGATCCGAGAACAGACACTCTCACGGTCCTGCTGCGCGACGATGTCCGGGTTGCCGAGAGTGACGAGGACAAACCAGGGGTGATCCTGGACTACGACGAGGAGGGGAATCTCGTGTCCCTGGAAATCATGGATGCTTCCCGTCGCGTCACCGAGACACGCAAGGTCGAATTCCAGACGGTAGAGTAGGCGACAGAGGACCCCCGATGATCAAAGAACACGACTGCATCGTGCTCACTCAGGACCTCCCGAACGAGGGCTTGCAGGCCGGCGACGTGGGCACAGTGGTCTACATCCACCGCGGAGGCGAAGCCTACGAGGTGGAGTTCGTTACCCTCACCGGCCAGACCGTGGCCGTAGCCACGGTGCGGTCCACACAGCTCCGACCCGTGGGCCGGCAGGACATCGCCCATGTCCGCGAGTTGCCGGGAGCCGAGAACCGCGGTGCCCCTGAAGGCCGAGATCTGGGCGTGATTGAGGGCCGCGAACTGCACTCATGGACAGTGGACCAACTCCACCGCACCCTGTCAGAAATGGAAGCAGGGAAAGGGGGGAGGCTGCCTAAGGAGGTGGCTTTCAGGTTGGGTGACGGTAATGGGGGTACGACTCCCCTTGGAGCCGCACGAATATACACGGCAGGACATGGACGGCTGCGTCTTTTGTAGCCCTTCGCCGGAGTGCATATTCCGAGGGGACGAACTTGCGTACGCCTTGTGGGATTCGTTCCCCGTAACCCCGCTACATACATTGATCATTCCTCGGCGGCACGCAGCGGACTATTTCGCCCTCACTCGGGAAGAGGTGCTGGCGTGCCACGAACATTTGGGTGCAGTAAAGGTGCGGGTGATCCGGGCGGGCCGGCTGGACCTGGTGGCAGGTGCAAGCTGGGCCAAGGCGAGGGAGGCAGAATGAGATCTCCAGACGAGCCGCCAGGACAACCGGTCTGTGTGGAGACTGGCATATCATATACCTGCGACAGCACCTTGAAAAAGGTTGCGGCCCTGAACACCTATCACCGCGGCGAGCGGCGGGCACCCCACAAGCCTTTGTTGTTGCTGTTGGCGATCGGGGCGTGGACCCGTGGGAACCGCCGGCTGACCTTTGGCGAAGTCGAAGCCACCCTCACGCCGCTCCTGAAGGCCTTTGCGCCGCCCGTAGTGGGAAGCCACCAACCCAAGCTACCGTACTGGCATCTTATGTCCGACGGTGTGTGGGTGGTGGAGGGCGCATCCGCCCTGCCCAGAGGCACCGGGGGGTTCCCGAGGATGGCGGCACTGCGAGGTTCTGCGGGGCACCTGTCTGCGGACCTCATGGGATTACTCTCTGCCAGCCCCGATGCTGCCACCCAGGTCGTCGAGGCGACACTGGCAGCGCACTTTCCACCCTCGATTCACGAAGACCTCCTCGCGGCGGTGGGTCTGGAAAAAATACCGCCAGCGTTGGTGCGAGAGGCCGTCTTGCAGCCCGCGCCGCTGCGTTACCGCAACCCCCGGTTCCGCGAAGAGGTGCTCCGGGCCTACGAACACCGCTGCGCGGTCACGGGATTCCGCGCCGCTCTCGGAGGTTTGTATTTTGGTTGCGAAGCCGCACATGTGCGTTGGCACGCCTGCGGTGGGCCGGACGAGGTGGCCAATGGCATCGCCCTGGAACCTATGGTCCACAAGTTATTCGATGCCGGCGCATGGACGCTGACCGACGACCGGCGCATACTGGTATCGCGGGAATTCACGGGCAGCGACGAGGCGATTCGCCTGCTCAGGGAACAACACGGCAAACCCCTGCATCCCCCGTTGCCTGGAGAGTCACTGGTGGATATGGAGTACATCCAATGGCACCGCGAGCCCGACCTTGGCGGGGTATTCCGGGCTCCGGGATTGCCGTTGTAGATCGACGACTACCTGACGAAGACACCAAACCCATGCCCCGCACCCACATCGGCACCCGCACCCTGTAGGAAGTCCGCGAAGACAAGCTGGAAAGAGGCAGGCAATGCGTTTTGAGGTGGCTGTAAAAAAAGAGGGCTCCTTCTGGCTGATCGAATCCCCGGCGCTGGATGTGATGACCCAGGGCCGCACCAAGAAGGAAGCCTATGAAATGCTCAAGGATGCCGTGGAGATGCTCATCAACAAACGCGGCTTCACGGTGACGCTCCATGTTTCTCGGCACGGGGGGGACGTCTCCCTCAGCGCTGACGACCGGGACCAGCTCATCGCCCTGATGCTGCGCCGGCAACGGCAGAAGTATGGCCTGACCCTCCAGGAAATCGCCAAGCGCTTGGGTTCCAGGTCTCCCAATACCTTTGCCCGGTACGAGCAGGGCAAGGCGCGACCGACGGTGTCCAAGCTGCTGGAGTTGCTGGCGGCCATTGATCCCCACCTTGTCCCCGTGCTGAAACTGGCAGCCTGAACGACCTCCCGCCTCCTCCGCCCCAATCGCCGGCATGCTTCAGCGCCGGGTCTTGGCCTCCCCCCAGGACTGCTCCTCAACGGGAGTGGCCGGCCTGGCGAGGGGGCCGATGTACCCGGTGGACAGGGCCACCTCGTCGTACCAGACGGTGTTGTCCCGCTGCGCCTCGTGGATGTAGATGCCAAAGTCGATGCGCTTAGGCCGCACGTCCTCGGCCAGGCGCCAGCGGATACCCTTGTAGTGGAGGTAGAGCTGGCCGTCGATCCAGGCGGCCAACTCGCCGTTGGCCTGGCCCAGGTCATTGACCCGGATCATCTGCTCCAGGCAGTACCAGCGGTCGCGCTGAGGCACCAGCCTTTGGTCGGAGGGGGGTTCGAGGAAGTTGCCCCAGTAGTGGCCGTCGGAGGAGATCTCCATGTCCACCCAGTAGGTGTAGAAATACATGTACCCGGGGGCTGGGTAGCGCTGCCAGTCGCGCCAGGGCTCAAAGGCGCAGGTGAAGCGGTCGGTGCCCTCGGGCCGGATGCCGGCCTGGCCCATGCCGCCCCAGGGGTTGTCGCCGGCCACCCCGGCCAGGCCGCCGCCGGTGTGGTTGAGGTTGCCCTGGTCGTAGTCGGCGGCGAACTTGAGGTACCGGCGGAAGTAGACCACCGGCTTTCCCTCCGGCCCGAACCAGTAGCTGGCCCCCGACCCGGATGAGGCGCCGCTGCTGGCCGGGGCAAAGCAGCGCAGCGCCCCGCTGCCCGCCGCCGCACCCGCCTGGTGATCCACTTGCACCCACCCTTCGTTCAGCCCCCGGATCTCAAAGTAGCTGGTCAGCGAAGAGTCGCTCTCGAAGCCGTCGCGGAAGAAGACCTCCCCCGGGGTTTCGAGGCGGGTCCGCTCCTGCGCGTCGGCCAGGGTGGTTTGGGTGGCTGCCACGGGGGCGAAGTGGGGCAGGTCCTGGGCCTGGGCGCAGCCGGCGCACAGGGCGGCCAGCAGGGAATCCTTCAGCCATGATCTTGGTCTCATCGTCGCCGCACCTTTCGCGGTTGGGTCCGTGTTCTGGGCGGAGATCAGTTCCCGCGCCGCTGCCGCAGCACCGGTTCCAGGGTTTTCCAGACCGTGGCGGCGACATGGCGGTAGCCCTCGGCGGTGGGGTGGATGCCGTCGGCCTGATTGAGTTCGGGAACACCGCCCACCCCCTCCAGCAGAAAGGGGATCAGGGCGGCCTCGTGGCGCTGGGCCAGGCGCGGGAAGAGGCCCTCGAACTGCGCGGTGTACTCGGGGCCCAGGTTGGGCGGCAGGCGCATGCCGGCCAGCACCAGCGCGGCTTCGGGGTAGCGCTTCTTCACCGCCTCCAGGATGCCCTGCAGGTTGCGCTCGGTCTCGGAGGGGGGCACCCCCCGCAGGCCGTCGTTGGCCCCCAACTCCAGCACCAAGACGTCCACCCGACGGCGCAGGACCCAGTTGATGCGCCGCAGCCCGGCGGCCGAGGTCTCGCCGCTGAGGCCGGCGTTGACGGCCTGGAAGTTCCAGCCCAGGGAGTCGAGGCGGTCCTGGATCAGGGTGGGAAAAGCCTGGTCCGGGTCGAGGCCGTACCCGGCGGTCAGGCTGTCCCCGAAGAAGAGGATCACCTGGCTCGAATCGGCGGGGGCCGCAGTGGCCGGCCCGCAGCAGAGCAGGGCAAGGAGGGCCCAACGGTACACTTGGGTGCTCAAGGGGCGTCGGTCAGGGTGTCCATCAGGGCCTGGGCAATGACGGTGTGGCCGGCGTGGTTGGGGTGTACCGGCTCGGGGCAGAAGGTGTCGGCGTCGCGGTATTTCAGGTGCTGCTGGAAGATCTCGTGCAGGTGGACCAGCCGGGTATGGTACTGGGCGCTCATCTTCTCGACGGTCTCGATGTAGCGGGGGATGAGGTCCAGCACCTGGCTGCGGAAGGTCTGGCCGGAGCGGTCGGTGGAGATGTAGAAGGGGGTGAGGAGGACGATCTTGCAGCCCAGTTCGCGTTTGGTCAGTTCCATCAGCTCGGCGTAGATGCGGGCAAAAAGTTCGGGACTGACCCCGCCCTCAGCCCCGCGCAGGTGGCTGTGCAGGTCGTTGATGCCGATCTTGAGCGACAGGACATCGGGGCGGTGGTAGAGCACGTCGTCGCCCCAGCGCTCCTTCAGGTCGGTGATCCGGTTGCCGCCGATGCCTTTGTTGATATAGGGGATCTTCCGTTCGGGCCAGCGGGCGGTGGCCAGTTCGGTGAAGATCCGCACGTACCCATTGCCCAGAGGGGCTTCCCCCCCGCGCCGGCCGCAGTCGGTGATGCTGTCGCCGATGAAGAGCATCCGCTCCCCGTCCTCAATCCACAGTGCGCCCATCGTTCCTCCTTATCGTCGGTCTGGTGCCATCCGGCGGGCCGCCGGCGGGCTCTAACTTAGAAAAAACCGCCGCTGCCGGCCATCGCCGCCACCCGGTTGGCGGCTGCCGCCATTTGCCGCTGTCCAGGGGTCCACCGCTTATCTATTGTCTAGAGAAGAAGGGCCTGGCACGGAACCTGCTCTGGCCCAGGAGGGATAAAAAAAATGAAACACTTCTCCGCTCTTTCCCGTCATATCTAACAACCGCACACTGCCCACTCCGGCCGAACCAGGAGCCCATCCATGAAAAAACTGCTCTTCATCCTCATCGCGCTGGCACTGGCCGGCGGGGGCGCGTACGCCTATTTCTCTTTCTCCGGTGAGGACCCGGCCAAGGGACCCAAGACCGTGGCGGTCAGCCGGGGGACCATCGTCGAGAAGGCCCTGGCCATGGGCGAGATCGTGCCCCGCCACGAGGTGACGGTCAAGTCCAAGATCTCCGGCACCGTGGCCAAGCTCTTTGTCGAGGACGGCGACCCGGTGCGGGAGGGGGAGCCGCTGCTGGAGGTGAAACCCTCGCCCACGCCCCTGGAGTACGCCCAGGCCAAGCGCACCCTGGAGATGCGCCTGCTGGTCGAAGAGCAGCGCCAGGCCGATCTGGAGCGGGCCGGCGGCCTGCTGGAGCGGGGCATGGCCTCCCAATCCGAATACGACCGGGCGCGCGAGGCCTTTGAGCAGGCCTCCCTCCAGCGCCGCCTCGCCGAGGAGGAGTTGGCCATCCTCGACAAGGGCAAGGCGGTGGTGGCCGGCCGCGCGGTGGAGAGCCTGATCCTCAGCCCGGTGGCCGGCAGCATCCTCAAGCTCAACGTGGCGGTGGGTGATCCAGTGGTGCCCCTCACCTCGTACCAGCCGGGCACCGAACTGCTGACCATGGCCGACATGACGGACCTGCTCTTCAAAGGCACGGTGGACGAGATAGACGTGGGCAAGATTCGCGAGGGCATGCCCGTTGAACTGAAGGTAGGTGCCTTCCCGGACAAATTGGTCCAGGGCGTGCTCTCGCGTATTTCCCTCAAGTCGCAGAAGAAGGACAATGCCACGGTCTTCGAGGTGGAGATCACCCAGTTGGAGGTGCCCGAAGGCATGGTGCTGCGCGCCGGGTACTCGGCCAATGCCGACGTCGTCATTCGGCGGGCCGCCGACGTGCTCCTCTTGCCCGAGCGGGTGGTGGAGTTCCGGGGGGATTCGACCCTGGTGCGCCTGCCCCCCCCTGCCCTGGACGCCACCCCCGAGGAGAAGCCCATCCAGGTGGGCATGTCGGATGGGATCAGCCTGGAGGTGAAGGGCGGGCTGCAGGAGGGGGATGTGGTGCTGGAGAAGGAAGTCCGGGAGATCAAGTAGGGGCAGGTCTCAGACCAGCCCCTGGCAAGCGGCCACTCTGATAAGGAAATGCGAGAGATTCCCCAATGTACCTGGCTGAACTGATCTCCCAATTCCTGCGCGACATGCGCGCCCGCAAGCTGCGCACCCTCCTGGCGATGTTCGGGATCGCCTGGGGCACGGTGGCGGTGGTGCTGCTCTTGGCCATCGGCGGGGCCTTCCACGCCGCCTCCAACAAGGCCATGCACGGCATGGGTGAAAGCATCGTCATCATCTGGCCCTCGCGCACCACCAAGCCTTTCGAGGGGTTGCAGCCGGGCCGGCTGGTGCAGATGAAATCCAGTGACGTGATCGAGATGGGCCAGGCCCTGCCCCAGATCCTGCGCGCCTCCCCCGAGCTGACCCACTGGGAGCGCACCCTGGCCAATGGCGACCACCGGGTCAAGGCTTCGGTGGCCGGGGTGGTCCCCGAGTACGAGCTGATGCGCAACACGATCCCCGTGTTGGGCGGGCGTTTCCTCAACAGTCCGGACATGGCGGAGCGCCGGCGGGTGGTCTTTCTGGGCGACACCCTGGCCAAGAAGCTCTTCCCCCAGGAGGAGGCCGTGGGCCGGACGGTGCTGGTGGACGGCCGTCCCTTCACCGTGATCGGGGTGCTCCAGAAGAAGATCCAGAGTTCGAGTTACTCCGGCCCCGACGCCGACCGCGCCTTCATCCCCTACACCACCTTCATTGCCATCTGGGGCGACTGGAACGTCAACAATGTCCTGGTGCAGCCCAACCCGCCCCGGGACTCGGAGGGGATGAAGAAGGCCATCTACACCTACCTGGGGCAGAAGTACCGCTTCGACCCTGGGGACGAGGGGGCCTTGGGGATGTGGGACACGGTGGAGCAGGACCGCTTCACCGACTGGTTCTTCTGGGGTTTGCAGGCTTTCCTGGGCCTGGCCGGGGCCCTGACCCTGGGGGCGGGGGGCATCGGGGTGGCCAATGTGATGTTCCTGATCATCCGCGAGCGCACCCGCGAGATCGGGGTGCGCATGGCGGTGGGGGCCCAGGAGTGGCACATCATGGGGCAGGTGATGCTGGAGGCCCTGCTGATCGTGGGCCTGGGCGGTTCAGCCGGATTCCTCTTCTCGGCCCTGGTCATCTGGGTCCTGCAGGTGGCCCCCCTGCCCGAGTGGCTGGGCAAACCAGAGCTTTCCCCCCTCGCCGCCCTGTCCACCTTAGGGGTGCTGTCGCTGGTGGGCGTGCTGGCGGGTTATTTCCCGGCCCGGCGCGCCGCGCGCATGGACCCGGTCCGGGCCCTGGGGTTCTGAGCCATGCTGCCGGTGGGCCACGTCTTCAAGGAACTCTTCGCCGAGCGCACCCGGGTGCTGCTGACCATCCTGGCCATCGCCTGGGGCACGGCCTCCATCACCGTGATGCTGGCCCTGGGCGAGGGGCTACGCACGGTCTTCGGCCGCTCCATGCGCGGCATGGGCGAGGGCATCCTCATCGTCTGGCCCGGCCAGACCTCCAGGGCGTACGGCGGGGTGCCCGAAGGCCAGGGCCTGCCCCTGGACCGGGACGACCGAGACCAGTTCCGGGCCGCCATTCCCCAGATCGCCTCCCTCAGCGGCGAGTACACCACCTGGCGGCAGATCAAGAAGGGCAGGAATCTGCGCACCGGCCGCATCGCCGGCATCGACCCCGAATACGGCCCCATGCGCAACATCATCCCCCAGGCGGGGGGCCGCTTCATCGACCCCCTCGACATCCAGCAGCGCCGGCGGGTGATCGTCCTGGGTCCCCAGGTGAGCAAGGAACTCTTTGGCGAGGGGGCCGACCCGGTGGGGCAGTACGTGGAGGTGGAGGGCCAGCCCTTTTTAGTGGTGGGTCTGATGCAGAAGAAATACCAGACCTCCTCGTACGGCAGCCCGGACCGGGAGGCGTGCTGGATTCCCGCCTCCACCTTTGAGACCCTCTACAACCGCCTCCACTACGAAAATCTGGTCCTCAAACCCCGCCAGCCCGGGGACATGGAGGGGATCAAGACCCGGCTGCGCGAGCTGAAGGCGCAGCGCCACGGGGCCGACCCCGCCGATGCGGAACTGACCCGTTTCTGGGACACCCTGGAGATGCAGGAGATCTCGGGCAACGTCTTCTCCGGGTTGCAGGTGGTGCTGGGCATCATCGGCGGCCTGACCCTGATCGTGGCCGGGGTGGGCATCGCCAACGTGATGTACGTCTCGGTGAGCAACGCCACCCGCGACA
>Ga0194132_10009352_pt1 | contig 13544 bp, 13 predicted proteins | sample TA2KigOf80mmetaG_FD_148612 | JGI IMG/M metagenome (GOLD analysis project Ga0194132, IMG submission 148612) | Freshwater microbial communities from Lake Tanganyika, Tanzania - TA2015054 Kigoma Offshore 80m | ecosystem: Environmental > Aquatic > Freshwater > Lake | place: Tanzania: Lake... | reverse complement strand
GCCTGCGAGCTGCACGGCGGCATGACCGGCACAATAACGGTCCAATAAATAACAGCAGTGGGCGGCCGATATGGCGGCCGCCCACTTCTGCAACAGCTAACCGACGCCGCCCGTCTACCCCCCCCCAGCACCCCCGCCAGCCACTCCAGGAACGCGTCCACCTCGTCCACGCCGTTCAGCACACAGTCGGACCCATCCAGCACTGCTGCGGGCGAATCATGGTGCGCCACGGCCACTCCAAGCCCAGTAAAGCCATGCCTCCCGGACATCTCCCGCACGGCCATGATAGCATCCAGGTCCGTGATGTCGTCGCCCAGGAACATTGCCGCGTCCAGCCGGTACTCCGCGACGAGCTTCCGCATGGCGTAGCCCTTGTTCACGCCCAGCGGGGCGCGTATCTCCAGCACCTGCTTGCCCCAGAATATCTCCAGCGCGGCCGCGTCCGGGGATGCTGCGGTCGCTTCCTCAATCGCCTGACGGGCCTTTTCATGGTCCTTCGATAGCCGGAAGTGTACCGAGGCGCTGTACCGCTTGTCCTGGAACACGAGCCCGGAGTCCTGCACGGTCCGGCGGATGTGCGCGAGGAGGCGTTCGATAAGGTCGTGGTGCTCACCGACTCCGGGCACGACTTCCAGTCGCGCACCGTCGAGGTACTCGACGCCGTGGTTGCCCACGTACAGCGCGCCCGTTATTCCGGCCCGTTTCCGCAGGTCATCCACCTCGCGCCCGGACATCACGCTGACCAGCGCCGCCTTGCCTACCATTTGGCGCAGCGCGGCCGCGGAGCGGGGCGACACTACGGCGAGGTCCGGCCGGGGCGCAATTCGGGATATCGTTCCGTCTTAATCGACCACGATGCCGAAACGGCCGCGGGAGACGAGCGGGCGCGCAAGGTCGAGGTGATCGAGGAGGTCTGGAGGAGAGATGGCTGCCCTCTGGGTTACTGCGCCGTCAGGCCGCCGTCGATCACCAGCTCGGAGCCGGTGACGAACGATGACTCGTCGGAGGCGAGGTAAAGGGCGCCATAGGCAACATCTGCAGGCGTCCCTATGCGGCCAAGTGGGACGCGTGAAACTGACGCCGCCCGGCCTTCGGGCGTGCCGATGTTCACGGCGATCAGTGGCGTGTCGATGGGTCCGGGGTGGATAGAGTTGACGCGTATGCCGTCTTTGGCCAGCTGTATTGCGGCGAACTTGGTGAACGCCCTTACGGCCCCTTTCGATGCGCCGTAAGCGCTCCCTCTGGTCCCCCCGACGATGCCGGTCGTTGACGAGATGTTCACTATGGAGCCGCCGCGGGCCCTGCGCATCGCCGGTATGACGTGCTTTACCCCGAGGAACACCCCCCGGGCATTGACCGCCATTGTCCGGTCCCACTCTTCAACAGAGGTGCTTTCCACCTGCGTTGTCTGGTATATCCCCGCGTTGTTCACGAGCACGTCCAGCTTGCCGAAGCGCTTCTCCACGTTTGCCACGGCGGCCGCCCAGTCCGTCTCAGATGAAACGTCCAGCTTGACGAACATGGCCTTGCCACCCGCCTGCCGGATATCCCTGACCACCGCTTCCCCCGCCGCCTCAATGATATCCGCCACTGCCACAGCCGCTCCCTCCACGGCAAAGAGCTTCGCCTTGGCCTGGCCCATCTCGCCGGCGCCGCCGGTTATGAGAGCAACTTTGCCAGCTAGCCGCATGTGAATACCTGCAGAGAATAATTGCGCCGGCAACTACATGCCGGCCGTCGGCAGATTTGATTGTAACACCTTGCGCGCCTTTGGCAACCCGAATCTTGACAGTACGGCCGGTCTGTTCTATATTGTTCTAGACTTGTCCAGTACAACTGGTCTGAGGGAAGCCCTAAATGAATCGCAATCAGGCAAGCACGAGGAAAGGACAGCTACCGATGCCGGGAATGCCGGCGAGGGATTCCGAAGGGGGCCGCGCAGTCGCTGTACGGGCTCTTGCGCCGGGTCGCGAGGTTGTCTACCACGGGAATATCGTTGGAGGGCCGCGTCACGGAGCGAGGGGCGTTGTGCGGCAGGCGAGCGGTCGGCGGGTCACCGTGGATATGGGAACACTGGGCGTCTGGCACATCCCATACTACTTCCTCTCGGAGCCTTCTGTCCCATCCGCGGCCTGACCTTTAGCCACCGGGGTTCGGCGGGTTCCTCTTCTTGAGAAACTCTTCGATCTCTTCAACTACCACGGAAGCGTTCGGCAGGTCCGCCTCGCGCGGATAGAGAACGTCGAAGCTGCGCTCAAGCCGGCGCACGTAATCATGCACATCCGCCTTGGCGCTGATGGCCTTGTTTACATCCACTTCGTATGTGCTTGCGGAAGCCCTCATATCCGCCGGGTCCACGTCTATCGTCACTGTCTCCAGCAGCCGCGTCAGCAGCGCGTAGCTGGCCTTGGGATTTGGTGCAGAGGTAACGTAATGGGGGTTGTGCGCGCACAGGCTCCCCATGGCCATTCCCCGCGTTCCGGCAGCATCCATCAGGGCGGTAGTGATTCCGCACGGTCCCTGGTAGCCGGACTCGCGCACACCCATGTCCTCGAGCTTTCGGGCCAGGGAGGGTTCGTTGGCCCTGCCTGTGATCCTCACCTCACGAGTGTGCGGCACCGCGTCCAGCAGCGCGCCGAGAGAAATAACCCGCTGCACCCCGCACGATTCCGCCATATCGAGGACCAGCTTGCAGTACGATCTCCACTTCAGGTTTGGCTCGGTGCCGCTGTAGAGAAGGAGACCCTGGGACTCGTCTTCAGGCGAGTAGAAGTAGAAATTGTTCGCCTGCCAGACGATTTCCCGCTCGCCTCTCGCATTGATCTTCGTCTGGGGCCTGTTGAGGCTGAACTCATAGAACTCATCGGGGTCGATGTCGGCGAACTTGGTCGCTTTAAGCTTGCGAACGAGGTACTTCACCACCGTTGTCGCTGACTCGGCGGCGTCCGGCCAGCCCGCGAGGGCGAGCACCATCGTCGGCAGCTTAGCCGGCGGCGTCCGGTGCATTACAAGTCCTTCCATCTCTGGCGGCCCCCTTCCCTACAGTGAGTTTAGCACCCAATCCCACTCGGCACTAGTGGATGTGGTAGATTAGCTCGGGTGCTGATTTCGCGAATATGAGAGGTGCCGATGCTCCCAGAGATACGGCTTGAGCGCGCCGAGTTCGCCCTGGTGCAATTCAACGACATCAAAAGCTGGTCGTTCGTGGAAATCACAGACTCCGAAGGGGCGAGCGCCGCTGTGGAGTTTCAAAACGCGAGGGGACCCGGCAACCGCGACAAGCTGGTCGTGGAGGCGCTGGAAAAGGTGCGGGGCAGGCCCATAACCAGCGAGCGCGATATTGAGGGTCTCCTTGGCTTAACGGACGCCGAGCTGCGGGCCAGCAGCGACCTAGCATCGCCCATTGGCGTGCTCCGAAACGCGATAGTCGACCTCCAGGCCCAGCACCGCGGTGTCACCATGACCGAGGCGCTGGGAGGGCAGCCAAAGGAAAGGCAACTCCTGTACGGGAACATAAACCGATATCTCCGCGCTACCAGGGGACGCACCCCCGCTGACTTCGGCAAGGCAGCCGAGCTGGCTGTCGAGCGCGGTTTCACCATTATCAAGAGCGATCCCTTCGGCGGAGTGAAAGGTAAAGGGACGGTCGCCGAGGCCAAGGCTACGTGGGGAGAGAGTCTTGCCCGTGTTCAGGCAATGCGCACCGCCGTCGGCCCCATGGTCGCCCTGCAGGTGGACTGCCACGGAGCGTTCAACCAGGAGACCGCCCCCGCCATCGCAGAGGAGCTACACAGGCTCGGCGTGACCTGGTTCGAAGACCCCATCATCTCCGAGACCCGTGGGGGAGATTTCCATGGACTGCGCGACAAGATCGAGATGGCGCTGGTTGCCGGGGGCTCCGATTACGGAGAGGCCTATTTCGCGGACCTCATCACTCATGCGCGCGTAGACATCATCATGCAGGACATCCTGCGTTGCGGCGGCGTGGGTGTGGCTGCCCGCGCGGGCCTGGAGGCCAGCAAGCGCGGCGTCAAGACCTCCTGCCATTGCCCTTGGGGCCCCCCTGCCCTGCTCGCCAGCGCACACGTCCACACCGCCGTCCCCGACTCGTTCGCGCTGGAGCACGCTATTCTGGAGGCCCCATACCGCGCTGAAATGATCGAACCTCACGAGCGCGTGGAGGGCGGCTACCTCTACTTTCCCGGAGGCCCGGGACTGGGGGCACGGCTCAACTGGAAGATGGTGGAAAAACACGGCCGGCGCTGGAAGGGGTGAATCGCTGCTTCCGGTCACTCCCCTCAGACCAGCGTTTCGTGGGCCAGGGCGAGCATGGTCTTGCACTTGATCAACAGGGACGCGACGCTCGTGTACTCATCAGTCCCGTGGACGTTGCACTTCAGAGCGTCCTCGTCCGGGTGCATCCCTTCAAAGTCGTAAGTGTCAACTCCAAGGGGCCGCATAAACCTGGAATCGGAGAAACCTACGCACAGCCCAGGAATGAAGTGAATGTCTTGCCTCCCCGTTGCCAGAACGGTCGCCCTCTTGATGAGGTCAACAAACGGTGATTTCCATGGGGAAGCGTTTGAAACGCCCATGACATCCATCTCCACATCGATATCCGGGAGGCCTTCAAGCAGCCCGGCAAGTTCCGCGCGCACGTAGCCCGCACTCTGGTAAGGAAGGGTACGAACATCGCATGTGAGGCGGATCGAATCCGGCACACTGTTTGACTTGACTCCGCCTTTAACCATCGTGGGTGTGATCGTCAATCTTGACGCGGCGCGCAGAATAACTGCCGCCAACTTGTCATGCCCCTCAAGAGTCGCAAGAATGTCGTCGATGTTTTCAGGGGTTGGACGGACGTCTATTCCATAAAGGGAAACACAGCCAAACATCTCGGAGGATGTGTCTAGGACAGGCGCGTAGGCTTGCAGGCGCCTCAGAACCTCAGAGAGCCTGAAAAAGGGATTGTCGCCTGTCCAGGGAAGCGCAGCGTGTGCGCTCGCGCCTCTGATAGTAATCTCAATCTGAATTCGACCCTTTTCCCCCAGATTGAGCATGTATGCCGGCCCCGACGGGGTCGAAACCGGATAACCTCCGCCCTCATTCACAGCGTACCGGGCTCGTATCTTTTCGGGACAGTGTTGCGATAGCCACCCAAAGCCGCGCCTGCCTCCGTGCTCCTCATCCGCGCCGGATGCGAGAACAAGACCTTCCGTGAGGCTCACATGACTGCGCTTGAGGACCGCCATGGCATACATCTGAGCCGCAAGCAGGGCTTTGCAGTCGGAAGCGCCCCTGCCGTAGACCTTGCCCTCATGCAGGGTCCCCGAGAACGGTGCGAACCGCCACTTGTTCTCGTTCTCGACGGGGACGACATCCAGGTGAGACATCATAAGCAGGCCATTATCAGGTGATCTGCCCTGCATACGAGCGACCAGGCTCCCCCTCGATAGTTCGGATTCAATTACTTCCGCGGTGATTGACTCGCGACTCAACCAATCGCGCGCGTACTCCGCGACGGGTGTCTCATTGCCTGTGGGTGTCGTTCCAGTGTTAACGGACGGTATTCGAACTAGCGCTTGAAGCAGTTCGACCACCTCGTGAGCACCGTCGTCGACCTGCCTAAAAAGAGTATTGATTGACACGTGCCGGATACCTCCGGTACCCCTGACAATTCGTCATCACTAGACGGCGCCCTCACACAAGCATGTTGTGCGCCAGCGCCAGCATCACCTTCGTGGAGCTAACAAGGCTCGCTACGCCCTCGGACTCGTCGGTCCCGTGCACTTTGCACGCGAGCGGGTCATCGTCCGGGTGCGTGCCGGCGAAGTCGTAGGTCTGTATCCCGAGCTCGCGTGTGAAGCGCGAGTCAGTGAAGCCCACGCACAAGCCGGGTATCCACTGGAGGTCGTCACGGCCCAGCGCCTGGATCGTCGCCTTCTTGATCTCGTCCGTGAACTTCGTCCCGTACGGCGAGTCGGTCGGGACCGCCATGTAATCGATGTCGATGTCCACGCCGTCGATGCCCTCAAGGCACTTCTCGATCTCCTTGCGGACGTACTTGTCGTCCTGGAACGGCAGGGTGCGGACATCGCACGTCAGCCGGATCGACTCCGGCACGCTGTTGGACTTGATGCCGCCGCGGATCATCGTGGGGGTGAAGGTCATGCGGGATGCCGCCTTGAGAAAGATCGACATGCTCTTGTTCGTCTTCTCAAGTTCCGAGACGATCGAGTCGATGTTTTCCGGGGACGGCTTGTCCTCGATGGCGAAGAGCGAAAGCGACTTGAACATCTCGGCAGAGGTGTCTCGGACGGGCTCGTAGGCCTCAATGCGCTGCAGCACCTGCGCCAGCTTGAAGAGCGCGTTCGTGCCCGTCCACGGCATGGAGGCGTGCGCGCTCGTCCCCTTGATCGTAAGCTCAACCTGCAGCCGGCCCTTCTCCCCAAGGTTCATCACGTAGGCCGTCCCCGCCGCGGTCTCCGTAGGGTAGCCGCCGCCCTCATTCACGGCGTACTTCGCCATGATCTTCTCGGGGTGGTGCTTCGCAATCCACCCGAAACCGTACCGTCCCCCGTGCTCCTCGTCTGCGCCCGAAGCCAGTATCAGGCCCTCCTTGAGCTTGACGCCGCTGCGCTTCAGCGTCCGCATCGCGAACATCTGCGCGGTGAGCAGCGACTTGCAATCGGAGGCACCACGACCATATACGCGGCCGTTCTTGAGCATTCCACCGAAGGGCGGCACGCTCCACTTGCTCTCGTCCTCCACCGGCACCACGTCTAGGTGCGACATCAGCATCAGGCCGGCCTTGCCGCTCGCGCCCTCCATGCGGGCGATGATGCTCCCGCGTCCCGGCGCGGATTCCAGTATCTCGGACTTGATGCCGTCCTTCGCGAGCCAGTCGGCGACGTGCTTCGCTACCGGCGTCTCGTTGCCGGTCGGCATGGTCCCGGTGTTCACGGAGGGGATCCGTATGAGGTCCTGGTGTGTGCGGACAATCTCCTCGACCATCCCGTCAATTTGCGACAGGAGGTCTCTAACGGTAGCCATGGCGGATGTCTCCAGCGTAAAGGTGCGTGTAATATATCATGTGGGAGGAGACCCAATGCTATCCGTGACCCACAGCGTTATTATCGCCCGGCCTCTTGAGGAAGTGTTCAGCTTCATCGCGGACCCCAGGAACAACACCAGGTGGCAGAGCGGCGTCACGGTCTCCGAGGCCATCACACCCGGACCGCTCGGCGTGGGCACGCGCGTGAAGGTTGTACGCATCGTCATGGGCAGGCACGTGGAGTCTGTGTTCAATACCACTCGCTTCGAGCTAAACAAGAGATTCGCGTTCAAGACTAAGTCCGGCCCCATCCCGCTGGAGGCGACCGTGTCCGTGCACGCCCTTCCTGACGGCGGCACAAAGCTGACCCTGACAGGCCAGGCCGAGACAGGCCTGATGGGCGGCCTGTTCGGCCCAATGATGCAGGTCATGGTCAAGAACCAGATAGAGACCGACGCCAAAGCCCTCAAAAAGCTCCTGGAAAGTCCTCCCAACTCATAATTTGTAATTTGTACTTCGTCATTCCCAAGGAGCGCCATGCTGCCCCTTAACGACGACACCGACTACGGCCTCTGCTTCGCCTGTGGCCCACGCAACGAGACCGGGATGCGCCTGCGGTTCGAGGTGGAGGGAGACCGCATTCTCACGCGCTACACCGCCCGCCCCGAGCACCAGGGCTTCCCTGGATACCTACACGGCGGCGTCATAAGCGCGCTGCTGGACGAGGTCATGAGCCGCGTCTCGCTTCTTGAGGGGAAATGGACGATGACGGCAAAGATGGAGGTGCGGTTCCGCAAGCCGGTGCTGATTGGGCAGGAGGTGACGGCGGTGGGCAAGCTGGCGGAGAAGGGCCGCGGCCTGGTCAAAACGGAGGGCAGCGCGGTACTGCCTGACGGCACTATTGCGGCGCAGGCCACCGCGACATTCGTCTTCGTTGCGGAAGAAACGCTCGCCAGGATGAGCGCCGGCTACCCCGGCCTCGCCTCAACGTGGATGAAGCAGGAGTAGCAGGATCCGAAAGCCGCCCCGGCCCTGGGGCCGACTTCATCGGCTTCCAATTCACTATTCACTATTCCAAATTCACTATTCACTTCACCCGCACGGTCCCGTCGAACTCCAGCACATCCGCGATCGTCTCGCGGTACCAGAAGTGGTCTTCGGGCAGCTCGTCCACGGGGAAGAAGCGCGCATCCGTGGACTCGTCCGTCTGAGGCGCCAGGGTGCCGCTCCACTCGTCCACGCGGAACACAAAATTCACCATCTGGTGCTCGTTGCCCCAAACGTTGGTGAACCAGAACCGCTTCTCGGAGTAGACCGCCACCAGCGTCGCCCTTACCACGTCCAGTCCGGTCTCTTCCTTGACCTCTTTGGCCAGCGTCTCCATGATGGAATCGCCCAGATCAACGCCACCCTCCACCATCCCCCAGTTCCCATTGTCACGACGCCTGATGAACAGGAACCTCCCCTGCTCGTCCACAATCGCCGCCCGCACGCCAGCTGTAATCAGCCGCCGGTTGCCCACCACTGACCGGAGCCGCCCAACGTATGACTCCTCCCATTTGGGCATTCTGGGCACCGCCTTCACCTACGAATTCGATGACGCCATGCCACCGTTTCTCTACCGTGCAACCCTATCCGCAAGCCACCGGGTGTATGATTCGGCGCTCTCGCCGGTGACGTGGTCAATTGAATTAAATAGTTGATGTGTTTCAAAGGTCTTGGGTTCACCCGGTAACAGATGCAAGCGTTTGAAGGGACCTATCTCTTCAGTCAAGGCCTGTCGGAGTTTTGAATAGTGGTTTTGGAAGTCTCGGTCATCATTGAGGTTCGTATGAATCGGGCCGTTAACAAGGTAGATATCAAATTCATATTGATCTGAAAGTTCGCCGAGTTGGTGAAGCGCCGCTTTATTAACGTCGGACAATTCCACGTTCCGACCTGCCACCCGCGAAACGAATCGGAGATGTCCGGCCAAGTCCGAAACCACCGAATCCGTTTCCGTTCCTGGGGCAGGTTCAAAACCGTTATCCGCGACTCTGGCCCGATTGGTAGCAATAGTGAGCGGATTTGCAGTAAACCTAATAGTGTATGGTCGAAGCACCAGTGAAGGCAGCGACGTATCGCTGTAGTAAATCGGAAAGATTTTGGTCAGCAGTATTTTTGCGCTCTGGACAATCGAGAACAAACCAGCCGATCTATTCTCCCAAATACCCCAAAGCGGAGTCTGGCCGACCGCTAAGGTGTCCACTTCGCGGTACCAGGCATCGTAAGTGTGAATAACAATAACCGCCTTGGGCGCTCCAAACCGCTCAATGTAACCTTTCAGAAGCATTGCGTAACCGGCTGACACGACTTGCACAGTCGCTGAAAGGTTAATCGCCTTTTCGCCTGTTGCGTCCTGCCAGACAGCTGGGTCAAATCCCCGGAACCCACTGGAGTCACCCAGAACTAGCCAGTCGGTAGGCTCCTCCATTCTGCCCAGAAGGTTCCACATTGCGCCTATTCGCCAATAACCCCTATTCCCATTCTCGGCCGATTTGAGAAGTACCAGGGCCGCAAAATTGGCCATGAGAACTAGGACAAACACACTGAGGACTGTGAGGATCACTCTGGACGCTGTTATTCGGTTTGATCTCGTACTGGTATTGTGCATTTGATAGTTGTGAAATAATCTGCCCCTAGAACTGGAAGTAGATAAACTCGCTCGGCGCCCTCAGCGCGAAGGCCAGCGACATCACGATCAGGTACGTGTACACGGCGACCTGCGCCGGCGCGCGGATCCCTTCGAACAGGTGCAGCTCGTTCTTCGCAAGCTGGAAGACCTGCACAACGACCAGCGGCAGCGTGAAGTATGCAAGCTGGTATCCAAGATCCAGCGCCTGGTCAGTTACCCCAAAGCCCAGGTGGGTGAACATCCCCACGATCTGGTCCATGCTGCGGCTGCGGAACAGCACCCAGCCGATTACTGTCAGCGTGAACATGCCAGCCACCTGGGCCACAACGAGCGCGTTGCTCTGCCACCCGCCCGGCGGCCTGTCCTTCGGCGGCGGGAAGCGGTCCAGCCACGCCCGGTGGCCCACCTGCGGCGCGCCGTGGTACACCCCCCACAAGACGAAGTTCCACGCCGCCCCGTGCCACAGGCCGGAAAGCGCCATGGCCACGAAGATGTTGCGATAAGTCTTCCACTTCCCGCCGCGGTTGCCGCCGAGCGGGATGTACAGGTAGTCGCGTATCCACGACGACAGCGATATGTGCCACCGCCGCCAGAAGTCCGCCGGGTTGCGGGCGAAGTACGGCAACCGGAAGTTCACCATCAGGTCGAAGCCCATCATCTTCGACAGGCCGCGCGCGATGTCCGAGTACGCCGAGAAGTCCGCGTATATCTGAACCGTGAACGCCAGCATGCCGATGAGGATGACTATACCGTGCAGGTCGTCGTAACCGTTGAAGATCTCGTCCGCAATCAGGCCGACCATGTCCGCTATGACCACCTTCTTGAAGAAGCCCCACACGAGCAGCGCCAGGCCGGAGTTGATGCCTTCCCAGGTGATCGTCCTCTTCCCCGTCACCTGCGGCAGCAGGTGCGGCACCCGCTCGATAGGCCCCGCGACCAGCTGAGGGAAAAACGACACGAACAGCGCGTAGTCAAACAGGTTCCGCGTCGGTTTGAGCGCGCCGCGATAGACATCGATCGTGTAGCTCATCGACTGGAACGTGTAGAAAGAAATGCCTACCGGCAGCAGTATCTTCAGCGTGAAAAAGTCCGGCTGCATGCCGAACATCTTTAGCAGGGAGACCGCACTGTCCTCGAAGAAGTTGAAGTACTTGAAGAACCCCAGGATGCCCAGGTTGAAGACGATGGAAAAGACCAGGAACGCCTTGCGGCGGAGGGCGTCATTGCTGGTGTGGATCAGGTTGGACATCGCGAAGTCGACAACTGTCGTCAACGCGATGAGGCCCAGGAAACGCCAGTCCCACCAGCCGTAGAAGATGTAACTCGCGACGAGCAGCAGCGTGTTCTGCACGCGCAGCCACCGCTGCGTCAGCAATTATCCCGCGTACACTAGGGGGAAGAAGATGAAGAAAACGAGCGAGTTGAAGAGCATATTGTGGAGGCTTGCACCGTTCGTGCGCTGAACAATCGCGTGGTCACCGCACCGAATTCTAAGTCCGCCTCAGCGCCCGGTCAATGTCCCGCCCGCTCGGCGCGAAACTGGTTGCGGCTTTCTGTGATACCATTCTCAACCATTCCGAATAGCGTGAGGGGCGGATGAAAACCAGGACTGCAACTGCCAGGGACGCCGAGAAGGTCATCGAGCTCGTCAATTGCCTCCTGGAAGAGCTGGGAGCGAGGCCTATCCCCTACGAGTCCGCGGTCCCGGCCTTCCAGAGCGTCGCTGCTAATGAGGGCGCGGGCTCGGTTATCGTCGCGGAAGAGGACTCTCAGGTAGTCGGAGTCTGCACGCTTTCGTTCCAGACGGCGATGCGTACCGCCGGCCGTTACGCCGTCATCCAGGAGATGTACGTGGTCCCCGAGCACCGCAGCCGATCGGTCGGCGCGCAGCTAGTCGAGCACGCCCTCGCCGTCGCGCGCGCCCACGGCTGCCGCGTAGTGGAGCTCGGCACGCCGCCGAACGGCCTCCGCCAGGAGGAGTTCTACCGCCGGGAGGGCTTCGAACAGGTCGGCATGCGTTTCCGGATGAGGATCTAAAGCGTATGAATTATCCGCAGATTACGCAGATCACGCAGATTGTTTGTATGGCGCGCAGTGCTCAATTCACTAATCACTATTCCAAATTCACTATTCGCCTCTCCGCCGACACCTCCAGCGCCGCCGCCGTCTGCAGCACCGTACCGTCCTCCCAGTGCCTGCCGACAAGCTGCACGCCGATTGGCAAGCCGTCCGCCGTCCACCCGAACGGCAGGCTGACCGCCGGCGATCCGGTCAGGTCGAACGGCACCGTCAGCCGGAGCGTCGAGCGCGGGTGCACCGTCCGCCCGTTGACTACCGGCTCGCGCGTGTCGTGCGGCAGCGGTGGCAGCGGGCACGTTGGCAGCAGCAGAATGTCATAAGACCTGAAGAGCTCCGCTACCCTAGCCCGCAGACGGTCCACGTCCGCGTTCGCCTTCAGATAGTCCTCAAACGTGGGGTCCACCATCTTCAGCCGCCGCTGCATCGGCGGCGCCAGCAGCTCCTCCCGCCCCTTGATGATCGGCGCAAGGTACTGCGTACCCTCCGCGGAGTAGATCGAGAGCGTCATCGTCTGCCCGTCAAGCTCACGCCACCACTCCAGGCCCACCTCCTCCACCGCGCACCCCGCATCCGCCAGCGCCTTCGCAGCATTCCTCACGGTCGCCTGCACCGCCGGGTCCACCGGGTCGAACCCGCCCTCCGCGCACCAGGCCACGCGGAGTGGTAGTTGGTCGTTGGTAGTCGGCAGTCGGCCAATCCGAGAGCCGGAGGCCGGCACATTCCTGGTTTGTCTGGCCGACTGCTGACTGCTGACTGCCGACTGCTGCCTCGCCACACAGTAGCTGTCGATCCCATCCGGCCCCTCGATCACCTCCATCGCCAGCGCGATGTCCCTGACGGACCGCGCCATCGGCCCCACGTGCATGTACCTGAGCAGCATGTTCGGGTGGTGCCCCGTCAGCGGCACGCGGCCGTGGGTGGGCTTGAGCCCCACGACGCCGCAGTGGCCCGCCGGTAGCCGTATCGAGCCGCCCACGTCGCTGCCTATGCCGAGCGGCGACATGCCTGTCGCGATGGCCGCCGCCTCTCCCCCGCTCGACCCCCCGGCCGTGTAGCCCTTCTTGTACGGGTTGTCCGTGAAGCCGAATATCGCGTTCCCCGTCTCCCACCAGAACGCGAACTCCGGCATGTTCGTCTTCCCCAGCATGATGCCGCCGGCCGCCTTAAGCCGCTTCACCACCGTCGCGTCCTCTGAAGGCACGTTGTCCGCGAACAGCCTGGACCCCTGGGTCGTCCGTATCCCCGCGGTGTCCACGCAGTCCTTGATCGTGTACGGCACCCCGTGCAGCGGCCCCCACACCTCCCCCCGCATGATCGCCGCCTCCGCTTCTCGGGCGCGCTCCTCCACCCCCGGCGCGTGCGTCACAATGGCGTTCAGCTTCGGATTGACCGACTCGATGCGCTCCAGGTGCGCCCGCGCAACCTCCACCGGCGATACGTCCTTCGCCCGAATCCGCTCCGCCGTCTCGGCGGCGTCCATGTAAACGATCTCGTTGACCATGTGTGTGACTCCACGGGAAGTTTCGGGGCAAATTATGAAGTATGAAGTATGAATTATGAAGTACCTCGGTCCGAAACCCAGCACCCAACACCCAGCACCCAACACCCTCTCTGTCTTTGCTCAGTGATATTGTCAGTAGGTAACTGCTCAGTGAATATGTCAGTCCATGAGAGGACTACATTTGACCGAGCGAGAAGCGAAGAGAGCACAGATACTGAACCTTGTTCTGGAGGGGC
>Ga0194132_10009351_pt1 | contig 13546 bp, 9 predicted proteins | sample TA2KigOf80mmetaG_FD_148612 | JGI IMG/M metagenome (GOLD analysis project Ga0194132, IMG submission 148612) | Freshwater microbial communities from Lake Tanganyika, Tanzania - TA2015054 Kigoma Offshore 80m | ecosystem: Environmental > Aquatic > Freshwater > Lake | place: Tanzania: Lake Tanganyika... | reverse complement strand
ACGGGAACACTGAGTGCATTCGCCGGGTCGGGCACCACGTACACCGCCACCTGGACCCCACCAGCGTCGGGATCAGGGACCGCTTCGATCAGCGTCGCGGCCAACAGATTCACCGATACGGCAAGCAACCAGAACACTGCCAGCACCGCATTGTCGATTCCCTGGAATGCCGATCGTCCATCCGTCGAGATCACCCGGTCGGGGTCCGGCACGGTGGGCGGTGGTCAGACCGTCACGATCACTTTCACGTTGTCGGAGACATCGACGAACTTTGTTGGCGGCGATGTCACCGTGTCGACGGGAACACTGAGTGCATTCACCGGGTCGGGCACCACGTACACCGCCACCTGGACTCCCCCAGCGTCTGATTCCGGTTCGGCAACAATCGGTGTCGCGGCCAACAGATTCACCGATACGGCAAACAACCAGAACACCGCCGCGGTGAATCTTTCCCTCGCCTACGACACCCGGCCTCCCGCATCGACGACGACAACACCCGCATCATCGGGTTCCGGCTCGAACCCGACAGCGACAGTTGGTCAACCGACGGGGACCGCCGTGACGACTCCCGTGACCCCCGCGGGTCCGTCCACTGCGACGCAACCGGCCACGTCGACCAGCACCACATCGAGCACCATCTCGCCACCTCCGGCGACTCTCGAACCTGACGAGATCGATGCCATTGCCGACAAGAACGTGGCCGCTCCACCGGCGCGCGCACCCCAAATTGGTGCCGAGGGGATCACGGTGCTCATCGACGACGAGGAGGTCGAAGCCTCCATCGAACAAACCTCGACCGAGTACGTGGTCCGTGCCATGGACTCGACAGTCAGGCTCGGAATGAGCACCGCCGACGGACAGCCAACCGACATCGATTCGTCGGGTCGGTTGCAGGCAAGCCGAGACGGACAAGTCAGCATGGGTGTCGAAGGGTTCGCCTCTGAGTCCCCGGTCGCGGTGTGGATGTACTCTGACCCAGTCGACGTGGGCACGACCCAGACCGGCTCCGACGGTGCCGTAACCTCGCAGTTCACACTGCAAAAGGACACACCGGCAGGTGACCACACAGTGGTTCTCGTCGGCACCGACACCCGCGGCAAGAAAGTAACCGTTGCCGTCGGTCTCATCCTCGAAGACGAGACCACCGCATGGTCGGCCCGACAGGATCCACAAGACATCGACAACGGCGATGGAGACGGAACCCTGAACGTGCGGCTGATCGGAATCCCGGCCGCATTGGCGATCATCGGCGCACTCTTCCTGGCCACCCGTCTGCGACGACGCAAAGAGGAACCCGTCTCAGGTCAGTGGTGACCAAAAACGCGTGTGGGTTCCGCGGTGCGTCGTGGTGCGTGCGCGCCCACGTGATGCCACCACCGGGTCGCGGTTCGATCGGCACACGCCGGTACCCGGGCACGGTGAGAACCAATCCACCAACGTGGTGATGGAGGAACGAGATAACCGCACCCTTGCTGTCGTGGTTCGGGCTGTAGGTCGCCGTACCGTTCTCGATGCCACCCCAGTCCTCCCAGATGGTGGAGCACTGGTTGCTCATGTGCATCCACGACGGGTCGCTGTTCTGGAAGAGGAGCGCGTAGGGGGCGGAGTCGAACCCGGAGCGAAACTCCGCCGCGACCCTGCCGTGTAACGGGAAACAGACTAGCGGTGGAGTAAACCGAGCCGAGTTCTCGGACCTCGCAACGATTCGGAAGGTCTAAGGTTTGTCCGAGGGGGTATCCAATGTTCCATCGTCTTGTTCCATTCGTCATGGCCTTGGCCGTGGTGGCTTCTTGCACCGAGGCTGACGCCCCGGGCGCCGAGTCTGCCCCCGCGACCACCGACGCATCGACCAGCGCCACCGACACCACCGTCGCCGCGAGCGACGGATCCATCGTCTCGGAGTTCGCTGGCGCGGAGTGGTTCGCCGGAACCTTGCCGGGTGCAGGCACCGCTGCCGACGAATCCTTGGCACCCATCGTGGTCGGCATGATCAACCAGGAGAACTCACCGGTCGGTTCGTTCCCCGAGATGCGAGCAGCGGTGCAGGCCGCGGTCGGCTGGATCAACGCGGAGTTGGGCGGAGTGAACGGCCGGCCCATCGAACTGGTGCCTTGCATCACCAGTTTCTCGGTGGAGCAGTCGCAGGCGTGCGCCCAAGAACTCGTGCAGAAGGGTGCCGTCGCGGTGATCAGCGGCATCGACATCACCGCCAATGGTTCGTTGCCGATTCTCGAGCAGAACGGCATCCCCCTCATCAGCGCCCTGCCCACCACGTTGGCCGAACTGCGCAACGAGAAGGTGGTCTCGTTCAGTGGCAGCATCACCGGTGCCTACATCGCGTTCATCTCACACGCCGCCGCCCAAGGGGCCACCAAGGTGGCCATCGCCTACGGACAGTTCGAGAGTTTCGAGGTGCCCGCCAAGGACTACGGCGCCAAAGTGGCCGAACAACTCGGCCTCGAGACGACCCTCATTCCCTTCGCCCTCGGAACCACCGACTACCTTCCGGTGATCCAGGCCGCCATCGACTCCGGAGCCGACGCGGTGATCGTTGCGGCGGCCGACACGGCGTGCGTGCCGGTGATCACCACCGCTTTCGATCTCGGCTACACCGGTCAGTTGTACTCGGTAGGAGCCTGCGCGGCTCGAGAGATCGTCGCCGAGATCCCCGACGAGATCCAGTCGCAAATCATCTTCAACAGCGAGGGACCGCCCACCTCGGACACCATCGAAGGCGACCTGTTCCTCGCCGCCACCGAGCGCTACGTCGACGAGCCAGCCGGCGGATCGGGAACGGTGAGCTTCCGGGCGATGATGAATCTGTGGGCCGCGCTGGTGGCCGTCGATTCCGCCGGTTCGCAGATCACCCCCGACGCGATCTCCGAACAGTTCCTGTCCGCGGTCGATGCACCAAGTTTCTGGGGCCATCCCTACACCTGCGACCGTCGCCAGGTGCCCGGATTCCCGGCACTGTGTTCACCGCAGCAGACCTTGTTCAAGTTGCTCGACGATGTCGGAGGCGCAAGCAGCATCGTCGACGAGTGGATCGACGTCCCTTCGTACGTCGCCGATCTCTGACCGACTCGCCGAAACGAGTGCACGATTTCCTCGCACGTCACATATCTACTGCTCGGTATCGGTGGTGGGGCCGTGGTGGCCGTGCTCTCCCTCGGATTGGTGGTGACCTACCAATCGAGCGGTGTCGTGAACTTCGCGCACGCGGCGCTCGGTACCTACTCGGCGTTCGCCTTCACCAACTTCCGATCCACCGGACGTCTCGTGTGGCCGGTGTTCGGCGTGCCCGACCTCGACCTGGGTGGTCGACCCACCGTGATCACCTCGATGCTGGCCGTCATCGTGATTGCCGGCGTGATCGGTCTGGTGTTGGCCGTAGTGGTGTACCGACCCTTGCGACTCGGGTCACCGCTGGCCCGCATGGTCGCCTCGCTCGGCGTGATGCTGTACCTGATCGAGGTGTGCGCCACGCGCTTCGGACCTCGCGGCGCCACGTCGCTCGTGATCCGCTCGGTACTGCCCGACCGGCTCGTACGACTCGGTGACCGCATCGCGATCTACCAAGACCGGTTGTGGCTCGCAGGTGTCGCGGTGGTCTCGGCGGGGGTGTTGGCCGCGATCGGAAGATTCACGAGGTTCGGCCTCGCCACCCGAGCCGTCGCCGAGAACGAGCGCGCCGCGGTCATGCTCGGCGTGCGGGCCGAGGTCGTCGCCGGGTTCAACTGGGTGCTGGCCAGCATGCTCGCCGCGATGGCGATGATCCTCGCCGCACCGATCACCAAACTGCAGCCGGTCGAGACCAGCATGTTGGTGGTGCCAGCGATCGCCGCCGCACTGGTGGCCCGATTCTCGTCGCCCCTCCTCGCCGTCGGAGCAGCGCTGGCGATCGGGATGATCCAGAGCGAAATCCTCTACCTGCAGACCATCTGGGCGTGGTTGCCCGACGTCGGATTGCAGCAGGGCGTTCCTCTCGTCGTGATTCTCGCGGTGTTGGCCTTGCGCGCCGGCGCCCTGCCCGCCCGCGGGGCGCTCGGTCAGATTCGTTTGCCCTCGGTGGCCATTCCACGAGGCGCCAGAGTCCTCGTGGTCGCCGCGGGCGCCCTCGCCGGAGTCGTGATGTGGTTCGGTTCCAGTCAGTGGCGCACCGCGCTGATCATCACCGCCATCGGATCACTGAGTGCCCTGTCGGTCGTCATCACCACCGGTTATGTCGGACAGATCAGCCTCGCCACGTCGGCCTTCGCCGGTGTGAGCGCATTCGTGCTCGTGAAACTCTCGACCGAATGGAGACTCGGGTTCCCTTGGGCACCGCTCTTGGCTACCGCCGTGGCCACTCTTCTCGGAACAACCATCGGTCTTCCGGCGCTTCGGGTGCGCGGCTTGACCCTCGCCATGGCCACTCTCGCCGCGGCGTTGGCCGTCGAGAATCTGGTGTTCCCGTGGAGTTGGCTCACCGGAGGAGTGGCCGGCACGACCGTTCCCGCGCCGCGACTGCCCGGGCTCGACCTCGACATCCAGGCGATCGGCGACTCGTATCCCCGTCGGGCCTTCGGCCTGATGGTGATCGTGGTGGTCACGTTGATCCTGTGGTTCGCCGTGCAGTTCGGACGCAGCGCCACGGCCCGTCGCTGGCTCGCCGTGCGAAGCAACGAACGCGCCGCGGCGGCGATCGGGGTGGCCGTGTCGCGCGTGAAGCTCCAATCGTTCGCCATGTCGGCTTTCATCGCCGGAATCGCCGGTGCATTGGTGGCCTATCAGCAACGCACGTTGTCGGTAGGTTCGTTCGGTGCCTTCGGATCGATCGTGCTCGTGGCGATCGTGTATCTCACCGGAATCGGCACACCACTCGGGGCTTTGTTGGCCGGCATCATGGCGTCGGGTGGAGTCCTCACGGTGGCGATGGGTCAGGAGGCGAGTCGCTACCAGTTCGCGGTGAACGGCGCGATGCTGGTGGCGGCGGCCGTTCTGTTGCCCGACGGCATCGTCGGACGACTCTCCCGACGTCGGACCCGGTCCAGTCGACGATCTCTCGCCGCGACCTGACCCCCGCGGAGTCCGCCGTCGACGTTTCGACAGGCTCGACGAACTCCGGTCGACGCAGGAGTTCTATGACGGTGGATACTGAATCGTGTACCCGGGATTGTCCGGATTGATGCGTCCACTGCCGGACGCGCCGAACAAGGTGGTGACCGCGTCCCAGAAGTCCTCGACCAGATCCCAACCCGCCGAGTTCGTTTCCTCGTAGTGGCCCGCCGGCTCGCCCAACTCTCGTCCGAGAGCCTGTCCGTATCGACACAGGGCAGCGACGGCTTCAGCATCGGACTGCTCGTACGCCTGCAGGGCGGTCGGGTCGTCGGTGATCTTCTTACAGGTCGGACCGTCGATCGCATCGGCGTAGGGGATGATGCCACGGGCGAACAAATCGGCGCAGGTCTGACCTTTACCGAAGACGATCTCCAGACACTTCAGTCGATACTCGTTCACCGGCACCCAGTAGCCGAATTCGTCCTCCCCGATACCGACGGTGAACAGAATCGACCGCTCGACGAGCGACGTGACATAACCGGGGAAGTCGTAGTCCGCTCCCTCGGCGTGAAGACCTTCACCCTCGAGGTAGTACTTCTGTGTCGCGGTGTCGAAGTCGGCTGGCAATCCGATCACGATCTCCGGAGGTAATTCACCAGGCATGAAGACGAATCCCACCGAACCGAGATCGAGGAAGGACACTCGGGTCTTGGCAACGTCTCCAACTCTGATCTGACTGCCGACCAGCGGGGTGAGAACCGGATCATCCTCCAACTTCCCCTCATCAGAGACACAGGTCTCCTCCGACAATGGCTGTCCCGGCTCGCAGTTGTACAGCGTGACAGGTTGCCATCCGAGGTCCCCGTCGGCGATCAAGAGACGGAACCCGATGTTGGTCAATTTCGTGAAGAAGGGCTGCACGGTCCACGACACGGTGCTGATGTCCACCACCGAAGCGGATTCGAGGAGGTCGAGGACCGCGAGCGCGAGCTGGCTTCCGACTGCATCAGTTCGAGCCAGATTTCGGCAGCGGTAATCGTCGCAACCCGCCACCGGTGACGCTCCGTCGGGGACGACCCAACCGGACCCGACGGGATGTTCGTCGCTCACCAACCAGACGTCGGCCTCTCCGGGGCCGATCTGGTTGCCAACAGCGCCGTTCATGAACAGAACCTCGCCCCCTCCTGCTTGCTGCAGTCGGGTACGAAGAACACCGGGATAGTCCGCGGTGATGTAGCGCCCGTCAGCGAAGCAGTCGTCGCTTCCCCATCCCTTCGTCGCGCACCGCTCGGCCAAATCGGGCACCGGGGGCTCCCACCCGAGAGTGATCTCCGGATGGCTGTTCCACTGGACGATCGTGGCGATCGGCGCCCCATCGGGATCGAGGAACTCGAGAACGTTGAGACGCGGATCGAACACGATGGGATCCCGCCCATCGCTGACACCGAACCGGTGCTCACCGGTCGCAGCGACTGCTGTAGCCGGGGCGACCTTCGAAACCGCTTCGACGATCGCAGTCACGGCTTGCGCAGCGAGGTGCTCGTAGTAGTCGGGGTTGATGTCAAAGGCGACGTCGGGACCATGGTGATTGTGGGACGGGGCGATGAGTATCGGCGTGTCCGACCATTCGGACGGCAGTTCGGCCAAGGCAAGGGCCTCGATGTGATCGGCGTCCATGGAGAACGTCATGTACGTGTCGAGACCCAGGATGATCGCCCGCTCGTCACCGCGCTGAATGGCCAGCGCCGTGGCCCGAACGTCGTCGTGTACCCAACTGGCGTCGGAGTTGCCATTACTGATGGAAACCTTTCCCTGATCGAACGTGGGCACGAAAACACCGATGTCGTTGGGATCGGCTTCACCCGGCGCTGCGCCCCAGCCAGAGGCGTCGCTCAAGTAGTCGGTCGTTCCGTCGACGGTCGGGAGAATCGAAGCGCTGGCAGCACCGACTTCGAGGACGACATCGCCTGCGGGCGGTTCCGAACTTGGTGGCGCCGAGGAGTCGGGCGGCTCGGTCTCTTCGGTCCCCGCACCTCCAGAACATGCGACAAGAACGGCAACTGATACAAGAACGGCGAATCGCTTCACGAGGCCCCCTGACATCGAGATTCAACCACACTTTAGGCGAAACAAGACCGGTGCGAACACTCCCGTCGATCTACTGTCCCCCTCGGGCAAAACCCGCCCCAACACCAAGTTTTTGGTCGTCCTGCTCACCTGGTTCGAGGCGTGACTCCTACCATCAGCCTCATGACCGGGACCATCGACGAGTTCGTCGGTGTCTACGACGCCGACGGCACCGTCGTCGGGGAGTTGTCGTACTGGATCGGGGCGCGACTGGGACGCACGCATTGCTCGCTCTGCGAACTCACTCACGGTCTGTTCACGGAAAAACGGGAGTGGCGCGAATGCTCCGTCTCTCTCGGCGTGCCCTTCACCACCTGGCACCGCAACGACGCTCCCACCGAAGTGACTGCCGCCATCGAGTTCTTTCCGGCTGTGGTGGCCCGCCGGGGTGATTCGCTGAGCGTCATCGTCGACGCCGAGACACTGGAGTCCTTCGCCGGTGACACGAGACGTTTCGCCGAACACCTACGAGCCCTCGTGACGTCATGACACGACAAGCGCGCACCAAGAACGGCTTCGCTCCCCGCATTTGCGCGGCGTGCGGTCGACCTTTCGAATGGCGCAAGAAGTGGGCCCGCGATTGGGACAACGTGCGTTGGTGTTCCGACGCCTGCCGCCAACGCGGCGCCGACTAACTCTCAGGCCGAGAGTGTGTTTCCGTAGAGCTGCCAAGCCAAAGCACTCTTGGCGATCAGGCTGAGCCACAAGTACACCTTCTCGCCGTACACGTAATCGGACCAGCGGCCCTTCTTGCGGTACTGCAACCACTGGTTCAAGGCGAACAGGTTGAAGAAGATGAAGATGCTCACGAAGATCCCGTACACGAACTTGGGCATCTCGCTGCCGGGTCCGAACAGGTAGATCAGCAAGCCGATCCACGGCAGGATGCCCACGATGCAGCCGAACCAGAACGGGGTCCACCACACCTCACGCCCCGGTTTGTTGATCACCTCCATGATCCAGCCGAACAGAATCATCGCCACGTTCGCACCGGCGATGCCGATCAGGCCGGCCACGTCGCCAATACCGAACACCAGACAGATGGTGAGAATCATCAGGGTCGACGAGACGGAGTACTCCACCCACCGGAAGCGGTTCTGCTCGAGGGAGATCTCGTTCTCGTAGGTGCGCCGGCCCACTGTGGACACGATGAAATGGAACAGCGCCGACAAGAACAAGAACAGAGCGGCGGCCCACGCCACCGACACGTCGAACATGCGGTCGAGGCGCGTGATGTCGAGACGGTTGTTCGGGGCGTCGTTCCAGAAAAAGCTGGTGACGGGGAGGGAGAAGTCGTTGGCGATGACCAAGATCACCACTCCCTGAACCAGGTGCAGCACGGTGGCGATGACGTTCAGCCGACGGAGAGCGTTCATGCTCCCATTCTCCCCGTTCGCCGCCTCGTAGTGTCGGATCACCGACGACCGACGAACTGAGGTTCAGCGCACCGAAGCCAAAAGAGCGGCCGGAGAGGCTCGCAGCGCCATGGTGGCCGCCGAATTCGGCAACTGCGCGCAGGCCTGCTCCGCGGCGTCCACGTAGGACTGCGCCAGCACGATGGCGGCGTCGATGCCCCCGCTCGAGCGGACGATCGACAACGCCTTGTCCTTTTCGACGACGCTCAACGGTCTGCCCAATAGATCGACCAGTTCGCGCGCCGGCACTCCGCCGTTGGCCAACGTGTACAGGACGGGCAACGTGTAGACGCCTTCCACCATGTCATGACCAGCCGGCTTGCCCAGTTGCTCGTCGGTCGACGAGATGTCGAGCAGGTCGTCGACGATCTGAAACACCATCCCGAAGGCTTGGCCGTATGCGGTCAAGGCGTCGACGATTCTGCGATCGAACTGCGAGACGAGGCCCCCGACGCGGGCGGCGGTGGCGTACAGCGATGCCGTCTTGCCACTGATGGATGAGAGGTAACTGTCGACGGGTCGCGCCACGTTGTAGGTGTGGCGCAACTCCTCGATCTGACCCTCGCACAGTCGACCGATGGTTCGGGCCAGCAGACCGGCCACCTCGGTGCCCAACGAGGCCGCGATCTCGGAGGCCCGCGCCAGCAAGAAGTCGCCGGCCAGGATGGCTTGCAAGTTGCCCCACTTGGCGTTCACTGTCTCCACACCACGTCGGACGAGCGATTCATCCATGACATCGTCGTGATACAGCGAGCCGAGGTGCACCAGTTCGCACGCGACACCACCCTGCACCGCGTCATCGGTGGCCGGCGCGCCGGCCACCTGCGATGCCACCACCGAGAACATGGGTCGGAGACGTTTGCCTCCGGCCACCAGCAGGTGCGAGGCAATCTCGGTGAGATAGGCGTCCGAGGTGCGCACCGAGGCCAACAACGCCTCTTCCACTCGCCGTCGATCGTCGGGGGACGCGGACAAATCGAACAGGGGCGACGTTTTCACGGCGTCAGGCTAGGTCACCCATTCCCCGGCACCATGAGTCGGGCCGAGTGACGGGCGTGCCAGCCGTTACACCGGCGACCGGGCCCGACCGGGGTCTCACTGCGCGGCGATGCTGGCTCGGATCTGCCCCTCGCGCATGGCCCGCACCACGTCATCGGGACGTTCTCCCAGCCGTTCGATGGTGACACCAACGATGGAACCCGCGAACGGGAACTGATGCGGGTACGGACCCACCGGTGCCCCGGTGTCCACCCCCACGTCGAACGTCTCGCCGCTCATCGAAAAGATCACTGGCACGGTGTTGGGTATCCGACCCTCGGCCACCAGGGCATCGTCGACCGACAACGCGACGTCGCCGCCGGCGCCGAATCCACCGTCGTAGGCGAACACCACGTCGATCACGTGTCGTCCCGGGGTCAACGCCAGTGGAGCCGTCACCGACGTGTGCTCATGCCCGAACCAGTTGTAATGGAACGTCGGCACTCCAGTCCGCGAAACGTACAACGACCAACCGGCCATGTTCCCGCCCTGACAGACGATGACCCCACTCACGTCGGCACCGACGTCGACGACCGCGGTCATGCGCCATGACGCGTTCTTCACGTTCACGACGCTGAACTCGGGCAGGCGCACGTGCGCCGCGGTGTACGTCATTCGTGTGATGTCACCGAGCGAGGTGGGTACCGGTGCCACCTGCTGCGAACCCGAACCCGGATCGCGCATCGGATACACGAGGTTGCGACGCGCCTCGCGATCGAATACCTCCATCAACTCGGCCAACTTTTCGGGATATCTCGATGCCACGTCGATTGCCTGCGAGAAGTCGGTTCGCAGGTCGTACAACTCCCACCGTTCCTGTTCACCATCGAAGGGGCGTCCCTGCCAGCGAAGCCACGGTGGACGACCGTGGAAGCAGGACGCCATCCAACCCTGGTGATACACGCCCCGGTTGCCCATCATCTCGAAGTACTGCGTCTCGTGACGATCGGGCGCATCAGCGGCATCGAAGGTGTACGCCATCGACGTACCGTGCGTTTCCATCTGCTCGATACCGTTCACCGCGGTCGGTTGCGCGACACCGCAGGCCTCGTAAATCGTGGGCGCCACGTCGACCACGTGATGGAACTGCGATCGGACGCCACCTGCGTCACGAATGCGCTTGGGCCACGACACCGCCATCGCGTTGCGCGTGCCACCGAAGTGCGACGCCACCTGCTTCATCCACTGGAAGGGTGAGTCCAAAGCCCAGGCCCACGGGAAGTTGTAATGGTTCTCACAGTTGGCACTGCCGAAGTCGTTCATGCGCTGCAACAACCATTCCGGGTCCTCGGGCAAGCCGTTTTGGAATGATGGAGCGCTCCATGCGCCGTGCAGCGGACCCTCACCGGATGCACCATTGTCGCCCGTGATGTAAAAGACCAATGTGTCATCCAGCATTCCGCGCTCGTCCAAGGTGGTGAGGAGTCGATGAATGTGATGATCGGTATGAGCCAAGAAGCCGGCAAAGGCCTCCATCAGTCGGCGGGCGACCGGCTTGTATTCGTCCGGATATTCGTCCCATGAGGGAATGGCATCGGGTCGCCTCGTCAACACCGTGTCGGCTGGGATGACGCCCAGATCGATCTGTCGTCGAAAGATCTCGGCGCGCAGTGCATCCCATCCGTCATCGAAGCGACCAGTGAACTTGTCGATCCATTCACGGGGCGCGTGATGGGGAGCGTGAACCGCCGGTGTGGGGAGGTAGCAGAAGAACGGCTTGCCGGGCGACGCAACGCGCAGACGATCCACCCAGGTGATGGCCTGATCGACCAGATCCTCGGTGAGGTGATAGTTCTCGCGTCCCAGGTGTGGCGACACCGGAGTGGTCTGGTCGTACACCGGTGGTTCGTACTGCGACGACTCCGCACCGAGGATTCCGTAGAAGCGATCGAAGCCCATGCCCGTGGGCCAACGATCGAACGGACCACCGGGGCCCATCTCCCAGGTCGGCGTCAAATGCCACTTACCGAAACAGCCGGTGGCGTATCCGTTCATACGCAAGACCTGCGCCACCGTGGCGGCCTCGGGCGGAATGACGGTGTCGTAACCGGGGAAGCCGCTCGCCATCTCGGGGATGCCCCCCATGTGCACCGCGTGGTGATTGCGCCCGGTCAACAGTGCGGCCCGCGTGGGCGAGCACAACGCGGTGGTGTGAAAGCGGTTGTAACGCAGCCCCGTGCGCGCCACCAGATCGAGTCCCGGTGTGGGCACCGGGCCACCGAAGGTGCCGAAAGATCCGAAGCCCACGTCGTCCAGAATGATGACGAGGATGTTCGGCGCGTCCGAGGGCGCCTTCACCTGCGGCACCGGAGCCCCCGTCGAATCGGGGACCAAACGGCCGACGGTGCCAGCGAACGCGGCGGTGGGTCGCGGGATGGACGTCACGAACGCAACCCTTCGGGGTCACAAGCCCGTAGCGCAGCCGAGGCCGCGACGACGTCACCCGACACCCGCAACGCACCGGAGTCCACCGCCACCGACCACGTGGTGCGACCAGTCAACAGATCGGCCCACGTTTCGATGGAACACGCGACAATGGCCGTGCAGCCGACTCCGTCGGTGGGGCACGCGATGCCGTTGCGGAAGTGGAGTCCGGTTTCCACACCGGACCCGACGTCCCAACCAACGTGCACGTCGATGTCACCGAGTTCGTCAGGGTTCACCAGCACGCGCAACACGTGCACGGAGCGTTCGATCGGTGACGAGATGACCTGCTGTCGACCGAAACGGTGTTGGTACAAACGCGAGGTGTCGATGGTGCCCTCCAACGACAAGGCACGTGTGAGACACCAACTGCGGATGTTGGCCGCGGGTGAACGTTGCCCGATGATGCGCAGCGCGCGGGCCAACAGGTTGCGGTCCTCCTGGGCCACCTCGGCGGAACGAACGAGCCACGTGGCCATCTCGGTGGCCCAGCGAACGTCGTCAGCGTCGAGAGCTGCGACCACCGACTGGCGAACTCGCGTGCGCCCACCGAACCCGGTGATCAGCCGGTCGTGACGTTCGGTCGACGGAAGTGGGAACAGTTGTGATTCGTCACCATCGAAGAACCCGAACAGTCCGTTGCGAATCTGACGAACGTGGTGCTCGGACACGCCGTATCGCTCGGCGGTGACGAAATCCTCGTCGTACCGCTCGGGCAAGGAGATCACGTGACCGAGGTCGGCGGCCAGGACACCCCGATTGATCTGTCTCACGCTCTGATCCCACAGGAACTGAATGGAGTCGCGATACCGGGTGACCCGATCTCGGATGTGACCCGCTCCGCTCATGGGGGGTCCGTGGGTCGCCACCAAGTGCTCGGCGCCAAGTGACAGCAGGTGGTCGATCCCGGTCAACAGCACCCGGGGGTCGCGGTACTCCTCCCCGCGGATGGCGAAGATGTTGAACAGGACCGGCCAGACCAAGTTGTGCACGGCCACGCCCAAGTCGGGAAACCAGTAGGTGACCGAATCGTCGGCGTCGGAGGGGGCCAAAGTGACGTGAATGTCGAGCCCCGCCACGCATATCGAGGCGGAGTCGCCGAACGTGTGGGTGGGCGCCACGAAAGCCGAGGTGAAGGGGGCATGAGCGGGGTTTCGGTAAAAGTGGCCCAGACCCACGTTCACCCGGCCGTCAGGACCCGAATCGGGCAAGTTGATGGCGAACTGCTCCACCAGACCACGCGAGTAAGCCGGCGAGATCTCCGAGGCGGTGCGAGCACGGTTGAAAGCCACTTTTTCATGGGCCCAGATGGGGATGTCAGCCGCCGAGCCGTCGGCGAACACCGCTGGGGTGCCACCCACGTAGTGAAAGTGTGTGTAAAGAACCGCCACGATCGGGCGGTCGCACACCGTGCGCAACTCTGCGATGGCGTCGCGCATCTCCTCCACCGACTCGCCGGTGTCGATGGCGATCACTCCGCCCGGCCCCTCGATGAAGGTTTG
>Ga0194132_10009346_pt1 | contig 13552 bp, 16 predicted proteins | sample TA2KigOf80mmetaG_FD_148612 | JGI IMG/M metagenome (GOLD analysis project Ga0194132, IMG submission 148612) | Freshwater microbial communities from Lake Tanganyika, Tanzania - TA2015054 Kigoma Offshore 80m | ecosystem: Environmental > Aquatic > Freshwater > Lake | place: Tanzania: Lake... | reverse complement strand
CGCCCCGCCTGACGGTCAGTGCCGATCGTCACGTTGAGGCGATCGCTGTATTGACTGGCGTGCGGCGGATCGTCATTGTGCCCGCTGCGCGGGCGCTGGCGCTGTATGCGCCTTGCGAACCAGAACTCGGGAGCCGAAGCTTTGACCACTTCACTACAGGCGGCGGATGTTGTCGTTGTCGGCAATATCTCCGACGAGCCGTTTGCCATCGACCTCGCCTTCGCGATGCGGCAAACCGAGGACATCGCCGACCTCATCAGCCTGAAGACTTTTGCGAATTCAGAGTTTTGCCCGCGTTTCATTTCCGACGAGCAAGACTTCACCCGAATCGGCCGCAAACTCGCGGGCAAGACCGTCATCATCGTCTCCACGTCCAATCGCCTGGTGAGCCGCAACGACCTCGCTATGCGCAATTTCCTGATGGCGCGTGCCGCCAAAGAGAATGGCGCAGCCCATGTGGTGCTGGTGGAGCCTGATCTGTTCTACAGTGCCCAGGATCGTGGGCCCCGCCTCGAGCTCGGTGCCACCCAGTTCGAACGGGATGAGGTGGACCTGAAAAAATTCGATGGGCAGCCGTTCACGGCCATGCTGTACGCGCAGATGCTGAGCCTGTCTGGTGTCGACAGAGTGATCACAGTGCACAACCACTCCTGGTCCGTGCAGAAGATGTTCTCGGAGGTTTTTGACGGACGCTTCCACAACATCATTCCTTATGATCTCTATCTCGACTACCTGCGCAATTCCAACATTCTGCGATCAACCAGAGATGGCGAGGGGCTCCTGCTGTGTGCGCCAGACAAGGGTGCGCGTGACTTTGTCAGGGAAATGCATGCGCGGCTGGCGTTGCCAAAGGCAGGCTCTGTGATGCTCGACAAGTTCCGTTCCGGTGAACGTGAAGTGGCCATTTCGATGCATGCTGAAAGTGAAGTGCGGTTCGAAGATCTCCGTGAACATGACATTGTTCTGTTCGATGACATGGTGCGAACCGGCTCCACGGTGGTGAAGAGTTGCCAATATTTACGTCGCGGGAATCCCTCTCGCATTGTCTTTGCGGTCTCACACTTCTATGCGAGTGAAGAAGGTCGGGAGAAGATGGCGCACAGTGCCATCGACGAAATTCTCACATTGAACACGTTGCCGACCGTGCTGAACAGGGATGAGCAGGGGCGCCTGCGTCGCAAGATGGTGGTACTGAAGATCGAACATTGGTTGGCTCGCAACGTGTGCGAAATTCTTGGCATGCCTCTGCGGCCGGATCTGAGTCTCTATCAGATTGACATGTCGTCGAAGAATCCGCGTTTCATCCGTAAGATCCACGACAGCGACCAGCTGCGCGGGCTGCACGGCGAACGCGCATCCGGGCTCTGATCCAGGTGAGCTCGCCTTACGCTGCAGAGAGTGTGACGCGGGACCAGGTGGACGTTCGCCCTGGCGCCCTAGTCATCCAGTTCGGCACCAACTGGTGCGGCTGGTGTCGCGCAACGGATCCTGACATCGAGCGGGTGTTTTCAACCCGTCCGGAGATTGAGCGGCTCAAAGTGGAAGATGGTTCGGGCCGACCACTGGGCCGGAGCTTTCGCGTCAAGTTGTGGCCGACCCTGGTGTTCCTCAAGGACGGACACGAAGTGGCGAGGATTACCCGGCCACAATCTGCCGAGGTGATCGCCGAGGCGCTCGCCCGTGTCTGATGTGCATCTGCGTTTACCGCGGATTCACCCCATCGCCGGATCGTCGTCGTGCACCTGCACGAGTTCCAGATACGAATCCCTGAAGTAGACGAACGAAACATCTCCGCCATCCGGAAAGGCCTGCTGGGAAACGCGCAGCGTAGCGCCTTTGTCAGGGGAGCCCATGCGATAGTGGGAATAGCCCGCTTCGCGGAAGATGTCGTCGGACCAACGCGGTTCGATTCGATGTCCGGGTAGGGGAGTGATCAGCCCGATAGTGATGCCGGGTCGCGCTCTACGCAGGCTTAAGCCTTTGCCCAGGCCGTGGAAGTCGAAGGAACCTACTCGCTGCATGTGAAACTGCGCGGTGAAGTCCAAGGCGGTGGCTTCCAGCGCATCCGGATCGGTCCAAACGTAGATCGTATGATTGCCGGCGCGATCCGGTTGCGTGGGGCCAATCTCGAGGCATTGGCCATTAGGTGCGCGGACCAGAATCCAGTCGCGATCGCCCAGTTCGAAGGCATCGATGTCCGCCCAGGTGGAAACGGGTGTCACCAGTCCTTCTCTTCGTGCCGACCTGAAGACTTCGACCGGCGAATGATGGGTAATGCGAAAGATGGTATCGCCGACCCGAGGGCCGTCTGTCGCTGGCCTTTCAATCGCCGTGTAGGAGGTGAACGCATCGAATTCGATGTAGTCCGGATCGGTGATTTTTCCCCGCCGCCTGATGTATTGCCGCCCCACGCCTGGATACATGTTCTCGATAAGCGGCTCGAAACCGAAGAGCGTCAACAACCGCAGCATTCCGGCGAGATCGCCGGTGTGGGGGATCTCCCTCTGAACCGCTTCTGCTGGCGGGAGTACTTCGATGATGGTGGTGCCGTAGTGGGCGATGCTCGGAGACGGCATGAAGAACCCCTGTAGTGCGTTGGCACCGAGATCCTAGCAGACCGACCCTGCATGCCCTAGCATCGCTAGGAAGATGCAATGGAACAGAAGCAGCGATGGCCATCATTCAGGCGCATCACGGCATTCACTGCTCGGATATCGAAGCCACCAAAAGGGTACTGCGCACGCTCGGGTTTACCGCTTTCCAACCTGGAGCACCGGAACCATTGGTGTTCCGCAATACGGCAGACGACTATATCGACCGCGTGACATCATCGGTTCTCGGTGATCAGTACCACACTCACTACGTCGAAAACCCGGATATTCCGCAACAGATTGACCTGATCCAGATCAGCGCCGAAGCCCTCACTCCGCGCATCTGGGATCGACCTGTACAAGGTGATCTGGTCATGACCATTTCGGTGCAGGGTCCGAAGGCCGCCAAGGCGGCTATGCAGGCCGCTGACCCGTACTGCGTGTATGGCCCGTCGATTGAAGTTCCGGAAGAACGGGGTATCTGCTTTCGCTGGCGCGACGGCCAGCACACGATCCTGACCCGCGATGCCGAGCCTTTTGCCATCGTGCATGACAACTCCCGGGACTTGCCGTGCATGCGGCTCTTTTTTGAGGAAGTCCTCGATGTGCGCGTTCATCCGCTTCCTGCGCGCCACGATGGTGCTGACCGCTTCCGGCTCGACGCCGCGATTGGTGGGCCTTTTTATATCGAGGTCCGGTCCGACACACCGCGGACCGATTTTCGTGCATGGGGCAAACACTATCCCGCTGCCAACCATTTTCGTCTGCTGCATCGGGATGTAGCCAGGATCGAGCGGATTATCCAGGACTTCGGTCGCGGTGGATTCGTCATCCCGCCAGCCAATGGGTTCGTGTTCATTCACGGACCGGTGTCAGAAACTATCGAGATGTTTGATGTGGCGGTAACCCGGGTGGAAATGGCCTGAATGGGCCTCAAGAAAACTAAAAGAGCTGTGTGACATGCGACGTTTCTGTATTCGATTTTTGGCGTTTTTCTTCCTCGTGACGAGCGCACCTGCGACTGTCGCGGAAGAAGTGCTGCCACTGCATCCGAAACTGGAACGGCTGCGACCCTTCCTCGGTATGACCTGGCGCGGCGATCTCAGAGATCCTGGTACCAAAAACCGGCGCATCGATGTGGTGCGTTATGACCGGACGCTCAATGGCGAAGTGGTTCGCATGCTGCACAGCATGAACAATGGTGATCTCGGTGGCGAGATGGTCATCCGCTTCAGCGACGAAAAGGACGCGGTGGAGTACCACTACTTCACCTCCGCAGGATTCTATGTGCAAGGCATCATGACCTTCCGGGGTGGTCGGATGATTGCCGAAGACCAGGATGCAGAAGGCCGTCCAGTCCTGCGCACGGAGCGATGGCGCAAGGGAGATGCACTCGTGTCAGTAACCCGGATGTATCGCGAGGGTGAATGGACTCGAGGCACCGAACAAATATATGAACCTGCTCCGGACGAGAAGATCCGCTACCGCTGAGTCCAGCCGTTGGTTCGCAAGTACCGATATCCGAGGAGTTCGAAAAGTGACAACAAGCCACCCCCTGCTAGATCCATCAATCGACACCTCGGCGTGCGCCTACATTCACCCGACCGCGTGCGCCTACGGCATTGTGAGTCTTGGACGCGGGGTGTCGCTTTGGCCTTATTCAGTGATCCGTACGGAGAACAAGGAAACGGTGATCGGCGAGAGGACCAACATCCAGGACTTCGTGATGATCCATGGCGGCGGTGTGCGAATCGGTGCGTATTGTTCGATCACGCATCACTGCACCATCCACGTCTGCGAAATCGGCGACAACTGCCTCATCGGCATCAATGCCACCATCATGGACCGGGCGGTGATTGGCGATAACTGCATCATCGCTGGCGGTGCATTCATTCCGGAAGGCGCGGTGATTCCCGACAACAGCATCGTCATGGGGTCACCCGGCAAGGTCAGGCGTGTGCAGAACTGTTATGTCCCGAACCGCATGAACGCCTGGATGTACTACCGGAATGCACTCGCTTATGCGCAGGGCCGCTATCGGGAATGGGATGACACTGGGTTCAAGGCAGAAATTCCCGCGATGCAAGCCGCCTTCGAAAAGGAGTTTGCAACGAAGTACGGTTCTGCCGCCTGATATCAGTACGGCGTCAACAGGTAGTGCCCGTGACTTACCGCCACGGGTTTGTCCCGCTCCTCCTGCCAGATCTCTGAGCGCACATTGGCCACCCGTCGCCCGTGTCGTGTGACGATGGCGCGGCCGTAGGTCGTTACCGCTCTGGCGGACCGTAGGTAGTCGATGGACACATCAATGGTCTTTGGCAACCATTCGCATGCGGTATCGAACAGAAGCTGGATGACCGAGGTCATTTCCAGAAATGCACCGATCGCGCCACCGTGAATGGCGGGCAGCGTGGTGTTGCCGACCAGGCTCTCCTGGAAAGGCATTACCGTGGTGATCTCATTGCCCTTGCGCTCGACGGAGACACCGAGAAAACGTGCGTAGGGAATACGTTCCACCACCGCCTGCATGTCCTGGCCACGACCTTCGGCCCGCAGCTCTGACAACAGCTTCATGGCGCGGCTCCCGGCGTTTTATCGCGAGGGGTATTCGACGTGCCGATCATGAATGTGGCAACACAGGTGGCAATCGGCTCATCAGGCGAAGTCTGGTATGCCGTCGCCCGCACGAAGGCAACGTTCCTGGTACGTTTATAACAACTCGCTTCGGCGAAGATGTCGCGATGTGGCTGTGCAGCACCCTGGTAGTCGATTCGTAAATCGAGGGTCGCAATGGCCAGATCGGCACGTTCCACACCGGGTGGACGCACCGCCATGCCGCAGGCGTTGTCGAGCAGCGCAGTCAGCACACCACCATGAACAACGCCGGTGTCGGGATCACCCACGAGGTGATCCGCGTAACCTGCCTTCACGCGCACCTTGTCATCGGCGAAGTAGACCACCTTGAGGCCGAGGGCGCGGGCATGCGGGATTTCGAGCATCGAGTCGTTGGCAAGTTCCACGGTGAGACCTGGGATTTTGGAGAACGTGGATGCTACTGGTCCTGCTGGTTGGCCGCACGTCGCCTGATGCGAACCAGGCGCCCTGGCTATGAGGGTTGCGGCTGATCCTCGATGAGGCGCAGACTCAGGCTTCAGGCAGAGCCGGTCGTCGACCGGTTCGGTCTGCTCAGCGGTATTGAAGTGTTCCGTCCAATCGCAGGTCGCGTTCGTCGTGACCTGTTCAGGTCTACCGGGAGGTGGTCATGAAGCGGTACTTCTATTCAGGCGATGATCTGGACCGCATTGAAGCGTTGTCCAGGCAACTGGAGTCAGCTGGCTTCGACCGCGTGCAGATGCACGTGCTGTCGAAGGACGACACCGGCGTCGACTCGCACCAGGGCATTCATGCCGTTGCTTCCATCATGAAAAAAGATCTGCTCGCATCCGGGCTGCGCGGCGCAATGGTTGGTGCCGCGTTTGCACTGGTGGTGGTGTTGGTGGCGCTGCAGACCCACGCGTTCACTACACCTGCGGGTACCGTGATCGCGCTGTTTCTCGCCATCGGTGGTTTCGGGTTTTGCACCTGGGAAGGCGGATTGTTCGGCATCCAGACGAGCAATCGGCGCTTCGCGCGTTTCCAGAGCCTGCTCGATTCCGGTCAGCATCTCTTTTTCATCGATGTCGACCGAGCGCAGACTGCGGCCTTGCGGCGGGTGGTTGAATCGCAGCCTGGCATACAGTCGCTCGGTGAATCACGAGGATTGCCTCGCTGGTGGGTGAAGAGCCAGCGAGAGGTGCCGCGGTTCCTGACGCAAACGCTGCCCTGACGTCGCAGGCTTCGATCTGATCTGAAACACCGCAGGCTCACTCGAGCCTGCGCCATTTCTGTCCGAACAAGGGTAACGCCTGATTCGGACGAGGCTCCGTTTTAGTCGGACATCAGATGGTTTGGGTTATCCTTGTCGCCGATTCAACCAGCAGGATTGGGCATGTCCGAGGCTTATGAGTATTCCGATGAACACGTCATCGCGCCCGAGTATTACGGTGAATATGGTCATCCCCATGAAGCCTTTGCCTGGCTGCGCAAAAACGATCCGCTGCGGATGATCAACGCGCCGCTCTTCCGGCCGTTTCGAGTGATCACCAAACATGAAGATCTGATCACGATCGAGAAACAGCCGGAACTGTTCACGAACGAGCCGCGACCGATCATCGGTCGTGAAGTTGCCCGGCCTGAACTGCGCCAGGAAGTCATCGCCGAGATCTTCAAACGACTGCAGGATTCTCCGCAGCTGCTGCAGGTGTTGGCCACTTCAACGGAGCAGGGGCTCATACGATCGCTAGTACAGATGGACCCGCCGGATCACCCTAAATACCGCGCCTTAGTGCAACCCTGGTTCAAGCCATCCAACATCAAGCGCCTTGAAGAGCGTTTGCAAAGCATCATCCACGACATCCTCGATGACATGATGGGAGATGGCGGTGTGCGGGAAGCGGACTTCGTGCAGGACATCGCCGTGTGGCCACCGCTCAAGCTGATCACCGAGTTGTTGGGTGTTCCGGTGGAAGATGAGTGGCGAATCCTCAAGCTCACCAACGAGCTCTTTGCCGGCGATGATCCGGAGATGAAGCGGGCAGGGGATGATCCGCTGTCGCTCTTCGACACCATCAAAGACCTCTACAGCTACTTCTCTGAGCTCACCGACAAACGGCGCGCCGAACCGACGGAAGACCTTGGCTCCTATATCGCCAATGGCCGCATTGATGGTGAGTACATGCCGTACAAGGAGCTGATCTCCTACTACACCATCGTTGCAACCGCCGGGCACGAAACCACCCGTACGGCAATTTCTGGTGGCCTGCACGCGCTGCTGACCAACCCGGATCAGATGCAGCTCTTCAAAGACACCGTTCAGGATGATGAAGCGCTCAAACTCGCGATCGAAGAGATGATCCGGTGGTCGACACCGGTGGCGCAGTTCTCGCGCACCGCCCAGGCGGATACGGAAATCCGCGGTCAGACCATTCGCAAAGGGGAGACCGTTGGCCTCTTCTATGCGTCAGCAAACTTTGACGAAGACGTGTTTGATGAACCCTTCCGTTTCCAGATTGATCGCAAACCGAATCGCCACCTTGCTTTCGGCACAGGGCCGCACCAGTGCCTTGGTATCATCCTCGCGCGCATGGAAATGCGAATCTTCTTCCAGCAGCTGATTCCCCGCATTGTGTCCATGGAGTTGCTCGAAGAACCGCAGCGCCTGCGGGCGAGTTTTGTGCACGGCCTCAAACACCTTCGCATCCGTTACCAGTTGCGACCTGCAGCCTGATAGAACCGGCTTATCGAATAGGCTAATCGAAACGGAATGAACCGATGACCTTTGCCGAGTGGCTTGAGATTGCAAGTTATGCAGTGACGGTCGTTGGTCTGCCGTTTGCCGTGTGGGTGTTCTAGTGGGAACGGCGCAAGGAACTCGAAAACGAAGAAAAGGAGGCCTACCAGCACGTCGCGGACGCCTACAAGGAGTTCCTCAAGACCGTGCTCGCTAACAGCGATTTTCAGCTGCGTACAGCCAGTGCGTTGCCCAATCCAACGCCGGAGCAGCAGGAGCGCATGCTGGTGATCTTCGACATGCTGGTCGGGCTGTTTGAGCGTGCATTTCTTGTGCGTGGGAAGAAGACATGGAAGAGGAGGAACAGCGCCGATGGAACTCCTGGGATGACTACATGCGCGAGTGGTGCCGGCGTGAAGACTTCGCCAATGCACTGCCCGGATTACTCGGTGGCGAAGATCCGGCCTTCCAGCGTTACATCGAGCGTGTGATCGCGGAGGAATCCTCGGGGAGTGGAACTCCGACGGCCTGAGCGATCGGCACGTCTGCAGGGGCGAGTTTGAGCGCACCTATCTCTGCGCGCGTAAACCATCCGATACAGTCGTGGCTGGTCGGGACGAACCGTCCCCTCAAGTGTCGTGTAGCAAAAGCGAGCAGAGTCACCGCCCGTTCTGGATAGTGGTATGTGGTGGTGATGAGGTGATCCTGCACCTTTACCCGGATACCGAACTCTTCGGCCATCTCCCGCATCAGGCAGGTCTGCGGCGACTCGCACGATTCGATCTTGCCACCCGGGAATTCCCAGAAACCCGCCAGATTCTTCCCCGGTGCCCGCCGCGCAAGGAAAAACCGGCCTCTGCGTCTCAGCACGGCGGCGGTGACTTGCAGTGGTTCTAATGACACTGGCGACATGGGTGGGTCCGGAAACAATACGATCAGGTGGTCTTGTGGCGTTATGATCCCGCGCAGCAACAGCGGGGAGCAAGCCATGACCTACGCAGGCACGCGAATCATCAACGATGCCGACAGCCATCTCATGGAACTGCCCGACTATTTGACCGCGTGGGCAGATCCCGAAATCCGCGACCGGCTGCCGGATCTCAAGGCTGCACTCACCGGGCAGTTTGATCCAGATGCGTATCAAGGTCATGCAGGGCATGCGCCGGAACGCGTGCGAGAGCTTGTTGCGCTCGGCGACAACCTCACCCGGGGGCCGAAGTGGCACGATGCTCTAGGCGCGTTCAGTGGTGCCGAACGTTCAATTGCGCTTGATCTCCTCGGGTTCAGACGCCAGGTCGTGTTTTCTTCGTTCTGTGCGCGGCTGATCTTTGGTGCTGAAGACGATGCGGTTGCCTACGGCGCGGCACGTGCGCAGAACCGGGCCATGGCCGACTGGTGTCGCGGTGATGCACGGCTGATCGGGGTCGCCATGGTGCCCCTCCAGGATCCTGTCAGGGCGCTCGCTGAAATTGAATATGCGAAAGCACTCGGGCTTGGTGCGGTCTGGATCGCCGCAGATGCGCCCGCTGGTCGCTCACCGGGTCACCCGGATCACGATCCCATCTGGTCGACGCTGATCGACGGCAACATCCCCTTCATTCTCCACGTCGGCAGCTCGCCACTCACGATTGGTGATGAGTGGATGAACGACGGCCGTAAAGACACCGTCTCGGCGCGGGGTGGTGCCGAGGTGATTGGCAGCAAGGACCTGATGGCCATTCACTTTGCGGCACAGCGGTTCATTTCAACGCTCGTGCTCGACGGTGTTCTCGAAGCGTTTCCGGCTCTGCGTGGTGGGGTGATCGAGATTGGTGCCGGCTGGGTGCCTGACATGATCCGGCGGCTCGATCATGCGGTGGCGATCTGGTCCCGGTCCGAGCCGCAACTTGCACGCATGCGAAGGACACCCTCAGAGCAGATCCGAGCGCAACTCCGCTTCACGCCTTATCCGTTCGAGGATGTGGGTGCGCTGGTGCGAGAGTCATCTCCTGAGCTGTATCTCTTTTCCAGCGATTACCCGCATGCGGAGGGCGGTCGCGATCCGATCGGGCGGTTTGAGCGAGCGGTGGAGGGGCTCGATGAAGCAGTGCAGCGCGGGTTCTTTGCGGAGAACTTCAGGACGCTGTATCCGGGGTGAGAATTTCCGGGGTGTTCAGACTGGTGCCATGAGATGGCGCACCCGGCGCGATTCGAACGCGCGACCCCTGGCTTCGGAGGCCAGTACTCTATCCATCTGAGCTACGGGTGCGGGGGTGCGAACCATACCAGCACTCTTCCGGAGTGTCTTGGTTGGCGACGCGTAACGACGTTCTGCGACGCGTCAGAACTTTCGAAATGCCTGTTCGATCTGCCGGCTCCTTTCCTTCGTAACGCCCGCCACGTGAGCAAATTCCGCCCAGCGACTGACTGCGGCCGAAACCTCGCTGAGCACTCGCTTCACCCGGACTTTTTTCAACCCCACGTTTTCGCCAAAGCCCAGCAGGTCTTCCGTAGTAAATCCGTCCCGTTTCCCCGCAAGGCTCATCTGGTGCTGACCGGTCCAGGCGCCGCCCGGATTCCATGCATAGGAAATATCGAACGCTGGCGACAGCGACCAGGTGCCGGTCATGTCCATGAGAAAAGCGATGTTCTTCACATGATCGTCCTGGTTGCGGGCCAGAACGTTGAAGAACGCCCGACGTACCTGTTCTTCCACCGTATCCATACCAAGCCCGAGTTGGCGAATGACCTGTATGGCCTGTTCGTAGCTGTAGGCGCCGGCGAGATTGAAATCAAAATGGGCCATCGCGCATAACGACAGCATGTGCAGTTTTTGGCCATCTGCCGTGCGGTCAAACCGGCGTGTCATGAAGTGGGCACGGCCGCCTTCTTCATGCAGGCGGCACGGCGACATGCTGATGCCGGCCGCCAGTGCCATGAGAGCATAGGCGTATTCGATGCGACCAAACCCGGCGGGATCGGAGAGCTCATGATCGCCGTTACCGCTGACCCCGTCGAACTTCAGCAGCCAGTATTCGAAACCTTCTGCGGCGGGAAGTTGTCCGGAGCGGAACTCACCCGTTAGCGGATTCCACGCGAGAATCGCCTTGGCGCGGGCACCACCTGCCGACGTCCCGACCTTGAGGATGTTCTCGAGCGCCACGTGATCATCCGTGGTGCCGAGTACGCCTTCGAGTTTTGCCCGTGCGTTCAGAACCCGGCTGGAGAGGTCAACGAGTGCGGCGATGTCGAGTGCCTGCCAATCCCCTGCAGCTGCGGAATGTGCGGGCTCGAATTCGAGCGCGCCCATGCCGCGTCGGCCGATGTAACAGAGCCTTTTCACCGGATTGAACGAGTCCGGAGTCCGCCCCTGCGCGGCGAGCCAGGTATCGATGAGGGCGTTGCCCCACTTGTCTGGCAGACAGTCGGCAAGCATGCCGGGCAGACCTTTGAAGGTGATACCCGGCAATGCCGGAAACTCGTAGGGAAATTCTCGCAGGGGCATCGTCAGGGGGCAGATTTCGATGTGGCTGCGGGCAAACTCCGCCGTGTATTGGAATACGCCAAGGTTACGTTCGGTCAGCCAGGAGACCGCGCCAATGTCGCGGCCCCAGAGCCGAACCCGCGCATCAGTGGGCATCGCCGGAATCCGGTTTCCACTGCCACGATGCCGGAGCTTCGCGATCTTCGGCGGTGGGCCGCGCACGTCGACGACTGAAGATCTTTTTCACACGGTCGACGGGCCGTATGGCGGGATCCGGCAGCAGTGTTTCGAGGTTGCCCTGCAAGCCTAGCGCGGCCAGCACGCGTATGAACGAGTCGAGTGTCGTGCCTTCGCCCCGAAGCAGGCGCCCCAGGGTTCGTAATGAAATGCCGGCCCGGTTGGCCAGCGCCTCCTGGGTCAGATTGTGGGCGAGTCGAATGGCGTCCAGCCGTTGGCACAGGGCGGATTCGATCTGGTTCGAGCTGGCGCTATCTAGGTTCATGGTTAAAAGCCGTATACTGCTCAATAAGTGCTTCAGTTTAGATATCAGGTAGTATATGAACTCTTATGGTTTATGTCGCGAGAATCGTCTCTAAAAGTAGAAAATACCCTATAAAGACCGAAAAATATTATTAATAAAACTAAAATGACTTTTTATTCAAGGGGTGCGGATCTATATAGACCTGACTGGCTCCGACCATGTTGTTGCCGGGGCGCCAGTCATTGATCTGGCCCACCATGGCCCCCAGTGCGGTTGACGCCACCACGGTCGCGCCGGGACGACGTTGGCCTTCGATGGGTTCCGACGAAAGGCGCACTGTCCTGGTCGTCGCCGTGAACTCATCACCATCGTCCAATCGTGCAGAAATGCGCCTTTCCAGTGCCGGCTCGTTGGTGTCCCAGTCGTTGATGTCGAGGGCGGCGACCCGGCGGACTTTACCCTCTCGAACGACAAAGCCCACGGCACCGGCGGCACTCTTGGTCGCCATGAAGGCGTTGTCGCCCGCGGTGAGTGCGACATAGGTGAACGCCGGCCCGAATGCGGGGCGCGGACCTACCTGCTCATGCCATTTCGCCAGACCTTCGAACTCGAAGCGCTTGCCGTCCACGTTGATCATCGCGCGCCCACGTCCGAAGACCTCGATACGGCCCGGACGTACGACTACGGGAGCGTGTACTGCATGGAAACCGGTGTGCATCAGGGCAGGTAGCGGTCCTTCACCCGTGGGAGGATCGCTGCTCGCGTGCAATCCTGCGGAGAGAAAGACCGTGCCTCTCATTTGCGCGCTTCGACGCCTCGTGCGCTCGAACCGTGCGTCCCACGAACCCTGATACGAAAATGTCGCTTCATCGCCCTCGACATCCGTCGGCAGGGCGTTTTGTGGGAGTGGCCCTTCGTCGGCCATGCGAAAGACCCCGGCCTCGTCTGCGTACGCGCCCCAGATGGTGGTTTTTTGTTGCTGGAGGAGGCGACCCAGTCGGATGGAAACCTCGCGGCGGCCATCCGGTGAAAATATAACCAGCATCACTGACTCCGCGTAATCCTGCGCCAACGCCGTGGCAGGCTTGGATTCAGGTGAACCGCCGATCATGCACGCCCCCATGAACAGCGGAGCGCCGAAGATAAAAGCCCGTCGAGACAGGGCAGGTTCACCATTGGTGATGTTGTCGAATCTGGGCATCAGTTCCCCTCCGGATTACAGGCATCATCGAAGGCGCAACAATAACAACGTCGCTCTTCAGCCGAACCAACGTTCACGCTGCCAACAGGCACAAATCAAGGCTTTGGGCCAGGAGTTCTGCCGATGAAACTGACACGACGGAGGGCGGTCACCGGGATGGCCGCTACGCTTCTCTGTTCCGTAATCCCGGCCACTGTTCCATCCAGGCGAGCCTACGCGGCCATTCCACAGATTCCGCGTCTGAGTGCTCAACTGAATGAGATCGTTACCCGGCGTGGACTCACCGGTGCAGGGGTTTACATCTTTCGCAACGGCAGCCTGATCCATGCGTCGACAGCAGGCGACTTCACTCCCCGGAATGTCGTCAACGTTGCCTCAGCGTCGAAGTGGCTGGCTGTCACGACCATCCTCACCGTAGTCGATGATGGAAGGTTGTCACTCGACGACAAGATCTCGAAATATGTGCCGGCATTCGGCGACGACAAGC
>Ga0194132_10009340_pt1 | contig 13560 bp, 12 predicted proteins | sample TA2KigOf80mmetaG_FD_148612 | JGI IMG/M metagenome (GOLD analysis project Ga0194132, IMG submission 148612) | Freshwater microbial communities from Lake Tanganyika, Tanzania - TA2015054 Kigoma Offshore 80m | ecosystem: Environmental > Aquatic > Freshwater > Lake | place: Tanzania: Lake... | reverse complement strand
GCCGGGGGCACCCGGGTTCATCTACGTTGCCACGCAGCACCTGCCTTCGTTCCGCCAGCCCATACGAGGCTGGCACGGCCACGCGCGCCCGTTCGCCTTCGACCACGACTACACGCCGCACCCCGGCATCGACCGCATGCTGGTGGGCACCGCGCCGCAGTTGAGCCTGATCGCGCTGGAGGAGGCGCTCGCCGTGTTCGACGACGTGGACATGACGCAGCTGCGCGCCAAAGGCAGCGCCCTGGGCGAGTGCTTCATCCGGCTGGTGGACCAGGAACTGGCCGGCCAGGGCTTCGGCCTCGCCAGTCCGCGCGAAGCGGCGCTGCGCGGCAGCCAGGTGTCGCTCACGCACCCGGAGGGCTATGCCATCATGCAGGCACTCATCGCGCGCGGCGTGATCGGCGACTTCCGCGCCCCGGACGTGCTGCGCTTCGGCTTCGCGGGCCTGTACCTGCGCTACGTCGAAGTGTGGGACGCGATGGCGGTGCTGAGGGAGGTTATGTCGTCCCGCGCCTGGGACCGGCCCGCGTTCAGAGCGCGGAAAGCTGTAACTTAAATGGATCTCGTATGACTTGCTACGCCGCGCCACACTCGATCCGCTGACCGCATGCGCAAAACTTGCACCCAATTTCGCTAACTGGCGAGAAAGCTGCTGATCGCGCTGTGGCGTTACCTCGAGGACGGCGTGATGCCTCAGGGCGCGCGGCTCATTGCCTCCGAGATCTGAGAACGCAAACCAGTCAACGAAAGGAGCTTGCAGCGTTGCAGGTTGGTCGAAGCGCCCGTGAATTTCTTGGCCATGCGCCAGGCAAGGCTGTCCTGATAGAGGGGGCACTTCGTCCGAATCCGGTTCGTCTGGCGCGCTTTGCGCGCATGCAGCATCGGGTGCTCGGCCAACCATGCCGACACGGATAGAAGGTGGTGACGAGCGATTCGCGCTCACACTCACAACTGAATCGGGCCAACCAGCGCCAAGAGCGTTTGCAGGAATGAAAACGATGTAAACGACAAACCCGCCGCCGGAGGCTTGATACGCGGAGAGCCCCCATAGGAGAATTTTCTTGCCGTTTGCGCCGCACAATGCGAGTGTCTGCGGCCGAATCCGGGCTACTGAGCGGGGGTTGGTGCCCCGATCGGTCATGCCCACGGCGCCGAGGGGGCGCGCGCAACGGGCATTATGGTAAACCCTAGCGCAGATTCATTGCAGGCATCTATAACTTTCGGCAGCGGAGATGGATACCCGCAGTATTATCCAGCCCGACCAATCATTGACGCGGGGAATTCTTGCCGACACTCATCGCCTATCTCGCATGAACGGCGCCGAAGCACACGGCGAGCGGTTCGCCGTCAGCTCCGGTTGTGCCGAAGCCACGGCAGTCGCGCTCGAATGCCTGCGCGGCGGCGGCAACGTGGTCGACGCCGCAATTGCGGGTTCCGCGGTGCTCTGCGTGGTGCTGCCACAGGCCGCCACCATCGGCGGGGATCTGTTCGCGATAGTGAAAATGGGTGACGCCGCGGCGGCTGTGAATGCGACCGGCCGAGCGCCGCGCTCGGCCTCGACGGCCGCCTACAAGGCGAGGGGACTGCGTCTCGTGCCGGCGCACGGCCCGCTTTCGATCCAGACGCCGGGCCTGGTGGCCGGTTGGGAGGCGATGGCGCAACGTTGGGGATCTAGGTCGCTGGGCGAGCTGCTGGCGCCCGCCATCGGCTATGCGCGCAACGGATTCCCGGTCGGCGTACGCCTCGCCAGGTGCATTGAGGAGGCCCGGGCCACCTTTGAGGGCATCGCAGGATGGCGCGACACCTTTTTCGCCGCTGGTCGCCCTCTCATGCAAGGTGAGCGATTCGTGCAAGAGCCGCTCGCCCGCACGCTGGCGGCCGTTGCTGCCGAAGGCGCGCGTGGTTTCTACACTGGCGCCGTGGCTCGCGACCTCGCGCGGTCAGTGCAGGACGCCGGCGGCTTGCTCACCGAGGAAGATCTGGCGTGCGTGAGCGCCGGCATCGCCGCGCCGCTCGCCATGCGCTACCGCGGCCTAGAAGTTCTGACGCAGCCGCCCATCTCGCAGGGCGTGGTGCTGCTGCGCGCGCTCGGCCTGCTCGCGGAAAGGGCGGCTGAGCCGCGCCGGATGGAGCCGGCGGATCTCTGGGTGCACGCGGCCGGCGCGCTGCGCCAGGCTTTCGACGAAAGGCTGACGCTGCTCGGGGACGGCGCGGATGCGCTACGGCGCGCGCACGACATGCTGGCCGGGCGCGGCGCGGCGCGCAGCCGCACCCCGGCGTTCGCCCGGACGGGGCAGGAGACAACGACGCTGTCGATCGTCGACGGCGCCGGAAACGCGGTCTCGACCATTCAGAGCGTGTTCGCCGACCTCGGCTCCGGCGTCGTGGCGCGCGAAAGCGGGGTTCTCTTCAACAACCGCCTAAGCGCCTTCTTCCTCGACAAGCGCCATCCGAACCATCTCGCCCCGGGGCGGCGCACCATGCACACCCTGCACAGCTTCATTGCCCGCGACGCGCAGGGCGTGAGGTGGGCCGGTGCATCCCCCGGTGGAGACGACCAGCCCCAGGTCAATCTGCAGGTGCTTGCGCGCCTGGCCGACCTCGGCGAGACGCCGCTGCAAGCGGTGACGGCGGCCCGCTGGGCGCTCACGCCCGGCACCTCGCCCGAGGATGTCGCCGCCGGGCGAGGCGCGGGCGTGAAGTGCGAGCCGGGGCTACCGGAGGCCATTGTTGCCGCGCTCGCCGCCGCCGGCAACGGCCCTCGGCGGCTGGAAAGCACGGACATCGGCAGCGCCAACCTGGTGGGCCGCGGCGAGCGCAGCCGGGTCAGCGCCTGGTGCGACGGCCGCCGCGAGGGCGCGGTCGCAGCCTTCTGAGTTCTGCATCCTGATCCTTCAAGCGAACGGAGAGCTGCCATGGCAATTACGGACGAGATAGTCGACCTGAGCGTGCCTTTCTACGAGGGCATGCCGTGCGACGATCTCGGGCCCAAGGTATGGGAACGGCTCGGGTATGCGTACTCGCGCCAGCTCTATCAGCATACCCAGTCGCGCGCCGGCCGCGTGTTCCTCACAACCGACCATACCGGCACGCACCTCGACGGGCCGCTGCGCTTCGATCCAAAAGGCGCGCCGATCGAGCAGGTGCCGCTCGAGCGCTTTCTCGTGCCGGCTGCGATGCTCGATCTGCGCTTCGTGGGCCGCGCCGGCGCCATCGGCGCCGCGGAGCTGAAGCGCGCCGGTGCCGAGCGGCTGCGCCCCGGCGATGCGGCGGTGCTCTTCACCGGCCATGACCTGTACCTGAAGGATCCGGATTACTTCTGGCACCGTCCGCAGCTCACCGCGGACGGCGCCGAACTGCTGGTGCAGAGGAAGCTCGGCATGGTGGCCGCCGATTTCCCCGGCATCGGCAAGCCGAGCGACGACCGCTATACGGTCAAGCGCATCCTGCACTGCGGCGGCATCATCACCGTCGAGCAGCTCGCCAACCTCAAGGCGCTGGCCGGGAAAAGCTGGTATCTGTTCGCCGGCCCGCTACGGGTACGCGGCGCCGCGGGCTCGATCATCCGCGCTGTCGGGCTGGTCAACTGGCGGGCCAGGGAGGTGGTCGACCTGACGCTCGACTTCTGGCCCGGCATGCCGACGCTCGGCGCCGTGCCGACGTACTGGACGCGCGCCAACCACAAGCTGACCTCGCACTTCTACAAGGGCGAGGTTTCCTACCAGAGCCATGCCATGCTGCTGACTGAGCATGCCGGCACGCACTTCGACGTCCCCTACCACTTCGACGAGTTCGGACCGGCGGTGCATCAGATCCCGCTCGCGAGCTGCATGCCGAGGGCCAAGGTGTTCGACATGACGCACAAGAAGCCGCTTGAGCCCATCGGCCCGCAGGATTTGGAGCAGGCGCTGAAGAAGACCGGGCTGGAGATCGGCCCGGGCGACGGCGCCGTGGTCTGGACCGAGCACTCGAAGAACTACTACACCAGCCCTGACACCTACGGCGAGCACCGCCAGTTCATCACCGCCGAGGGAGCCCGGTGGCTCGCTGCGCGCAAGCCCTTCGCCGTGGTCACCGATCTCGTCGGCCTCGACGAGCCGGTCGACATGACCACGCCGGTGCACAATGCCGTGCTGCACGCCGGCATCTGCATGCTGCAGGTCACCACTAACATCAAGCGGCTTACCCAGGGCGAATGGTACATTGGCATGTTCCCGATCAATCTCGTCCAGGGCACTGGTGCGCCGCTGCGCGCGTTCGCGGCAAGGGCTTGACGGGCCTTGATACTAATACGTTTGCACGGCAGGTCATACGTAGGTACCCTAGTGCTACTAACTCCATGGAGGATTCAGATGAAGATGCGCAATGTGTTTGCTGTGGTCGCGATGCTGGGACTCGCGCTGGCGCACGCGCCGGCGGCTCTCGCCCAGGGCTCGGTGCTCGACAAGGTGAAGAGCAGCGGCACCCTCAAGGTCTGCTTTGCCCAGGGCATGCCGGACAACTTCAAGGATCCGAAGACCGGCCAGTGGACCGGCGTCATGTACGACCTCGTCCAGGAGCTCGCCAAGTGGATGAAGGTCAAGGTCGAGACCGTGGAGGTGGGCTGGGACGTCGCGGTGCTGTCCCTGAAGCAGGGCAGCTGCGATCTGTTCGGCTCGAGCATCGTCTACAACGCGCCGCGCGCGCTCGAGATCAACTTCGTACGGCCGTTCGGCGCCAAAGGGATCAACGTCGTCATCCCGAAGGCAAACCCCAAGCGCCTGAAATCCCCCACTGACATGAACGACCCCAAGATCACGCTGGTCGCGGAGCTGGGCACGCGCGAGCACGAGACCGCATCGCGCCTTTTTCCGAAGGCTAAGATCCTCGCCGTGAAGGCGCAGAGCAGCATCCAGATCGTGGATTCGGTGAAGCGGGGCGATGCCGACGCGGCGGTGCTGCCGGCGATTACTGTGAAGTGGTGGCTGCAGGTGCCGGACAATGCCGCCTGGGGCATCATGGGCTTCCCGGGGCAGGACTTCGGCAACGCGCCGAATGGCTGGGCGGTGCGCTACGGCGACCCGGCGTGGAAGGACTTCCTTGATTCGTTCTCGAACTGGGTGGCGGCCAACAATGTGTCGATCAACCTGTACGAGGACTACATGAAGCGGACCAATCCCTTCATCAAGACGCAGTAGCGCAGCCCGCGTGCGGTAGGCGGCGTAGGCCAGGATGAGCCTCGAACGGCTAGGGCGCATGCTCTGGGAGTACCGCGAGGTGCTCCTGTCAGGCATATGGGTGACGATCGAGCTCGCCTTCATTTCGATGCTGATTGCGATGGTGGTGGGGCTGCTCGCGTGCTTCGGCTCGCTTTCGCGCAGCCGCATCCTGCGCGCCCCGGCGATCCTGTTCGTGGAGTTCTGCCGCAACACGCCGATCTTGGTGCAGCTGGTGTGGGTGCATTTCGCCTGGCCGGAGCTGCTCGGCTTCAAGTTCACTGCCTGGACGAGCGCCATGATCGCGCTCGCGCTGCAGTCGAGCGGCTACCTCGCCGAGGAGTTCCGCGCCGGCATCGAGTCGATCGACAAGGGACAGATCGAAGCCTCGCAGTCGCTGGGCATGACCTACGTGCGGCTGATGGCTTTCATCGTCGTGCCGCAGGCCTTCATCCGCATGATCCCGGGCATCCTCAACCAGTTCGTCACCTGCTTCAAATCGACCAGCATCGTGTCGGTGATCGCCGTGCCGGACTTGATGTACCAGGCTCAGCTCATCGTTACGGCCACCTTCCTGCCGATGCCGGTGTACACGGTGGTGGCGCTGATGTATTTTCTCATGGTGTTCGGCGTCTCCGTCGGCGTGCGCCGCCTCACCCTGCTGCTGCCGAACTTCGGCTACTTCCAAACGCGCAAGGAAGCTCCGGCGGCATGAGCTTCGGCGCGCAAGCGCACGCGCAGGCGAGCGGCGACCCGGTCACGATCAGCGCGCTGCACAAGCGTTTTGGCGCCCTCGAGGTCCTGAAGGGCATCGACATGGCCATCGGAGCCGGCAAGACGGTAGGGGTGATCGGGCCGAGCGGCTCGGGCAAGAGCACTCTGGTGCGCTGCATCAACCATCTGGAGCCGATCCAGCAGGGCCGCATTAGCGTCGGCGTGAACGGCACTACCGTCACAGCGCGCGGCGTCGAGAACGCAGGCCGCGTGCTCAGCCAGGGAGAAGTAGCGCGCTATCGGGCGCAGATCGGGATGGTCTTCCAGTCGTTCAACCTTTTCCCGCACCTCACTGTCCTCGGCAACATCCTCACCGCCCCGGTAGGCGTCCTCAAGCGCGACAAGAAGGCGATGATCGAGAAGGGCATGGAGCTTCTAGGCAAGGTGAACCTGCAGGACAAGGCGAAGACCTACCCCGCGCACCTCTCCGGCGGCCAGCAGCAGCGCGTCGCCATCGTGCGCGCACTGATGATGGACCCCAAGGTGATGCTGTTCGACGAGCCGACCTCTGCGCTCGATCCCGAGCTCACCGGCGAGGTCCTGAAGGTGATCGCCGAGCTCGCCATCCGCGGCCGCACCACGATCATCGTCACGCACGAGCTTGCGTTCGCGCGCGACATCGCCGACGCCATCGTCTTCATGGACAACGGCAAGATCGTCGAGGAGGGCACCCCCGACGAGGTCCTCGGCAATCCGAAGATGGAGCGCACACGCGCCTTCATCGGCAAGATGGCCTAGGCGCGCATGGATGTCTACGACCGGCTCAGGGTGCGCAAGCGCGTCAACGGCGCGGGGTTGCTGACGCGTCTCGGCGGCAGCCTGATGGCGCCCGAGGTGCTCGCTGCCATGCAGGAGGCGGCGCAAAGCTACGTCGACATGGCCGAGCTCCACACGCGCGCGAGCGAAGTGATCGCTGTGCACACCGGCGCCGAAGCAGGCTTGGTCACCTCGGGCGCGGCTGCGGCGCTGACTCTCGGTACCGCCGCCTGCATCACCGGGCACGATGTGCACAAGATGGAGCGCCTGCCCCAGACCGACGGCATGCCGAACGAGGTGATTATGTTCCGCATGCATCGCACGGGCTACGACCACGCGATCCGCGCCGCGGGCGCGAGAATCCGGGAGATCGGCTTCAACGACCTGGGCGTCGGCGCCGGGGTGCGCGGCCTCGAGCCCTGGGAGATCCATGCGGCGATCTCGCCGGCGACGGTGGCCGTCGCCTACACCATGACCCCTTCGCGACAGCCGCCGCTCGGCATGGTGGCGGAGGTGGCCGCCCGCCATAACCTGCCGCTGATCGTCGATGCCGCGGCGCAGCTGCCGCCCAAGGAGAACCTGTGCCGTTTCATCGCCGAGGGAGCGACGCTGGTCGCGTTCAGCGGCGGCAAGGCGATCCGCGGCCCCCAGGGAACCGGGATCCTGTGCGGCCGGCGCGAGCTCATCTCGGCGGCCCTGATCCAGCAGCTCGACATGGATGTCTCGCCGCAGACCTGGGACCCGCCGCAGGGGCTGCTGTCGAAGGAACTGCTCCGGGCCTTCCCGCATCACGGCCTCGGCCGCGGCTTCAAGGTTGCCAAGGAGCAGATCGTCGGCCTGCTCGTAGCCCTCGAGCGTTTCGCGGCCGCAGACAGCGCGGGCGAGACGCGATTGCAGGAGGAGCAGCTCGAGGCGCTCGCCACCGCGCTCAAGGGTACGCCGCATCTGAAAGCGACCCTCCTGTCGGGTGCGGTCACCGGGCGTTACCCGGTGCTGGAGCTCGTGTTCGACGAGGCTGCCCTCAGGGCGAGCGCTTACCAGATCAGCCTGCGGCTGCAGGCGGGATCGCCGCCGGTCCATCTGAGCGAGCGGCGTGCCCAGGAAGGCATGCTGGTCGTGGACCCGGCCGGGCTGAAGCCCGACGACGCGCCGGTCATCGCCGCAGCGCTGCGCGCGGCCTGCAGCACCGCGTCACCCTGAACCGAGTTTTTTCGAGGAGACAGCAGCCCATGCTGGTCAACGTCGAGCGCTTGAACCGCTTTATGGACGAGCAGAAGCTCGCCGCCGTCGTGGCGCGCTCGGGCAACAACTTCACCTATCTCTCGGGCCTCGCCTATCCGGGCACGCTCGCCCGCCACCTCGACCTCGCCGACTCGCCGCGCGGCGTGTACCTCGTCTGGCCGCGCAAAGGCGAGCCGGTCGTCGTGCTCAATGCGATCGCCGAGCAGCTGACGAGGCGCGACTCCTGGGTCAAGCGCGTCGAGGTGTACGCCGGCTACAGCGAGCCGCCGGTGCACCGGCTGTGCAAGTTGCTCGACGAGATGAGCCTCGCGGCGCAGCGCGTCGGCTTCGAGAAGGACTACGTGAACGCACGCGACTGGGAGTACATCGGCGGCCGCCTGCCCAGGTTGGCGATGATCGACTGCACCGCGCTGATGAACCGGGTGCGCTGGGTCAAGACCCCGGGCGAGATCGCGCTGCTGAAGAAAGGCGCCGATCTGCTCGACGACGCTTATCTCGAGGTGTTCCCGACCATCGCCCGCGGCGAGACCGAGCGCGCCGTCCACAGCCGGCTGGTCGCCTCCTGCATCCGGCGCGGCGCTAACTGGGCGCACGGCATCCTGAACTCCGACCGCAACACGGTCCCCTACGGCGGCGAGAGCGATTCCCAGTTCCTGCCGGGCGACGTCGTGCGCACCGACTATGTGGCGTATGTCCAGGGCTATCCCGGCCACCAGTCGCGCAACGCGATCATGGGGGAGCCGAGCGCCGAGCAGCGCAGGAGCTACGGCATCGTGCGCGAGATCTACGGCGCCGCCGCGGACAAGCTGCGCCCGGGCACCACGGCCGGCGAGGTGTTCGCCTTCGTCGCCGAGCGCTTCGGCGCGCGCTACCGGCCCTACCACTCGATGCTCGCCGGGCACGGCGTCGGCGCGTGGTGGCACCAGCAGGAGCCGGTCATCGCGCGCGACAACCCGATCAGGCTGGAGGAGGGCATGGTGATCGCAATGGAGCCGCACGTCGACCATTGGCACATCCAGGACATGTTCGTCGTCCGGGCGGGCGGCGGCGAGCTGATCTCAAGCAAGTTCCCGACCGACGAACCCTACGTCATCCGGATGGACTAGCCGTGCCCGACGACTCTTTGCAGCGCAAGATCCTCGCCCACGTCGACCAGGATAGGATCCTCGCCCTCGAGCAGGCGGCGATCCGCATCCCGAGCTCCGCGTTCCAGGAGCACGAGATCGCCGATCTGTTCGCGAACTACCTGGCCGACATGGGCCTCGAGGTCGAGATGATGCCGGTAGCGCATCCGTTCGATGCCAAGAAGGCGAGCCGGCAACCGATCGGCCGGCTGAGAGGCACGGGCGGCGCGCCCAGCCTGATGCTCAACGGCCACATGGATCCGGGCGTCGAGATGCCCGGCTGGTCGGTCGACCCCTACGGCGCAAAGTTCGAGAACGGCTGGGTCTGGGGCATGGGAGCACACGACGACAAGGGCGGCCTGGTCGCCGCCATCTGCGGCATCGAGGCGATCGTGCGCTCGGGCCTGCGGCTGAAGGGCGACGTCGTCATCACTCCCGTGGTCGCTCACAAGCTGGGCGGGGCGGGCACGCGCGCGCTGGTCAAGCACGGCGTGCGCACGGATTACTGCATCAACATGGAGCACTCGAACAACACCGTCGCCAACATCTGCGTCGGCGTGGTCATGGTGCATATCAAGACGCGCACCCCGGATCTTTTCTTCCGCTTCAGCAAGGAAGCACGGGCGGCGTACTACAACACCATCGAGCAGCAGGCCGAGATCGTGCGGCGCATCGGCCCGAGCCTCGAGCCGATACCGCCCGGCGGGTGGCTGACCTTCAAGCCGCACCCCGAGCTGCCGGGCTTCCCGATGCACACCTTCGACACCCTCCACAAGGAGCACTACTACTTCAAGAACCACACCGGGCTCACGACGCGCGAGGCGGACCTGACGTTTCAGCTGCGTACCGTACCCGGGCAGACCCTCGATTCCATCCGCGAGGACTTGCGCCGCCTGCTGGACGGGATCAAGCGCGACAAGCCGGCATTCGACTACGAGCTTACGATCCCGGCCCCCGGCACCGAGATCACCTGGAACCAGCTGCCGATGGAGTGCCCGAAGGACCATCCGCTGGTGACCGCCCTGGCCGAGGGCCAGCGCCTAGCGTCCGGCGCACCCCCCTACGTCGGCGCCCACGGGCGCATCGGCAATGTCGGCGACGGCAATCTCATCGCCGCCCTCGGCGTGCCGACCGTGCAGTACGGCCCCGGCGATATCCGCATCTACAAGGAATGGCCGACGCCCGACGAGCGCGTGCAGCTCAAGGACCTCGTGACGGCGGCGAAGGCGGTCGCCTACGCGGCGGCGCGCATCTGTGGCTGACCTCCGCACCGCGTTCTTGAGAGGTTTGCAGGACGAGCGCGACCTGGTCGTCGCGCTGTGCGCCCGCCTGGCGGCGACCGACAGCCAGAATCCGCCGGGCGACACGCACGCCATCGCCGAAGTGTGCGTGGCGGAGCTCTCGCGCATTCCCGGGGTCGAAGTGCGCAAGGTCGTGGGCAAGGAGCCGATGGTCAACGTCGTCGCCCGCATCGCGGGCACGGCGTCTGGCCGGCGCCTGGTCTTCAACGGGCACCTGGACACCGGGCCGGTGGCCGATGCCGCCCAGTGGAGCGTGCCACCGTTCGGCGGCGTGGTGCGCGACGGCCGCATCTACGGCCGCGGGGTATGCGACATGAAGGCGGGCGTCACGGCCGGGGTGCGGGCGCTCGCCGCACTTGCCGAGGTGCGCCGCGAGATCCGGGGAGAGTACGTCGTGACGCTGGTCGCGGACGAAGGCAGCGGCGCCCGGTGGGGCACCCGTTATCTCATTGAGAACGAGCCGCTCTCGCTCGGCGACGCCATGATCAGCGGCGACGTGGGCTCTCCCCACGTCGCGCGCTTCGGCGAGAAGGGCTTCCTGTGGCTCGAGATCGAGGCCGCCGGCAAATCCGCGGGCGGCGCGCATACCTACCTCGGGGTGAACGCCGTCGAGCGCCTCGCTAAGGCGCTCGCCGGCCTGCAGGACCTCGAGTCGATCGAGTGCCCAGTACCCGAGGCGCTGCGCTCGGCGATCGACGCCGCGGCTCCGATATCGGAGCCCATGGCGGGCCCGGGGGAGACCGAGACGCTCAAGCGCATCACCGTGAACGTCGGGCTCATGCAGGGCGGCCAGAAGATCAATCAGGTCCCGAGCCGCGCGCGCGCCTTGGTGGACATCCGTTTTCCGCCCGGCCTGTCGCGCGGCGAGGTCGTGTCGCAGGCCGCGGCCCGGCTGGCGCAGGTGCCGGGAATCACGCTGCGCGAGCTCGACGGCGCGGATCCGAACTGGACCGATCCCGGGAGCGAGATCGTGCAGGCCGTGCAGCGCAACGGCCACGAGATCATCGGCCGGCGGCCGGCGATCACCCTGCGGCACGGCTTCTCCGACTCGCGCCTCTACCGCCTGCTCGGCATTCCGAGCGTGGTGTACGGCGCCACTCCGCACAACAATAATGCTCCGGACGAATATGTCGAGATCGACGACCTGATGGCGGTGTTTCGCGTGCACGCGCTCACCGCCTACGATTTCCTCTCCGCGCGCTCTTGACCGCCTACCTGCCGAATCCCCGCGCCGACCGCGGGCTTGCCTACGGCGATGGCGAGCGCCAGGTGCTCAGCCTGGCCGCCGGTGACCGGGCGTGCGCCGAGATCGAGAGCTGGCCCGGCTACGCTCCTACTCCGCTCGTGCGTCTCGTCGGGCTGGCGGGCGAGCTTGGGCTCGCGGCGCTACTCGTCAAGGACGAAGGCGCGCGCTTCGGCGTCGGCAGCTTCAAGGCGCTCGGCGGAGCCTACGCCGTGCGGCGCCTGCTCGCGCAGAAGGAGCCTGCCGCCGAGGTCGTGGTCACCTGCGCGACCGACGGCAATCACGGCCGCGCCGTGGCATGGGCCGCCCGGACGTTCGGCTGCCGGGCAATCATCTATCTCCACGAAAGAGTCAGCCGGGCGCGCGAGGAGGCGATCGCAGCCTACGGTGCGCTGATCATGCGCAGCGGCGGCAATTACGACGACAGCGTGCGGCGATGCGCCGAGGATGCGGCCCGCAACGGCTGGCGCGTGGTTTCCGACACCGCGTGGCCTGGGTACGAAGACATCCCGCGCGACGTGATGCAGGGCTACACGGTGATGGTGCGCGAGGCGACGGCTGAGATGCGCGCGACTGAGCGGCCGACGCACGTCCTGGCGCAGGGAGGGGTCGGAGGGCTCGCCGCCGCGGTGCTTTCGCACTTCTGGGAAAGTCTCGGCGCGGAGCGCCCCTTTTTCATCGTCGTGGAGCCGGACAAGGCAGATTGCCTCTACCGCAGCGCTGAGGCCGGCGAGCGCGTCGCCGTCGGCGGCGAGCTGGACACGGTGATGGCTGGGCTTGCCTGCGGCGAACCCTCCACGCTCGCTTGGCGGATCCTCGAGCGAGGCGCAGACTGCTTTGTCAGCATCGCGGACGATTGGGCGCTGAAGGCGATGCGCCGGCTCGCCGAGCCCGCGGGCGGCGATGCGCGCATCGTCGCCGGAGAGTCGGGAGGCGCCGGCCTCGCGGGGCTGCTGGCCATCCTGTCCGAGCCGGCGCTCGCGCGCCGCGCCGGCCTGGGCTCTCGATCCCGGGTGCTGGTCTTCAATACCGAGGGCGCGACAGACCCCGGACTGTACGACTCGATCGTCGGATCTAGTTCGAGCTCTCGCAGGCGTACTTGAGGGGGACGAGCGGTCGCCGCGGCCGGCTGGCCGAGCGCAATCGTTCAGGAGTTGCCGAGCAGCAGTTCCTCGTCTTGGATGCACACCTCGCCGCGGCCCGCGACGGTTACGAAGATGCCGTTCCTGCTATGGTCGCGCAGTACGAACGCGGCGCCGCTCGCCCTGTCGTAAGCCATCTTCTCAAGCGAGAACGGCGCGCGCAGTATGTAGCCTGCGAGGCTCTTCCGGCCCTCGGCGGGGGATAGATCCTATGAAGGGCCGCGAAGGTTAGCCTCTGGTGGTGACCGGCGTGAACTAACTGATCCAGTTCGAGTGAGAGAAGATTCCGATTTGCTGACACTGGAAAGGATCAAGAAATGCCCAAAGGAGTGCGTCTAAAGCTGCGGCCAAGCTGCGGGAGATCGAGGTCAAGTTAGCCCAAGGCAAGGATGTGCTGACGGCCTGCGGCGAGGCTGCTGTGACGGACAAGGGCCACTACCGCTGGCGGCGGGAATACGGGGGGGCTGAAGGTTGACCAGGCCCGGCGCCTCAAGCAGTTGGAGAAGGAGAACGCCCGGCTCAAGCCCCTGGTGGGTGAACTGCACCTGGAGCAGGCGGTGCTGACGGACGTGGCCAAGGGAAACTTCCAAGCGCGCAGCGTCAGCGCGCTGCTGTTACTGCGGCTGTGGGCAAATATCCTAAGCTCTCCGGGCCTCGGGCCTGTCTGATATTGGATGTGCAGCGCGGCGTATAGGAATTTCAAACCACCTATTCCCTGACGGACAACGGTACTCCCACCCCGAGAGGAAGTCCATCGCGGGTGAGCGTGCGCTGTTTGGCGAA
>Ga0194132_10009335_pt1 | contig 13569 bp, 15 predicted proteins | sample TA2KigOf80mmetaG_FD_148612 | JGI IMG/M metagenome (GOLD analysis project Ga0194132, IMG submission 148612) | Freshwater microbial communities from Lake Tanganyika, Tanzania - TA2015054 Kigoma Offshore 80m | ecosystem: Environmental > Aquatic > Freshwater > Lake | place: Tanzania: Lake... | reverse complement strand
CGCACCGCACAGACGGTCGGCCTCAGACGCAAGGAGTGCATTCAGCGTCTCCTCGACCGTGCCGCGCACCATCTCTCCCAGATGATCCCTGATCCGAGCCTCGTCGATCTGGATCACCTGGCCCATCGCAGTCTCACTGCTCATCGTTTGCTCCTTCACTCTAGAAGAAGCCACCATTCCCGAAAGTGCGAAAGATTCTGTACGTTATCAAATCGAACGGGGCCGCGCCGATTATTACTTCAAATGCTATCTTTTCGGAGTGGGCCCATGCGGATCCCCTCTTGGCGGCTCCTGACGTTCGCGGCGGTGGTGGTGGCAGGCACGACCTGGATGCTTGGCGCCGGCTGGCAGGTCAGCCGGCCCTGGCCGGTCCGTGACGCGCTGGCGAAGCTCGAACTGTCGCGTGAGGAGGTCGCCTGCAATCATCGCTTCGGCGCGGACAACCAGCAGCGCTGCCGAGACCTCGCCCGCATCATGAGCCAGGCGGATCACGCCAGGGCGTATTTCGAGGATGGCCTGGTCGTCTTCGGGCCGCTCCTGCCGCTCGCCGGGTTTGCTTGGTGGCTACTGCGTGGCTCGCGCGGCGGCCACCCGCCCCGCATCGGTCGTCCTGGCTCGGGATATCCGCATCGCCATCGGCCTTCGGCGGCATAGCGCGGCTCTGCGGTCGTCCTTATAACCGGGGAATGTCTGGCTATTGTCGGGTCGCCATCGGCCACCCCGTTCACGGGCCTTACCACGACGACGAACATGGCTTCCCGGTCGATGACGACCGGGTGCTGTTCGAGCGCCTGATCCTGGAGATCAACCAGGCGGGCCTTTCCTGGCTGACGGTTCTTCAGAAGCGCGAAGCCTTCCGGAAGGCCTATTCGGGGTTCGATCCGGCCAAGGTCGCCCGCTACGACGACAAGGACCGGGTACGCCTGATGGCCGATGCCGGGATCATCCGCAACCGGCTCAAGATCGGGGCAGCCATCCACAACGCCCAGGTCGTGCTCGATCTCAGGAAGAGCCATGGCAGCTTTGCCGCCTGGATCGCGGCCCAGCATCCGCTGACGAAGGAGGCGTGGGTGAAGCTCTTCCGCAAGACCTTCCGATTCACCGGCGGCGAGATCGTCGGCGAGTTCCTGATGAGCATCGGCTATCTGCCCGGCGCGCACGCCGAGGACTGCCCAATTTACCGGAAGACCCTGAAACTGAAGCCGGCCTGGAAGACGAGGGGCTGAAACGAAACAAGGGCCTTCCGGCCCTTGTAGTCGTCCCCCGAGGATCCTCCCCAAACCCGCGCAACAGCCGTCGGTCCTTGCGGACCGCAGCTTTTCATTCTTGTTCTTATGTCCAAGATGTAACCCAAAGCCCCTGCTGATGTCACGCCCATTTTTTGGCCGAATGCCGCTTGCCGCAGCGTGCTTTGGTCGAGTTGACGGCAGAAAATCGGAAACAATGCCGCGATTTGCGGCGCGTTGACAGCTTGGGGCCACGGCACGTACGGTCACGCCGATTTTCAAACCCGCCCGCCGGAGCTCCCTCATGGCCATCAAGCCGTTGCACGACCGCGTCGTGATCAAGCCGCTCGACCAGGAAACCAAGACCAAGGGCGGCATCATCATTCCGGATACGGCGAAAGAGAAGCCGCAGGAGGGCAAGGTGATCGCGGCCGGCCCCGGCGCCCGCGACGCCGATGGCAAGCGCCAGCCCCTCGGCGTGAAGGTCGGCGACAAGGTCCTTTACGGCAAGTGGTCGGGGACCGAGGTAAAGGTCGACGGCGAGGATGTCGTCGTGATGAAGGAGTCGGACCTCTTCGGCGTCATCGGTTGACGGTGCGGATCGATCTCGAGGCCGTCGCCCGGCACCTGGCCGAGGTCGCTGCCGAGGAGATCATGCCGCGCTTCGGCCGGCTGGCGCTCTCCGACATCCAGGAGAAGAAGCCGGGCGATCTGGTCACCGCCGCCGACATCGCGGTCGAGCATCGCCTCACGCCGATCCTGCGCGACCTGGTACCGGGCTCGCTCGTGGTCGGCGAGGAGGCGACGGCCGCCGATGCGGATGTCCTCAACAGGCTGAGGGACGAGAGCCCCGTCTGGGTCATCGATCCGGTCGACGGCACCTCGAACTTCGCGGCCGGCATTCCGATCTTCGGCGTCATGGTGGCGCTGATCCGGAAGAGCGAGGTTGTCGCCGGTTGGATCCACGATCCGCTGCGCGAGCGCACGCTGATGGCCGAGAGCGGCGGCGGCGCGCATATCGACGGTCAGCGCGTACACGTCGCCAAGCCGACAGAGCCTTCGCGCATGGCCGGCAACGTCGCCTTCCATACCGGAGAGCGCGACCAGGCGGCGACGCTTGCGCGCAATGTCGTCAAGGTCGGTTCGATCATCAATCTGCGCTGTGCCGCCGCGGACTACTTCAACCTTGCTGAGGGCCGAACGCATTTCGCCCTCTTCAACCGCACCTGGCCGTGGGACCACGCTCCCGGGTGGATCCTGCACAAGGAGGCCGGCGGCTACAGCCGCTTCCTGAACGGCCAGCCCTATGCGCCGCTCGACATCCATGGCCGCCTGCTGCTCACGCCGGACGAAGCGAGCTGGCATCGTCTGATCGAGACCTTGTGGGCGGCTTGAGCCGTCCCGCCCGCTTCGCTACAGAAACCGAGCCCCTCATCCTGGAGATCGCCGATGTCCGACGCGCCAAAGCCCGCTCAGAAGCCCCGCACCGTCGCTTTCCTCGGCCTCGGCGTCATGGGTTACCCGATGGCGGGACATCTCGCCAAGGCGGGCCACAAGGTCACCGTCTACAACCGCACCGAGGCGAAGGCGAAGGGCTGGGCCGGCGAGTATGGCGGTAAGTCGGCGCCGACCCCGGCCGAGGCGGCGAAGGGCGCCGAGATCGTCTTCTGCTGCGTCGGCAATGACGACGACTTGCGCAGCGTCGTCTATGGCGACAAGGGCGCCTTCGCCGGCATGACGAAGGGCACCATATTCGTCGACCACACCACGGCCTCGGCCGAAGTGGCGCGCGAGATAGAAGCGGCGGGCGAGAAGCTCGGCATCGGCGTGCTCGACGCACCGGTTTCCGGCGGCCAGGCGGGAGCCGTCAACGGCAAGCTCACCATCATGGTCGGCGGCAAGCCCGAGACCTATGGCAAGGCCGAGGAGACCATGGGTACCTATGCCCGTGCCGTCACCCATCTCGGCGCGGCCGGCGCCGGACAGCTCTGCAAGATGGTCAACCAGATCTGCATCGCCGGCGTGGTCCAGGGCCTCGCCGAGGGCATCAACTTCGCGATGCGGTCGGGCCTGGATGCGAAGAAGGTGGTCGAGGTCATCTCCAAGGGCGCGGCGCAGAGCTGGCAGATGGAGAACCGCGGCAACACCATGGTCGACGGCAAGTTCGATTTCGGTTTCGCCGTCGACTGGATGCGCAAGGATCTCGGCATCTGCCTTGCCGAGACCAAGCGCAACGGCGCGATCCTGCCGATGACGGCGCTGGTCGACCAGTTCTACGCCCATGTGCAGAAGCGCGGCGGCGGGCGCTGGGACACCTCCAGCCTGATCCACCTGCTGCGGAACCTCTAAAGACGGATTGCCGCCCAGAGCAGCGCGAGCAGGATCAGCGCGGCGACCGCGAAGACGGCGTCGGCGGGGCCAGGACGCGGCACGCGCCAGGCGCTGCGGCCGCTTGTCGCCGAAAGGCCGCGCAGCTCCATCGCCAGCGCTGCGGTCCCGGCGCGGCGGATCGCGCCGGCGAGCAGGATGATGCCGAGCGCCGGGCTTAAGCCCGCGAACCACAGGCGAAGCCGCGACGTGCCTGCCGGCATCGCCGCCCGCGCGACGATGCGCGCGAGCCTGGCTTCCTCGGCGAGCGACGGCAGGAACTGGATCGCGGCGAGCGCACCGAAAACGAAGCGTCGAGAGAAGCGGAGCCGGTGGACGAGCGCGCGGCCGAGATCGGCCGGCTCCGTCGTATAAGCGAATAGCATCGAGACGAGGCCGACCGCGACCGTGCGCAAGCCGACGGCGAGCGCCACCTGCCACCCGGTCCAGCCATAGACGTTCGCCGGCGCGACCGCATAGATCCAGGACGAGGTGACGGCGAAGAACAGGAAGGGCGCGAGGCCGAGCAGGAAGGTCCGGACCGGCATGCGCTCGACTGCGAGCAGCAGGAAGGCGACGAAGAGCGAAAGGGTCGCGAGCTCGATGCTCACCTGACTGAGCGTCGCATAGCCCACATAGACGAGCGCGACGCCGAGCTTCACCAGCGGATCGAGGCGCGTCACGGCTCGAAGCTCCAGCCAAGCCGAGCAGCGAGCTTCGCCGCGGGGGGAGGGCGAAGCGGCAATCGGCCTTCGACCGCCCGCTTGAGGATGTGTCGGCTCGGTCCCTCGGCGAGGCTGCGGCCATCTTCAAGAACGAGGATGCGGTCGGCGACGGAGGAGAGCCAGTCGAGATCGTGGGCAATGACCAGCACCGCGGCGCCGCGAGCGCGCAGCGCCTCGATATCGGCATCGAGCGCGGCGAGGCCGATGCCGTCGAGCGCCGAACTCGGCTCGTCCAGGGTGACGAGGCGCTGGCCCGGCATTGCCAGGGCCAGCGCAACTGCCAGCCGGCGGCGCTCGCCGTGGCTGAAGGCGAGGGGATGGCGGTCTCGATCCGGCGCCAGCCCGGCGCGCGCGATCGCCGCCGCGGCTTCGCTCCACGAGAGGCCATGCCGTGCGGCCTCGGCTTCTAGGCTTCCGGTGGCGAAGGCCAGCGCGGGGTTCTGCGGCACATAGACCGGTGTCCCGCCGGAGCGGCGCATGCTGCCGCTCGCGGCAGCGAGTCCGCCGGCGGCCAGCAGTGCCAGCGTCGACTTGCCGGCGCCGTTGGGGCCGGCGATGCCAATGACCTCGCTGGCATGCGCAGCCAGCGAGACGTCGTTCAGCACGGTCTTGCGGCCGCGCCGAACCGAAGCGTCGCGGATTTCGAGCAGGGCGGGTCCCAAGGACACCGAGCGCTTTCGATCGAGGCCGAGCGTCGCCAACGCGACGGCGAGCGCTTCAGGCGAGCCTTCGGCGACGCCGGCGCGTGAGAGCGCGTCGGCGACGCGGATCTCGGCGGGGAGGCGGAGGCCGAGCGTGTCGTTGCGCGCGGCGACCTCGCGCAAGGTGGCCTCGGTTGCACCGGCGGCAACGGGAGCGCCGTCTGCACCAAGCACCAGCACGCGATCGGCGAGATGCAGGATGTGGTCGATGCGGTGCTCGATCAGAAGTGCCGCGGCACCGTCCTGGCAGGCGGCCTCGACCGCGGCAACCGCTTCCGCGGCAGCATCGCCGTCGAGATGCGCGACCGGCTCGTCGATGACGAGCGTGCCGGCGGCTTCCGCAAGTGCGGAGGCGAGCGCCAGGCGCTGACGCCAGCCGCCGGACAAGGTCAGCGTGCGGTCGCGTCGGGCGAGGCCGAGACCGGGCGGCCGCATCAGCGCCTGCTCGATCCGCGCGTCGATGTCGGAAGGTGACAGGCCTCGGCTCTCAAGCGCGAAGGCGATCTCGTCCTCGACGGTCAGCGCGACCAGCTGCGCATCGGTGTCCTGCAACACCGCGGCGGCGATGCCTGTGCCGGTGGCCAGCACACGCTCGCCGAGGCCCGACCAGTGGACGTTGCCATGGCGCGCCGCCGGCACCAGCGTCGGAATGGCGCCGAGCAGGGCCAGCGCCAGCGTGGTCTTGCCGCTGCCCGAGGGGCCGAGCAGAGCCAGGCGCTCGCCGGCATGCAGGGTCAGCGAGACGTCACGAACCGCGTCGCGCGCAGCACGGGGGAAGCGGACGCCGACGCCCTCGGCGCTAAGGACGTTGTCGTCCTTACGCGGCACGCCGGTCTTCGTCGATCCTCAAGCCATCGAGGGTGCCGGTCTTCTGCAGCGAACGCGCGATCACGCGGCCGAGCCAGCCGGCCAGTATCATGCCGCTGGCCACGCGGATCGCGAACATCGCGACCAGCAGGGTCGGGCTCAGATTGCCGTAACTGAAGCGGATCCAGGTGTAGACGAAGCTGAAGACTGCGGCGCTGGCCCCTGCGGCCAGCAGCACGGCAAGGTCGTAGCGCTTCCAGCGCGTCGCGGCGAAGGGAAGCTCGGCGCCGGCACCCTGGACCACGCCGGTCAGGAGCAGGATGAGTCCGGCGGGATTGCCGGTCGCGACCTCGGCAATGGCCGCGGTCACTTCTGCGAAGAAGGCAGCGCCTGGCCGCCGCACGATGTAGGCGGCGATCACCGAGGCGACGCACCAGAAGCCGAAGAAGATGTCGAGCGAGATCGGCCCTATGATGCTCTGGGCGACCAGCCATAGCTGCACCCAGGCGAGGTAGAGCACGCCGAAGACGACGCCGATCGCGGCGACGACGACGATCTCGCGCTGCGTCCACTGGTTCATGGGCTCAGCTCCCGCTTGGGCTGTTGGCCGACACGGTAATGGTCAGCACGACATGCGCGTTGGCCGGCGCGAAATCGAGATAGGAGCGCTCGATCGCGGCGAAGACTTCGGCCGCGTCGCCCCTGAGCTTGGTGCAGAAGTTCTTCGAGCGGTCGAAGACCTTCGCGCGCTTAAGGAAGTCGATGCAGGCACCGATCCGCGCCATATGCGCCTCGGTGCCGAGCGGGTAGAGCGAGATCTGCGCGGAGGCTTTCAAGCCCGACAGCTTGCCCGGTGCGTAGCGGGCGAGGGAGGAGGCGACGAGATCCTCGCCCTCCTTCATCGGCGGGATCGCTTCCGCCGTGCAGATCGGATCATCGGATTCGCCGGGGCAGCCGCGTGAGAGCGTCGCCGAAAGGACGACATGGTCGCCCTTGCTCGCGGTCGCGATGAACGCGTCGCGCATGGCCCGCACGATCGTGTCGGGCGGCCCGACCATCAGGGTCGAGAGGTCGTCGGTCTCTCGGCGGACCTGGTCCTTATAGGCGTCCAGCGCGGCGATGCCGCGCAGGATGGCCGGGACGAATTCCGCGGTCATCGGATAGAGGGAAAACTGCGTGCCTGAGAACATTCGGTCTCGCTCCGCTGGTATTACCCAGATCAGCTTGAAGGGTTGGACCTCGTCCTCTCAGCCCCGCGACGGAGCACCCCTGACGGAACGGGAAGCTAGCGTGAACCCGTGCCGGGGTAAAGCGAGATGCTCAGCTGTTCCGCCTGGCGAAGCCGGTTCTTGATCGCGGCGGAGAGATCGGGCGAGTTGCCGCGTTGCATGCGCGCCTCGAGCCACAGCGCTGAGAGCGCGGCCGCCACCATGCGGTTGAGGCGCAGGCGGCGGAGCGTCATGTCCGGAACCGCATAGGCGGCCAGGAACGCTTCCTCCTCGGACGGCGTCATGTCGGTCGCATGCGCGAGGTAGCCCAGATCCCAGGCTGGATCGCCCATGCCGGCATATTCCCAATCGATCAGCACGAGTCCGGCCGGGGCGACCAGGAAGTTCTCGAGATCGGGATCGCCGTGAATGGGCGCGGGCGTCACCTGCGCGGCGAGCTCTGCCTGGGCGCGCCCCAGTGCATCGTACAGTCGCGACGAGCCGACGGGGTTCGCCAAGCCGGCACGAAGGCGATCGAGCGCACCGTAGTGATCGATGGCAGGTTGCAACCGCTCGCCGGAGCGATGCCAGCGGCGAAGCAGGCCAGCGAGCTCCGCCGGCATCCGTGCATCGGCGCGGAAACGCTCATGCGTCAGCGTTACGGCACCGGCGACCCAGCGCGTAACTAGGAGACCGGATCGCGGCTCGGCATGAACCAGTTCGGCACCGATGCCGAGGCGGCTCGCGCTCGGCGTGGCGTCGATCGCCAGCCGGCGATCCGGGCCGTGCGGATCGACGATCGGAATTTGGAGGACGAAATGGCCCACCGGCGTCTCTACCTTGAGATTCCGATGCGAGAGTCCGCCAAGCGTGGAGATCGCGATGTGCTCCGGCGCGACGTCGGAAATGCCAGGCACATCGCGAAGTAGCGCGAGGACCTCGTCACGATCTGACAGGGCTACCATCTCGGCCGGAGACTAGGCCGAGGCGAGGGCTTCCTGGAAGAGGGCGGGATCGACATTGCCGCCGGAGGCGACGACGACGACGGTGCGGCCTTTGATCGGCATCTTGCCCGTCATCACCGCGGCGATGCCGACCGCACCGCCGGGCTCGCAGACGATCTTGAAGTGGCGGAAGGCCAGCGCCATCGCCTTTTTCACTTCAGCATCGGTAACGGCGAGACCACCCTTGAGCCGCTGGCGCGCGATGGCGAAGGTGATGTCACCCGGCGAGGGAGACATCAGGGCGTCGCAGATCGTGCGTGCGGCGGGGTCGTTCTTCTCGACCCTCCCGGACTCTAGCGAGCGCGCCATATCGTCGAGGCCGACGGGTTCGACTGAGTAGACCGCCGTCTCCGCCAGGCCGCCGGAAAGGCCGAGGGCGATGCCGGTAATGAGGCCGCCGCCGGAGCAGCCGGCGAGCACGGCGTCGGGCTTAACGCCGAGCGCCTTCGCCTGGTCGGCGATTTCGAGGCCGATCGTGCCCTGGCCGGTGATGATGCCGGGATCGTCGAAGGGCTTCACCAGCGTCGAGCCACGCTCTCGCGAGATGCGGTCGCCGATCTCCTCACGGGAATCGCGGAAGCGGTCGTAGAGAATGATTTCCGCGCCGAAAGCGCGGCTGTTCTCGATCTTGAGCTTCGGTGCATCCGATGGCATGACGCAGACGGCCTTTACGCCGAGCATCTGCGCCGCGGCCGCGACACCCTGCGCGTGGTTGCCCGACGAAAAGCAGACCACGCCGTCCTTGCGCTTGTCGTCCGGGATCATCGATATCCGGTTGTAGGCGCCGCGGAACTTGAAGGACCCGGTCCGCTGCAGCATCTCGCACTTGATCAGAAGCCGGCCGCCCAACTCCTCGTTGAGGAGCGGCGACTCGATCAGCGGCGTGATCGCCGCCACCGGGCGCAGCCGGTCGGCGGCACGACGCACATCGTCATGGGTCGGAAGCAGGTCCGTCATCGGCAGCTCTGTGGGGATAGGCGCGGCCTTAGAAGCCGAGCAGGGAAGAGAGCTCGGAGAGGCTCTTGATCTCGAAGTCGGGCGAGGCCGGAAGCGTCTCGCGTGGCAGCCCGGTGCGGTTGACCCAGGCAACGCGGAAACCGGCATGGCGGCCCGCATGCGCGTCCCAGCCATTGCCGCTGACGAAGAGGATCCTGTCGGCGGTGACTCCGAGCCTGTCGGTGGCGAGCTTGTAGACCGAGGGATGCGGTTTGAAGACCTGCGCGTCGTCGACCGAGAGGACGAGATCCAGCACGCCGCGAAGATTGTGCCCGTTGACGGCGCCGGCAAGCATCGTGGTCGAGCCGTTCGAGAGGATCGCGGTCCGGAGCCCCTTCGCCTTGATCGCCTTGAGAAGACCGGCGGCGTCCTCGTAGAGCGGTGGCTCCAGATAGAGCTGCATCAACATCGAGCGCAGCCGGGGATCATCGACCTTGATCGCGGCGAGGGCGTAGTCGAGCGCCTCGCCGGTCACGTGCCAGAAGTCGGTATGCGTCCCCATCAGGCTGCGCAACCAAGTGTACTGGAGCTGCTTTTCGCGCCAGAGCCGCGCCAGGGTATCGGTCTTGTCGCCAAGCTGGGCGCGACAGGGCTCCGCCAGCCGGGCCACGTCGAAAAGCGTGCCATACGCATCGAAAACGCAGGCGGCTGCGTTTGCCAAAGTCGGGTGAGCTGTCATCAGTCCTTTCCGCCTGTGCGCGGGATGTCGCGTCTGGGTGCGGAGGGGCGAGCCGGACCCGGCCGCTCCGTCGCCGGAACCGCGACCGGCGTCGCCTTGATGACCGGCACCGGCTCGACAGCGGGCGTCTCGTCGCGAGCGACGACGTCTTCGTCGCCGGCGCAGTTGCGGTCGGTCTCGGCATCGCAGGCGTCGTCGGCGCCGGCACGGCCGATGCGGGCCTTGGCGAGGTTGGTCTCGAGTACGCCGCCGCAGCCATAGAGGCACCAGCGGTTGAGCGCCTGCGCCATGTCCGTCGCCGGCGCCTTCGTCATGCGAGAACGATAGATGAAGAGTGCCTCCAGCACGCGCTGGACGTAGTTGCGAGTCTCGGAAATCGGGATCTGCTCGATCCAGTCGAGGACGTCGGCCTCGCCCTTGCGGATATCGCCATTGTCCCGGAGCCAGCGCTTGATGCGGCCCGGACCGGCATTATAGCCGGCGATGGCAGCGATGTAGGAGCCGTCGAAGTCGTTGACAAGGCCGTTCAAATACGAGCTGCCGAGCGTGATGTTGTAGCTCGGGTTCTGCGTCAGCCCGTTCATGTCGTATTTGAGCCCGAGCTCCTTGGAGACGATCTTCGCCGTCGCCGGCATCAGTTGCATCAGGCCCTGGGCCTTGGCGCGGCTCACGGCTCGCTGGTCGAAGCCGCTCTCCTGACGGATTACCGCGTGGATCAGCGCCGCCTCGGGCCTGTCGCCCTTCGGCAGGGTGATCATCGGATAGCCGTCCTCGATCAAAATGTGCCCTTCGCGGAAAGCAACGCGGCGCGCTACGGCGACGGCGGTATCGGTACGGCCCAGGCTGCGGATGTGGTTGAGCGCAAGCGCGCGCTCACCCGGCGTCTTTGCACGCTCGACTAGGGCGATCGAGAAGGCGACGAACAGCTCGTTGGGGCCGATTTCGTCGAGGATCGCGACGATGCGGGTTAGCTCGTGGCGGCGGAAGGCCTGGGCCTCGGCCGGCGTCGGCTTCGCGTCCGGCGCCAGCACGGGCGCGTTGTCGGACAGCTTTCCGGCGGCGATCTGGCCGTAGAAGGTCGTAAGATGCTCGGCAGCCTTGGTGTACCAGGCCTTGGCGCCGGCGCCGTCCTTCATCGCCTCCGCGGCTCGACCAGCCCAGTAGGCGCCGCGCGACCTGCTGATAGGCGAGTTCACGCCTTCATACAGGCGCTTGAAGTGAGCCAGCGCCGTCTTCGGATCCTCCAGGAAGCGAAGCGCGACGAAGCCGGCGAAGAACTCGGCGTCCGGCTGGATCTTGCCGTCGCCGGGCTTGTGAGACGCGGCGAGCTTATAGGCTAGGGAGATGTCGCCGTCGCGAAGCGCTTGGCGAGCCTGATAGTCGGTCTCGCGCCACCAGAGATCGGCACGCACGAGCTTCGACGGCGGCTTGATCAAAATGGAGCGGGCGTCGTCGTTCTGGCCCCGCATGCGCCGCCACTTGGCGCGTTCGAAGAGGAAGCCGGGATCGGATTGCAGGTTGGCGGGAACCGCGGCGACGGCCTTGTCGACGCCGCCGGCGCCGGTCTTAAGGCGCATGCGCGCTTCGGCCAGCGCCCTCTGGCCGGGCTCGACCCGGGCCAGCATCCGCGTGTACGGCGCGCCGGTCTTGCCGTCCCACAGCATTCGATCGAGACGCGTCCAGTGGTCCTGAGTGCGAATCGTGTCGCGATAGCGGAGAAGGAAGCTCTTCTCCTGGTTCACGTCGAAATCGCCGGCGACCCAGGCCTCGCGGACGATTTCGTCGGCCTTCGTCTTCTGGCCGGTACGTGCGTAGGCCTCCGCGAGACGAAGCTTGCCGGCGCCGAGCGGCGGGTTCTTCTGAAACCAGGCGATGACATCGCGATCCGACATGTCGGAGGGCATAGCCTCCTCGGCGCGAAGCCGAAGCGCGTGCCTGCCCGGCCAGTCCGGATTGGCCGCCATGAATTCGACGATTTCGGCGAAGCTGGAGCGCGAGCTCGCCCTGCGCAGCTCCATCCAACGGATCAGCTTGGTCAGCGCGGGATCGCGGGCGGCCATCGCCTGACCGCGGTTGTAGTCGCCGCCATCGGCGGCCTGGAGGGCTGCCTTGGCGTAGCGGATTTCGTCGGCGCCGAGACCAGCAGCGACGGCCGGTGACAAAACGGAAACCGCGATCGCGCAAGCGATCGCAAGACCGGCCCCCACCGGATTCATCCAAAACCTCATCAGGTTCTCTTATCCCCTAGAGAAACCCCCGCCGACCGGCATTCTAGTCGCGAGCCTCTCGGGCAACAACCTTGCGGACAAAGTTTTACCTGAATATCGTTCCGTTACACCCCACTCCCGGGCGTGTCCCCTAAGGAGATCGTCATGTTCAAGGGTTCGCTCGTCGCCCTGATCACACCGTTCACGGCCGCGGGCAAGCTCGACGAAAAGGGCTTCCAGTCCTTCGTCGCGTGGCAGCTCGAGCATGGGACGCACGGCCTGATTCCCTGCGGAACGACGGGCGAATCCCCGACTCTCTCGCATGACGAGCACAAGCGAGTCGTCGAGCTCTGCATCGAGGTGGCGAAGGGCAAGCGCCCGGTCATCGCGGGCACCGGCTCCAACTCGACCGACGAGGCGATCGAGCTTACCCGGCATGCCAAGGAAGCCGGAGCGGACGCCGCCCTCGTGGTAACCCCGTACTACAACAAGCCGACCCAGGAAGGCCTCTTCCTGCACTACAAGGCGATTCACGACGCCGTCGACATGCCGATCGTCATCTACAACATCCCCGGCCGCTGCGTGATCGACATGACTCCGGAGACCATGGGACGGCTCGCCAAGCTGCCGAACATCGTCGGCGTCAAGGACGCGACCAACGACCTGACCCGCCCCTTCAAGACCAAGCGGACCTGCGGTGACAAGTTCTCCCAGCTCTCCGGCGAGGACGCGACGGCGCTGGCCTTCCTCGCCCAGGGCGGCGACGGCTGCATCTCTGTCACCGCCAATGTGGCGCCGCGCCAGCTCGCCGACATGCACGAGGCCTTCGCCCGCGGCGACATCAGGAAGGCGCAGACGATCAACGACCGCCTGATGCCGCTGCACGAGGCGCTGTTCGTCGAGACCAGCCCGGCGCCGGTCAAGTTCGCCGCCTCCCTCCTGGCAAAGGCGCGGCCGGATTGCCGCCTGCCGCTCGCTCCGCTCACCGATGCAACCAAGGAAAAGGTGTCTGTCGCCATGCGCGGCGCGGGCCTGATCAACTAGCCGAGGTCTCATGCCGCGCCCGGGACCTGAGGGGGTCGCGGCCCAGAATCGCCGCGCCCGCCACGACTATTTCATTCTGAGCACGCTCGAGGCCGGGATCATGCTTTCCGGCACCGAGGTGAAGGCGCTGCGCGCCGGCTCGGCATCGATCGCGGAGGCCTATGCCGGCGAGCAGAATGGCGAGCTTTTCCTGCTCAACGCCTATGTGCCCGAGTACAAGGCCGCGAACCGCTTCAATCACGAGCCGAAGCGGCCGCGGAAGCTCCTGGTCAAGCGTCGCGAGCTCGACAAGCTGCTCGGCGCGGTCAAGCGCGATGGCGTGACGCTGGTGCCGCTCTCGATCTATTTCAACGAACGCGGCATCGCCAAGGTCGAACTCGGCCTCGGCAAGGGCAAGAAGAAGGGCGACAAGCGCGAGAGCGAGAAGAAGAAGGACTGGCAGCGCGAGAAGGGCCGCCTCCTGCGCGACAAGGGCTAACAGGCTGTTGAAGAATCTCGCCGAAGCGTGATGAGAGTGGTCTGTCGCGGCGGGCGGGATCTGGGCAGGCTCTGGTTTCGTCCGATCTCACTGACGTCCAGGCGACCGGGGCCTCGCGGGGGGCTCA
>Ga0194132_10009334_pt1 | contig 13571 bp, 16 predicted proteins | sample TA2KigOf80mmetaG_FD_148612 | JGI IMG/M metagenome (GOLD analysis project Ga0194132, IMG submission 148612) | Freshwater microbial communities from Lake Tanganyika, Tanzania - TA2015054 Kigoma Offshore 80m | ecosystem: Environmental > Aquatic > Freshwater > Lake | place: Tanzania: Lake... | reverse complement strand
GCGATCGGTGATGGGGAGCGGTTTCGACGCTCGTCGTCAGCGGCGTGCCGATCTTCGGCGGCGACGGCCGGTTCCTCGGTTACCGCGGCATTACTTCCAATGTGACTGCGGCCAAGCGCACCGAGCATGAGCTGCGTAAGGCCAAGGAGGCGGCTGAGCTGGCCAATCGTGCCAAGTCCGAGTTTCTGACCAACATGAGCCACGAGCTGCGCACGCCGCTGAATGCCATCCTTGGTTTCTCCGACTTGATGAAGGCAGAGCTGTTCGGAGCGATGAATCCCAAGTACCTGGAGTACATCCGCGGCATCCATACCAGCGGCAGCCATCTCCTTGCGCTGATCAACGACGTGCTCGACATGTCGAAGATCGAGGCAGGCCGCTTCGAGCTGGATGAGAGCATCGTCAATCTCGGCAGCGTCGTCGATTCGTGCCTGGCTATGGTCGATTGGCGGGCAACGAAGAACGAAGTGAGGTTGGAAGCGCGCCAGCGCCTCGTATTGCCCAACATCATCGGCGACGAGCGAGCCATCCGCCAGGTTGTACTCAACCTGCTCAGTAACGCCGTCAAGTTCACGCCGCGTGGCGGCCGGGTCGAGGTACTGGGCGCCTGCGATACGAACGGCGACGTGCTGCTCGCCGTGGCCGACACGGGCGTCGGCATACCGCCTGAGGCGCTGGAGCACCTGTTCGAGCCGTTTCAGCGCACCACCGCACAGGTGGCCCGTCAGCAGGAAGGAACCGGCCTGGGCCTGGCCATCAGCCGCAAGCTGATCGATCTGCACGGTGGCACGCTGGAGATCGAAAGCACCGTCGGCGAAGGCACGATCGCACAAATCCGCTTCCCGGCCTCACGCGTCGTCGTCATACCCGGCCAGGAAGCAGCCGCAGTCGAATCGGAGAGCTAACGTCCCACGGCGTAAGCTTGCTGCAGGCGCGGTGTCGCCGCGGCGCGCATGATCTTCCCGTCGCGGCGCGCGGCACAGTTGCGGCCCAGCGACCAGGGCTCGGCCAGCTGCACGTCGTGGCCGCGCTTCTTGAGCTCGGCCACCGTCGCCTCGGGGAAGCGCTTCTCCATGATGACCTTCGCCGGCGAAGACTGGCGTGGGTAGAACGAGTTCGGCCAATGGTCGGTCTGCAACTGCGGCGCGTCGATCGATGCCTGCAGGTCAAGCTTGTGATCGACATGGCGCAGGAAGAACTGGGCGATCCATTGGTCCTGGTTGTCGCCGCCGGGCGAGCCGAAGGCCAGCACTGCCTGGCCGTTCTTGTCGAGTGCCAGGCTCGGCGTGAGCGTGGTGCGCGGCCGGCGTCCCGGCACCAGCGCCGAGGGTACGTCCTCCTGCAGCCAGAACATCTGGGCACGCGTACCCAGGCAGAAGCCGAGGCCGGGGATGACCGGCGAACTCTGCAGCCAGCCGCCCGAGGGTGTCACAGCCACCGTATTGCCATGGCGGTCCATGACGTCGAGATGGCAGGTGTCGCCCTCAGCAGGCCCACGCGCTGCCCGGCTGCGCGCGGCCATCGCCGCGGCACCGCCGGAGCGGTCGTAGGACTCCTGCGTCTCCCGCTCGACGCGCGTCGGCTCGCCGACCCCGGCGACGGGGCCGCCGACGTTCCGGGTCTGCGGCAGGCGCGGCACACGACCATCGGGCGAGCCGGGGCGCAGGTCGCGCGACGCCGTGTCGCCGATCAGCTTGCGACGATCGGCGTTGTAGGTGTCCGAGAGCAAGGTCTGCATCGGGACGTCAACGAAGTCGGGATCGCCGTACCAGGCGTCGCGGTCGGCATAGGCCAGCTTCTTGGCTTCGACCAGCAAATGGACGAAATCCGCTCCCGTCGTGTCCATCGCCGCCACGTCAAAGCCCTTGAGCAAGGCGAGGAGTTGCAGCAGCACCGGGCCCTGACTCCACGGGCCGGCCTTGCACACAGTCAGGCCGTGATACTCGTAGGTCGACGGTGCCTCATAGGTAGCTTGCCAGGAGGCGAGGTCGCTGGCCTTGAGCACGCCCCTGCGGCGCTGGCCGGTGGCGTCCATCGCTGCCGTCGATGTGCAATATCTTTCGATCGCCTCGGCGACGAAACCCTTGTAGAAGGCGGCGCGCGCCGCCTCGATCTGGCGCTCGCGATCGGCACCGGCAGCTGAGGCTTCCCTGAGGATGCGCGTGTAGGTCTGCGCCAACTCGGGATTGACGAAGAGCTCGCCCGCTTTCGGCACCTCGCCGTTGGGCAAATAGAGCGCCGCCGAGGTCTTCCATTCGTCGCGGAAAAGCGGGGCGACACCGGAGATCGTCCCGCACACACCGTGCACAAGCGGGTAGCCGTCGCGGGCGTAGCCGATGGCCGGGGTCATGACCTCGGCCAACGTCATCGTGCCGTAGTCGCGCAGCATCAGCATCCAGCAGTCGAAGGCGCCGGGGATGACGGCGGCAAGGAATCCGGTGCCGGGGACGAGGTCGAGGCCCTCGCTCTTGTAATGCGCGATGGTGGCGCCGGCGGGGGCCGGGCCCTGACCGCAGAGAATCTGCGCCTTGCCGCCCTTGGCCTGGAAGGCCGCCACGGCGTCGCCGCCCAGGCCGTTCATATGCGGCTCGACCACCTGCAGCGTCAGCCCCGCGGCGACGGCAGCGTCGAAGGCGTTGCCGCCCTTCTCGAGGATCGACATGCCGACTTGCGAAGCGACCCAATGCGTCGAGGTGACGACGCCGAAGGTGCCGGAGATGACCGGACGTGTGGTGAAGCTCGGCGGCAGCGGCGGGGGCATGGCGAAATCCCGTGTAAAAACGAATGTGGCCGGACTATAGGCGCTTCCACGGCGGGGCCGCAACGCCGGCCGGCTTGTTGAAGCCGAACAGGGTGCGGGCGTTGGCGCCGAGGATCTGCTCGCGCGCTGCCGCCTGTGGCACCCACTCGCCGAGCCAGTCGATGGTGTCGGCGTAGCGCGGCACCAGATTGGGGCGCGGCCACGCCCAGTCGCTGCCCCAGACCAGCCGGCTCACACCCGGGATGGTCAGCAGCACGTCGGTGCAGGCCCAGGCCGCGGTGAGAGGGGTCAAGCGATAGGGCGCAGAAAGCTTGAACCAGATGTCGGCGCTGCGCGACGCGGCGGCGAGGTTCTGGAAGCCGGGGCAGCGCGAGGCCATCCCTTCGCTGGGTAGGCCGAAATGGTCGACGACCAGCCGCACGCCGCTCGCTATCAGGGGCTTGAGGATCTGCAGCCAGCGCGGGCCTTCGGCGTGGATCTGGAGATGCAGGCCGGCCCGGGTGAGGGCCGCGAAGTGCTGCGGCCAAGGGGCGGCGGTGAAATCCGGCGGCTCGCGCCCCACGAGATCGAGCCGCACCCCGGCAATACCGGCGCTCCTGAGGCGCCCCAACTCATCGCCGCTGATCGTCGGCGACACGGCGGCGATACCGCGGAAGCGGGCCGGTACGCGGGCGATGGACTGCAGCAGGTAACTGTTGTCATGGCCGCGGGTGCGAGGTTGCACTAGCACGCCGCCGGCCATGCCGTTCTCGTCGAGCACATCGAGGTAGCGCTCGATCGGCGCTTCGGCCTCCTGCACCACAGTGGCGCCGGGCGCTGCACGCCGATCGGCAACGAAAACCGTGGCGTGAGCGTCGACCGCGCCGGGCGGAACAGGCGGGAGATTCGCGGGACTGGCCAGACGACGGCTCCGAATTGACAGCGTGGTGCCCGTATACTCTCATGTGCGGTCGCGCGGGGCAAAACCGCCTCGCGCGCTGGCAGGAGCACCATGAAGCAGCGTCGACTGGGCAAGAACGGACCGCAGGTGTCGGCTATCGGCCTCGGCTGCATGGGTATGTCCATGAGCTACGGCGAGCCGAACGACGCGGAATCGATCGCCACCATCCATCGCGCCATCGAGATGGGCATCAATTTCCTCGACACCTCCGACGCCTATGCGCAGGGCAAGAACGAGGAGCTTCTCAACAAGGCACTCAAGGGCAAGCGCGACAAGGTGTTCCTCGCCACGAAATTCGGCAACCTGCGCCAGGCCGGTTCCGACCGCAGCGTCGACAGCCGGCCGGAGAAAATCCCCGAGTTCTGCGAGAACAGCCTGAAGCGGCTCGGCGTCGGTCACATCGACCTCTACTATCAGCACCGCGTCGACCCGACGGTGCCGATCGAGGAGACCGTCGGTGCGCTGAAGAAATTGGTCGAGCAGGGCAAGGTCCGCTACCTCGGCCTGTCCGAGGCCGGCGGCAACACCATCCGCAAGGCCCACGCCACGCATCCGATCGCTGCGCTGCAGAGCGAGTTCTCGCTGTGGTGCCGTGACCTCGAAAACGACACGCTGCCGGTTTGCCGCAGCCTCGGGATCGGCTTTGTGCCCTACAGCCCGCTTGGCCGCGGTTTCCTCGCCGCCACCATCACCAAGCTCGACAATCTTCTGGAGAAGGACCGGCGGCGCGAGCACCCGCGTTTCTTCGCCGAGAATCTCGAAAAGAACGTCAAGCTGCTCGGGCCGCTCGAGCAGGTGGCTCAACGGCTCAAGGTCAAGCCGGCGCAGGTGGCTCTTGCCTGGGTGCTGGCACAGGGCGACGACATCGTGCCAATCCCCGGCACCAAGCGGCGGACGTATCTCGAGGAGAACGCCGCGTCGGTCGACCTCACGCTCGGCGCCGACGACATCGCAGCACTCAACAGAGCATTTCCGGTCGGCGTCACTGCGGGCACGCGCTATCCCGCTGGCCAGATGAAGTCGATGGGAATTTAGAGCTAGACGATCTCGCTCAGGTAGTGGTGCCGGGCCGTATCGCAGCGGCTGCGGCGCCACTCTACCGCCCGCCCGTCGACCGTGTAGGCGAGGCGGTCGATCTCCAGCAGCGGCGCACCGCTCTTCAGGCCCAGAGCCTTGGCCTCGTCGGCCCGCGCCGGCACCGCCTTCAGCTTCTCGACGGCGCGTGCCACGGTGACGCCGTAGCGTTCCTCGTAATAGCGATAGAGCTCGTTGGGCACGTCAACCGGCAGGCGGTCGGTGAAGTTTGCGAACAGCGCGCCGGGCAGGGTGATGCGCTCTTGCAGGGCCACGCGCTTGCCGAGCAGCCGCAGGCGCTTGAGCCGGACCACGAGGGCGCCGGTCTTCAGGCCCAGCTGCGCGGCTTCTTGCCGGTCGGCCTTGGCCCTCCCGAGGCTCAGCATGCGGGCACCCGGCAGAGCACGCTCGCCGCTATCGGCCACTAAGTGGAAGAAATGGAAGAGGGCGCGCTGCGCCGTGTGCTGGGCGACGAAGGTGCCCTTGCCCTGGCGCCGGTCGAGCAGGTTTTGCGCCGCGAGCTCGTCGAGCGCCTTACGCACCGTGCCTTGGCTCACCCCGAACTCATCGGCGAGCTGGAATTCGTTAGGCAGGGACTCACCCGGTCGCCAGGCGCCCGAGGCCAGGCGGCGGACCATCAGATCCCTCACCTGCAGGTAGAGCGGCTTGAAGTCGGGAGTCCCATCCATGGCCGTGGAGCCTAGCACAGTCTTATATAAGATATAAGAATAAGCATTGACCGGTGGGCGCGGCGGGCCTAGCTTCGGCGATCTGTTTTGCCCCGGATGGGGGCCTCTTGGGAGGAGCGATGGCGACGACGCATTTCATCGTCCACGACAAGGCCGACACGGTCGGCGTCGTGGTGGTCGAGACCGTGAAGGCCGGGGAGACCATCACCGGCTGGGTGTTGGAGGACGATTCGACGATCAAGATTAAGGCGCTCGATCCTGTGCCGCTGGGGCACAAGATCGCCCTGGTCGACATCAAGAAGGACGCCACGGTCCTGAAGTATGGGCACGACATCGGCCGGGCTTCGGCGCCGATTGCCAAGGGCCGACACGCCCATATCCACAACATGAAGACCAAGAGGTGGTAGCCATGGCGAAAACAAACGGAAAGTCCAAGGGCCGCCGCGCCAAGGATCTCGATTTCTGGGGCTATCGCCGCGAGAACGGCCGGGTCGGCGTGCGCAATCACGTCGTCATCCTGCCGCTCGACGACCTGTCGAACGCCGCCTGCGAGGCGGTGGCCAACAACATCAAGGGCACGCTCGCCCTGCCGCACGCCTACGGGCGCCTGCAGTTCGGCGAGGATCTCGAGCTCCACTTCCGCACGCTGATCGGCACAGGCTCCAGCCCCAACGTCGCAGCCTGCGTGGTCATCGGCATTGAGCCGCAATGGACGGCGCGCGTGGTCGACGGCATTAAGAAGACCGGCAAGCCGGTAACAGGCTTCGCCATCGAAGGCACGGGCGACATCGGTACCATCGCGGCCGCCTCGCGCATGGCCCAGGAGTATGTGCAGTGGGCGACCGAGAAGCAGCGCGAGCGCTGCGCCGTCGACGAGCTGTGGATTTCGACCAAGTGCGGTGAGAGCGACACGACTTCGGGCCTCGCTTCCTGCCCGACCGTAGGCAACCTGATCGACAAGCTCGATCCTATGGGCGCCACGACCTGCTTCGGCGAGACCTCAGAGCTCACCGGCGCCGAGGTGGTCTGCGCCAGCCGGGCCGTCGACAAGAAAATCCAGGAGAAGTTCCTTGGCACCTGGCGCGCCTACAACGCCATGATCGAGCGCCACAAGACCAACGACCTGCGCGATTCACAGCCGACCAAGGGTAATATCGCCGGCGGCCTGACGACCATCGAGGAGAAGGCCTTCGGCAACCTGCAGAAGATCGGTCACAAGACAAAGTTCATCGACGTGCTCAAGCCCGCCGAAGAGCCGAAGAAGGGCCCGGGTCTCTACTTCATGGATAGTTCGTCGGCGGCGGCCGAGTGCGTCACCCTGCAGGCGGCGGCCGGTTTCGTCGTGCACCTCTTCCCGACCGGGCAGGGTAACGTCATCGGCAATCCGATCGAGCCGGTGATCAAGCTCACAGCCAACCCGAAGACGGCGCGCGAGATGAAGGAGCACATCGATCTCGACGTTTCCGGCATCCTGCGCCGCGAGATGACGATGGACGAGGCAGGCGACGCCCTGATCGACATCACCATCCGTACCTGCAACGGGCGGCTGACCTGCGCCGAGGCACTCGGTCACCGCGAATTCGTCCTGACCAAGCTCTACCAGAGTGCCTGACGGGCGCACGCTCGAGGTGAAGGTTTGGCGTGGCCGCGAGAGCGGCCGCTTCCAGGCCTTTACTGTCCCTCGTCGCGCCAGCCAGACGGTGCTCGACGTCGTTTCCTGGATCCAGCGTCACCTCGATACGACGCTGTCCTACCGCTTCGCCTGTCGTGTGGGAATGTGCGGCTCCTGCGCCATGACGGTGAACGGCAAGCCGCGCTGGACCTGCCGCACCCATGTCGACAAGGTCGCCGAAGGCGACACGCTGACTGTGGCGCCTTTGGCGAATCTGCCGGTGGTCAAGGATCTCGCCACTGACATGGCGCCATTCTTCGACAAATGGGCGAAGGCGCAGGGGCGCTTCGTCCCCGAGGATGACAGGCCGCGCGAGTTCCACATCGTGCCGCCGGAGACATCCGAGCGGCGTGCTGTCGATGCCGGCATCGAATGCATCGGCTGCGGCGTGTGCTACGCCGCTTGCGACATCGTGCGCTGGAACCGCGACTATCTCGGCCCCGCCGCGCTCAACCGGGCCTGGACGCTGGTCAACGACGTGCGTGACGCCGGCAACCCCACGAGACTGGCGGCGGTAGCCGGTGACGCGGGCTGCCATGCCTGCCACAGCCAGGAGAACTGCCGCGAGCATTGCCCCAAGCAGATCAACGCGACGGCCTCGATTGCCGGCCTCAAACGTGCGGCGGCGATCGCGGCACTGAAGGGGCAGCTGTGAGTGTGCGCAGCGAGACCCGGCTGTGGCTGGCGCAGCGCGCCTCGGCGGCGGTATTGGCGCTCTGCGTGATCGTACATCTGGCGACCATGGTCTACGCCGTGCGCGGGGGGCTGAGTGCCGCAGAGATCCTCTCGCGCACCCGCGGCTCATCGGCGTGGCTCGCCTTCTACCTGCTGTTCGTGGCGGCGGTGGTTATCCATGCGCCTATCGGCTTGCGCGCGGTGCTGCGCGAGATGACGACATGGCGGGGCCGCTCGCTGGATTTCGCCGTGGTTCTTTTCGGCATATTGCTGGCCGCACTGGGCCTGCGGGCGGCGCTGGCGGTGTTCGCATGATCGCTGCCGCGCACCGGACCCACCGCGGCTACGCCGCGTTCGTCATTCACCGTCTCTCCGGCGTCGGCCTCGCGGCTTTTCTGCCGCTGCATTTCCTGGCCTTGGGCACGGCGCTGAACGGCGAGGCGGCGCTCGACGACTTCCTGCGCTGGACCGCACACCCGCTGCTCAAGGCAGCCGAGACGGCACTGGTCGTGCTGCTCACCGCCCATCTCACCGGCGGTCTGCGCCTCTTGGCTCTCGAACTTCTCGGCTGGCGCGACTGGCAGAAGACAGCCGTCGCAATGTCGGGCGGAGTCAGCCTGGCCGCCGGCCTTATGTTTCTGCTCAATCTCGGCGTGCCGTGATCGCCACCGCCGATCTCTACCTTGCGGGAGCGAGCTTCGTCGCGGCCTTCGCCTCGGGCCTGGCGGGCTTTGCCTTCGCCCTCATCGCCTCGGGTGTCTACCTGCACGTGCTGGAGCCGACCGCCGCCGTGGCCCTGGTGCTTGCCGGCTCGATCGCCACACAGTCGGTGACCATCTTCCGCCTGCGTGAGGGCATCGTCTGGCGACGGTTCTGGCCGTTCCTGGCCGGAGGCATCGTTGGCGTTCCGATCGGGGTGGCGCTGCTAGGTAAGCTCGATGGCGCGGCGGTGCGGCTGATCGTCGGCGGCTTTCTCGTGGCCTACAGCACCGCGATGCTGGCCCTGCGCCAGCCGCCGCAGGTGGCCGGCGGCGGCCAGGCTGCCGACGGCGCGGTTGGGCTGATCGGCGGCGTCATGGGCGGCTTCGCCGGCCTGTCGGGCGCCCTGCCCACGCTGTGGTGCAATCTGCGCGGCTGGCCCAAGGACGAGCAGCGCGGTGTCTACCAGCCCTTCATCGTCGCCATGCAGGGCTTCGGCCTGGCGACCCTCGCCGTGGCCGGCGGCGTCAGCCGCCAGACCTGGATCGCCTTCGCCGTCTGCCTGCCGGCCCTGCTGCTCGGCGCCTTCGCCGGCCTGAAGCTCTACGCCCGTGTCGACGACCGGGGGTTCCGTCGCATCGTGCTCGGCCTGTTGCTGGTTTCCGGCCTCGCCTTGCTTGTGGGATAATTGAGAAACACGACCCAGGGAGACGACCATGATCCGTTTAGCTTACGCCGCCGCCATCGTGGCGCTGGCGCTCGCCGGCCCGGCGGCCGCGCAGGAGCAGTCGCAGATCCGCCTGGCCAAGCAGTTCGGCATCTCCTATCTGCCGCTCACCGTGATGGAAGAGCGCAAGCTCCTGGAGAAGCACACCCAGGCCGCGGGCCTCGCCAACGTCAAGGTCGAGTGGGCGCAGCTCGCCTCCGGTGCCCCGATGAACGACGCGCTGCTCTCCGGCAATCTCGACATCGCCGCCGGCGGCGTCGGTCCGCTGCTCACCATCTGGGCCCGCACCAAGGGCAACCTCAACGTCAAGGCCGCGGCTTCCATCAACTCGATGCCGCTCTACCTCAACACCATCAATGCCAATGTCAGGTCGATCAAGGATTTCACCGACAAGGACCGCATCGCCCTGCCGGCGGTGAAGGTCTCGATCCAAGCCGTCACCCTGCATATGGCGGCGGAGAAGGAGTTCGGCGTCGGCAAGCATGACACGCTCGACCGCCTCACGGTCTCGATGTCGCACCCGGACGGCATGAACGCCATGATGTCCGGCCGGACGGAAGTGACCGGCCACTTCACCTCGGCGCCCTTCATGTACCAGCAGCTCGAGGACAGCCGGGTGAAGCGTGTGCTCTCCTCCTACGAGGTCTTGGGCGGACCTAGCACCTTCAACGTGGTCTGGACCACCTCGAAGTTCCGCGACCAGAACCCGCGCTTGTTCAGGGCCTTTCTGGCGGCGCTTGAAGAGTCGATGACCATCATCAACGTGGCCGACAAGAAGCCGGTGGCGCAGCTGTGGATCGATGCTGAGAAGTCCAAGCTCTCGCTCGACTTCGTCGAGAAAATCCTCAAGGACCCCGAGAACGTCTTTACCACCACACCGCAGAACGTCATGAAATACGCCGAGTTCATGCACCGGGTCGGCGCCATCAAGGAGAAGGCAGCCTCCTGGCATGATTTGTTCTTCCCCGAGATCCACGGCAAGAACGGGAGCTGACTCGCGCGAGTTGGGCCGGCAGTCATGGACGCCAACGGCACGGATAGCGCGCGGCCTCTGCTTGAGGTCGACGGCGTCACGCTGCAATACAAGACCCGCGAGCACCTGGTTACGGCGACCTATCGGGTGAGCTTCAAGGTCTGGCCGTCCGACCGCTTCGTCCTGCTCGGGCCGTCAGGCTGCGGCAAGTCGACCCTGCTCAAGGGCGTGGCCGGCTTCATGCAGCCTGTCGAGGGCACGATGCGCCTCAACGGTAGGGGCATCGAGAGGCCCGGCCCCGACCGCATGATGGTCTTCCAAGAGTTCGACCAGCTCCTGCCGTGGAAGACCGTGCGGCAGAACGTCATGTTCCCGATGCTGGTCTCCGGCCGCTTCGCCCGGGCTGAGGCCGAGGAGCGCGCACTTGCCTATATCGACAAGGTCAACCTGACCAAGTTCGGCGATGCCTTCCCGCACACGCTTTCCGGGGGCATGAAGCAGCGTGTGGCCATCGCTCGCGCCATGGCCATGGAGCCCGACATCCTGCTGATGGACGAGCCCTTCGCTGCCCTTGACGCGCTGACCCGCCGCAAGATGCAGGAGGAGCTGCTGCAGCTCTGGGAAGATACGAAGTTCACTGTGCTCTTCGTTACCCATTCGATCGAGGAGGCGATCATCGTGGGTTCGCGCATCCTTGTGCTCAGCCCGCATCCGGGCCAGGTCAAGGCCGAGCTCAACGCCGGCGATTTCGACCACGCTGCCCAAGGTGGGGCGGAGTTCCAGGCGCTGCACCAGCGCATCCACAACATGCTCTTTGCCGAGCGTATCGAGCAGGACCGGGTGGCGGCCCATGGCTGAGGCGCGTTCCCTGCGGGCCGCACCGCCGGTGCGGCCGGAGTTCGAGATCAAGCCGGGTGAGGCGGCACATATCGGCGACGCGGCCCGGCCGCTCTCGGCGTGGGAGCGTATCTCCAACGACACGACCGTACGGCGCATCTTCATCCTGGTGGTACTGGCCATCGCCTGGGAGCTCTACGCGCGCTGGATCAAGAACCCGCTGATGTTCCCGTCGTTTCTGGACATGTCGGAAGCGCTCTACGACAATTTCGTGCGCGGGCCCCTGATCGACCGCACCTTGACCACGATCAAGGTGCTGCTGCTGGGCTATGCCGCCGGTATCGCCATCGCCGCCGTCTTCACCACCATCGCGGTGTCGACGCGCGTCGGCACCGACCTGCTGTCGACCCTGACCGCGATGTTCAACCCGCTGCCGGCGATCGCCCTGCTGCCGCTCGCCCTGCTGTGGTTCGGGCTCGGCATCCCCAGTTTGATCTTCGTCATCATCCATTCGGTGCTCTGGGCGGTGGCGCTCAACACCCATACCGGCTTCATGGCCGTGTCGGAGACCCAGCGCATGGCCGGCCAGAATTACGGCCTGCGCGGCATCCGTTATGTCATGCAGATCCTCATCCCGGCCGCGTTCCCCTCGATACTCGCCGGCCTGAAGATCGGTTGGGCCTTCGCCTGGCGCACCCTGATCGCCGCCGAGCTGGTCTTCGGCGTCTCCTCGCGCTCCGGCGGCCTCGGCTGGTTCATCTTCGAGAACCGCCAGCAGCTCGAGACCGCCAACGTCTTCGCCGGCCTGACCACCGTGATCATCATCGGCTTGCTGGTCGAGAGCGTCATCTTCCGTACCCTGGAGACCCATACGGTGCGCAAATGGGGCATGCAGCGATGAAGCTCCATGTCGACCCGCAGGCCGTCGAGGAGGCCGCCAAGTTGCTCTACATAAGGGCCCTCAAGGTGCTGCCGGACGATATCAAGCAGGGCTTTACCCGTCTCGACGCGGGCGAGGGCGATGCGACGGCCAAGACCATCCTCGCCACCATGATCGAGAACATCGCGGTGGCCGAGCGCACAGACAACCTGCTCTGCCAGGACACCGGCATTCCGATCTATAACGTCATGGTCGGCCGCGACGTCGAGGTGGACGGGGCGGCGCTCAAGCAGGCGATCCGGCGCGGCGTCGAGCGCGCCACGCGCGAGCATCCCCTGCGCTCGTCGATCGTGCATCCAATCACCCGCAAGAACGACCAGACCTCAACCGGGCGGCTGGTGCCGGTGATCAACATCGATTTCGACGACACGCCGGCCACTCTGCAGCTGGAGATGATCCCCAAGGGCTCGGGCTCGGAGAACGGCTCGTTCCTCAAGATGCTGATCCCGGCCGACGGCCTCGACGGCATCAAGCGTTTCGTCATCGACTGCGTCATGCAGGCCGGCGGCAAGGTCTGCCCGCCGACCATCGTCGGCGTAGGCGTAGGCGGCACCTCGGATCTCTGCATGCATCTCGCCAAGGTGGCGGCGACGAGGGCCTTGGGCTCAACCTCGGCCGATCCCGAGGGCGAGAAGCTGGAAAAAATGCTGGCCTCAGCCGTCAACTCGTTGGGCATCGGGCCGCAGGGCCTGGGTGGCGATTCTACGGCTTTCGCGGTCCACGTCGAGACAGCCGCCACGCACATCACCATGAATCCTGTGGCCGTGAACATCCAGTGCCATTCGGCCCGCCGGGCTACGGCTACCTTCACGCCAAAGGGCGTCGAGGTCGGGTTCTGATGACTCATCATGACTTTTATATGCCGGTCAGCGAGGCGCAGGTACGCGCGCTGAGGGTCGGTGATACCGTCACCCTGTACCGCACGCTGTTCGGCATCCGCGACGCGACGCAGATCCACATGTTCGACCGTGGCCGCAAGACGCGCTTCGACATGCAAGGGCACGCCGTGATCCACACCGCGCCCAACGTGAAGCAGGTGCCGAAGTCCAACGAATATCCGGCCGGCTACGCCTCGATATGCGTCGGCACCACGACCAGTGCGCGCATGGAGCGCTTCTCGCGGCCGCTGATGGAGCAGTACGGCGTCCGCCTGATCATCGGCAAGGGCGGGCTCGGCAAGGACTCCGCCAAGGCTTTCGCCGACCTGGGTGGCGCCTATCTCGCCATCATCGGCGGCACGGCGGCGCTGGAGACCACCTGGATCACGGCTATCGAGGATGTCGACCTGGAGGACCTCAACCCCGAATGCCTGTGGCGCTTCGGCATCAAGGGCTTCGGCCCGCTGCTGGTGGCCATGGATTCTCACGGTGGCAGCTCCTACGACCGGGTGATGAAGACGGCCGAGGAGCGCAAGGCCGCCGCGCTGGCCGCGATAGGCGTCAAGGCGTGACGTGAAGCGGCTGCGCACGGATATCCTGATCCTCGGCTCGGGTGGGGCCGGGCTGTTCGCGGCCCTGCACGCCCACAAGGCCAACTCGGCCCTGCACATCACCGTCGCGGTCAAAGGCCTGCTCGGCAAATGCG
>Ga0194132_10009331_pt1 | contig 13576 bp, 9 predicted proteins | sample TA2KigOf80mmetaG_FD_148612 | JGI IMG/M metagenome (GOLD analysis project Ga0194132, IMG submission 148612) | Freshwater microbial communities from Lake Tanganyika, Tanzania - TA2015054 Kigoma Offshore 80m | ecosystem: Environmental > Aquatic > Freshwater > Lake | place: Tanzania: Lake Tanganyika... | reverse complement strand
CCGCCGCAGCTCGTCGCGCTGCCGCCTTCCGTCGGCCGGCCGGGGGCCGATGCCGACTACCTCGCCTCGGTCCTCGCCTGGCTCGAGCGCCACAAGGAATACCCGCGCGAGTCGCAGCGCCGGCGCCAGCAGGGGACCGCGATCCTCTATTTCGAGCTCGACCGTCAGGGCAAGGTGCTGAATTACCGGATCAAGACCAGCTCCGGCTTCGCCGAACTCGACCGCGAGGTCGAGGCGATGATCAAGCGCGCCGAGCCGCTGCCGCCGATGCCCGCCGACATGGCCAAGGCGAAGCTCGAGCTCCAGGTGCCGGTGCAGTTCCGCCTGCGCTAGGCGGCCGGGAAGGTCCTGAAGCGCGTGTCGCCGTCGCGCTCGATCTGGCGGACCAGCTCGACCTCCCAGGAGAGATACTCCTTCATCGCCTCTTCCACGCCCGTCGCGCGGTCGTAGGGACGGTACCAGACATCGTCGGGCTGGGCGGGCAGGCCTTCGGTGCCCGAGGCGGTCGGCAGGCCTGCGGCGACCCAGGCGTCGGTCCCACCGAGCAGCGCCGTGGTCTCGTTCCCGGTCAGCGCATGCACCTCGTCGGCGGCGAGCTTGGCGACGAGGCCGTCGCCCGAGGTCATGACGATGCGCTTGCCCTTGGGCAGGGTCGGCACGAGATCCTTGAGGCGCGAGCGGATGCCGAAGACGGCGCCGGGAATATGGCGTTCGCGATGGCGCAGGCTGGTGTCGAGATCGACCACCACGACCTCGCCGGCATCGATGAGCGCCTTGAGGCCGTGCGGATCGGTCCAGGCCGAGCGCGTGCCGGCAAGCCCGAGAACGCGGCGTTGCTCGGCTCCGGTTTCCAGCACGCCGGAGAGCCCGCCCTCCACGACATAGACATCCTCCCAGCCCATCTGGATCAGCCAGGAGGCGGTCATGGTGGCGCGCACGCCGTTGTCGTCGATCAGCGCAATCCGCGCGTTGCGCGTCGCCGCGTAGGAGTCGGTCGCCTGCACGAGCTGGCCGCCCGGCGCCGAGCGCGATCCGGGGCGGTGGCCGGCGCGGTACTCCTCGGGCGAGCGCACGTCGAAGACATAGAGGCTGCGCTGATCGCTCTCGGCGTCGAAGCGCGCGAGATCGCACGGGCCGATGCTGCGCACGCCGAAGCGCCCGGCGACACGCTCGGCGGCTTCCTTCGCCTTCTTGAGTCCTTCGGCGGAGGGGAGCGGTGCCATCACCTTCTCGCCATGTGCGAGCTTCAGGCCGGCGAGGTGCCAGCCCATTGTCCCGTTCTTGAGCGCCACCACCTTGTTCGGCATGCCGGCGTTGATCAGCGACTGTGCGCCGATGATGCTGCGCGTGCGCCCGGCGCAGTTGACGACGACGAGGGTGTCCGGCGAGCGCACCAGGCCGAAGGCACGATGCACGAGCTCGGCGCCGGGGCAATCGATGCCGCCGGGGATGCTCATCTTCCTGAACTCGTCCAGGGGGCGGCTGTCGAGGATGATCATATCCTGGCCCTTGTCGGCCAGCGCCTTGATCTCCGCCGCGTCCATCCGCGGCGTCTCTTCTTCGTGTTCGACGAACTCGCCAAAGGCCTTGCTCGGCACATAGGTGCCGCTGAACAGCTCGTAGCCCGCCTTGCCCCAGGCCTCGATGCCGCCGTCGAGGATCGAGAGGTTGCGATAGCCGAATTTCATCAGCCGCGCCGCGGCGCGCTGGGAAAGCCCGTCATCGGCATCGATCAGCACGATGCGGGTCGAGCGGCGCGGCACTAGCGCGGCGACGCGAAGCTCGAGCCGGCTCAAGGGAAGCGAGGAGGCGAAGAGCAGATGGCGGCGCGAGAACACGCCTTCCTCGCGCACGTCGAGGATGGCGAGCTCCTCGCCGTCGGAGATCATCGCCTTGAGATCGCGCGCGGGCAGGAGAGGGGCGCCGATATTAGGCGCGCGCATGAAGCGCTCATACGCATCCGCTTCCGGCGTGGCGAAGCCGATGCGGTTCGGGAGGTGCTCCAGGCTGAGGCCGTAGAGGTGCAGATGCAGGCCTTCTTCGTTGCCTTGCGTCTGGATGGTGTGGAAATCGTCGGGCAGGTAGGAGACGGCGACACCTTTGGTCACCGTGCGCTCGCCGGTCTTCTTCAGCTTTCCCTTGCCGGGTACCGAACGGTCGTCGACGCGCTCGTACATGACGTTGTGCTCATGGCCGTAGACGCCGGCGATCACCGCCCAGGTGGTGTGGTTATGCGGCGGCTGGTACTTGCCGAGCGCGCCGGCCGACGCATAGAGCGCGAAGCGATGGTCCGGATCTTCGGCGAGCCGATAGATCGTCGGCTTCCCCGGCTTGATCGAGAACTGCTCCTTCGGGAACAGCTCTGTGCGCGAGGCGAGATGAACAAGCTCGCGCTCGATCGCCGCTAGCGCCGGCCGCGTCACGCCCAGCCGCCGCTCGATCTCGCGCACGCGACCGATCATGTCCTCGACCGCGGCCGAGCGGCGGTCGAGCAGGTCGGTCGAGGGCGCGGTATTGGCGAGCGTCATGGATATCTCCACGAGTGAGTTCAACCCTGCCTCAGGGCGATACGAAGATGCAAACTCTCTTCTTCGGGCAGCGCTCGATAGGCACTATTCACTCTTGGGAGTGAGCGCGCCTAAGGCCCTTAAGAGCGCCTCGGGCTCAGGCTCCGGCCCACGGGTCTCGACGTGCGCAAGATATCTCGCGGAGTCGGCTCCCCAATCGAAGTAGAGACCGGCTTGCGGGTGTTGGAGAGAGATCGCTACATCGCGTGAGATCGTCAGGTTTTGCGAGAAGAGACGCTTAGGGCGTTTGTCCCCGACGATCTTGGCAAAAACCTCAAGAACGTAGTCGCCTTCGATAAATGCGAATGATGGGTCTTGAGGAGGAGCCAGAAAGTGGTGGCTTGCTGAAACGCCTGTTTCCCCTACGAACATTCCGCTTCCACGCACCAAATCGTCGTCGCCGTGAACTCATACATTGAAAGTCTGGCGAGCTTCGTTGCGCGAAACCGTTACGTGCATGCTTTCGATTACCCGCCCACGCCGGGAAGTCGCGAATAGTAACGTTCGCAAATAGACCTTCGGCGCTCCTCGTGCATTCGGTTTTCTTGGGCGGTCAGGACCGAAGAAGATGACGGTGGGTTGCGTCATCTTCACCGTACCAATGCGAAACAGCGTTAGCCAAGCTGTTATCGCCGATATCGTCAGCGCGAGGACTGAAACGGTCAATGCAATCGGGTCAGCCATGCATGAGCTTAGCTATATAAGCGGGGCTCGCTAGAAGATTGCTCGTTCCTTGGAAGTCTTCACGACCGGATCGACCGCGTCCTTGACGGCCGTTGAGCGCTGGTCGAGCGGGTCGACGGGTGCCGCAGAAATGCGCTTCCCAGGCTAGGGGCCACGTTTACCGACGCCAGAAAGTTCTGTTGCAAAACTTCATGAAAGTGTATTAGATTTAGAAATACATGGACTGAGGGCGGAGACATCTATGGCGAAGACATTGGCCACGAACGACGCACGAGGCCGCCTCCTTATGGCGGGTCGAGTAATGGCCGGGCTTGATCAGGATCAGTTGGCTAGGCGTTCTGGTGTTTCTGCGGCGACGATCTCGAATATCGAGCGTGGCAATGGCGGCCGTGACGAAACCATTAGCTCGATTAGGAGTGCATTGCGAAAGAGCGGCGTTAGCGTGCTTTGGGATACGAAGAACGGCTTGGCGTCTGTTTCACTTGTGTACGAGAAGCCGGATAGCGAAGAGTAACCCTAGCCTCTGTTGCCGCCATACGATCCGGCGAAGACGTCCATCTTCGCGATGCGGTCGTAGGAGAGGCGGGCGAAGTCGGGCTTCACCGTGCCGGCCGATATCCACTCGGCGAGCTCGCCGGCGATGGCGGGGGCGATCTTGAAGCCGTGGCCGCTGCCGCCGGAGAAATCGGCATAGCCCTGCAATCCGGCGCGCGGGCCGACATAGGGATACCAGTCGACGGTGACGTCGTAGAGCGCGGCATAGGAGTCGACGAGCTTGGCGCCCTCCATGGTCGGGAAGCGCATGGTCAGCCGCCGCTGCACCTCGGCGACGAAATCGTCGTCGGCGGTCTGCTTGTAGTTATAGGGATCGCAGTCGAAATACTCCTTGGGGAAGCCGCGGCCGACCACGTAGCGGTTGCCGCCCAAGGGTCTGAGATAAGTCGCGTCCACCGCGTTCGAGATCGAGTTCGGCGGCACCGGCCGGCCGGGGCGCGCTTCCCACACCGTGTCCTGCTCTCGGATCGCGCGCATCTGCATCTCGATGTTGGCGCTGGCGGCCAGCATCGTCGACCACGGGCCGGCGGCATTGACCACCGTGTCGGCTTCGATGTCGCCGCCATCGGTCGAGAGGCCGGTGATGCGGTCGCCCTTGCGGATGAGGCCGCGCACCGGCGTGCGCTCTCGGAACTCGCCGCCGAGATCCTTGAACATCGAGACCATCGTCTCGGTGGTGCGCACCGGATCGGCATAGCCGCCCTTCGGCTCGAAGGTGGCGCCGCCGACGCCCTCCATGTTGAGCCAGTCGCCGGCCTTTTTCTTGAGCGCCACCGGATCGAGCCATTCGGTCTCGACGCCGACAGTGCGCTGCATCGCCATGTTGGTCTGCGCGGTCGCCGCCTGATCGGGCGGGACGAGGAAGAGATAGCCCGGCTGCTCGAAGCCGCAGGCCTTGGCCTGGGTCTGGAAGATGTCGAGCGAGGCGCGCGCCATGCGCGCCATCAGCGGCGTCGAGTAGTGCTGGCGGACGATCGCGGCACTCTTGCCGGTGCCGCCCGAGGCCGGGCGGTTGCGCTCGGCCAGCAGCACGCGCTTCACGCCACGCTTCTTCATCTGCCAGGCGAGGCTGGCGCCGCTGACGCCGGCACCGACGATCACGACATCGAAACGCTCGCTCATGACTTTCCCTTCGGATAGGCACCGCGCAGATACTTCTCGGAGAACTTGCCGGACTCGGCGTCGCGCTTGAGGAGATCGGCCGCGCGCTCGGCCGGATCGCCATAGCCGCCGGCGCCGGGCGTCTCCATGACCACCGCCTGCTTCGGCGTCAGCATCACCTCCGCCGGCTTGTTGTCGAGGCCGATCAGCGACCCGTCCGGCTCGCGCCGCTGGAAGCGGCCGGGCTGGCCGTCCTTGCCACCGAACAGCCCCCAGGGGGAGAAGCGGAAACGCTCGCCGGTCCCGCTGAAAACGGCATCATGCCCGACCGGTCGAACGACGCGGCGCAAGCCGAGGCCGCCGCGATACTTGCCGGCGCCGCCGGAATCCTCGATCAGGCCGTAGCTCTCGACGCGGAGCGGATACTCCATCTCGATCGCCTCGACCGGCAGGTTGGAGGTATTGGTGATGTGGACCTGGACGCCGTCCTTGCCGTCCTTGGTGGCGCGGCCACCGAAGCCGCCGCCCAGGGTTTCAAGATAGACGTAGCGCTGCCTGGTCGCCGGATCGATGCCGGAGAGGACGGCGGTGGTGTTGGCGCCGTTGGCGGCGGCGACGGCGCGGTCTGGGATCGCCGGCGCCAGCGCGCCGATCACGCAATCGACGATGCGCTGGCAGACATGGGCGCGCGCCGCGGTCGCTGCGGGCGGCGCGCAATTCACCACGGTGCCTTCGGGCGCGGAGACGTCGATGACGTCGAGGACGCCCTGGTTGTTGGGCACGTCGGGGTCGAGCAGCGCCTTGATCGCATAGGCGACCGTCGCGCCGGAGCCGTTGATCTTGAGGTTGATGTTGCCGTCGACCTCCGGCGCCGAGCCGGTGAAATCGGCGCGGATGCGGCCATTGCCGACGGTCAGCTCCAGCACGATCGGGATGTCGATCATGCCGAGCCCGTCATCGTCCATGCGATCGGCGAAGCGATAGGTGCCTTCGGGGATCGTGCCGATGGCGCGCTCCATGCGCTGGCGCGTGCGCGTGATGATCTCGTCGAAGGCCTCGAGCAGCACCGGGGCGCCATAGCGCTGCGCCATCTCCTTGAGCCGCCGCTCGCCGAGGCGGCAGGCGGCGACCTGGGCGAAATAGTCGCCCTTGCGCTCGTCCGGCACGCGCACGTTGAGGAGCAGCAGGTCGAAGATGTCTTGCACGATCTCGCCCTTGCGGAAAAGGCGGACGACCGGGATGCGCAGCCCCTCCTGGTAGATCTCGCGCATGCCGCCGGCCATGCTGCCGGGAGCCATGCCGCCCATGTCGGCGTGATGCGCGATGTTGCAGACGAAGGCCATGACCTTGCCGTCGACGAAGACCGGCATCGCCATGTTGAGGTCGGGCAGATGCGTGCCGCCGGCGACATGCGGGTCGTTGGCGACGAAGATGTCGCCTTCGCTCATGTCATCGACCTTCACCTTGGCGAGCACCGCGGTCATCAGGCCCCACATCGAGGCGAGATGGATCGGCAGAGAGTTCTCCGCCTGCGCGATCAGCCGGCCGGAGAGATCGATCACGGCGCAGGAATGGTCGCGCCGTTCCTTTATGTTGGTCGAATAGGCCGACTTCATCAGGGCGATGAAGGATTCATCCGTGATCGAGCGCAGCCCGTTATGGATGATCTCGAGGGTGATCGGATCGGTGGTCATGGCGCGACCTCGACGAGAAGAGAGCCGGCGGCGTCGACGACAAGCTTATCGCCGGGATAGAGCAGGGTGGTGGCGTCGAGCTGCTCGACCACGGCGGGGCCGGACAGCGTGTGGCCCGGGAGCAGAGCATCGCGGCGATAGAGCGGAGTGTCGTCTGCGGCTTCCCAGCGGAAATGCACCGGCCGGCGGCCGACCGGCTGCGGCGCCGTGGACGGCGCTTTGACGGACGCAGGCGCTTTCGCCTCCGCGCGCTTCGCCCGGCCGGTCAGTCGGAAATTGATCACCTCGATCGGCGCCTCGAGATTGGCGTAGCCGTAGCTCTGCTCGTGCGCGGCGGCGAAGAGGCGGGCGAGCGCCGCGATCTCCGGCAGCGCCGCGCTCAGCAGGCGGACCGGCAGCTCGAAATTCTGGCCGACATAGCGCATGTCCAATGTCAGCAGCATCTCGCGCTCGGATGCCGTGACGCCTTCGCTGTCGAGCCAGCGCCCGGCCTCGGCGGCGAGCTCGGCGATGACGGTCTTCATCGCCGGCAGCTCCGAGGCGGCGAGGCGCGTGCGGCGCGTGCGGACGAAGTCTTCCTTGAGGTCGGAGACGACGAGACCCTGGGCACAGAGGATACCCGGCGCCGGCGGCACCAGTATCTCCTTCATGCCGAGCGACTTGGCGACATCGGTCGCATGCAGCGGGCCGGCGCCGCCGAAGGGCATCAGGGCGTAGCCGCGCGGGTCGTGGCCGCGTTCGACCGAGACCGTGCGGATGGCGCGCACCATGTTGGCGACGACGATGGCGAGCATGCCATGCGCGGTGCGCTCGACCGAGAAGCCGAGCTTCTGAGCGATCGGCTCGATCGCGCGGCGCGAGGCGGCGGCGTCGAGCGCGACCTTGCCGTCGAGCAGGCCCTTGGGGCTGAGGCGGCCGAGCACGAGGTTGGCGTCGGTCACGGTCGCCTGGGTGCCGCCGAGTCCGTAGCATGCGGGACCCGGCACGGCGCCGGCGCTGTTGGGGCCGACCTTGAGCAGGCCGTCCGGCGCGAACCAGGCGATAGAGCCGCCGCCGGCGCCGATCGTGTTGATGTCGATCATCGGCAGGCGCACCGGGAAGCCGCCGACCTGGCGGTCATGCGCGGTGTCGGTCGCGTAGTCGCGGATCAGGGCCACGTCGGCCGAGGTGCCGCCCATGTCGAGGGTGACGACGTTCGGCCGGCTGGACAGCTTGGCGACGTGGATGGCGCCGACCGCGCCGGCCGCGGGGCCGGAAAGAGCCGTCCTGACGGGGAAGCGATGGGCGCGACCGATCGACATCAACCCGCCGGAGGACTGGTTGATGCCGATCTGGATCCTGCCCGAGAGCTTGCCGACCTGGTCGCCGAGATCGGCCAGGTATCGCGCCAGCACCGGCTGCAGATAGGCGTTGAGCACCGTGGTCGAAAGGCGCTCGTATTCGCGGAACTCCGGCTGCACCTCGGAGGAACGCGAGACATAGATGCCGTCGAGCCTGGACGAGAGCACCTCGGCCGCCTTGCGTTCATGCTCGGGATTGAGGAAGGCAAAGAGGAAGCCGATGGCGACTGCGTCGACCTTCGCCGCCTTGATCTCCTCGGCAACACGGGCGACGCCGGCCTCGTCGAGCGCGCGCTCGGCGGTGCCGTCCGCGGTCATGCGCTCGTCGACCTCGAAGCGCCAATGGCGCGGCACCAGCGGCTCGGGATGGTCTTCCTGCAGCGAGTACATGTGCGGGCGCACCTGCCGGCCGATCTCGAGCAGGTCGCGGAAGCCCTTGGTCGTCACCAGGGCGACCTTGCCGCCCTTGCGCTGGATCAGCGCGTTGGTCGCGACCGTGGTGCCATGCGCGAGGCGGCGGATCGCCTGGAAGTCGACGCTGAGCCGGGAGGCGACGGCACGCACGCCCTCGACGATGGCGCGGGCCGGATTGTCGGGGGTCGACGGCGCCTTGTGAACGAAGGCTTCGCCGGTAAGCTCGTTGAGGCAGTGAAAATCGGTGAAGGTGCCGCCGACATCCACCCCGATGAACCAGGACATCCACCCTCGCAAAATTTGAATACACGGTGTATGCAGCAGTATGGGTAGGACCACGAAGCCGGTCAAGCGCTCCAAGGGTGAAGGCGGAGAGGCTGCCTATCAGGCGCTGCGCGAGCGCATCCTGTCGCTGTCGCTGGCGCCCGGCGCCGATCTCGAGGAGAGCGCGCTGGTCGAGGCGCTGGGATTGTCGCGCACGCCTGTGCGCGAGGCGATCATCCGGCTTGCCTCGGAAGGGCTGGTGACGCTGACCCCCAATCGCGGCGCGCGCGTGGCATCGATCTCGCTCGACGAGGTGCGGGGATTCTTCGAGGCGCTCGATCTCTGCCAGCGCGCGGTGACCCGGCTGGCCGCGGCCAGGCGGCGCGAGGGCGATCTCGCCCGCATCCGCGAGGTCGGCAAGGTCTTCGAATCCGCGGCGCGCAAGCGTGATGCGGATGCGATGGCGAAGACCAATTTCGATTTCCACATGGCGGTCGCCGATGCCGGCGGCAATCCGTGGCTGGCGCGCTTCTTCGGCGAGCTCCTGAACCAGGGCATGCGGCTCTCGCGCCTCGCCCTCGTCTACGACCCGCCGATGGGGCGCAGCCGCGGCCAGCACGGCCAGGACATCGTCGAGGAGCATCGCGAGATGATGGAGGCCGTCATCGCCGGCGACGCCGCGGCAGCGGAGGACATCGCCTCCCGGCATACCGATCTGTTCCGCCGCCGCGTCATGGGCTTCATCGCCGAGAACCTGACCGCGGCGATGGTGCTGCGCGCGTAAGCCTTGCGCGCCCGGCGCGCGTCGTGCGAGACTTCCCTCCGACGATGCGGCGGCTCCTCCCAACGCCGCGAACCCTTGGAGGCTCGCGATGCGGAGCCGGTTCATTGCTCTTGCCTGTGCGGCGTTGACGGCGCTGGCGACTGACGCCGGCGCGCAGACTGTTCCCGACAAGAAGACGCTGCGGATCGTGCCGCATGCCGATCTTCGCAACATCGATCCGATCTGGACGACGGCGATCATCACCCGGAACCACGGGTACATGATCTACGACACGCTGTTCGCGGCGGACGAGAAGCATGTGCCGAAGCCGCAGATGGTCGGCGAGTACAAGATCTCCGCCGACAGCCTCACCTTCGACTTCACGCTGCGCCCGGGGCTCAAATGGCATGACGGCGGCGAGGTGACCTCGGCCGACGTCGTGCCCTCGCTCGAGCGCTGGATGAAGCGCGACACCGAGGCGCAGGGCCTCGTCGCCGTGCTCGCCGGCCTCGAGGCCACGGGCAAGGACAGCTTCCGCCTCAGGCTCAAGGAGCCTTACGGCCTTGTGCTCTCCTCGCTCGCCAAGATCGCGAGCAATGTGCCCTTCATCATGCCCGAGCGTGTCGCCAAGACCGATGCGATGAAGCAGATCGAAGACACCACCGGCTCCGGCCCCTTCATCTTCGACAAGGCGGGCTGGCGGCCGGGTCACAGCGCCACCTATACGCGCTTTCCCGGCTACGTGCCGCGGAACGAGCCGGCGAGCATGCTGGCTGGCGGCAAGGTCGCCAAGGTCGACCGGGTCGAGTGGCTCTATCTGCCCGACTCCTCCAGCCAGGTCGCGGCCCTCAACCGCGGCGAGATCGACCTGATCGAGGCGCCGGCGATCGACCTCTTGCCGGTGCTGCGGGCCAACAAGGATGTGAAGGTCGGCATCTCCGATCCGCTCGGCATGCAGGTGATCCTGCGCCCCAACCACCTGCACCCACCCTTCAACAACGTGAAGGCGCGCCAGGCGCTCTACTACCTGATCGACCAGGCCGAATACATGCGCGTCATGGCCGGCGATCCCGAGTACTGGACCGTCTGCGACTCTCTCTTCATGTGCGGCACGCCGAGCGCGACCTCGGCCGGCGCCGAGATGATCAACAAGCCCGACATCGAGAAGGCGAAGGCGCTGCTCAAGGAAGGCGGCTACAACGGCGAGCCGGTGGTCGTGCTCTACCCGACCGACCATCCGAGCGGGCCGGCGGCACAGGTGACCGCGGATCGTCTGAAGAAGGCGGGAGTGAACGTCGAGCTGCAGGCGATGGACTGGGCGACGCTGACGACCAGGCGGAGCTCGAAGAACCCGCCATCGCAGGGCGGCTGGAACATCTTCCACACGCGCACAGATGCGGTCTCGGCGATGAGCCCGCTTGCCAACAACCCGGCGAGCAGCGGCTGCGACAGATCGTGGTTCGGCTGGGCTTGCGATCCGGAGACCGAGAAGCTGAGGCTCGCCTGGGCGCGGGAGCCGGACGATGCCAAGCGCAAGCAGATCCTCGAGACGGTGCAGACCCGCCTCTACGCCAACGGCAACTTCGCCGTGGTCGGCCAATACACGATGCCGAGCGCCTATCGCGCCAATATCGAGGGGCTGATCAAGGCGCCGGTGCTGGCGCTGTGGAATATCGAGAAGAGATAGAACGGCGGGGGTAGGGCGAAGCGCATTTCGCTTCGCCCTACCCCTCGGCTCCCTCGATCCGGATCGGCTTGCGACCGCCGTAGAAGGTCTCCTTGCACGCGGCGAAGAAGGCCGAGGCGTCGCCGACGAACTCGGCGAAGACGTTGGGAAACTCCGGCGACATGCGGCCGGGTACGCGCGGCTGGCAGAAGCGGTCATAGGCCCAGGTGATGCGGCTCTCGGCCTCCGGGAAGCCCAGCCGCCAGCGCTCCGGGTAGTGCATGAACATCACGTCGCCCGGATGGATCAGGCCGGTCTGGTTCTCGGCGGGCGCGACCGCCTTCGGGTTCAGCTCGAGCGCGCAGGCGGTGCCGGCGAGCAGCACGTGGCCGCAGGGACCCGAGGCCGGCAGATGCGACCAGATGAGCTTGCAGGTCTCCGGCGCGAGATCCTCGAACAGACGAGCGCGCGCTTCGGTCCCTTCCATCCTGAAGACGAGGAAGCGGGCCATCTCTATTCCTCCAGCCGCGTGATCTTGATCGGCTTCTTGCCTTCGCGCGCGAGGCGTCGGCTCATCTCGGCGAATTCGCTCCAGTCGCCGTCGAGCCGGGCGAACCAGTTGCCGATGACGTCGTGGATCTTCCCGGGCGAGCGCGTGACGTTGAAGCGGTCATAGGCCCAGACGACCTCGCTGACGCCGCGCGGGTTGGCGTAGCGCTCGCGCGGGTCGTAGTGGATGAACACGACATCGCCCTTGAGCAGATGCGCGCTCGTATTCTCTTCGGGGATCAGCACCGAAGGATCGAAATGGAAGGCGCAGTTGGTTCCGGACTGCACCGCATGTCCGCCCTCCGCCTGATGCGGCAGCAGATCCCAGATCGTCCTGCAGGTGATAGGCGCGGCGTTGAAGTCCATCCGTGCCCGCGCCACCGCGCCGGCGAGGTCCATGACGAGGAATCGTGCCATTCGGAAGCTCCGATGGCGGCGCCGGACCTCGATCGATCCGGCGCCGGGGAAAGCGCTACTTCTTCTCGGTGTTCCAGTTGGTCACGTTCAACGTCTTCGGCATGCCGACGATGTTCTTGCGATAGGCGACCGGCGACTGGAACTGGCCGGTGATGGCGAAGGGCATCACCTCGTAGTAGCGCTTCTGGATCGCCTCGATGGCGGCCTTGCGCTCCTCGGGCTTGATCAGCGGGATATAGGCCCTCCGCAGGCGCTCGAGCTCCTCGTCGCAAGGCCAGCCGAACCAGTTCTTGCCGTCGCACGGCGTCGGCATGGCGAAGTTGGTGACCGGGCTCTGCATGATCACCGAGGAGGACCAGGTGGTGAAGATGTTCCAGCCGGGCGAGCCCGGCCCGGGCGCCGCCTTCTGCCCGCGCCGTGTCGTGACGGTCGCCCAGTCGGTCGCCTGCAGGTCGACATTGAAGCCGATCTCCTTCAGCGTCTGCGCCGCCATGATCGAGATGTTGTGGATGATCTGCTGGTCGGTCGGATCGAGCACGACGACCGGCCGTCCGTCATAGCCGGACTCCTTCAGCAGCTGCTTCGCCTTTTCGAGGTCGCGCTTCTGGAATGGCTCCGAGCCGACCGTGGTCTCGTTCGGCGATCCGCATTGGAAGACCGCATAGCATTCCCGCTCGTATTCGGGATTGCCGATCATGCCGGCGAGATACTGCTTCTGGTCGATCGCCATGGCGAAGGCCTGGCGTGCCTTGGCGTTGTTGAAAGGCGGATGCAGCGAGTTGAACCGCACCATGCCGTGGACGCCGGGCTTGTTGAACACCTCGACGACGATGTTCGGATCCCTCTTCAGGAGCGGCAGCAGATCGACCGGCGGGATCTCGAAGATGTCGGCCTCGTTCCGGAGGAATGCCTGGGTTGCCGTATTCGGATCGGGGATGTAGGTCCACTCGACCCTGTCGAGCTTCGGCTGCCGGCTGCCGGAATAGGCGTTGGTCGGCTCGCTGCGCGGTGTGTAGTTCGGGTTCTTGCGGTATATGACCTTGTCGCCGGGCTTCCATTCGTCGCGCACGAAGATGAACGGCCCCGAGCCGATGGCCTCAGTGAGCTGCGTGTTGGGGTCGGTCAGAGCGTCCTTCTCGCGCATGACGAAGGGCGGCAGAAGCGGGTTGGCGAGAGAGTCCAGCAGCGGGCCGAACGGCTCCTTGAGCACGATCTCGAAAGAGAGCTCGCCGGTCGCCGTCATCGAGCCGACCCGGGCCATCATCGCGGCGCCGTCGGTCGCCTTCTTGCTCCACCGGGTCAGCGAAGGAATCACGTCCTTCGCCGTGACCGGCGTGCCGTCGTGATACTTCATGCCGGCGCGGAGCGTGAACTTATGCGTCAGGCCGTCGGGTGATGCGGTGTAGGACTCGACCATCTGCGGCTTCGGCTGCATGTTGGTGTCGAGGCCGAAAAGATTAGGTAATCCCTAACGATTTCGGACCAGGATTTTGTCGATTTCGTTGAGTGGAGTTGATCGTAAAAGCCTTTGCAGCAGCGGGTAAAGGTCCTCGTCGCGGTGG
>Ga0194132_10009327_pt1 | contig 13580 bp, 23 predicted proteins | sample TA2KigOf80mmetaG_FD_148612 | JGI IMG/M metagenome (GOLD analysis project Ga0194132, IMG submission 148612) | Freshwater microbial communities from Lake Tanganyika, Tanzania - TA2015054 Kigoma Offshore 80m | ecosystem: Environmental > Aquatic > Freshwater > Lake | place: Tanzania: Lake... | reverse complement strand
CCCACCTCCCCCCAGCGAACTAAAACGAGCAGAGCGGCGGCTTTTGAGCCTTAGCTCGCGCCGCTCTGCGGTCGAAGTCTCGCGGTCCTTTTTCCGTCTCTTTACCCACAAATTGTGCTATGGACCCCGGCAAGCAAACCGCAGAAGGTGCCGAACAAGCTAATGAAAGGGAACGTCCGAATTCCTCCAAATCGCGCCTCGGTCCGTTTTCGTTGCAGCCCGATGAGAAGGCCAAGTCCCAGTGAGATGCCCAATGTGATGAACGGCTCCACAAAGTTTAACCCTAGCGCGGCGGTTCCAAGCCAAACATTGTCCCGCGTATGTGCGCGAGTTTCATTCTCCCTATCTCGATCACACCGCAAATGTCGCTGCCGTGTCGGAAGCGTTCAAGGAGATTTCGGGCGTTTCTCCATGAACCGTACGGAGCGCGCGCAAAAAGCGGGAGCAAGCTCGGCAAGCTCCGCGCACTCCAAACGCTTTCGCGCCGCGACGAACCGAAATTGCCGACAACGCCGCGCGCCTGTAAGTCGGCGTCTAAGACCGTCGGTGCATCCCGAAGTTGTCGGCACATCGTAGCGGCGGGCATCCTGCCTGCCGTAGAGCCGAGGCATCCTGCCCGGCGGATCACGCGCACGCATTAGAACGCAGCCTCCTCGTTTCAAGCGTTGCTCCGGGCGGCAAGATGCACGCCCTCTGCGGCAGGCAGGATGCCCGCCGCTACCGACAACTTCGGGATGCACTGTAAGACCGTAGGGGGCGGACAATAGACGTGCCAATTACTGATTACGATGTTACCACTTCGCGGTGCTTCAGCGTCTGCGCCAGCGCAATGAATGGAAGTGCTTGGGGGTTCTGCCGAAGGCCGATCAACCTCTTGCCGTTGCGTGGTGGGTTGTGCTGGTCCTTCGCGGCCTTTTACCCGCTGGATTTGCCGTTGCCATGGGATGGCTCGTTGGTTCTGTTCAGCGCGCGGAAGCACTGACCGCTCCTCTCGCGCTAGTCGGTTTGCTATTTGTTTTGTTGCAGGTGCTCACGCCCATTCATCAGGCGATCAGCGCCAACCTCGGCGACCGCACCTAGGCCTGGCTGTACGATCGGCTCGCCGAAGCATGTGTTCGTCCAGCAGGGATGGGGCATCTCGAGGATTCTAAGTTGACCAGCGATCTCACCATCGCGCGCGACTTCGATTTGGGAATGACGGGACCGCCATTGTCAATTTCCATGGATTTCATCGCTGGCGGGTTGGTCGAGATGATCGGTGGCCTCGCTTGCGCCATTGTCCTCTTCGCTTATGCGTGGTGGGCGCCTTTATTAATCGGCGGCGCGTGCCTCGCTGCTCACTGGCTGTTGCGTGAGAGCGGAGTTTGGCGTGATCGCAATACGGATGAAGTGCGCGTTGGGCAACGCGATGCGGATTCTGCCTGCCGGCTTGCTGTTTTGGTCGCTCGCCGCGAGTGCGATAAGCGGGAGTCTGGGTCTCGGTGAAGCCGTTGTTTTTGCCCAGAGCGCGATTGGCGCTTCGATGATTGCCTTTGGCGGACTGAATTCGGCACTCGACGGGGCCGCTGCGGCTGTGGCAGCGGTGTTGCGTTTGGAACAAGCCATGGCTCCTGTTGGCGCGCTGTCTTCTGGCACTCGCGAAGCCGCAGCGCTGCCGGCGTGTGAGATTCGATTCCGCGATGTTACCTTCGGCTATCCCGGAGGAGCGCCGGTCCTCGACGGCTTCAATCTCACTATGCCGGCCGGGTCGTCATTGGCGATTGTAGGGCAGAATGGCGCCGGAAAAACTACACTCGCGAAGCTGCTTTGCCGATTGTACGACCCGCAATCGGGTGCGATTGAGATCGCTGGCCTTATTTCTGATCGCTTTTCAACAGTCCGGCACGCGGACCGCATCTGTGTGCTTGAACACGGCCGTGTGACCGAGCTTGGCACACATGACGAACTGATGGCGAAAGGTGGCCGTTACCGAACGATGTTCGACTTGCAGGCAAAACGTTTCCTCACCGCCGAAGACGAACAAGGGGCCACGTATGACGTGCTTACGTAAGCGCGCACTTCGTATGACAGACGTCTCGCCTGTCTATGCTCTTGTTGCACGCAAATGCTGGACAGGCGGGACGCCCGTCCTACCAGGCTGGTTCATTGGGAGTCTCCGTTTGTTATGGCACGTAGTCCCGGCTTCAGCCGGTGCGATGGCATTCCCCAATGGTCTTGGCGCCAGCAAATGCGACCGCCTAAAGGCGGGACTACATACCTGGAAGTTTACGGCAAGGGATGGCGCCGTGTTGATTAGACGACGAGAGGATGATCCTTGGTCATTGTCGTCCACTTTCAGATATACGGTTGCCGAGCCGCATGCCGTCGACTTTGCATTCCAGTGCCAAGCCCATCGTCCGGAGCTTTTTGGCCAGCGCGGATATGCGGTGCTGTTCTTTGCGAATTACATGAATGACGTCGCGGACGTGCCGATACATTTTCGTGGGGTGGAAGCGCCGGCGCTAAAGACTTGGAATACGACCAGAATCATAACTTCAAACTCAACCTTTGGAGTTACGATTATCCGCGATTCACCCAACCTTTCTATTACGGACGCGCAGCGCATGGCATGGTCCTCATTCTAATGTTTGATCGCGCCTGCAACGATCGCGATGAAATGCGTTTTAGTCTGTTTAAGTTTAAGGTGCCTCGCCATCCGCGCCCTGCTTGGGATTTTCAGTACGTCATTCACAAAGTGGACGCGAAGACATATGAGTTTTCCGGGCGCTTGGTCTGGAAGAAACTTGTCAGTCCCGAAGATTGCGAGGAGGAATACCGCCGCTGGCGGAGCCGATTGGACCGAAAGTAGCCGGCGTTAGGCGCCGACAACTGCGCCGCCGAGGAACGACTCGCGCGAGCTGCTCGAATGACTCGCTCCGACTCGTGGCCTCGGCGGGACTGTGTGCGCTGGCTTCCGCTTTTTGTTTTTTGATTTTCGACGTTACAAGAATCTAATCCTCGGGAAATGCTTCGGTAACGTGTCAGCTGGTCTATACCTTCAAATGAAGCGAGCAATCATGGTGCTGGCGTGGAACATCGAAAGCGAATGCGCGATCTTTCCTTCCGCCCAGGTTGCTCGCTGCGCGCGTAAATAATTGAAACGTTTTGGCCTTTCCGCGCGTTAATATAAACGGATGGTTTGACATGAACTTGAATATGAGCGCAGTGAAATTAAGTGTCGATTGGGTGGACAAAGGGGAGGCAGAACAGTTTTTTCCGCCGTTGGAGCCAACGCAACCCCTGCAGGCAGCGAATCCAAGGCCGGCGATTGCCCGGCAAATAGCGCCGGCCGCTTCCGCGCTGCGCTGCCCGCATTGCACTTCGATCATTTACAGCCGTCGAAACAAGCTTTGCGGCGTGTGCGGCGAGGAATTGCCAAAGGAATTTCTTTTCACGTCCACTGAGGCGCGCAAAGTCGAAAGGACTTTGCGAAGCGAGCAAATGCGCCATCGCCTCTAAATGACGAAGAGTTCCCATCAGGCCAGCTTGGTCCCCCATTTGGATTGAGCTGATGCTGGATTTAGGAGCGCAGCGTTTACGCGCGTTTACGCTGCGGAAACGTCCGCACGGCTCGATTCGTTCAGAAGTTCCAGCAATTCCCGTTATGGGAGCGCGGACCGCCGAGTCCGCGAGCGGAACCATCGAAACGAACGAAAAATGCGCGGACTCAGCGGTCCGCGCTCCCATAACGCTGCGGTCCGGACCAGCTTAGCCGCGCTGTTGCCGCCAAGGGCCTTTAATGGCTAACGTCCAGCCTGGCGTTTGAATATTGACGAACAACGTTGTTCCATCCGGAGAGAAGGTGGCGCCAGCCAGCTCGGAAATATTCGTGCCGCCAATTTTGTAGATTCTGCCTTGCGGCGTGACTCCGAGGATTAATTGCGTCTCTGTGCCGTCCTCGCAGACAATCAAGTCGCCCCAAGGCGCGACCGTTAGGTTGTCAGCGTTTTCGACCAGATTGGCATCATTCGGTTCGATGAACAGTTCGAGTGTGCCCGGCCTATTTTTCTCGCGCGAGGTTCCTTCAAACCTGCTGGGAACGTAGCGCCAGATCTGCCCCTTCTGTTTTTCTCCGCCGTTGGTGCACGCGAAGTAAATCGAACGATGGCCGTACCACATCCCCTCACCGCGGGCAAAGCGAGCCGCGCCCTTTTCAAACCGGCCTTGATAGCGCAGATCATCATCGGGTGACGTGATGTCATCGAGATCCACCCAGTCCACTTTCCGGACGCCGCCAACACGAAACGTTTGCCGGCGCCAGTTTCGCGTGTCGAGGCCGGGCGCGTTGCGAACCCGTAGCGCTTGCAAACGTCCGCCTGCCTGAAGCCTTCCAGGTTGGTTGGGCAAAAATCTATAAATCAATCCATCAGGGCGATCTTCAGTTTCATAGACGATGCCTGTTTGGGGATCGACTGCGACCGCTTCGTGCCGGAACCGGCCCATCGCAATGAGCGGCAAGGGATCGGCTAAATGTATCTCTGTCGAAGCGGGCACCTCGAAGTTGTAGCCGTGATCTTTCTCAATGTCGCCGCCGGTAACCTCAACGGTCTCTTCGCAGGTGATCCAACTATTCCAGGGCGTCGGGCCTCCCGCGCAATTGCGATGCGTCCCCGCCAGGCTTAGAAAGTGTTTCAGCACGTCGCCGGTCCTGGTGTCATAAACGATCGTCGTTGTCCCACCGAGGGCGGGCTTCGTTCCTTTTCCGGGGTCGTAAAGCTTTCGTTGGTCAACCTGTCGGAACAGAAGATTTTGCAAGCCGAAAGGGCTAAACTCGACTTGGGCAGGTTCGAGTTCGTGATTGCGAACCAGAATTGTTTCGCCGTTCGGACCCGGAAACGCCGCCATGCCGTCATGTTTGCCTGGAACGTAAAGCCCGTCGTCCATCCGCTCACCGACCAGCGAGATCATTCGGTAGGTAAATCCACTCGGCAAATCGAGAATCTTATCCGGGTCCGGCAGGAGCGGACCATACCCGACTTCCGCGAACGAGCTGGCTGCGCCCTGGGCAAGACCATTTTCGATTACGCTGCGTAAACCCAAAAATCCCAAGCCAATGGCCGAAGCCTGGTTAATGAAAGACCGGCGAGAAAGATTCATTGCGGTGACTTTTTAGCATTGCCCGATTACAGGCAAAGTAAAAAAGCCACAAGAGGAGCCTGAGTGAGTCTGAATGCCGCTAGGGCGGGTTTAGAACAGCACGATAAAAGCGAGGCCGGAAATCGCCTGGCGGAACAGAATCCTGCGCAAATGCAGCTACAGCGCCGGGCGAGAAGTTGCCTATTCGCTTCCAGGCTTTCAAGTCGTGGCTGAGCTCCAGATGCCACTGGCCGTTGACCAGCGAACCTCGCGCGATGGACATTCTCAACGTGCCTTCATCGGGCTTATAAATGTTCAAATCCAAAAGAGGGCGTTCGTCACCGATGGTGACCATTCCGGACCGGGAGTTTCCGAGCGAATAAAGCGGCGGCTCGTTTCCGCTTGTATCATTCAGCAGTCGAACAATAACTGTTTCTCCTCCTTCAAATGCTCCATCCGGTCTGGCACGCACGCCCAGATAAACTAGCAGAGTGCCGTCCGGAATCGTTATGGCATTATCACGGAAATCAATTTCAGGCCTCAAGCAGCCGCACGGAAACCATTCCTCGCCAGGCAAGAGCACGTAATCTTCCTGTCGCTTGGCTGTGCCGGCGACCTCGAAAGACACTTTTAAGGTCCCTTGTGGACTGCCTGTGCGACGCAGTTCGAAGATGCCAAGGTCATCCCAATCTGCCGGACCTCGCGTAAAGCTTGCTTCTATCGCTTTGGAATCAACCACTGTGATCGTAACCACCGGCGCCTCGGTTGGCAAAGCGCCCGGCAGAACCGAAAGCCCATCACCGAATAGGAGAACCATTAGGAGAACAATGATTGGCGCCTTCATGGATGGGTCGTGCACGTTGTGACGTCAGGAAAAATAAGCGTGAAGGAATTGTCGAACAAGGCGAAACCAAGTTCGTGTGTTTCGAGGAAGTGGGCATAGCGCCTGAACGTAGCGTCTAAACGCCGTGCAGTGACTCTACGGTTGATGGCACCAACACAATTACTTCGCTGTCGCTCACGGGTTGTTTCTCGACGATGCGATAGCCAGTCATCTGGCTCATACTGTTGGCTATTTCCATGCGTTGTTCCTTGGGAAGGACCGATTCCAGTCTGACACTCTGATGCCTTTCGGTAATTCAAAGCCCGTTGATGGGTGCTTGTCCGGGAGGGACAGCGTGACAATAGCCCGGCGTTTCAACGCCGGGAACCGAGCCTCCGGAGGCTCACGTCCCGAAGGGACGGTTGAACTCGTCCGCAACCGCCCATCAGGTTCAGCCGTCCCTTCGGGACGTACGTGCTCTTCTTCGCCGCCCCGGCGTTGAAACGAGCGTTGAAACGCCGGGCTATTTTCATTATGTCCCGCCGGGACAAACGCCTTCTGAAACACCAAAAGGCATTACCGTGGAATGCGTCCTCACCAGCTTTGCCGTTACCACAGCGCTCCTGGCTTGGCCGACCGTGATACATCCACCCGAATGATCATTGACCTTCAAAGATTCGTCGCCGTAGAACGGTCGTTTTGGAGTGAGCTGGAATCGCTGCTCGATAGGATGGAGGCGGATCCGGGCTTTTCGATGAACCTCGAGCGAGTCCGGCGTTTTCATTACTTATATCAGCGGGCTTCGGCCGATCTCGGCAAAATCATGACGTTTGCGGCCAAGCCGGAAATCCGCCGTTACCTGGAATCACTCGTTGCTCGGGCCTACGGAGAAATCCACGAAGGCCGTGAGAAACCGCATCGGTTCGCGCCGTGGCTCTGGTTTTCTCAGACGTCTCCGCAGACCTTTGGGCGCCGCGCGAAGGCCTTCGCTTTATCGCTGGCCATTACGCTTGGAGGATGCGCATTTGGCAGTCTGGCGTTGATGCGTGACCCGGAAGCAAAGCAAGTGATTATGCCGTTCCTCCATTTGAAGGGCGATTCCGTCGAGCGCGTGGCGCAAGAAGAGAGAGCAAGCGCAGATCGGCTGACTGGGCAGAAGGGGACATTTTCCGCGACCCTCATGACCCACAATACGAAGGTTTCCATTTTTGCGCTGGGTCTCGGCATGACCTGGGGCATCGGCACGATCATCCTGCTTTTCTACAACGGCGTGATTCTTGGCGCTGTTGCCGTGGATTACATGATGGCGGGACAAACACGCTTTCTCATGGGCTGGCTGCCTCCGCACGGATCGATTGAAATCCCGGCCATTCTTATCGCAGGGCAAGCGGGTTTGTTGCTCGCCGGCGCGCTCATCGGCTGGGGCGACCGTGCTTCGTTGCGGATGCGTTTGCGCGCGGTCACTCCAGATTTGGTCACGCTAATTTTTGGGGTTGGCATTCTGTTGGTTTGGGCTGGGCTAGTGGAATCATTTCTGTCGCAGTATCACGAGCCGGTGCTTCCTTATTCGATCAAGATCGCGTTCGGGTTGGTCGAGCTGATCTTGCTAGCGCTATTCCTGGCGCAGTCAGGCGCAGAACACGAGCACGCCACAAAGGCATCGGAGGCGAGGATGGAGAATAGAAGATGGACCTGGGAACCATTTGCTTGAAGTGTTTATTTCGAGAATTCGCATTTTTTGTTTTGTTTCGGGTTTCGAAATTCGGATTTCGGATTTCGGGTTTGACATCAGCGCGGCCTATGCGATTTCAAGACTCTTAGCCAACATGGAATTCGCATGTCCGAAGGAAGAAGCAAAAGACTGGAGATCAGAACACCTGAAGGCATTGTCTTTTCTCTGCTGTTGGCCGGACCAGTGGCGCGGTTTGTGGCTTGGCTGGTCGATCTCGGTTGCATTGCCGTGCTTGCCATCCAGGCTGGATTGTGGCTTCGGCTTCTAGGCGTCATCAGTCCAGACCTTGCTCGTGCCATCACGGTTCTTGCCTATTTCTTCATTTCGATCGGATACGGGATCGTGACGGAGTGGTGCTGGCGCGGGCAAACGGTTGGCAAACGTCTCATGCGATTGCGCGTGATGGATGCGCATGGGATGCGGCTCCAGTTCAGCCAGGTTGTGATCCCCAATCTGCTGCGTTTCGTTGACATGTTGCCTGGTCTGTATCTCGTGGCTGGGGTCGCCTGTGTGCTCAGCAAGAAGGCGCAACGATTGGGAGACTTTGCGGCAAACACAATTGTGGTGGGCAATCCCAAGACGAAAGAGCCAGACCTCAGTCAACTGCTGGCCGGCAAGTACAATTCCCTGCGCGATCATCCGCATTTAGCAGCGCGTTTCGCCTGCGGAGGCGCGAATCGCGTTGCAGGCCTTGCTGCGGCGGAATTCGTTGGAAGACCACGCGCGCGTTGAACTATTCGGTCAGATCGCCGCTCATTTCCGGTCCATGGTCGAGTTTCCCCCGGAAGCCACCGAAGGCATCATCGACGAACAGTACGTGCGCAATGCAGTGGACGTGCTCTTCAAGACGACGCAGTCAATCGCGTCTGGAAAGGGAGACGCCGCCACTATTTGTTGATATTGGCCGCCAGCATGGTGAGGCCTTTGCCAAGGTCTTCACTGCGCTCAACCGAATTGCGTTGTCCTGGCCTGCTCGACGATAACGTTCCGCTGAGATTTTGGAAGGAGCTTTGGAGGGTGCTATTCATGGCTGGAGGGCCGTTCTTAACAGGCATTGCGCGCTCGCTGGCTGAAAGCTAGACTCTCCTCATGAGTGTCACACTTGAAATCCCGGGAGAGTTGCTCGCGCAAGTGCTCCATGTGCCGGAGGAGGAAGTACCGCGCCAGGTGCGGATCGAACTTGCCTGCGCTCTTTACGCCCGCAATGCGATGACCCATGCGCAGGCCGCGAAACTCGCGGGACTCGACCGCTTCGAAATGAGCGAGGAACTCGCGCGACGGAACGTCCCGCGCCACTACGCCGCCGACGATCTCGCCGCCGACCTCGCTTATGGTCGTGGTGAGTAATACCTCTCCGCTCTCGAATCTCGCCATCATCGGAAGACTCGGCCTCCTGCGCGACCAATTCGGCGCCGTGTTGGTGCCTGTGGCCGTGCGGCAGGAACTTTCCAAGCTCAGCCATGGCACTGCTCGCAGGTTGCTGGATGCTGCTTTCGCCGACGGCTGGCTGTGCGTGACTCCGCTGCGCCAAACTATACCCACCGAAATCAGTGACGGCCTCCATCTAGGAGAATCGGAAGCCCTCGGCCTTGCCCTCGAGAAAAAAGCCGATTGGGTGCTGCTCGACGATGGCGATGCGAGGCGCCGGGCAGCGCAGTCCGTCGCGAAAAGCGAACTTGCTCGACACGTGTAACCACCGGACAAACCCAGGAATCGACGAGTGCTTCCTAGGGATTCAACCCAAAGACGCAAGGACACAGGGCCGCAAAGGGGTCTTTCTCAGCGTCTTGGCGTCGCTGCGCCTGCTTCGGCACAGTGATCTTTCTGGGATAAGAGATGGTCCTGCAGTGCGTCCAGATCAGCGGTAGATCTCGCGGCGGTGTCCGATCTCGACGACGATTACCAACAAGGCCGCGTCGCGGATCTGATAGACAATTCGATAGTCGCCGACTCGAACGCGATACAAGGGATCCTCTTGAAATAGCTTCACGCAACTGGGTGGGCGTGGGTTGTCGGCCAAGCCATTGATAGCGGTTCTGAGCCGCGCGTATAGGACCGGATCGCGGAGTTTATCGAGAAACCTCTTGGCCTGCGGACGCAGGATAATCGAACTTGGCATCCAACTCCTTTTTCACTTGTTCCCAAGGGATATCCTCACCTGGCTCGGCCAGTGAGGCGAGCGCGGCAATCAAGTCGGCTCTCTTTTCCAACTCCTCAAGTTCGGTCAAATCATCGATCAAAGAAATAACCTTCCTGGCCCGTTCTTCCGAAAGGTTCTCAAGTTTGGTCATCGCATCGGCCGACGGATTCATGCTGACAATCTGCCCATTCCGTTAGCGTCCGTCAACGCAATGCTAGGCTCGTTCTCGTGGAAAGGCCTTGAGGATCCCTTCCGTGCGCGTGCGGACGTTGAAGTTTTTGTTAAATATGGCCGATGTGGGTGCGGACGGTGCCGAGATTCAACGCAAAGACGGAAAGACACAGGGCCGCAAAGGGGTCTTTCTCAGCGTCTTGGCGTCGCTGCGCCCTTGCGTTTCTATCCGAAGCTGACACTTGGCTGCAGAGTCGTTCCCTTGCCAGGCGCCGTGACCAAGTCGAAGCAGCCATCCAGATCGGATACGCGACGGCGCATATTTTCCACTCCGTGGGCGGAAAGTCCAACTCGCTCGCCAGCCCGGTCTCCGAGCGGAGCCCCAGCGCTGACTAGGTCGGGAGATCCATCGCCATTGAAATCTCCAACGACCAGGGAACGAGGTTCAGCGTACGGTACTCCGAGTCCTGCACAGGAAGTAAATCGGTGTGCCCATCAAAACAAGTAGGAGGCCGAACACGGAATTGTTGCGAGCCGGTTGCCCTGCCGCGCGGGCCGCGAAGTAGCCGCTGAAATCATTGTACACGGTAAGCACGAGAAACGTCACCGCGAAGATAATAAATATCCACGGCAAGATCGGATAACCGGGCGCCTTGTAGGGGCGCGGCGTGTTTGGCTCCTTGCGGCGAAGCACGAAAATGCCGTAGGCGCCAGCGGCGTAGAAAATCCAATTCACAAAGACTAGCGTATTGGTGACCGTGTCAAAGGTTCCGCTCAAGACCAGCAGGATGCTCCAGAACGCTTGCACCCAGAGCGCCGTCCCTGGCGTGTGAAACTTCGGATGGACGTTTCCGAGCAAACGCGGGAAGACATTGTGCCGAGCCATTGACATGAAAACGCGGGCGGGCGCAAGCACGTTGCTGTTTGCCGCTCCGAACGTGGAAACCATCACGGCAATTGCGATCCACTTTCCGCCCCCTTGAAAACATTTCTCCACGACATCCACGGCGACCAGTTTCGACTTTGCCATTTCGTCAATCGGCAAAACGTACAGATAGGCCACATTGCACAGGATGTACAGCGCCATCACGATGAGTCCGCCACCGATCAAACCGCGGGGCAGATTTCGTTGCGGTTGCTTCACTTCGCCGGCCAGGTAGGTGACGTCGTTCCAGCCGTCGTAAGCCCAAAAGGCTCCCTGAACAGCAGCGGCCAAAGCCGCGATTAAAGCGAGGCCCTGCAAATTAATGGCCGCGCTTTGCGTGGTGAAATTCGCCGCTTGGCCAATTCCCGGTGTAAAGAAAGCGAGTGAGATCAACAGAAGCAACGCCACGCTCTTGGCCACGGCGAAAACATTTTGAACCGCGCTGCCAAATTTCACCCCGAGATAATTCACTGCGGTTAGAACGAGGATCAAAGCAGCCGCCACGCCTTTGCCGCCAATATTGGCCAATGGCGTGATGTCTCCAATCAGCGGAACGCGCAGAGACCAGTGCGCGAGGCTGGGGGCCAACTCCGGCAGCGCGACAAATTGCGTGGCGGCTTGAGCGAATATAAACGCGAGGCTTGCCAGCGCGCCGGTCTTCAATACAGCGAAGACAGCCCAGCCGTAAAGGTACGCCGGAAAGGATCCATACATGCGGTCGAAGAAAACATACTGACCGCCCGCTTCAGGAATCATCGCAGCGATCTCAGAATTGACCAGGGCGCCGATCACCGTGATGAGTCCCGCGATTACCCACACGCCGAGCAACCATTCGGGCGATCCGACCTGGCTCGCCATCAATCCCGGTTTAGCGAAAATCCCGGAGCCGATCACCGATCCGACGACGAACAGAATGGTTGAGGAAAGGCCGAGAGAGCGGAGAAGACCGGCGCTGGCGTGAGCGCTTTGAGTTTGATGGTTTGGCTCGCTCAAGGAAACGCGGAAAGGCTGGGCCAGCAGCGGATCGAATGCAAGACAAACGTCCTTCCAACGGCGGTTTCCGGTGTATCCCGAAGTTGTCGGCAAGAATCGTAGCGGCGGGCATCCTGCCTGCCGTAGAACCGGGGCATCTTGCCCGGCGGATCACACGTGCGATGTAAAGGTAAATGCCGAGTTTCCAGCGTCGCTGCGGGCGGCAGGATGCCCGCCCTCTACGGCAGGCAGGATGCCCGCCTCTACTGTGAGGCCGTTACCACAGAGAACGCAGAGAACCCAGCGCGGCGAAGCCGCAACCAAACCCATCTTGAAAACCCGGCTAACACAAAGATCGCGAAGCCCGCAAAGAAATTTGATTGGGGAATGCTCAGATCTTCGGGTCCTTTGCGATCTTCTGTTCAAACCACAAGCCAAAAAATCTTCTTAAAAATACACGACTTTCACCTATTGCATTACAAAGGAAGACAAACACTCACGCGTTGATTACCCGATTCGATGCGACGCTGTCCCAGTTCCCTCTTTGCGTTCTCTGCGCTCTTTGCGGTGAATCTTGGGTTTCACTCCATCTTATCCCAATCACTCAACGTAAACTTGTCCTTGCGCATCGCGTGTCCGTTTTCGAGCAATAGATTGTTTAGGAAAAGTTCCTGGCCCGATTTTGTCTCGAGGAAAACGTCGGACAAATAGCGGTCCCATTTGTCAGGTTTGGTCGTGGTAATTGTCACAGCCACCGACTCGCCGATCAGCTCTTCAACGAATCTGCGAGCCGCCTTGCCCTCGGCCGTGTCGAGTTCCGGCACATCGAGCCCGCGCAGGCGCAGCTTTTCTTTCAACCACTTTTTCGCCTTCAGATAAATCTCCATCCAGAGCGTGTCGCCATCGACCACTCTCAGCACGCGCGCGCGGCAAGTGAACAGATTAACAGCCACGACTCGACAAATGTCGGCCGTGCCGCGCTTGGGCGAGAGCAGATCGCTGGGCTTAACGGCTCCGGACTTGGCGGGAGAAACCGAAGTCGCCGCCGAAACGCTGAGCGCCAGGAGCGGACGGATTTCTTCCTCCAACTGTCGCGAAGTCCAGCTCTGCTGAACGGTCTGCTGTTCGAGTCTTTTGCGCAAGCTATTGTCTTCAAACAGTATAAGCAGCCGATAATGGGCTCAGGTCAATTTTGTCCGCGCGGACACAATTGGGTATAAAGCCCCAAACCAGGCGCGCTTGTAGAGAACTGCTTGGCTGATCTCCAGGTCCTCCGGCAGTCGGACCACCACTTCTTTGCCGTAGTAGGTTTTCTCCTTGTGGCGCAGCACATGTTCGTGAATCAACCGCCCAGTCGTCCAATAAGTCAGCACCTTGGCCTCTTCGATGCGCCGCTCGCCGATCAGCAACGTCTCCTGCACGCGCCGTTTTAGTTCGGCATAGGTGACAGGGGCGGTAATTGGAATCATGCTATGCCTAGGAATCCTTTCGCTCGTCCAATAAGCTCCAACGCTCCGTGTCACGCGCAACATCCTGCGCTGGCCCGCGCTCGTAACTAGCCTCCGAACATTCGGTGATAAAAATAAATCTCCCCCGTCTCCGCCGTCATGAGGATGCCGTCATCGGCGAAACAGACGGCTTCGAACTGGCGTTTCGGCAAGCGAATGATTTCAGGCTGGACTTGTCCAGCGCGAACAATGTC
>Ga0194132_10009325_pt1 | contig 13581 bp, 12 predicted proteins | sample TA2KigOf80mmetaG_FD_148612 | JGI IMG/M metagenome (GOLD analysis project Ga0194132, IMG submission 148612) | Freshwater microbial communities from Lake Tanganyika, Tanzania - TA2015054 Kigoma Offshore 80m | ecosystem: Environmental > Aquatic > Freshwater > Lake | place: Tanzania: Lake... | reverse complement strand
CGCGATGATCTCGAGCGCGGCCCGCTCGCCCGATTCCATCGCGCCTTCCATGCCGCGGTTGGAGACCGCCGTGTGCTCGCCGCAGAAATGAATGCGGCCGTGCGGCTTGACGAGATCGCCGACAAAGTCCGCGATCTGACCCGGCGCCCAGTTCGACCATGTGCCAAGAGCGTAGCGGTCGAGCTGCCAGGATTTGAAACCAGCCGGTTTCAACAAGCCCCTTGCGGCCGGACGGACGCGCTCGATCTCGGAGATCACCAATTGCTGAGCCGCCTCGGGGCCGAGCGTGTCGAGGCGTTGCGCCATGAAACCGCGCGCCCAGGCCATCAGCGACGTCACTTCGTTCGCGTCCTCGCCCTGGCGGAGCGGCCGCACGATCCCGGCCGCGGTGTCGGTCCACATGCCGGGATCGAAGCCGTCCTGCTCCCAGAACGGCTTGGTCGGCACGACGATGATCTTGGTCATGAAGTTAGACGGCGCCATCAGCGTCGCCTTGGCGACCTTGGGCGGCAGGCCGGGGTCGAAGGCAATCGTTCGCAGTACCGGTAACGGCACGGAACAGACAAGATATTTCGCACGATGCGTTTTGCCGTCGGCGCAGCGGACTTCGACCGTATCGCCGGCCTCGCGCACGCCGATAACGGGCGCACCGAGCATCACCTCGTCCTTCAAGGCTTTGGCGATCGCTTCGGGGATGCTTTGGTTGCCGCCGGTGGCGCGGTAGGCGACGCGCGCGACGTCGTCCTGAACGCGGAACCAACCTTCGACGAAGTACCACATCAGGATGGAAACTTCGTGAGCCGAGTTTCCGCGCGGCGTGTTGGTCTCGTAATTGAGTTCGATCGCGGCGTCACTCCAGCCGATGCGCTTCAAAAAGTCGTGAACCGTGCCGTCATGTTTCGCGCTGGCGGGATCGAGCCAATCTTCGTAGCTCCTGAGCGGGCTGTGCTGACGCACGACGCTTTCGAAGTAGGCGCGCCCCGGCGTCTTGTCGCGATCAGCATCGGGCATGGCATTGAGCGGATGGCCGGGCCAGTCCTTGCGCGGAATCACCTTACCACCGAGAGCGATCTCGGGTACCGAGCGCGCACGGCGCGGCTCGTTGTCGACCAGCTCGACGCCGAGACGCTTCGCGGTGTCCTGCATGCGGCCATAGCCGCCGAGGATGCTATCGCCGCCGTACTCGGGCTGGCCGGGAACGTCGCGGGCCGAGTTGATGCGCCCGCCGATCCGCCGGCGGGCTTCGAGCACGCGGACCCGGGCGCCCTGCTCGGTCAGCAACAACGCGGCATTGAGCCCCGATAGGCCGGCGCCCATCACGATAACGTCGGCATCGACGGCGGCGCGCCCCGATCGTGACATGGCCGCAGCCGCGGCCGTGCTTAGCAGTGTCCGTCTATTGAAAGCGACCACGAAAATCCCCCGCTATTTTCGATCGGCATTCAAGCATGTCTGGAACCGTCCCGCATAATTTTCTATGCTCGCGTTCATGAAGGCACTCCTGATCTTGAGCCTGTGGCTTGGCGCTCCGGCCGCCGCCGCCGATACCTTCAAAGACTGCACCGACTGCCCGGTGATGGTGGCCGTGCCGGCCGGCCCATTCGACATGGGGGCCGCGCCCGAAGAGAACATCCGCGAACGATCGCCCGAGCGTTACATCCAATGGGAAACGCCGGTGCATCGCGTGACAATCGCCGCGCCGTTCGCTGTCGGCGTTCACGAAATCACCCGCGGCCAGTTTGCCGCTTTCGTCCGCGCCACCGATTACCGCATCGCCGGCTGCGATATCGCCAAGGGCAGCGACTGGGAGCCGCGGACCGACAAGTCGTGGCTCGATCCGAATTTCGAACAGGACGACTCTCACCCCGTGGTCTGCGTGAACTGGCACGACGCCCAGGCCTACGTACGCTGGCTGTCGGCCCGCACCGGAAAGAACTATCGCCTGCTGACCGAAGCCGAGTGGGAATACGTCGCCCGTGCCGGCACGACGGCCGCGCGGTATTGGGGCGATGGCCGCGCCGAAGCCTGCCGCTACGCCAACGTGCCCGACCAAAGCCACGACAACGCCGACGTGTTCCCGTGCAACGACGAGATGAAGTTTACCGCGCCTGTCGGCAGCTTCGCGCCCAATGCCTGGGGCCTTCACGATACCATCGGCAATGTCTGGGAATGGGTCGTCGATTGCTTCCACGATAGCTACACCGGTGCGCCCGCCGATGGATCGGCGTGGGACACAGACCCCGCTTGCCAGTATCACGTCGGTCGCAGCGGTTCGTGGAACCCGCGCCTGCCGTCGCAACTCCGCGCCGCCGCCCGCGGCCGGGTCACCACCACGCTGCGCAACGCCAATCTCGGATTCCGAGTGGCGATGACGCTGCCCAATGCGTAATCCCGCGTTTGCCGAGGTTGCCATGTCAAACCCGCCCCGCCTGCCCGCCGTCGAAACCTTCATCGCCGACATGCGCGCGATGTTCGCGACGACGCCCGATCTCAACGCCCGCTGGGAAAAAGCGCGCGGGCTTTTGGGCGTGATGTTGCGTGACCCCGAAGTCAAGAAGCATGCAGACACCTGGCCCGACAGCCCGGCCAAGCTCGGCCTCGAAGGCAAGCATGGCAATCTGCTGCTTTATGAAGACCCGGACTGGGGCTTCTGCGTCAACGCGCTGATCAAGAAGCCGACCGCCAAGACGACGATTCACGATCACGGCGTGTCGTGGACGCTCTACGGCGTGATCGAGGGCGGCGAAGACGTGCTCCGGTTCGAGCGCACGGACGGCGGCAAGCCCGGCGATCTGCCCAAGTCCGCGGTGGTCAGAGACACCGATACGGTCAAGGTCGGGCCCGGATACATCGACCTGATCAAGCCGTGGGAAATCCACGCCGAATACAACGGCGACCATCGCACCGCAGCGGTGATCATCCGCTCGCAGCGCTGCGGCACTTATGTGCAGAATATTTTCTATGCCAAGGACAACTCGGTCGAGCAGTACTGGGGCCCGCAGCAGATTCCCTTCCACTTTGGCTGGCCGGCGCGAGCCGCCGCATGAGCGCCAACATCGCCGATCTGCCGGGGCCGTTCGCGGCCCGGCGCGTGATCGAGTTCGAGGGCCCCTACATCGCGCCCGACGTGCTTCTGCCCGACGCGCCGCTGCCCGAGTTTCAGGCAACGCGCGCCGGGCGCGACCCACGCTTTTACAAACGCGACACCAACCAGATCATCATGGCCAATCACGGCGTGCTGATCATCACGCCACGATCGAAGATTCTCATCGATACCTGCATCGGCAACAACAAACACCGGCCGCGCAATCCCCATTGGCATATGCGCACAGGACCGTTCCTCGACGACTTCAAGGCGACCGGCGTTAAACTATCCGAGATCGACTACGTGCTGTGCACGCATCTGCACGGCGATCACGTCGGCTGGAACACCGTGCTGCAGGACGGTCGCTGGGTGCCGACCTTCCCGCGCGCCAAGTATCTGTTGGGGCGCACCGAAGTGACATTCTGGCGCGACGCCATCGCCAAGGATCCTGAACTCAATCACGGCTCCTGGGGCGACAGCATGCAGCCGATTTTCGATGCCGGGCAGGCGGTGGTGGTGGACGACGACCACGAGATCGAACCCGGCGTGCGGCTGGTGCCGGCACCGGGCCACACGCCTGGCAACGTCATGATCCGTCTCGAACACGGCGGACAGGTGTCCTATGTCATCGGCGATACCATGCACCACCCGGCGCAGATCGAGCGGCCCGAATGGTCATCGAAATTCTGCTGGGATAAGAACCTGTCTGCGATCGCGCGCGACGGCTTACTGAAAGCGGTCGCCGACACCGGCGCCTGGGTGATCCCGGCCCACTTCCCGACACCGACGGCGCTCCGGATCGAATCTCACGCGCACGGGTTTTGCAGCGCCGGGTGAAGGCATTTGTGGTCTGTCTACTAGCCTCGAAACAAAGTCCCTCACCCGCCCGATGCCGCTCGCGCGCCATCGGTCCGCCCTCTCCCAAGGGAGATGGCTTGTTGAGCGTGACGACTCCCTCTCCCTTGGGAGAGGGTCGGGGTGAGGGCATTTGTTTTCTAATTGCTTGCGGCGCAGCGAAAGCCGGGGCGAATCTTAAGGACGCTTGAGACCGGTCTGAATCCGGACTAAAATCGGTCCATCCACCGCAGGAGCGATCCATGCGTTATTCAACCCAGATCAAGCCGATCAGTTACCTCAAGGCCAAGGCTGCTGACGTTCTCGAAGAAATCGCCGAGACACGCGAGCCGCTGATCATTACGCAGAACGGCGAGGCGAAGGCGGTGCTTCAGGACGTACGCAGCTACGAGCAAACCCAAGAAACTCTGGCGTTTCTCAAGATATTGGCCGTCGGCGAGCAAGAGATTCGCGATGGGAAGTACGAATCCGCCGACAAAGTCTTCGCCAGACTCAAGAAGAAGTACCGCAAGTCATAAGCAAGATGCGCGTCGTCATCACGCGATCCGCTCGTCGCGATCTCGATGAGATTTTCGACTATATTGCGGAACACGACTCAGTCGATGCCGCTCTGGCGATCGTCGAGCGTCTTGAAAGCATCGCGAAACAACTCGCTCGATTTCCAATGCGCGGGCGCCGACCGCCGGAAGCGCTTGCACGGGGATCCGGCCCCATTCGCGAGCTGATCGCACATCCCTACCGAATTGTTTACTTGATCGGATCAAACCTCGTCTTCGTCATCCTCATCGCCGACGGCCGGCGCAATATGCAGGCCTTGCTGCAACGGCGCCTGCTGCTGATGGATCCGAGGACGTAGTTTCCACAACCCCGGCATCACTTCGTATTTGGCGAATTTGGCGAAACTGATCCCAAAGTGAGAACAATTTCCTGCGTGACGTCGGTTAAGCCGGTATAGAGGACCGATGCGCGTCATTTCGGTCGGAACCTTGCGCGACTTTTGGCTTCGGCCGGGCCGCAGTGACGCCGAACAGCCGTTGAAATCTTGGGTTCACGTTGTTCGGGCGCACGAGTGGTATAATCCGGCGGAGATCAAAGCCGTGTTTCGAAGAGCAGATGTGATCGCTGGCAATCGTGTGATCTTTAACATTGGCGGTAACAAGTATCGGCTGGTATGCGCAGTGCACTATCGCGGATAACGGCTTTACGTCCGTTTCGTCGGAACTCATGCTGAATATGACACCATCGACCCGGTGACGATCTGAGGTATGTGACATGACCCTTCGCCCCATTCGAACCAAAGCCGATTATCGCGCCGCTTTGAAAGAAGCCGAGAAACTGTGGGATGCCGAGCCGGGCACACGCGACGGCGATCGCGTCGAGATTTTGACGACGTTGATCGAGGCCTACGAAGCCGAGCATGTGCCGATTGCGCCGCCCGACCCAATTGCCGCGGTGGCATTCATGATGGATCAAAAGGGCCTCACGCGGCGCGACCTGGAGCCAGCCATCGGCAGTCGCGGACGGGTATCCGAAGTCATGACCCGTAAACGGCCGCTGACGCTTCCCATGGTTCGAGCGCTGAGCAAATTGCTCGACCTGCCGGCCGAGATTTTGATCCGCTCGTATCCGATCTCGTATCCGGGCCGCCGCGCAGCGTAGCGCCTACAACAGCGCCATCACCTCGAGCGCGACGCGTTCGCCGGATTCCATGGCGCCTTCCATGCCGCGGTTCGACACGGCGGTGTGTTCGCCGCAGAAGTGAATGCGGCCGGCGGGCTCGCGCAGCGCCGGCAGGCACTCGTGAATCTGGCCCGGCTTCCACACCACCCAGTCGCCGCCGGCAAAGGGATCGTTCTGCCAACTCTTGAAACCGCCCGGCTTGAGTTTGCCCTTGGCGGCGGGGCGCAGTTTTTCGTACTCGGCGATGACATGCGCCATCGCCTCCTGTTCGCCGATGGTGTCGAGCTTGTCGGCGAGATAGCCCCTCGCCCACGCCATCAGGCATGTGACTTTGTTCGGGTCTTCGCCCTCGCGCAGCGCCCGCACCTCGCCCATGTCGGTGTCGGTCCACATGGCGGGGCTCATACCGTCCTCGCGCCAGAACGGCGCCGTCGGCACCATCACCACCTTGGTGATCTTCATGACCGGAACTGTTCTGATCGCCTTGGACTTGGCCGGCGGCAGCAGCGGATCAAACTTGAGCCAACGCATGGTCGGCACCGGCATGGAACAGATGACTTGTTTTGCCTTGAACGACGCGCCGCTTTCGCAGACCACCTCGACCACCTTGCCGTCTTCGCGAATGCCGGCGACGCGCTGGCCGGTGTGAACGTCGCCGACCTCCTTGGCCATGGCCTCGGGGATTCCCTCGTTGCCGACCACCGCCTTGAAGGCGACGCGCTCGATGTCGGACTGCAACTTGAACCACGCCTGGGTGAAAAACCACATCAGGATCGAGGTATCGTGGGCCGAGGTGCCGTACTGAACATTGGTATTGTAATTGAGGTCGATCGCCGCGTCGGACCAGCCGAGCTTTTTGAAGAAGTCATACGTCGTGCCGTCGAACTTCGCGCTCTCGGGCTCGATCCAATCTTCGAAAGCCTTGAGCGGATTATGCTTGTCGATCTGCGCCTGAAAAAACGCGCGCCCCGGGAAGCGATCCTTGCCGCCTTCGGGCATGACATTGAGCGGATGCGTCGGCCAGTCGGCCTTCTTGATCACCTTTCCGCCGAGGGCGAGTTCGACGGTGGTTGGGTCCTTCTGCGCATCGGGCGACAGATCGCGCCGGCCTTCGTGGTTGACCAGTTCGACATTGAGCCGTCTGGCGATGTCCTGCATGCGGCCATAACCGCCGAGGATGCTGTCGCCGCCCATCTCAGGGTTTCCCTCGACGGTGCGAAGCGTGTTCATCCGGCCGCCGACACGTTTGCGGCCCTCGACCACCGTGACCTTGAAGCCCTGATCCTTGATCAGCAGCGCCGCATTCAGCCCCGATAGCCCGGCGCCGATCACCACCACATCGACCGGATCAGCGGCGCGGGCGCGGCCGATGATCGCGGCCGAGGTTCCCGCCGCCGCCGTTGTGACGGCGAGCGCGCCACGACGCGACAGTCGGTTCACTTCAGCCGTCCTAGCGCCTTCAGGCGTTTGGCGAAGGACGACGGCTCGGTATCGTGTTCGGGCGATTTCTCGAAGATGTCGGCATGGTCGCGGGTGACCTTGGCCATGTAATCGGGCGGAATGGCGTCGTAGGACGACACTTTGTAGGCGGTGGCGTGCCACAACATGTGGCCGGGATGATCGCCCATCTCCATCCAAGGATACCACGGCATCAAAACGTGGCCGGCGAAGTGCGACGGGACCGACGTTGTCTTCGGGTCCATCACCGCCGAGGCGCTGGCGAAGAACGTCTGCACCGAGCCCGACGGCGGCGCACGCAGATCGGGCGGCCATTCGGTCTCGCCGCGGAAGGCCATCACGGCTTCGACAACGGCGATGTCCATCTCGAATTTCGACGCAGCGTAGAAGTCCGGGTAGGCCTGATTGATCACATTCAGGATCACGCCCCTCTCGGAAATCGTCTGCCCTTCCGAGATGCGGTTGACGTAGTGCTTCACGGTATTGGTCTTGCCGGTCAGCGGGTTCTTATAAGTGTCGAGAATCTGATCCGTTTCAGGATCGCACAGGAAATTGATGTTGGACCCAAAGCGCACAAACGACGTCTCGCCGGTCGGGCGCGTCCACTGCTGCTCGCACCCCTTGAAGCGCAGGATCGGCACTGGCGTCTTGCCCGGAATGTAGGCAAGGATGACGCCACGGGTGCGCCAGATCACCTTTTCTTCCTTGAGGCTCGACGTCGCCTTGACGAAGGCACGAACCTTGTCGGCGGTGGACATGCTGGCGACCGGGTCCCTCGACGGCGCGGCGCGCACCGATGTGGCGGAAATCGCACCGCCAACCGAGAGGGCGCTCGCCAGCATCAACTGGCCCAAGTCGCGACGCGAGTGGTTCGAAGAGTCCTGCATGTTACTGCCTCCAGAATGTGCGACGGGAGATAATAGACCGCCGCTCAGAAACTGTATTTGGTCCGCACGCCCCAACGCCGCTTGTCGGGCAGTGAGGCCATTGGTGTGCGGACGAGGTTGGCGAAGCGATCCAGGGTGGTCGAGACCGACGGATAGGCGTCGTTGTTGAACAGGTTCTTGACGTAGGCCTCGACCCTGAGCGCGTCCGACTCTACACCACCGCGGATATTGATGATGTTGCGGCCCTCGGTCTTGAGGATGTTGGAATCCTCGACCCAGTAGCCGCTGGTGTAGAAGGACTCGCCGCCGACGTACCAATCGTAGTTCGCGTTCAGCTGGGTGCGGTATGTGGCCGTCAGTGACGCCGTGTACTCGGGGCTATTCTCGATCTCATTGCCGGTACCGCCGGTCAGCGGGTTAAGGCCGCGATAGTTCTGGCAGTTGACGCAATTGTGCACCTTGTACTCGGAGTGGTTCCACGAGAACGAACCGTTCAGCGTGAGACTCTCGGCGACGGTGACGGCCGATTCCAACTCGATGCCATAGAAATCGATCTTGCCGCCGTTAACCACGCCCGACACGGCGATGCGCTGGCCGTTGGCCTGGGTGACGGCGCCGGTCTGGGTGATCTGATGCTCGGAGATTTTGCCGTAGTACCCGGTCGCGTTGACGAAGCCGCGACCGTCGAGCACGGCGATGCGCGTGCCGAGTTCGTAGGTGTCCTGCGATTCTTCGGCGATGGTCGGGTTGATGTCGATCTGGGTTCGCAGCTCAGCAACTTGCGCCGCCGTCAACGTGAACAGCCGGGCGTTGAAGCCACCCGGCAGGAAACCACGCGCCCACGAGGCGTAAATCATCGCCTCTTCCGTCGCCTGGTACTCGAGGATGGCGCGCGGACCGACGTTCTTGAACAAGGCATCCGCCGGTGGGCCTTCGAGCAGCCGCTGGTTGACGACGGTGGTGTTGGCGAACGGCGTGCTGACGTTGTCGTCCCACTGCGCGCGCGCTTCAACCGACAACGTCAGCTGATCGGTGAAGTCGTAGTAGGCGCCACCGAACACCGCCTTGGTCTTGACGTCGATGATGCCGCTCGACGAGGCGAGCCGAAAGCCGGCAAAGCCGTCGCCATAGAGGTATGAGTTCTGCGCTTTCGCCTCGAGGTAGCTGGCACCGAACGTATACCGAAACGGCTGTTCCTGGTTCGACGTGAAGCGGATTTCCGCCGACCAGTCCTTGTTGGCGCGGTCGATGAAAGCGAGTTCGTTCTGGAACGACCGCACGTCGCGACCGGGCAGCCCAAACAACGGATTGCGGACGCCGCGGGTGTCACGATTGTCCTCGTCCGAGATCAACCCCGTCTTGCGGGTGTTGCGCGCGGCGATGAAGTCGAGCGATGTACCGTCGCCGAGGTCATAGTTGACCTGAAAATTGGACAACCAGCTGAGAGTCGTGGTGCCAGCCTTGTCGCGCAGGGGAAGGCCGAAGTACGACGCCGGGAACACCTGACGCGCGCGGTCGTCAACCTCGTAATTGAAGCCGAGCAGCGCAGGCACGTAGGCTGGGGGCTTGCCGCAAATCCATAGCCGAGCGCCGCCGAGATTACAGGTACGGGAATCGCTCAGGAAGGCGTAGCGCGCATCCGGGCCGTCGTCGAAGGCAAAGTGCGACACGTAAGCCTTGATCGACAGATCGTTCGACGGCGTTGCATAGAAGCTCGCCGAAACCTGATCGGTCTGCCGGTTACCGAGCGTCGAGCCGTCGGCAACGTTAGTATACTGACCGCCAATTCTTTCCGACTGCCCCGACAGGCGGATCGACAATTTGTCGGCGATGACCGGCCCGTCGACCGAACCCGACAACGACCGGGTTTGATATTGTCCGCCCTCGACCCCGATCTGGCCCTTCCATTCGTCGCCCGGCGTCTTGGTGACGATGTTGATGGCGCCGGCATAAGTGTTACGGCCGAAGTACGCCGACTGCGGGCCGCGCAGAATCTCGACGCGCTCGACATCGACCATGGTGCCCGGTTCGCCGGCGCCGACGATTGGCGCGCCGTCCAGGAACACGGCGACCGCCTCGGTGGTCACCGCGCTGCCGAAAGCGAGACCGCGCACGATGTAAAACCGGCTGGCGCGGTCGTTACGAAGCTGGTTGACGCCGTCCTGGAAGAAGAACCCGGGCGCCATTTGCTGGATGTCTTCGAGATTGTTGAGGCCCGCGGCGTCGATCTGCATCGCGCCGACGGCGGTGATGGCGAGCGGCACTTCCAGCAGTGACTCTTCGCGCTTGCGCGCGGTGACGACGATTTCTTCCAAGGCGACGGTTTGCTGCGCCGCGGTCGGCAGCGCGACCGACAACGCGCCAACGGCGCTCAAAGCCAGACGTTTTGCATTGAACCGCATGTGAACGCCCATAAACCCACACTATCGACGGCACTTTTTTAGGTAGCGGCGGCAGAGTTACAAGGTCGAACGTGCGCCACCCACGCAAAATGAACAGACATCAATGATATTAATTCACAGGCGTGCAATTGGTGGTCCTCTCGGAGGCATGATTTGTTACCATCGACCCAGCCAGGAGTTCGGCCATGCGCCTGCGTATTTTGATGGTTGCACTCGCTGCCTCTGCGGCTGAAGCCACAACGCTTCGGATGGCGATCCCTGGCAGGCCGCCGGGGCTCGGCAATCCCTATGCGTCGATGGCGACCGGTGGCGTGCACCCCTGGGGCATGATGTTCGACGCACTCACCTATTTGGGTGACGGCGGACGTGTCGAACCATGGATCGCGACCTCGTGGGAGATTCCAGCGCCGACCACCTGGGTGTTCAAACTGCGCCCGAACGTTGTCTTCGCCAACGGCGAACCGCTCGACGCCGCGGCGGTGGTTGCCGCGATCACTTTCCTAAAGCAGCCGTCCTCGCAACAACTGTTCGCCGCCAACGAAACCCGCGGCATCGCAACCGTGCGGGCGATTGACCCCCTCACGGTCGAATTCACCACCACCAAGCCCGACGCGATCCTCGATCGACGTCTCAGTCTGATCATGATCGTGCCTCCAAAGGCGTGGGCCGAGCTTGGCGCCGACGAATTCGCCCAGCGCCCGATCGGCTCGGGGCCGTTCGCGCTCGACGATTGGGGTCAGACTTCGGGCCGGTTTTCGCTCAACCGCAACCCGACAACGTGGCGACCGTCGCGTGACGTCGAAACCATCGACATTGCGCCTTTGGTTGATTCGACGCCGCGCGCCCAGGCCCTGATCTCGAATCAGGTCGACTTCGCCTACAACCTCGGCCTCGATGCGCTTGATGACCTCGAGCGCGATGGATTCAAGTTTCTCGTGCGCGAGCGCTCGCCGGTCGAGGCGCTGGCGTTGCCCAATACGCGCAAGGATTTTCCGACATCCGATGTGCGCGTGCGGCAGGCGATGAACCTCGCCATCAATCGGGACGCGATTGCCGCGTCGATCTTGCGCGGCCTGACCCAAGGCAACGCGCAAGGCGCCGTGCCCGAGATGTTCGGCTTCAACCCCGAAATCGCGCCGTTCCCCTACGACCCCGACCGCGCCAAACGATTGCTGGCCGAGGCGGGCCATCCGAACGGATTCAAGATGACGCTCGCGGCGCGGCTCGAAGGCAAGGGCCCGGAATGGGCGGCCATTTATCAAACGGTCGTGCAGGATCTGAGCAAGGTAGGCATCGACGTGACGTTGCGTCTGGTGCCGGCGCAAGAGTGGCTTCGGATGTGGGCGACCGGCGACTGGAGGGGCGCGGATTCCACGCCGTTTGGGTGGACGTCCACCTATCGCGATGCGGGCCGGTCGATCGAGACAGTGTCGTGCCTGAAGCCGGGAGCCTTCTTTTGCGTGCCCGAGATGGTGCCCGAGATCGAGGCGACCGCCGGCGATCTCGACCCCGCGTCCCGCCAGCAGCGACTTCGTGCTCTGCTCGCACGGCTCCACGACATGGCGGCATCGCTCTATCTGTTTGCCCAGATCGAAACCATGGCCTTCAGCCCGCGGGTGCAGAACTTCCGCATCGACGGCAGCTTTGCGCGAATGGAGGAGATCACCTTTGCGGATTAGCGCACTTGCCCTGCTGCTATCGTTGACCGCCGAAGCACAGACCTATTCCACCGTGACCGCCCCCGACGGCGTGCCGCTCAACGTGGTCGAGGCGGGCCGGCGCGGCGGGCCGGGACTGCTGCTGGTTCACGGGGTCGGTCAAAGTCACGTCAGCTGGACCAGGCAGCTCAACTCCGACCTCGCCAAGAGCTACCATATGGTCGCCTTCGATCTGCGCGGCCATGGCGGCTCGGGCAAGCCATGGCGAGCGGAAGATTACCGCAATGCCTGTACCTGGGCCGACGATGTTGCGGCGGTGATGACGGCGACCGAGCTCAAGAAGCCGATCATGGTGCTGTGGTCCTACGGCGGCACCATTGGCATGCACTATGTGCGCTGCCGGGGTCTGGACAATCTCTCGGGCCTCGTCTTCGCGGCGTCGCGCGCCGGGCTTTATCCCAACCCCGACGTCAATCCGAAGATTCCCGCCGCCTCCGACAAGATGATGGAGCCCGATCTGCGCCGCGTGCTCGACGGCGCCGCGGAATTCGCGACGTTTCTGACGTCGACGCCGCCCGGCGAACTGGCCGATGCCGCCCGCGTGATGAATCTGATGTATCCGCCCTATGCCCGCAAAGCGAACGACGGCCGCCACGTGCTGCCCGACGGCACGCCGTATCGCGACAACACCGATCTGATTCCGTCCCTCAAGCTGCCGATGATGTTCGTCTTTGGCGAGCACGACATGTTCTCGAGCGCAAAGACGGCATCGGCGGCCGTGACCAAATTGTTCCCGCGTGCGAAGAACATCACCTATCCCGGCGTCGGCCATTGGGTGTTTTTCGAGGCGGCCGAGAAGTTCAATGCCGATCTCGCGTATTTCGCCGCGAATACATTCAAAGCAAAGTGAGAATTTCATGGTTCAAGCGGCCAACTTGAAAATCAAAGGCCCCACCGGCCAGCTTGCTGTGCGCACCAAAGGCCTGGAAACGAAGCCGCAACAGATTGTCATCCTGGTGCAGGGTGCCAACGTTTCGGGCCAGACCGGCTACGACTTCTCGTTTCCGGGCGGAACCGATTACTCGACCATGGACGCGATGGTCGCGGCTGGCTTTGGCGCGGTCACATTTGCGGTTCGCGGCTATCATTTGTCCGATCCGGCGCCGGAACCGCTCAAGGTCGATACCGATGCAGCGATCGAAGACCTCGCGGCCGTTCTGGGTTGGGCGGCGACGCAGGGTTACGCCAAGCCCCATCTTCTGGGCTGGTCCTGGGGCGGACGCATTGTCGGGCGCTTCACGGAAAAAAACGCAGCGCGGGTCGATCGCCTGGTGCTGCTCGATCCTGCGCTCGGGGGCGGCAACAAAATTCCGCCAATCCCATCCGCGCTCTATCGCGACAACACGGCCGAGGACTATCTCAAGCGCATGTCGGCGGAGCACACCGACGACGACGCGCGCCATGCGTTTGCCAAGAAGGTGGTGGCCGAAGACCCGCGCGCGCCCAACGGCATCTTGATGGAAAACGCCGTTGGCAGCATTCCCGTCAACCCGACC
>Ga0194132_10009323_pt1 | contig 13584 bp, 26 predicted proteins | sample TA2KigOf80mmetaG_FD_148612 | JGI IMG/M metagenome (GOLD analysis project Ga0194132, IMG submission 148612) | Freshwater microbial communities from Lake Tanganyika, Tanzania - TA2015054 Kigoma Offshore 80m | ecosystem: Environmental > Aquatic > Freshwater > Lake | place: Tanzania: Lake... | reverse complement strand
TAGGAAAGTGATATAAAATCTACTTATGGCAAAAATCTTTAATGTTGATTCAACCCTAGAAAATGCCGACTGGATTAAACGCGGCACTCTCGATATGGGCAAAGTCAATAATATTCAGGATGTACTGAGGTTTTTAAACATACGCAGCTCTGTATCCAAATTACCAAAAGAAACAATTGAAACCATAAAAACATACAATTGGTTTACCTCTTTGCCGTCGTCCATAAAACGTGACTTTGACGAGGCGCTCAATCTGGCCGCAGCAAGGGAAGCCCAAAAAAGCGATGAGTAGAGTATTTAAAAATTCTGAATTTTGTGCAGCATGGGTTGAGGCATCCATTAATTCGTTTGTTGATAATGCATCTCCAATTCTTGAAAAAACTGCAGCCATGAACTATACAAAGCCAAAATTGAGAGAATCAATCAAAAATCGAATTATGGCTGCCTCCAAGGGTGGCAGGCCGGGACAATGGTCAGCGAGAAAAGCACAATTGGTTGCCCTTGAGTACAGAAAAGCTGGTGGGGGTTACCGAGGCAAAAAAAAGAAAAGCCAACGTTCCCTGGCTAAATGGACACGCGAAAAGTGGACAACGAGTGATGGTAAACCAGCAAATAGACCTGACGGAATGAGAAGATATCTCCCAGCAAAAGCTTGGTCAAAATTGACTCCCGCTCAACGCGCAGCCACCAATAAAAAGAAAATACTTGGTAGCAGGGCGGGCAACCAGTTTGTTGCTAATACGACAGCAGCAAAAAAAGCCGGAAGAAGAGTCGGGGGTTCCGGCCAGGGATAGGTAATTATGGGCAGACAATTTAATGAAGACGACGACGAATACGTCGAACTACTGAAAGAATACGAAAGATACATCCGAGACACTCCGGGCGCCTATGAGGATTTTGATGAATGGCTCGAGCTTGAATTTTTCGATACAAAAAAAGGTAAAAAGGTCCATAAAAAAACCCAACGAAGAAAGAAAGAAACGGACAACTAAATGACCAGACTTGGCATAGGTGGAACGGCATCTGAAATGGCCACATTCTTCAGTATTGACGGTACGGACAGGCAGAACGGCATAGAATCACGAATGGACCTTGATGCCATATTGGAACATACGATGAAAAAATATCGCGAAAAAAAAGATACCTTAAATGATGGATGGGATGAAGAAAATGAAAAAGGATAAAGAAAAAATGCAATTTACTGTTTCCAGCATCCCAGATGGTTTTTTCGAATTAACCGACGAAGAACAGCATGAGTGGGCGAAAACTTATCTCAAACGAATAATGGTGGAAAAAAAACAAAAAAGCAGTGGGCCGGGCGGGAATTGAACCCACGGCCTACACCTTATAAGAGTGTTGCTCTAACCACTGAGCTACCGGCCCGCAAACCAAAAGATAAAAAATTACGACTCTTGGTCAGCCAAAACGGTGCGTATGCTTTCAGTTATTGACCCCTGAGACAACCCCTTAAGGGAAAGTCTTCCGACAACCTGCCCATTTTTGAACAAAAAAAGAGCCGGTATTGATTTGAAATTATACTTCAAGCTCATTTCGGGGAATTGGTCAACGTCAACTTTTGCAAAATTGACCATCCTGTCATCCTGTTGTGACATATTGTCAATGATTGGTCCGATTGTCTTGCAGGGTCCGCACCATGGTGCCCAAAAATCAATAACCACGGGCAAATTCGATGAATTTATAAACTCGTCAAATGTATCGCTAGTGAGTTCAATTGTCATAATTTAAACTATATCGTATTGGCTGTTTGTCATCAAATCCTGAACATTGTCGGAATATAAAAGGAATCCCCGAGCCGGATTATCGGTTCCACCAAAGTTAATTTTTGTTGATTCATTGAACACATCCTTATTCTTAATAAGATATTTTTTTAAGCGAGATACCGAAACAACGACAAACGCTCCATCTGGCGAAAATATGTAAACCCACCATGATGCGGTGGTCACATTGATTCCACTTGGCACCCAAAGTGGTGCGCCATCATTACCAATTATCGCTTTTGGGTTTTGATTGGTTTCGACAACCATTCTTCCGTTTCTATACCTGTCACTTTTTACCTCAAAATCCCCATCGGAAAGAGCATCCAAAAACCCAGCAACAAGATTTTCCCCCTGCCGTCCATACTCAAGGTCGTCTTGAAAATTAAACACTCTTCCCGATATATCGAAAGATGAATTTTTCATACCCCAAGCCTATACAGGCCACATTTGTCAGGGTTTGGGTTTTTTGTTTTTTCCGCAGCGATGGGCCCACTCATCCCCCCACGCACACGGGTCCCACGGCGCCCATCCAGCTTCTTGGTAAAGCAGGTAGCCAACCCGAAGATTTGTAAGCGGGTTAAGTAGCGGCTCCTGTGTGCATATATTCATTTTTCGACAAGCAATAGCCCATTTGTTCCGACTTATATCGTAATTGAGGCCATTTATCTGCAATAGTCCTGTGTCTGAACGGTGATTCCATTCCGTTACGTGCGTTATATTGCATTGTTTATCCACCGCGTCTCCGCCACGGCGGTTTGGGCACCCTCCGGATTCTCGCAAGATGATTTCGGCAAGCCTGGCGTGCGTGTTTTGGGGCCACCCAGCCATGGTGGCCAGCCCGGGCAGCCATGATACATTCCCCCAGCTAAATGTAATTTTTGAAGCTCGGTCAACTACCTCCACTTCAGTTTTGTCAATAGATTTCGCAATTGATACTTGAACTAGATTGATTTGACTGTTTGGGGGGACAGGCTTTTCTTGTGGGAGTGTTTTACCAGAAGGAATTCCTACTCCGACGATAAAAAGGAGCAAAGAAACTCCCCATCCAGCTATGGCCTGGCTCAAATTTTTCTCCTGTGTTTGGCGGATAGGACTCGGGTTTAGTAATTAATCCCGATTATTGCTTTTCTTTCTGTAAAAGCCCCCGCCTGGGGGTTCCTAAATTATAACAATTTGACAACCAATCGTGCAACACCTCCAAAACCCAATAAATATTGGGGTTTTTAATTTATTTCTCCGTCCGTAAGTTCCCAAACCTCTTCCACGGGGATAAGGTTGATGGCGACAAGAGAAGAGTTCCTCGTCTTCGATTTCGCTATTTCTTCTATTTCCATTGTCTCGATAATCCCGGCAGATAGGAACGAAGCAAAATCTTCTTGGGCTTCTTCGTTTTCGTGTGTCCAGATTTCGTTTATGAGTTCTTTAATAATGATTGTCATTTTATTCATTATAATTTTATTGGACATGTTGACACACTATCACTCCTTCAACTATGGTGTAACCAACTATGGTGTAACAAAGAATCAAACCCGATAGGAGAAATTTTATGAATTTGGCACCGGTAACAGTAATTGGAAATATCACAGCAGACCCGGAACTCACCTTTACGCAAAACGGGCAAGCTCGGCTTGCGTTTTCTGTTGCAGTGAATCACATTTGGTACGACCAAAACGACAACAAACAAGAAAAAACCAGCTTTCACAACGTGGTCGCATGGCGCTATCTTGCCGAACATGCAGCGCGGACACTAGAAAAGGGTATTGGAGTTATTGTTTTTGGCCGTCTTGAACAACGTTCTTATGAGGACAAGGATGGAAATAAGCGCTCCATAACCGAACTCGTTGCCGAAGAGATTGGAATAGCGACAAAATCACTAGAGACAATTCAGCGGCGTCAGGTAAATGCGAACAATGGACAACAGCAGGGTACGGCAAATACTGCGCTACGCCAACAGCAGTCGCCACGCCGAAATAAGCCATTGGCTTCAGCTTCTGCCCGCTCAACCGACGAGGATGCGTCCGAGCCGTTCTGACATTGCTTTAACACAAAGATTTGACATATGTTTAATTCTTGTCAGAGAGCAGAAAACAGATGTCAATTTTCAAAAATATGTTGCTATTTCTATTTACACCACTTAGTGTAATAGTGTAAGTGCAATAACGACAATAAACCATCTATGAAAAAAGGAGAAATAAAAATGTCAGACTCCGAATATGGAAAGCTTAAAGAAAAAGGTATGGGTAGGGGTCGTCCGCGACACACCCCGGAACAGAAAGAAAAAGCACAACAAACCAATATGGCTCGTCAAGAAGCGCGCCGTCGGGCACATCTTGTTTTGAAAAGTCGTCACATAGATGAATATAATGAAATTTATGATGCCGAATTTTCTGCTCTTACTTTAATTGTCGAAATACCGGGCAAAAAACAAAAACAAACCCGTAAGTAATAGCTGGGAACTAAACCCCCCATCATTTTTTATGGGAAAAAACAACGAGATAGACGTTCGTAGCCTTCTCGATAAATCAATTGGTAATTTGCTACATCTAACCGTAAATGAAAATAGACGGACACTTCCAATCAAGTATGTTATCAATATGCTGCTTGAAATTGAAAAATCACTTGTTGATGTCGTCATCGATGGAGACGAGTTGAACAAATATTTCAATAAACAAAAAAAAGGTGAATAAATGTTCTCAAAACTGGGTTACTACAAACAAACAATTCAATTCTTGGCGATTTTGGCATTTTTATTTTTTCTTGGGGTTTTAAGCATGTTTTTTGGGGCTTATAAGAAATGAAAAAACAGATTATGCCGGCACTTAACGAACACTACAAAAATCGAAATCGGTTTGAACGAAAACTTGATGAATACAGCCATACGATGGAATTCGTCAGGACCCTGATTCCCGTGGCCGTGTTGTGTCTCCAAATTTTGATTCTTATAAAATTAAGCGATTAAAGACGGGGACGCAATGGAAACCGTAATCTGGTTTGCTATCGGCCTCTTTGTGGGTCTGGCCGCCGACTTTTTCCTAGTGCTTTTTATGACGCGTGATTTGAAAAACAGGATTGAGCGGCTAGAAAAAAACGACAAACCTCTCAGGGACAGAATCGGCTGGCTCGAGCGGCATATGTACAGGCTGGTGCGGGTCAGGATTGGCGACGAGTTCGAGGGCAAACTCTGAAAAGCGGGCTGAAGTCGGTCGAGGTTTGCGCCTACTGCCTGAGGACGGGCTCGGGCCGCAACGACCCCGACGGCAAAAATTGGCACATCGACCACGTGATACCCCGGTCAAGGTACGCCGGCAGCAACAAGGACCCGTTCAACCTGGTCAAGTCATGCGCGAGATGCAATCTTTCAAAAAAAGACAAGTTGGGGATAATGCCGCAACACGGCTCCCGATATGCTGACGGAACGGTGCACGACGAGCACAAGGAAGGGGCGCTTATGCTGATGATTGGGGTCGACCACGAGGTGCTGCTCGAACCGAGAGACACGAACGACATCTCAATCACCCAGGCGGTCACGGAGTACGACGTCTCGATGGACACCGTCAGGCGGGCGATTCACAACGGGCAAATCGAGGGTGTCTACAGAATCAAAAGACACCAGACCTCGAAGTACTTTTTCCCACGAAATTCCGCCGACAAATTGTGGTCGGGCAGGAAGGTCGATTTCGGCCAAGTCGACGACAACGAGGTTGATAGGTTGAAAAATGAGATTATCCGTCTCAAAAAAATCATCAATGCAATCGTTAATCTGGAGGACAAATAACATGAGCGTAGGTGCAGATTCACTAATGGCCCACATAGATATGTTCAAGCTTTTAGATAAAGAAACGCTGGAGAGGGGTCGCGTTATAAGGACCAAGTCGAGCAAGAACGTCCAAATCGGCGACCTGGTCCGGGCGATAGTCACATCCGAACCCTGTCTGTTCAATAATTCACCGGGAAACCTGATGCCGGTCGTTGAGACCGTATATGACCACAAAAAGTATTTTTGTATAGAATATTAATAATTTAAAAACTGAGTTCACAGTATGGTCGTAGCAGATTATTTCTACATTAGCCTTCTTGTTATTTTTTATGCAAGCATGAAGGTTGTCGGTCGCAAAAGAGTGCGAATCGGTAAAGACAATGACTAGAAAAGCACGTCCCTGGCATATTCTGAGACGAAAAAATTATGTTGATATACAACTTTCGACTGAACGTTTTAACATTTGCAAAAAATGCCCCAAATTCATAAAAGCTTCAAATCAATGTGTAGAATGTGGATGTTTTATGAATATAAAAACCAAACTTATTGGAGCGGAATGTCCGCTTGGTTATTGGTAAGTTTTAGATATGTCACAAAACCTCCCACCGCTATATAAATGCAAAGTCTGCGGCCTTCCAATTGACCTTACTAATACGACGATTGAAAGAAAAGCCGTCGTTTGGCTAAAAGCAAAAGGGACATCAATTTCTAGGGTTATAGAAGAACTCCACGACTACAAGCACAGCGTTTGTTGTGATAAGGAAAGTATCGAATCTATTCAAGATGCCCTGTTCTAGTGAATTTGCTATTTTTATGGCACAATAGATATACAGGCATCACTTATGGCAAAAAAGAAAAAAGAAACACAACCAGAAGAGCAACCAGGGGCAACATTCACAAGAATCTTGATGCAGGCCCAAAACGTCAATACGCCCCATCGCCCCCAAAAAGCAGGAAGAAATAGGTGCTGCCGCTAATCGCGGTCTAGTTTTTTAAAATATATTCCGCCACAGTGATGGCGAATGTGCTTCCTCAATACTTTTTTTCTGCTCAATGTCGCTGTATAGACGAATTATATGTATACACGGGTCTTCCTGCTCCAAAAGGTCGATTTCCGCCTCCGAAAGAGGGAGACCGTCGTGTACATAACATACTGGCGGTCCACACCAATCATTTTTAATGCCTATTTTCATCCACTTATCGAATGAAAGTTTCTTTGCTTTTTTCATTCAAGCAACTGGACTGGTGTCTCCACTGGTGTCTCCAAAAATTTGGGCGACGAGGCGAGAGGCCCTAGAAGCGGCAGCTTTTTTCTTGGCTGGTGCTTTCTTTTTTGCCGGAGCCTTTTTGACTGACTTTTTCTTCGCCGGTGCCTTTTTCTTCGCCGGTGCCTTTTTCTTGGTTTGTGTTTTCTTTTTGACTGATTTCTTTTTTGCTGGTGCCTTTTTGGCTGATTTCTTCTTTGTTGGCATGTTTTGTGGTCCTTTGGTTTGAATTAGTTCCCTATTCTCTGTGGGCCCACCCCAGGGGGTTGGCCTTCGGTAAGCCCATCCCCCAACCCTAGCGGAAACCCCTCAAAAAGACAAGGAAATTGCCTTCTTTGTGGGCCCACCCCAGGGGGTTGGGCCTTCGGTGGGCCCATCCCCCAACCCTAGCGGAAACCCCCTAAAAAGACAAGGAAATTGCCAAAAAAAATAATTATTGAAAAAGGTTGTTTTTCTATTGACGGGTTGTCTAGTATTCGTGGTGCCCCTAAAAGGCAATAACTACACCACATAGACAAAGAAATTGGAGAACCTACCAATGAAGAGTAAATCAACCGCCCAAAGCAGGGAGCTGAGTAATATCCTCCGCTCCAATAAGCAGATGAGTAAATTGAGCAATGCATCGCTTGATGCAATCTCAAAAGCCATCACGGAGTCCGGCATCATCGTTCCACGCGAAGTCGGGAATGGCGATGGGGATTTCACCGGCGATAATGCAGTCAAGCTCTCCAAGCTGGACATTGTCATTCTTGCTTTGACCTCAAATCCGAACAAATGGTTCCTTGTTTACACCGGAACCAAAAAACGACAAGACGTTGGTCTCTATCAGCTCGGTGGCTGTTTTGAGATGATTCGCCGCGAGGAGAATGGCAAAATTCAGCACTTCTGCCGATACACGGGTGAACCAATGAACGAAAACGGCAAGCGCAGAATGGAAACTCTTCGCAAAAAGATAGACGTACTTGGTAAGGCTGCCAGCAAAAATGGCACAGTCAAGGTTCGCGATGTCAGCCCACGCAAAGCAACACAGCAAAATCGCGGCGAATCAATCCGTCCGTCCAAAAAGACACGAAAAATATCCGCACCAAAGAAACCCGTAAAAGTGTCTCTTGCTCATGCCGCAATTTATCCGTTGACACATGAAGAGAAAGTGTTCATGGAGTTCGTTTCTTCTACTCCTCGTTACGAGCACATTCTTTCGCAAAACACCAATAGGCCGGAGACTTGGCACACCTTCCGATGGAAGTGGCAAAAGCGATATGGTTTTGACCTTAGCCAAATCTCGCTTCGTCAAGAGAAACAATCAGATGGGACTTTCAATGTTTATGGCACTTACTCACCAAATGCCGCGAACATGATGAATCCCGGTCTCTCCTCTTTTGTTTCTTGGCTTTCGTCCAAGAGGCGACGCAATAGCAACCCGAATCCCGTTCAGGTTGAAGTTTAATTAGGTATCTAGAGGGGGGTCGCGCTTGGTTGCAAAAACCCAACGCGCGCTCCCCTCTTGTGCCAAATATAAAGTTTTAGAATTAAAAATGGACACTGAGAATAAGATTGCTGATTCCGTCCCCACATTTGAAGTGGTTATAAATGCTTCAAGATGGCATCCTATTTTTCGGATAGAATTCGATAAGTTACCATCCAAACAAACTTAATAGAATTTCATGCGTTTATATTTAGACAAAAATGAAATAGTTTTAGATTTTCCGTTCAATCGAATTCAGGTTAATGAGATAAAACAAATACCTGGAGCAAGATGGGACAAGCTTTCTCGTGTCTGGAGGCTTCCGCTTACGTCAATGAGCGAGGGTAGAGACTTTGCCCTTCGTCATGACTTTGCAGTATCCGTTGATGTGATGAAATTTGATGTTCCAAAGAGGTCGGCAGGAAAATCTCGTGTTTTTCTTCAAGATGGCATGATTTATATGCGTTTCCCCTACGAACGGGTGATTATAAAAGCCGTAAAACAAGTCCCTGCCGTGTCGTGGGACTCAAGATTTTATTCATGGCGTGCCCCACAGTCGTCGATACAGTCCGTTATTGAGTGGGCGGATAATTTCAAGATAGAAGTCGAGCAAGACGTACGGATGATTGCTAATTCAGTTATTACAAAAATGAATGATTTCATCGAAGCGTCGCGTTCCATAGATGCGGAGCTCGAGATACCTTCATTGACCGGCAATTTACTCCCATATCAGCGTGCGGGCGTTGTCTATGCGGCCAAAACAATGAGGACATTTATTGCTGATGAGATGGGCCTGGGTAAAACAATACAGGCGATGGCGACCCTTGAGCACGCCGCGGATTCGTATCCGGCTGTTGTGGTTTGTCCACCAAGTCTGGTGCTTAACTGGGTATCTGAATGGAATAAATGGCTTCCACGTCTTCGCGTGGCTGCAGTAACCAATCGAAAAACTTTTCCAAACCCAGGGACGTACGATGTTGTTGTAGTCGGTTACAGCAATATCGCCCATTGGCAAAAGCAATTGATAAATCACAAAGCATATATTTTTGATGAAAGCCACTATTGCAAGACTCCGGCTGCCCAAAGAACCAAATCGGCAATAAAGATTGCGCACAGCGCGCCCAAGGACAGCATTGTTTTGTGTTTGACCGGTACGCCGGTAACAAACAGACCAAATGAGTATGCAAGTCAGCTTGACATTTTGGGTCGATTAAAAGATTTCGGCGGCCTATGGGGCTTCTATCGTCGGTATTGTGCCGCATATCAAGATTCCTTTGGTGTTTGGAATATCAGCGGACACTCTCATTTGGATGAATTAAACGACAGGCTGCGCGGCTCTTGTTATATTCGGCGCACAAAAGACCAAGTACTTTCGGAACTTCCGCCGGTAATTCATAGCAGGGTTGTGGTCGATGGGGATTCTGACTGGATGAAGGAATACAAAAATGCGGAAAACGATATTATTCTTTACATCGCCCAACGAGCTCGCGAAATTGCCAAAAAAGAGGGCAAACCAATGTGGGGAGCCGCTGTTGCCGCGATGATTCGCGCAGAGGCGAACGAGCATTTGGTCAGGCTATCTGTCTTGAGAAAATTAGCCGCCAAAGCAAAAATGGAAGTAGTGGAAGAGTGGATAAATGCCAGAATTGAAAATGATAAAAAGGTTGTTGTTGCTGCTCACCACCGCGACATTGTTGACGAAATCGCTCGCAAATATGGCAATCTTCGCATACAGGGCGGTATGTCGGTCGAAGAGGTGGAAGAAAATAAGCGGCGTTTTCAAACGGAATCTGTAAAAGACGCCCCAGTCATTGTTTTATCGATACAAACAGCCAAAACCGGGCACACGCTTACAGCAGCAGAGGAATGCCTATTCGTAGAGCTCCCATGGACGCCGGCAGACGTCGACCAAACCTACTCCCGCCTACACAGAATCGGACAAAGGGGCTCGGTTACGGCGACCTACCTCCTTGCGATTGACACAATCGATGAAGAAATATATGGTCTTATTGAGAAAAAACGGTCTGTGGTCGATGCGGCGGTCGAAGGTGGGGAGTTTGAGGAAACCGACAGTGCAGTTCAGTTGATTTTAAATATCATGAAGAAAAATAATCAGGACATTGAACAAGAAAGGAACTAAAATCAAAATGAGCGAAAATATGTTACTCAAATGCTGCAACTGCGAATCCGAAATTGACGAAAATGGCGATTATGGTTGGAGCCACGTAAAAAACGCCTACCTATGCATTGATTGTAGACAAAGTGATGAGGAATCGGTTTCCACGGTCTTTATTCTCGATGACACATCAATCAAAAAATACTTTATTGGAAACCATGTTCGAATCAACGAACACGGGGATGAAATAGGACCTTTATATAGCATTGATAGAACTTGGGTTAATACCGGCGGATACCGGGGTCATCATGAAACCACAATAGATGGGTGGAGCAGTGTTTTGTCTGGCTGGACAACCGGTGCATGGGGCGACCCAACATCCGATAGAAAAACCACATTCAACGAATGGGCAGAAAACTTAATGTCGGGGAAAATCAAGCCCCCGGTACCGATAGCCATAGTTGTGGACCCAACAAGCAACCTTTTTAGCACCGGTATTTCGGTGCTCACCGAACACGCCGACATTGTTAATAATTGGCTGGGTGTGCTTCGTAAAGATTTAAGCTATTCACTATCATAACTAGGAGAACAAAATGAAAAATCAAAGAAACACGGTAAATGAAATAACGCGAGTACTCAGCGAAGAATATATGGGTTTTGGTTCAACGCCGGAGTCGGCTTTCGAATCATTGGTTGACGACATGATAAACAACCGAATAGATACGGGAATCTTTATCGGCTGCAAGAAAAGCGAAATTATTATGGCTTTCGGTAACCTATTCAATGAAATCAACATTGCCTCCGCCAACGAAGCCATCGATGACGATATGGACGGCATGATTTTTGATGGGACACCGCAGCGCGCCGAGGATGGGCCGGGGGTAATTTCTAATCAAGGAAAGGTTGGCATTTAATACGAAAACTGGAGCAAGTTTAAATTTTTTTTTTAAGTTGCTCAATGTTTGGATAAATTTATCCGAACAATAAAAACACATTTATATTTATGTACAGCGATAAAACCGAACCACAAAAAAAATCAAAAGCCACCCTGCACGGCTCCGGTATGTGGTTTAGCGCACGAAACGAAGAATGGGTTGTGTTTCGCTCTAAATCTGGTGCTGATTTATTCAAAATCGAACACTGCATCAATCAGTTGATGTTAGAAAAATATGCGTCAATAGATATCCAATCCAAAATTACGGATGGTGAAATTATCGACGCGCTATTTTCAAAAATATTCCCACCACGGGACAACGAGAAAGAAGAATGACCCAATGACAGATAACAATAATAATGGCGTAGAAACATTTATTATAAAAATAAAGAAGTCAAATGATGATGATATAAAAAACATCGATTCGACTTCACTTCTCACTTCATTGTTGCAGAAGGGGAGTTTCTTCAAAATAGAAGAAATCATTAAAACAACTAAAAAAGAAAAATAAATATAGAACTATCTGGGGCTATGGATTCGGTTTTGCCGGCCATAGCGATTCCACAAATGCGTGGGTCTCACTAGACGCTTTATCGTGGTAAAAAGGGTCAAGTGGCGTGCTGAGAATTTTACTAGCGATTTTAGGATGCAAATCATTAAGCATCACAAAATAAACTTGACCATACCGGAGCATTGAACCGGCTTTCTTTATCATTTCATAGTTGATGCTGGCACTGGCTAGGAATTCATTGTACGAAATGTACTGAGTTGTCATGGTTGGATTATAGTTAAATTTATGTCAAAAATTGATGTCGATTGTGATTTATATAAACAGTCTAAAAATATAATTGAAAAATATGAGGACCTAGCATTTGTCGAGTTGCTGACCGAAGGTGTTATGCCCTGCTGTTTGGGTAGCCATCCTCGGGAGCATAAAAGATACAAAAAGAAGTTCGAGAAAACTGCGTGCGATATGTACGAGGCAGACAAAAGGACGAAGAAAAGAAAATTGGATAAATTTAAGTGAAAAAGTTGGAAGTCAATTTTTTGTGGTACAGCTGCCCCCCGGCCCCAGCGACCGACAAAAAGTTTTGCGGGGCTTACCCTTGGGGGGTTATTTGAGGATAAGTTGCCAAACATCATCAACTGATTTACGATTTTGTTTCTATGGTTTCTACATTTTTTTTGCGATGAGTCTTGTAATCTTTTTTATCGCTAGTGTGTTGCGTCATTCGTTGTAGCACATCACGCTGTCCAGCAAGGGGGGGCGCGCAAGTGCTACGGGTATATCTACACATCCGCAGTGTGTCGCTGTCGCAAACACATCACACTCGCAAATGTTTCGTCGCTCGCAACACATTCGCAACACATCTCACTGTCGTACCACATTCGTAGTGCGTCAAGTGTTGAGAGTAGTAAGTGAGTGAGCAAGTGTTTTGATTTCTGTCGCAAGTGATAGGTGCTAATCGTTTTCGTTTCTCAGTGTGTATCGCAAGTGTGTATCGCAGTGCGTTAAGTGTTTTTGTTTTTGTGTGTGCCACCATAGGGGGTAGATAAGTTTCGCAGTGCGTATCGCATAGCACAGTGTGTTGCGTGTCGTGTGCGTGTCGTGCGTGTCGTGTGTGTGCGTCGTCGTGGTCGTGCGTTGCGTGTGCGTTGCGTGTGTGCGTGTGCCGTTGCGTGTGTAGGCGTGTGCCGTTGCGTGAGTGTACGCGCGTGTGCGTGTGCCCGAGTGTGATAGCACTCACTCATCACACCTAGCGTGTGTGTCTCACCCCAGCAAGGGGGGGGGCAAGTGCTACGGGTATATCTACACATCACTGAGTACCACCGAGTATCACCACACATCACTGAGTACCACCGAGTATCACCACCCACCACTGAGTATCACCACACACCACCACACATCACCACCCACACCCTGTATCACACTCATCACCTTGCCCATCTCACCCATCACATCTAGCGTGTGTGTCTCACCCCAGCAAGGGGGGGGCGCGCAAGTGCTACGGGTATATCTACACATCACTGAGTATCATCACACATCACTGAGTACCATCACACATCACCGAGTACCACCCACCACCACCGAGTACCACCCACCATCACCGAGTACCACCACACATCACCACCCACCATCACACATCACCGAGTACCACCCACCACCACCGAGTACCACCCACCATCACCGAGTACCACCCACCATCACCGAGTACCACCCACCATCACCGAGTACCACCACACATCACCGAGTACCACCCACCATCAC
>Ga0194132_10009322_pt1 | contig 13585 bp, 10 predicted proteins | sample TA2KigOf80mmetaG_FD_148612 | JGI IMG/M metagenome (GOLD analysis project Ga0194132, IMG submission 148612) | Freshwater microbial communities from Lake Tanganyika, Tanzania - TA2015054 Kigoma Offshore 80m | ecosystem: Environmental > Aquatic > Freshwater > Lake | place: Tanzania: Lake... | reverse complement strand
CGATGATCGATCGTTGCAGCGCCGACGAGGCCACCGTGCTCGGCAACCCGCGCAAAACATCCACCTGGCTCGCCGCGTTGATGAACGGCACGCTCGGCCACACGCTCGATTTCGACGATTGTTCCAGCTTCGGCCACCCCAGCGTGGTGCTGGTGCCGGCGATGCTCGCCACCGGTGAGACGCAAAAATGCAGCGGGCGCGAATTGCTCGAGGCGTATATCGCGGGCTACGAAGTTGGTGAAGCCTTGTCGCGCATCGTGCCGCGCCGCCCCGATCAGTTTCATGGCCTGCACAGCACCGCGATGTTCGGCCCGCTCACTTCGGCCACGGTCTGCGGCAAACTGTTGAAACTCAATGCCGCGCAACAACGCCACGCCTGGGGCATCGCCGCCTCGCAAGCCGGCGGCATCACCGGCAACTTCGGCACTCACACCAAGCCGCTGCACGGCGGCATCGCTTCCCAAGCGGGCGTGATGGCCGCTGAACTCGCCGCCAACGGCTTTGAAGCCAACCCGGATGCGCTTGACGCCCCGCTGGGCTACATCACCAGCGTGGTCGCCGCCAACAACATGCAAGGCGTTTGCACCGCCAAGGCCACCGCCGAACTTGACCGCTGGCACATCGCCGACACCTGGCGCGTTAAAAAGTATCCCTGTGGCTACATCGCGCAAGGCGCAATCGATGCCGCGCTTGGGTTTCGCGAGCAATCGGGCTTGAAACTGGAAGAAATAACCGCGGTGGAAATCCGCGTGCCGCATTTGCAGCCGTACTTCCGCGTCGCGGCCAAAGGCGAATTCTCCGGCAAGTTCGGTTACGAATATCCGGTTGCATCGGCCATACTCGACGGCGAAGTGGTCAAGCAGACATTTTCCGATACGGCGTTTAAGCGGGCCGCGTTACAAGCGCATCTCCCCAAATTTAGAACGCTGGAAGACCCCGCTTCCGCGCAACACGGCCCGCTCGGCGTACTGGTGATTCAAGCCCAAGGCAAAACCATCCACCAGCCGATTGAAATACCGCTGGGGGATTGCAAGCGGCCGCTGCCGCCGTTGCGTGTTATCGAAAAATATTTGGCCAATGCGAGCGAAGTGCTTGGTGCGCCTGTCGCGCAACAAACGGCGAGTCTACTGCAGTCGCTCGAAACACTGCGGCGTATCGATTCGTTGTTGAATCTACTGGCCCAGCGCGGCTGACGCAGCAGATGATCCACGGCGCGCGTTGCCCCTACTCGTCGCGCGCCACGCGAAAACCGCGGCTATAGAGCCGGATCACCGTCGGGCTCCCCACGCGATACGCGGCACGCACGCCCGCGGGCCCATCGTCCCATGCCCCGCCACGCACCGCGCGCATATGACATTCGCCGGCAAGCCACGCGGCGCCATCCGCCGGCGCGCCCTGGTAATTCGCGTTCCAGCAATCCTGCGTCCACTCGCCGGCGTTGCCCAGCATGTCGTTAAGGCCGAACGCATTGGCGCGAAAGCGGCCGACCGGCGCGGTAAAGGCGTGGCCATCGTCGCACGCCACGCCGCCCCAGCTTGCACCATGCGGGGTGCGCGCACGCGCCGATGCGTCCGCGCCATTGGCGAACTCGCACGCGCGGCGCTCATCGTCCCCCCAAAAACGCGACGTGTTGCTGCCGGCGCGCGCCGCGTATTCCCACTCCGCTTCACTCGGCAGCCGGTACTTTTTGCCGGTGCGCGCGGCGAGCCACGCGGCATAGGCGTTGGCGTCATCCCAACTGACGCACACCACCGGGTGCGTGTCGTCCTGCGCATAGCCGGTGTTGCGCCAGTCCTTGTTGGGATCTTTTTCAAAATCAGCGCCGTTCCACGCAAAACAGCCGTCGCCAGCGCGTTTGGTCGCTTCGGCGAAGACACGGTACTCGCCGCGCGTCACCTCGAATTTCGACAGCGCAAAACGCCGCACACTCACCGCGCGCTGCGGTTCGCTGCGGCCGCGAAACGCGTCCGCCAACTGCTCGCGATCTTCCTCGCCCGGCGCAACCCCCATCAAAAAGCGCCCGGCGGGAATCACCACCATCTCCGGGCAATCCGCGCAATCGCGCTTCGCGGTGCCCGCGCCTTGCGCATACACGATTTCGCTCAACAGCACGAGCAGCAACGCCCCGGTGATTCGCATGCCTGTCCTTTGTAAACCCAAGGTTTGATCCAAGTCACTTCGCCCATGCGCGAAGCGTGTATGCTTGACGCCCGTGCCGCGCGAAAAGTGGCGTGACCCGCCTGAACTCAAATGAACCCGGACGACCCCGCCCTTATTTTGTCAGAACAGCAAGTCAGTTTGGACGTGCTGCAGGAAAAATACGCCAAGGGCGGCGAGCGCACCGCGGACGACGTGCGGCGGCGCGTGGCGCGTGCGCTCGCCGCGGTGGAACGCGACCCGGCACGCTGGGAAACCGAGTTTTTCGAGGCGTTGAGCAGCGGCTTTATTCCCGGCGGGCGCATCAACTCCGCCGCCGGCACCGATTTGCAGGCCACGCTGATCAATTGTTTTGTACAGCCGGTGGGCGACTCGGTGTCGCAAAAGGTCGACGGCAAACCCGGCATCTATGTCGCGCTGATGCAGGCCGCCGAAACCATGCGCCGCGGCGGTGGCGTCGGTTACGACTTTTCCTCGATTCGCCCCAAGGGCGCGTACGTGCGCGGCACGCATTCGCACGCCAGCGGCCCGGTCTCGTACATGCGCGTGTTCGACCTCAGCTGCGAAACCGTCGAATCCGCCGGCTCGCGGCGCGGCGCGCAAATGGGCATATTGCGCTGCGACCATCCCGACATCGAGGAATTCATACACGCCAAGGATAACGGCGATCTGCGCAACTTCAACGTGAGCGTCGCCGTCACCGACGCCTTCATGCGTGCGCTCGAAGACGACGCCGCGTGGGAACTCGTGCACCAAGCATCACCCAACCAGGAAAACGCGCAACAACGCTCGGACGGCCGCTGGGTCTACAAGCGCGTGCCCGCGCGCGCGCTGTGGCAGCAGATCATGCAATCGACATACGACCACGCCGAACCCGGCGTGGTGTTCATCGACCGCATCAACGCGGATAATAATTTATCGTATTGCGAATTGATCGAGTCGACCAATCCATGCGGTGAACAGCCGCTGCCCGCCTACGGCTGCTGCTGCCTGGGCAGCATCGATCTGACGCGCCTGGTGATCGAACCCTTCACGCCGCAAGCTCGCTTTGATTTTGCCGCGTTCGCGCGTGTGGTGCGCCCCGCTGTGCGCATGCTGGATAACGTGCTCGACCTCACCGTGTGGCCGCTGTCGCAACAGCACGCCGAGGCGAACGCCAAGCGCCGCATCGGTCTGGGCTTCACTGGCCTGGGGGATGCGTTGATCATGCTGGGGCTACGTTATGACACGCCCGAAGCGCGCCACATGGGCGCGAAAATCGCCGAGGCGATGCGCGATGAAGCGTACGCCGCGTCGGTGCAGATCGCGCGGGGAAAAGGTACGTTTCCACTGTTCGACGCGAAAAATTTTCTCGCAAGCCCTCATTTTGCCTCGCGGCTACCGGCAAAACTCAAACAGGACATCGCGCGCCACGGCTTGCGCAACAGCCATTTGTTGTCGATCGCGCCCACCGGCACCATTTCGCTGGCGTTCGCGGATAACGCCTCCAACGGCATCGAGCCCGCGTTTTCGTGGACGTATCAGCGCAAAAAGCGCATGCCCGATGACACGCACAAGACCTACGACGTCGAGGATCATGCCTGGCGCCTGTATCGCCACTTGGGCGGCACCATCGAACCGCTGCCGCCGGCATTCGTGACGGCGCTTGAAATTTCCGCGCTTGATCACATGCGCATGTCGGCGGCGATCACGCCGTTTGTCGATTCGGCGATCAGCAAAACGGTCAATGTGCCCGCGGATTATCCGTACGAGCAATTCAAGGATCTCTACATCGAAGCCTGGAAGGCGGGGTTAAAAGGCATCACCACTTACCGCCCGAACGCGGTGCTGGGCAGCGTGTTGTCGGTGAAAACCGCGCAGCCCAACGACCTCGATACCTCGGACGTCGATCGCCGCATTCAACTGGAAGCCGCGCCGCAGCCGGCACTGGCGAGTTTACGTTGGCCCGGCCGTCCGCTGCTGCCGGGCGGCAATCCGTCGTGGACCTACATGGTCGAATCGCCGTTTGGCCGTTTTGCGATTTTTGTCGGGCACGTGGAAAACGGCGTTCCCTATCCGTTCGAGGTGTGGGTCAACGGCAACGAACAGCCGCGCGGCATCGGCGCGGTGGCGAAAACGCTGTCGATGGACATGCGTGCCCAAGACGCCAAGTGGCTGCGCGTCAAGCTCGACATGCTCGCGCGCGCCGGTGGCGACGCCTTCGATTGCACGATGCCGCCCGATGGTAAGGCGCAGCGCGTGCCGGGCATCGTCGCGGCGTTTGCGCGCATCGTGCGTTTTCGTGTCGACCAGTTGGGCGCGTTGGTTACGTTGGGCGAAGCCGACGGAAAATCGCCCGTGCTAGACGCGCTGTTCGCCAAAAAAGAGCCCAAAACCGGCCCCGACGGCACGATGTCGTGGACCGCGGACGTCTACAACCCCAGTTCCGAAGACGATTTTGTTTTGATGTTAAAAGAACTCGCGTTGCCCAACGGCCAGCGCCGCCCGTATTCGGTGTGGCTGGCGGGTGTTTATCCGCGCGCGCTCGATGGCTTGTGCAAGCTCCTGTCGCTCGACATGCGCGTGATCGACCCGGCATGGATCGGCATGAAACTGCGCAAGCTGCTCACGTACGACGAGCCGCTGGGCGACTTCATGGCGCGGGTGCCGGGTGAAGCGCGGCAAGAAAATTACCCCAGCACGGTGGCCTACGTGGCGCGGCTCATCATCCACCGCTACGCCATGTTGGGGGTGCTGGATGAGCGCGGCTTTCCGCTCTCGGAAATGGGCGTGCTGGAAATCCCGGATGACGACCGCAAGCCCGACGCGCCGCGTTACCGCGTGCTCCTGGGCAAGACCTGCAAGGAGTGCGGCAGCGCGGCGGTGATCAAAAAAGACGGTTGTGAGTTTTGCACCGCGTGCGGCGCGGTGGGCGCGTGCGGATAGCCGTGCCCCGTGTCATAATAAGCGTCATGACTTGGGCGATTCGGCAGGCCATTTTGACCGAGCCCGAATCGGTTTAACCATAATCAAACCAACCGCGATGAAACCAACCGCGACGTCATTCGGAGGGGCAATGCCCGACAACGTGGAGCAGCAAAAACAACAAGACGACCGCATTGTTTTTTTACGGGAGTTTCTCAAGCACCCCAATCAGGTGGCCTCGATTATTCCCAGTTCGCGCTTCCTCGAACGGCGCGTCATGGATCAAGCCAACGTCAAAACCGCGCGCATGGTGGTCGAACTGGGCGGCGGCACCGGCGGCACCACGCGCGCCATTTTGCGCGAGCTGCCGCCGGAGGGCAAACTGCTGGTCATCGAAATCAATGCGCGGTTTTGCGCACGGCTGCAAGCCATCAACGACCCCCGCCTGATCGTGCATCGCGGCAACGCCCAGGATTTGCAGGAAGCGATCGCCACGCACGGATTGCCCGCGCCGGACGCCATTATTTCGGGCATCCCGTTTTCCACCATGGGCCACGACACCGGTTCGCGCGTGCTCAATGCCATCAAATCGGTGCTGCCGCCCGGCGGGTGCTTCGTCGCCTACCAATTCCGCAAGCAGGTGTACGAACTCGCGCGGCCGCTGTTGGGGCGTGCCGCGCGAGTGGAGCTTGCGCTGCTCAACATCCCGCCGATGCGGGTGTTTCGCTGGGAACAGCAGCCGGCGTAGCGCTGCCGCCGTACGCGCGGCGCAAAGGCGCCATCGGCTCCGCAGATCAAAAAATACTTTAAAATCAATAACTTACAATTTTGGCCCATCGGCACAGTCGCGCCTGTTGTTGGGCAACCCTTGGTGTTCGCTTGCGCTCATCCCGCGCCTGGCCGGCGCGGCCGCGGCGCCTCGAACTTAATTGATCGCGTACGCCGCCAAGGCGATGGCGCGTTATACGCGCCAACCAACGCGGGAGGGTCCATGGCGTATCCTTCGATATCGGTGTTACCGCGCGCAAGACGCATCGAAGTTGTCGGCGCAGCCTGCGGCGATGGCGCCGCTGATCCGCGCTGCGCAGCCGCCCCGCGGGTGCTGCGCGGCGCACGCTTGCTCCCACGCCTGCGCGCGCACGGCATCAACGCGGCCTGGCGCGGCCTGCTACGGCCCGCACAGGGGCCAAACGTCGAACCGTTGCAAGCGGTCAGCCAGACGTGCACGCTACTTGCGCGGCAGGCGCGCGATATCGCGCGCCGCGGCGCATTGCCGTTGGTATTGGGCGGTGATCATTCCTGCGCCATCGGCACCTGGAAGGGCGTGGCCCACGCGCACGCTGGCGCGGGCGCGCTGGGCCTGCTGTGGATCGATGCTCACATGGACGCACACACCCCCGCCACCACGCCCAGCGGCCTGCTCCACGGCATGCCGCTCGCCTGCCTGCTCGGCCACGGCGCACCGGCGCTCACCACGATCGGCGGTCCCACCCGGCTCGATCCGCGCCACGTGTGCCTTATCGGCGTGCGCAGTTTCGAGGCCGGTGAAGCCGCATTGCTCCAACGCTTGGGCGTGCGCGTGTTTTACATGCACGACATTGAGCGCGATGGCTTGCAAGCCGTGATGCGCCAAGCATTGGCGATCGCCGGCGCGGCCAGCGCGGGCTTTGGCGTCTCGCTCGATCTTGATGCTATCGATCCGTGCGATGCCCCCGCTACCGGCATTGCGGTCGCCGGCGGCATCCGTGGCGTGGCGCTGTGCGGGGCGCTGTCGCAGATCGCGCGTAACCCGGCGTTGCGCGGCATTGAGATTGTCGAATACAACCCGTTTCTCGACCGGCAAGGCGCCACCGCGGGGCTGATTGCTGAACTGATCGAAGCCATGCTGCTGGGCCAGCACACGCTGGCGCTGGAAACGCCGCTCGCGGCATAAACCGCGCCGGCCTCGCGCAGCCGGGCAATCCAAGGCCAAGCACCGCGTTTCCGGTTAAGCTTGGCGTATGAGCAACACACCCTACGCCAGCCCAGTCCACGAAGTCGCCGACGCCTTCGCCGCCAACGAGCTGTACCAAAAAAACGGCTGGACCGACGGCCTGCCCATCGTGCCGCCCACCGAAGCGGCGGTAGCGCGTTTTCTCGCCGCCGCCAGGCTCGCGCCGCAAGACGTAATCGGTAGCGAGCCGGTGCGCCGGCGCAGCATCACCGCGGAAAAAGTGGCGATCGCCGCGGTGATGGCCGGCTGCCTGCCTGAATACATGCCGGTGGTGGTGGCCGTGGTCAAAGCCATGTGCGAGCCGCAGTACGCGCTGCACGGCAGCACCGCCAGCACCGGCGGCAGCGCGCCGTTCATTGTCGTGAATGGTCCCGTGCGCCGCGCCCTTGGCATGAACGCCACGCACAACGTGCTCGCCAACGCGAGCCGCGCCAACGCCAGCATCGGCCGCGGCATCCGGCTGATGCTGATCAACGTGCTGGGCGGCATCCCCGGCCAGATGGATCGCTCGACTTTGGGCCACCCCGGCAAATTCACCTTTTGCGTTGCGGAAGACGAAGAAGACTCGCCATGGCTGCCACTCTCCGTGGAGCGCGGCATGCCGGCGGGCACCTCGGCGGTGACGGTGATGCAGGTCGAATCGCCGCATCAGATCATGAACGAATGGACGCACGACCCGCGCGAAATCCTCGACACCTACGTGGCGGCGATGAAAAGCAATCTGCTTACCTACTCGATCTGGGACGGCAACCACGCCATCGTCGTCCCCAAGCAGCACCGCGAAATTTTTGCCGCGGCGCAGTGGAGCAAACAGAACATCCGCGACTATGTGTTCGAGACGGCGCGCGTCAAGCGCAGCGAATGGCGCAACGTCGGCAAGGCCGCTGTCGCGGGCCGCAAGGACGAGGATAAAATCTATCGCGCGCTGCGTACGCCGGATGATTTACTGGTGATCGCCGCCGGCGGCCCGGCCGGCGGCTTTGGCGCGATCCTGCCGCCATGGTATGGCAATAAATCCCTGGCGGTGACTTGCGCCATCGCCGTCTGATTCGCGAAGGAGTTCTGATATGAGCTTAAGAGTCCTCGACCCGCGCCAGTCCGCGCAAGGCGAAGCGCTGCGTATGGCGCCTCCGTTGAAATCGTTAAACGGCGCGGTAATCGGCATGATCGACAACGCCAAAATCGGCACCGCGCGGCTGTTCGATTTCATCGAAGAAACCTTGCGCAAGGACTACGGCGTGCGCGAAGTGATCCGCCGGCGTAAACCCGATGCCACCAAGCCGGTACCCACGCCAATGTTGATGGAGCTTGCCGGCGTGGATGCGCTACTGTCGGCCATCGGCGACTGAGGCAGTTGCTCCTCGTGCAGTCTGCACGACGCGATTGAAGCCGAGCGCCTGGGCATCCCGGCGGTGGCCATCATCACCGACCGTTTCGCGCAAACCGCGCAAGCGGTGAGTACGGTGCATGGGCTTCGCGATTATCCGTTCGCGGTGATCGCGCATCCGGTCGCCAACAACGACGACACCGTGTTGCGCGAAAAAGCGCGCGCGGCCATGGCCGCCGTCGTGCGGTTACTCACCGCACGCCAAGCCAGTTAAGCCGCCGCGCGCGACCGCACCAGCTTGTCGAAGGTGCTGTCCGCGTTGATCAAACCGCGCTCCAGCATGAACTCGTAGGTGCGCTGAAATTCCGCCTGCGTATACAACTCGGGATGGTTGTAGCGCAGCCGCGGCAAATGCAAATCCGACGGCTCAAGCTTGACGATGTCGGCCGGCACTTCCTGTGTCAGATGGTGCAGCCACGGCCGGATGTCTTGATTAATTTTGTCCACCGCGCGGATATGCGCGCGGCGCAGCGCGTGGAATATGCCGTCGTCCACCGTCGGATCGGCGACTTCGAGCCCGTTGTAAAACGCCTCGCAAATCACCTTGAAGCCCATTTTTTCAGCCGCGGAAATCCACGGCTCCATCACCGCGGCGGCGGCGACGCGCCCTTCCACCAGCGCCTTGAAACGCTGGTTCGGGATGCCGATGTGCAGCGTTTTGATGTGCTCGGTTTTCATGTAGCCGCTTAACATCGCCAGCGTGATGTAGTGCGAGCCGGCATGAAAATTCACCGCCACTTCGACATTGGCGAGATCTTGCGGCACGTTGTACGGCGCATCGCCGCGCACCACGATGGCTTGGGTCGACACCGCCGCGCGTTTGGTGATCACCTTGACGCCGGCGCAGGTGTCTTGCGTGCGGCGCATCTGCCCCCACTCGCAGGCGTGATAAACCGAGAACTCGCCTTTTTCGATGCCCTCGTGCCACAAGAAGGATTGAATCGCAGTGTGTTGTTTGATCGGTTTGCCCGCGGCGGCCAGCATGGCTTTGCGCTTTTCTGGCACCACCAGCTCGACATCGACGCCCTCGTCCGCGAAATACCCTTCGGCCTTGGCCACGATGTCCGGCAACGAAAACACCGCGTTGTTCAACTCGACGCGGGTATGCTTTAACGTCTTTGCCATGCCGATCTCTCCTCGTGACGTTTACAAACGGTACTCCGAAACACGGTTCGCGTAAGTTACGTTCGCCCTGAGCCTGTCGAAGGACGTTAGGGTATGAACGGGCTTCGATGCTTCGACAGGCTCAGCATCAGTCCGAACGGCAGTGGGTCAAGCCGGTACTTGTTCGCGCTTGGCTGGCGTGGCCTCGCCCGCGACTTTCCCCGCCGCCTTGTCCGCCGCCTGAAAATCGGCTTCGGTCAGCGCATAAAGCCCAGCGCCGCCCAGGAAAATCTGCCTGGCGGTTTCGCGCGAGCAATTTTTCAGCACGTTGCTCGACACATTGGGGAAGTTGGAATCAAAGTGCGGATAGTCGCTCGACACGCACATGCGATCGGCACCGATCAAGCCGGCGGTGGCTTCGATTTCCGGCTCGCTGCCTTCCACCGCGGCCCAGCAATTGCGGCGGAAATATTCCTTGGGCGTCAGCGTCAAATACGGCGCGTGCGAATCGCGATACTGCGGGTAATCCCACTCGATGCGTGACAGGATACCCGGCACCCACGAATTTTGCGCTTCGAGGAAACCCACGCGCAGCTTGGGATGAAACTCGAACACGCCGCCGATCAGCATGGCGATCAATGCTTGCTGCATTTCGATCCAGTGGCTCGCGACATGGCGATAAAAGCGGTTTTCGCCGTAAAGCGCGTTCATGTGCGAATTCCACGCGCCGGTGCCCTCGTGAAAACCCCAGGTGACATCGAGTTCTTCGTGCAGCGTGTACAGCGGATCCCAATAGTTCGAATGCCAAAAACGGCCGTTGATCATATTCGGGCGGATGAACGAACCCACCGCGCCGAGCTCCTTCACGCAACGCACCAGTTCGCGGCACGCGAGATTAACATCGTGCACCGGCATCATCGCCACCCATTTCAACTGCGCGGGGCTGTGGCTGGTGAATTCGTGCATCCAGTTGTTGTACGCCTGCGCGAGCGCCAGCGATAACTTGGGATCCATGTTATCGCGCGCGAGCAGGCTCAAGCCCGCGGTCGGATACAAAACCGCGATGTCGATGCCTTCCATCTGCATACCCATCACCTGCGCCGGCGCGTCGTAGCCGCGCTTGATCGCAAAATCCAGATGCGAACTCGATTGCAGGCGCGAGCCCGACAGCGGCTGACTCACAAAGCCGCTCGCCTTGGGTTTGCCCGCGCGCTTGCGGAACTGCTGCAGGTCCTGATCGCCCGAGGTGGTGAGCCCGTCGATCACAATCGAGCCCCGCTTGACCTTGCCGTCGGCGCCGACCGGCAGTATCACGCGGTCGCGAAATTTCGGGTCGAGGTAACGCTCGAATAAATCGGGCGGCTCCATCACGTGCATGTCGCAATCAACGAAACGCAAACCGTCTTTCATGGTTTTCCCCCCAATCAATGAAAAGGTTGACCCAGCGATGCAACGGTAAACGCTACGCCGCGCCAGTGCTGGTGTCAATCAAAGCCGGCGCGGGGCGTTGCGGCGCGCTTTATTGGGGCGCGTGAGGAATAACCCGTAGCCACGGGGTGGCGCAACTTTGAACATACGGGAAATAAGCCTTACTGTCTTCGCAGTAAAACCAATGCTGCGGCTCGGGGGCCGCCTGCAACGGCTGTTCGATATACACCATCGGCTCTTCGCGCACTTGAACCGGCGCAAGCAGCGGCGGGTAAAACAGCCGCTCGTGGAAAAAAGGGTCGTGATGATGCCACCAGGGCGAGGCAAAAAACGGCGCCCCTGCGTATACACCCGCGACACCCGCGTGTGAACGTCGGTGAAAAACGGAAGCGCATGCCGCTGCCTGCCTTGCTCGTGCCGGCGCGCGCCGCGGCGCACACCATCCGGCGCTTGCCCGGCGGCCGCGGGCGCTTGCGCTTGCTGGCCTTGCCGCGACTGCGCGCGCACATCCGACATTAAGGCCATCGCCGCTAGCCCCGCCACCACCGCAGCGGCCAACCCCGTGCATAAACTTTGCTTCATTCCTCGCCCCACGGATCAATGGTCTAAGCACCACGCTGGTTAAATTGGACTGCCTACACCGCGCTCGGTTGCGCGTGCCCACCACGCAGCGCGAAGATAATAATGTAGCAGCGCCGCGCGCGCTCGAGCGATTGCGCGGCGTTGTGCAGAAGGGGCTGCGATCAAACACCATAGAATTTTAAAATATCGTTTAAAATCAAATACTTACAAAATCGCGTGACGCAAGCGCTTGCCTGCCTCGCGCACCGCGCACGGTTGGAGAAGCGTTGGACGTTGGCCGTTTGCGACCGCGTGCACTCGAGCAAAAAAAAGCACAAAAGAAAAAGCGGTTGGACGCACGCGCCTCCAACCGCTTATCGAATATGGCGCGCCCGGCAGGATTTGAACCCACGACCCCTTGGTTCGTAGCCAAGTACTCTATCCAACTGAGCTACGGGCGCGAAGGCGCGGATTATAGCAAATAACCCGACCGGCTACGAGTTTGCCCAGACGCGTGCTAGCATGCCGCCCGAAACAACGTTTACCACTAGGGAACCGGCATGAAAATCGGATTTGCGGGCATGGGGCGCATGGGCGCGGCGATGGCGGGCCGATTGTTGAAGCTTGGGCACGACGTGACGGTGTGGAACCGCACGCCAGCCAAGACGCAGCCACTGGCGGGCGCCGGCGCCAAGGTGGCGGCGACGCCGGCGGCGCTAGCGAGCGCCAGCGATATGATTTTTACCATCTTGACCGACGCTGCGGCAATCGACGCCGTGTATCTGGGCAAAGACGGCCTGCTTGAAGGCGCGGTAACTGGCAAGCTGTTTATCGAAATGAGCACGGTACGTCCGCAGACGGAGGAAAAACTCGCGCCGCGCATCAAAGCCAAGGGTGCGTTCCTGATCGATTGCCCGGTCGGCGGCACGGTGGGCCCGGCGAAAGACGGCAAACTGTTGGGCATGGCGGGCGGCGCGGCGGCCGACGTGGCGCGCGCCAAACCGGTGCTTGATCAACTGTGCCGCCGCGTCGACCATGTCGGCGACATCGGTGCCGGCGCGCGCATGAAACTCGCGATCAATCTGCCGCTGGCGATTTATTGGCAAGCCTGCGGCGAGGCCCTGACATTGTGTCAACCGCTCGGTATCGACCCGGCGAAATTGATCGAGATTCTCAGCGAAACTTCCGGTGGCCCGAACGTATTGCGCACGCGCGGGCCGGCCTTGATCGGCGCGTTAAACGGCACCGCGCCGCAACCGGTGACCTTTGATATCGACTCCATCCGCAAGGATATGCGCACCACCCTCGAAGAGGCGCGCGCCCTGGGGCGCGAGCTGCCGCTGGCGGAAAAAGCGGCGACCTGTTACGACGCCGCATCAAAAGCGGGCTTGGGGCCCGCCGACGCGGTGATGATGACGGTGGGCTTTGTCGATCAGCCGGCCACGCCACGCTAATCACCTTACCGTACACCCGCGCCCATGCGGCGCGTCACCGCTGGATCTTGCCCTTGTAGAGCGCGTCCAGATACGGGTCATTGGCATCCATGATACCCGACACCGAGCACGCCGGCACCGCCGCTTTACGCCGGATCGTCATGCTGCCGTTGATTTCGCCGGGCATGCCGCAAAACTTGCCGCGCTGCACTTGCTCGAATTCGAACACATAAGCGTCGGCCTGCGTGCGGATCAAAAACCGCCCCTGCGGCGTGTGCACGCGCGTCGCCCCTTCAGGCGTCAAACGCCATTTGGTGCCCGGCGAGGCGCGCGAGAAATCAAACGCACAAGTACGCGGCTTCCGCTTGCTGTAATAGGCGAAGCTCGCGATGCGCCCGCCGCGCGCTTCCAGCGCCATGCGCGCATGTAAATCCTCGTCGCCGTTCATGCAATCGATGCGCTCCACCACCCCGGCGAGCACCGGCAGCGGTTTGTCGCCCGGTACATCGGCCATCGGATCGATGCGCGGACGCGGCGGCGGCACCTCGGCCGCCGGCGGCGGCTCGCTCGGCGGCGCGCCGGGCGGGGTCGCGCACGCGGCCAGCAAGGACATCATGG
>Ga0194132_10009321_pt1 | contig 13585 bp, 11 predicted proteins | sample TA2KigOf80mmetaG_FD_148612 | JGI IMG/M metagenome (GOLD analysis project Ga0194132, IMG submission 148612) | Freshwater microbial communities from Lake Tanganyika, Tanzania - TA2015054 Kigoma Offshore 80m | ecosystem: Environmental > Aquatic > Freshwater > Lake | place: Tanzania: Lake... | reverse complement strand
TCTGGCGAACCTAACAACACAACCTTACGCCGATCTTTCGATCAATTGGATGAAGCCATCGAACAATGGCTCCATGAGGAGAAACTCGTTGCTTAAAACTTGACTCATTCACTATGAGTCTTGCGAGTCAAGAACCCTAGCGACTTTCCAGCAAGACCACGATGTGCTGATATCCCTTGACCACGAGGAACGTCGTTGCCGCGGCTTGCAGAGCGCGACGGGCCCTGTCCGCTGACGCCTTCTTTTCGAGAAATTCACTTTCCCGGATCAACGGGAGTCCGCCGATCTTCGTCTGGAATGCCTTGTCGGCAGCGTGCAAGCGTATCTCGGCGAGCCGCATCTGCAGATGTGTTCGTTCTGCCATGATTCCGGCCCAGTTGATCAGGTGCATATGCGCTTCCGCTTCTTGCAGTTTCTGGTGACGGCCAGCCGATTCCACTGCAAGCTCTTCCGTGTATTCTGGCGACTTGGCCGGAGACTTCGGGCGTTGCGTCTCGCCAGAAGCAAACGACAGCGTCGCCAGACCGAACAGGCATGACAGGACGCATGACAGCTTCATCGCGACTCCTCCCTTGCTCGAGCTTCGGGCTTCTGCTTGTTTCGTAAGTCCCTGAGCAGCGGTCGGCGGTGGGAGGGCGAGGCTCCTGCCGAGCCGTGGAGCAACAATAACGGGGTTCACGGCTCGGCAGGAGTCTCGCCCTCCCGAAATTCGGCCCATCCGCTGCTCAGGAACTTATGAAATGGCCAACTAGGCATCGGGGAACTCTCCGAGCCCCAGTATAGTACTCGAGTTCGCTTACAACACCCACGCCTTGCAATTCTCCCGCTGGATGAGCGCATGCAGATTGGCTTGATGGGATCCCAAGCGCGCACGGATCTGCTTCAGGCCTTCACGGCAATCCCGAAGCGCTTGACCAGCTCTTCCACCTCGCGGCGCAGGAACACGAACGATGGGATGACGAACAGCAGGTCTTGCATGCGCGACGGGTCGTAGTCGGTCGCGATGACCTCGTCGGTGATGAAGGGACGGCGCTCGACTTCGGCGGACAGCGAGAAGGGAATCTCACCTGTGGACGAGAGGATGCCGGCGCCGAACACCTTGATTTCGTTCTTTTCCTCGATGAGCCCGAACTCGATGCTGAACCAGCTGAAGCGCTTGAGAGCAAGCACCTGCTCGGGGTCCTGGGTAGCGGACACGGCCTTGCCGATCAGCGTCAGCAGCTCGGCGTAGTCCTGGTCCATGAGCGGCGGCACATGGCCGAGGCAATCGTGGATCATGTCCGGCTCGGGCGTGAACTCCGGGTGCGAGCCGTGGCGGATGAACTGCGTGACCGGAAAGCCGCGCTCGCCAATGTACTTGTAAAACGTGCGGTAAGGCAGCGGCCCCTCGGCGGGCACCAGGTGCATGCGCGTCTTCCGCTTCAACTGCTCGCTCAGGTGACGCAGCTGTGGAATCTCGGTTTGACTGATGCCCAGGGCACGCTTGGCGTCGAGATAGATGTGGCTGGCGTGCTGGCAATGCAACTCGTCGAGCTTGGGGCTGACTTCGCGCCAGATGCGATTTTCCTCGGCCGTGTAGCCGATCAGCGGCGGCCCCAGCCGGTTCAGGCGATGCCCGCGACACAGGGCGAAGAGCTGCTGGCGCCGCGCCACATAACCCTTGTCCCCCAGCCCCGGATGGCCCGCTTCGAGCTCCAGCGTGCCGGCGTCCGGCGGCTCGATCATGTCCTGCGGATCGATCTCTGCCCCATACTCGACGATCACTCTTTTTGCTTTCACGGCCTTCATGACGCCCTCCCTCGGTCTCTTTCGGACGGCGGCAACCTCGCCTATAATTATTTTAGGCATGGAAACCGATTCCGTTGTCAAAATGGAGCGACCGTGATGCATTCTTCGATGCAAGCCTCGCCAACCCCGGTCCGCGACGACGTGCCGCTTCGCCGCATCGACCACGTGCGCATGTTCGTGGGCAACGCCCGGCAATCGGCCTATTTCTACCGCAACGCCTTCGGTTTCGACGTCATCGCCTATGCCGGCCTGGAGACGCGCCACCGCCACGAGGCCGGCTACGTCCTCCGCCAGGGACAGATCACCTTCGTGCTGGTGTCGCCGCTGTCGGGCCAGCATCCCGAGAGCCGGCGCCTCATCGAGCACGGCGACGGCGTACAGGATATCGCCTTCGAGGTGGAGAACGTCCAGCATACCTTCGACGAGACGGTCCGGCGCGGCGCCGTGCCCGTGACGCAGCCCACCTTGCTGGAGGACGACACCGGCGTCTACGAGTACGCCACCATCCGCACCTACGGCGACACGACGCACACCTTCCTCAACCGCGATCGCTACCGCGGCGTCTTCGCTCCCGGCTTCCTGCCGCTCGACGCGGACCGCTACAGCCCGGGCACGTTCCGCCCGGCCGGGCTCAAGGCCATCGACCATGTCGTCGGCAACGTCGAGGAAGGCAAGATGGACTACTGGGTCGATTTCTACAAGCAGGTGCTCGGCTTCAATCAGCTGGTGCACTTCGACGACAAGGACATCAGCACGGAGTACTCAGCCCTGATGTCGAAGGTCGTGCAGAGCGGCACCGGCCGTATCAAGTTCCCGATCAACGAGCCGGCCAAGTCCAAGCGCCGCTCGCAGATCGAGGAGTACCTGCAGTTCCACGGCGGCCCCGGCGTGCAGCACATCGCCATGGCCACCGGCAACATCATCGAGACCGTGAAGGCCATGCGGCACAACGACGTGTCGTTCCTGCGCGTGCCGCGCACCTACTACGACATGCTGCCCAGCCGCGTCGGCCCCATCAAGGAGAAGATCGAGGACCTCGCCGAACTCGGCATCCTCGTCGACCGCGATGAGGAAGGCTACCTGCTGCAGATCTTCACGAAGCCCGTCGCCGACCGGCCGACATTATTCTTCGAGATCATCCAGCGCCACGGCTCGAGGAGCTTCGGCAAGGGCAACTTCAAGGCCTTGTTCGAGGCGATCGAGCACGAACAGGAACGGCGCGGCACGCTATAGTCAGAGCCCAGCAGCTTGTTTACGTTTCGCGCTCGCGCGATTCATTCGATGACTCGGTTGCGCGGCCGGGAAACGTAAACAAACAAGGAATCAACTCCATGGCCTGTCCCATCGCCAGCGAAAGGGAGTATCCCGATCATGTTGAATCACTGCGCACGAACATTCCGGAGATTGCGGCTGAGATCGCCGGTTTCCGCGGCATGGGCGAAGTGCTCGATTGGCTGAAAGAACGCGGGCTGATTCCCGGGGCGGTTGACATCGTCGCCCAGGACGAGTTCGAGTCGGACTTCCTGGTGCAACTTGAACCCGGCGGCCGCTGGCTGGTCTTTGGTATCACCTGACTGGGCGGTCTGACGGCAGTTGCCGTCTGGCCGAAGAAACCGAGCGCCGATGACGTCCTACAACGCCGCCTTGCAGATGGCTGGCAACCGGCGACGACGGCCCTGCAATCCGGTCCGGCGATCCTGGGCCACGCTGCGTGCCTGCTTGAATCTGCGAAAGCATCCTGATCGATCGGAGCCCGACCCGTAAGCGAGGGTGTCGTTTTCCCTCGCTTACGCGTCGGGCTCCGACAGTCATACTGGAGTTAGCCATGCCGGCATATCGCAAACTCGGTTCCATTCCCGCGAAGCGGCACACCGCGCACCGCGTTGAGCCCGGCTACAAGAACGAGGGCATCTACTACGAAGAAGTCGTGACCACCGCCGGCTTCGGCCGAGCCTACAGCATCGTCTACCATCTGCGGCCGCCGACGCGCGTCAAGAAGATCGAGGCGGCCGGCAGCATCGTCCCGGACATCGTCGAGCAGCCAGTGCTGCGGCATCATCATCTCAAGACGGCAAGCATCCCCGTTGCCGGCGATCCGCTGACCGGACGGTTGCCGCTCATGCTCAATGCGGACGTCACGCTATCGCGCTGCCGGCCGGCCCAGCGGCAGAATGAGCTGTTTCGCAATGCCGACGCCGACGAGGTCATCTTCATTCACCACGGCAAGGGGACGTTGCACACGCTCTTCGGTCCGCTGCCGTTCCGGCAATTCGACTACGTCGTCATTCCGCGCTGCACGACGTATCGCCTCGAGTTCGATGCCGGCACGCAGCCGGACCTGTTCGTCATCGAGACGGCCGGCAATGTCCTCGTCCCGCCGAAGTACCTCAACCCGGACGGCCAGCTTCGCCTCGGGGCACCATACTCGGAGCGCGACCTGAAAGGCCCCGGCGAGATCAACGTCGTCGATCGCGACCAGGAAACGACGGTACTCGTCAAGGACGGCACAAGGCTGACGCGCTACACGCTGGCGCATCATCCGTTCGACGTTGTCGGCTGGGACGGTATGGTCTATCCGTTCACCTTCAATGCCGACGATTTCGAGCCGATCACCGGGACGATCCACCAGCCGCCGCCCGTGCATCTGACGTTCGAGGCGACGGGCCTGGTGATCTGCACGTTCGCGCCGCGGATGCTGGACACGCATCCGGAGGCGATCAAGGTCCCGTACGCGCACTCCAACGTGCAGGCCGATGAGATGCTCTACTACGTCCGCGGCCGGTTCGGCAGCCGCCGCGGCGTCGAGGAATCGTCCATCACGCTGCACCCGCGCGGCATCCCGCACGGCCCGCACCCCGGCACCATCGTCGCCAGCCGGCCCGTGACCCGCACCGACGAACTGGCCGTCATGGTCGACACGATGCGGCCTTTCCAGCTCACCCGCCAGGCTCTCGACCTCGACGATCCCCAGTACCCGTATAGCTGGCTGGATTGATGGTCACGCTGAAGCTGCTCAACGACGAGATCGTCGCCTGCCGCCGCTGCCCGCGCTTGACGGCATGGCGCGAGCAGGTCGCGCTCGACAAGCGCAAGAGCTACCGCGACGACGACTACTGGGGCAAGCCGATCACCGGCTTCGGCGATCCGCGCGGCCGGGTGCTGGTCCTGGGTCTTGCGCCGGCGGCCCACGGCGGCAACCGCACCGGCCGGGTCTTCACCGGCGATCGCTCCGGTGACTGGCTCTTCGCCGCCCTGCACCGCGCCGGCTTCGCCAACCAGCCGACCTCCATTCATCGCCACGATGGCTTGCGGCTCACCGATTGCTACATCACGGCCTGCGTCCGCTGTGCCCCGCCCGCCAACCGGCCAACCATCGACGAGCGCGACGAATGTCTGCACTACCTCGTCCGGGAGCTGCCGCTCTTGAAGAAGGTCCGGGTCATCGTCTGCCTGGGCGGCTTCGCCTGGGACGGAGCGCTGCGGACGCTGGCGCGGCTGGATCATGGGCCGGGAAAGAAGCCGGCCTTCGGTCACGGCGTCGAGGCGGCCATCGGCCCGTACCTGCTGCTCGGCAGCTATCACCCCAGCCAGCAGAATACGTTCACCGGCCGGCTGACGCGGCAGATGCTTGACCGGATCTTCAAGCGCGCGCGGCTGCTGGCGGCACGCGCCCATGTTCAATGACCGGGGCAACGCTATCCTATACCTGGTACCTGGCGGCGATGATCGCTTGCCGTTGGCTCAACGGCCGGTTCATTCCAGACAAGAAGGTCCAGCATGGCTCTCGATCCCTATGCTTCGTGTCCCTGCGGCAGCGGCAAGAAGTTCAAGTGGTGCTGCCAGCCGATCCATGCCGATATCAGCAAGGCGTTCTCTCAGGACGCCGAGGGACAGCACGAGGCCGCCTTGAAAGCGATGGACGCCATCGCCGCCGCGCATCCCGGCAACCCCGAGGTCTGGGGACGCCGCGCTCAGCTCCTGTTCCAGCTCGACAAGGCGGACGAGGCCGAAAAGTCCCTCGACAAGGCCTTCGAGCTCAATCCGAACTATCCCTTCGGCTATCTGCTGCAAGGCAACTTCCGCAAGTACGAGGGGGAGATCGCCGGCGCGCTGGTGCTGTTTCGCAAGGCGGTCAACCTGTACGATCCGGAAGCCAAAAGCGTCCTCGGCCAGCTCCAGGCCATGATCGCCGATTGCGAGTTGAAGCTCAATCGCCCGGTGGCGGCGCGGGCCGCCATCCAGCTCGCCATCCGGCTGGTGCCCACGATCGAGGATTATCGTCAGGCTCTCGAGCAGATCTTCGGCGACCAGTCGGCATTGCCCCTGTCGGCGCGAAAGGAATACACGTTCCGCGCCCTGCCGGCACAGGCGCTGCCCGAACGGAAAGCCTCGTGGGACCGCGCTCTCGGCGCCGCCGCCACCGGCAAGCTGGCCGACGCCACGGCCGCCTTCGCCCAGCTTGTCAAGGCAGACGAATCCGACGCCTGCGCCTGGTTCAATCTCGGCCTTGCGCACGCCTGGGAAGGTAATCATCCCGCAGCGCTGGAGGCGCTGGATCGCTCCGTTCTCCTGGAAAGCGATGACGTCCGGATCGCCGAGGCCGGCGCCTTGTGCGAGGTGCTGCGATGCGGGCAAGGCATGGAGGACCAGTCCGACCATGTCAGCCACTTCGCCGTCATGGGCTTGCAGGATCCGCAGGGCTTCGTGAACATCCTCGGTGAACTGGAGAAGGAACGCCGGCTATTCGGCGTGCAGGTTCGCAAGGAAGAGGGCGTCCTGAGCGCCATGGTGCTGGAAAAAGTGCCGGCACTCACGCCGGAAATGGCGGCCAGCGCGTCGCCCAAGCTGGCCGCGAACCTCATGATGGCCGGGCCCGTGGTGCGCCTGTGGAACCTGGACAAGAGCACGCTCGACAGGGTCATTGCGGAAATCCGCGAACGCGCCGGCGCGGCAATCGGCGCCATCGAGCAGGCGCGCGGGCCGGCTCATTTCACCGACATCACCGGTGAATGGCTGGTGATTCCGACCGCCACCAGCGAGGAAGAGAGCCGGCGCAAGCTGGAGGAGGGCTGCGCCCGCTTCCTGGAAGAGACCTGGCTGCATCGACCCCTGATCGCGCTGAACCGGATCGCGCCCATCGATGCCGCCGGCCACGCCGACCTTCGCAAGAAGCTGCTCGGCGTCGTGCAGTTTCTGGAGGAGTGCGGCGCGCTGGCGGGCATCCCCTACGATTTCCAGCGCCTGCGCGGCAAGCTCGGCCTGATGGCGGGACAGGCGGCAAGCGCCGACAAGCCGCTGGACCTGGCCGCGCGCGGCGCAGCCGAACTGGCTGCACTGGCCCTCGACAGCCTGTCCGATGCACAGGCGGAACTGGCCTACCAGACGGCGATGAAGCTGGACGCACGCGAGCTGGCCGGCAAGTTCGCCCGCGACCTGGTGGCGCGTCCCACGGCCCGGCCGGACCGCTATCCCTGGTACGCACATCTCGTGCAACTGGCGCTTGCCGAGGGCCAGCTCGACGCCGCGCTGGAACTGCTGGCCGCCGGCGAGCAGGCCGATGCGCAGCACAACGAGGGCAAGCGACAGAGCGATTTCGAGCTGCGCCGCGGCCAGGTCCTGGCCAGGAAGGGGGACATCGACGAGGCCCAGGCCGTTTTCGATCGGCTCATCGAGCGCGTCCCCGCCGAGTCCCGGCTGCGCGGCGCCGCCGCCGAGACCATGCTTGCCGCCAAGCAACCGGCCCGCGCCCTGCGCTTCGCCCAGGACGGACTGGCCCTGGCCCGCAAGCAGAACAACCGCGATTCCGAGGAGCACTTCAAGGAACTGGTCGCCGCCGCGCAACGTTGATTATTATCGCCGACAATTCACGGCGCTCCCAGGGGCGGCAGCGGCGCCGCCGCGCACTTCCGGCCGGCGTCGAGGTCGGTTGCGGAAAACCCTTCTGAACCCTGGGTATGCGACTGACCGTAAAGATTTCAGGACCCATATCCCGAAGCCAGCGCCATCACGGCGTATCATCATTGTCCCGCGGGTACGAGCGGGTACGAGTAGGAAGAATCGGGGATTCCTGGTAAGCTGCGCGGCAATGGCCGGCGCTTTTCCAGAAAAAATGCCAGAGGCCGGTGCCAGATCGTCACGAGCGGAGCCGTAACAGAGATGACCGGGGCAGCACAATCTGGGACGCGAATCACCTTGCTGGGAAGGCTGCGCCGTGATCCGGGCAACGAGGCAGCGTGGGCGGAGTTCGTCGATCACTACGGACCGACGATCATGCGCTGGTGCGGCCGCTGGCGGCTCCAGGAGGCCGACGCCCAGGACGTGACCCAGAACGTCCTGCTCCGCCTCGCCGACAAGCTGCGGACCTTCACCTACGATCCGTCGCGAAGCTTTCGCGCCTGGCTCAAGACCATCGCCCATCACGCCTGCGCGGACTTCGTGGAAAGTCGGCAGCGGCCGGGGCTGGGCAGCGGCGACAGCAACGTCGCACGGCTTCTGCTCAATGCCGAGGCGCGGCAGGACCTCCTCGACCATCTGGAGGGGGAATTCGATCGCGAGATCCTGCAACAGGCGATGTTTCGGGTTCGGCTGCGTGTCGCGCCGCAGACTTGGCAGGCGTTTTCGCTGACGGCGCTCGATGGACTCAGCGGCGCCGATGCCGCCGAGCGCATTCCCATGCAGGTCGCTCAGGTCTATGTCGCCAAGAGACGCGTGCAAAAGATGCTCAAGGATGAGGTTGCCCGGCTTGAGCAGGATGGCATGGAGTGAACATGAAAGGTTGCCCCTCGCGCGAGCAACTCGACGACTGGCTGGAAGAGCGCAGCGCCGATGCCGACCGGCGCTGGATCGCAACGCACGTGGAGGGTTGCCCACGCTGCCAGCAGGCGCTGGAATCGATGACGGAAGCGTTGACGCAAGCGGCTGCCGGGGCGCCGCACTCGGCGCCGGCCGCACTCGGCAATGGTTCGAGACCTGTCCATGCGACCTCGGAATTGAGCGACGTACAGGTCGCTTTTTTGAATCGGCTCAAGCACAGCTTGCCAGCCTCCGCGCATGGCGGGCATGGTTCGCACGCGCGAATCAATCCCGACCGCAATGACGAAGACGGCTTGCCTGTCGTCGAGGGTTATGAGATCGTCGCGGAACTGGGCCGCGGCGGCATGGGCGTGGTCTACAAGGCGCGGCAGCTGGGGCTGGGGCGGCTGGTGGCGCTCAAGATGCTCCTGCCTTCGCAAGCTCGGGCGACGGACCTGGAGCGCTTTCGCGAGGAGGCCGAGGCCGTTGCCCGGCTACGGCATCCAAACATCATTCAGGTGTTTGACATCGGCGAAGCCGACGGCCGCCCGTTCTTCGCACTCGAATTCATTGAGGGAGAAAGCCTGGCCAGCTGGTTACGCTCCACGCCGCAACCGCTCGAAGAATCGGCCAAGCGCGTGGAGTCCCTCGCACGTGCCATCCATGCCGCCCATTGCCGCAATATCGTCCATCGCGACCTGAAGCCCGCCAATATCCTGCTGGCACGAAAGGATGATAGCCAGTCGAAGGCGCTCTCTGCCGTTCATCATTCATCATTCCTCGATCACCATTCTCCCAAGATCACCGACTTCGGGCTGGCCAAGAAGCTTGATGGCGGTCCAGGCAAGACGCTGGCGGGCGAGGTGGTGGGCACGCCGGGGTACATGGCGCCGGAGCAGGCCGCGGGCAAGGGAGTTGTCGGCCCGGCCGCGGACGTCTACGCGCTGGGAGCCGTCCTCTACGAGATGCTGACGGGCCGGCCGCCGTTTCGCGGACCTACCGCATTTGACACGGTCTTGCAGGTGCTGCATGAGGAGCCTGTCCGCCCCAGCTATCTGCGCCGTGACCTGCCACGCGACCTCGAAACCATTTGCCTCAAGTGCCTGGCGAAGGAACCCGCGAAACGCTACGCCAGCGCCGAAGCCCTGGCCGACGATCTGCATCGCTTCCGTCGCGGTCAACCAATCAAGGCGCGCCCGGTGGGCTTGCTGGAACGCGGCTGGAAATGGGCTCGTCATCGGCCCGTGTCAGCCGCCCTCGTGGCCGGCATCTTCCTGGTCGCGTTTCTGGGCTTCGCCGGCATCACCTGGCAATGGCAGGAGGCGCGGCTGGCACGCAACCGCCTGGAGCTTGAAAAGCAAGAGGCACTCGATGCCCGCGCCGACGCCGTCGAGTCGCATCACCTCGAAGCCGAGCAACGCAAGAAGACGCGTGCTTCGCTGTACTTCAGCCGCATCGCCCAGAGCCAGCTGCAATGGCGCGTCAATGATCTATCCAGTGCCCGCAGCAGCCTGCTGAAGTGTCTGCCCGCTCCGCGGCAAAAAGACCTGCGCGGCTGGGAGTGGCATTATCTTCAGGCGCTGTTTCACAACGACCTGTTCACGTTGAAACACGATTGCGACGGCGCGGGCGGCGACGTCGTTTACGATCCCAGGGGACGCTGGCTCATCACCCTCGTTGCCGGCAGCCCCGCCGGCGCTCGCAACTCCACCGGCGAAGTACACGTCTGGAGCCATCGCACCGGCGAACGGCTGCGCTCCTGGTCCAGTCCCAATCTTGTGCCGCGGATGGCTCTGAGCAGCACCGGCGAAAGGCTAGCCCTCGGCGGCGTCGATGGCAGCGTCGCCATTCACGATCCAGCCACCGGCAAGCTGCTGCTGCGCAAGAAGTTGCATGACCGGGCCGTGGTCGCGCTGGCTTTCAGTCCCGGCGGGCACTGGCTCGCCTCCGCCACGGCCGACCAGGTGAAGATAACGGACTCTGCTTCCGGAAAGCTCGTGAAAGCTCTGGCCAGCGACGGCATGCACATCCAGTGTCTCGCCTTCCATCCCGCAGGCAGCATCCTGGCCACTGGCAACCTGGACACCAGCGTCAAGCTCTGGAACGTGAAATCCGGCCGCGAGTTTCAGGTGCTGAAAGGACACAAGAAGCCAGTCCAGTGCGCCGCCTTCAGCCCCAGCGGCATGACAATGGTGTCGGCCGGCAGCAATGGCAACCTCAAGCTCTGGGAGCTGTTCAGCGGCCACATCATCCAGAGCCTGACCGCCGATACCGGCGCCGTGCTGAGTCTGGCCTTTCACCCCGACGGCCGTTCGCTGGCCAAGGCGGGCAAGGATGGAACCGTGCGCGTCTGGGACCTGGAAGCCGGCGTCGAGCGCATGGTCTTTCGCGGGCACACCTCGCCGGTGGACGGCGTGGCGTTCAGCCCAGACGGCCAGCGCCTCGCGTCCATCGCTCCGGTCGAGGGGACGGTCAAGGTCTGGGACCTGACGCGCAATCCGGAGCTTGCCACGTTCGCACGCACCGAGACCGACGTCGCGGCCATCGCTTTTCACGAGGACAGGAAGCGGCTCGTGTCCGTGACCATGTCGGGCAAGGTCCAGCACTGGGACGTTTTTTCCGGTTTGCCGCTGGCGGAGCGATCGCTGGCACTCCACAAGGAGACGCTGAGCCCGGCAATGGGGACCGCCTTTTCTCCGGACGGTCGACTGCTGGCCGGGCGCAGTGCAGCGGACGCGCGGGTCGTGCAGGTCTGGGACGCCGAAACGGGAGCCGAGAAGCTTTCGTTGCCGGCGCACTCCTGGCCGATAGCGTGTCTGCGCTTCAGCGCCGACGGCAGATCGCTGGCAACCTGCGCCTGCGACTTTCGCGATCCCGAGCCCGCCCATGAGGTAACAGTGTGGAACCTCGACGGTCCGGTTGAAGTGACGAAAAAGACCGGGCGCGGCAAGGTGTTCTGCGTGGCCTTCAGTGCCGACGGCGCCTGGCTGGCCTGGGGCGGACAGAAGGGCGAAGTCGCTCTGTTGCCGCTGGTGCCCGGCGGTGAACCGGTGCGCCTGGCCGTCCATCAAGGGGACGTCGGCGGCATCGCCTTCAACCCGAAAAGCACGATGTTCGCCAGCGCCGGCATGGAGGACCGAACGGTCAAGCTCTGGAAGACGACTCACTTTCTGCCGGGACAGGACAGGCCTCATCTGCTCCTGGCCGCGCCTGGCCTGATTGGCGACCTGGCGTTTCATCCTTCGGGCAAGCGGCTGGCGGGAATCAGCCGGGACGTGATGAAGATCTGGGAGATTGAAACCGGCAACGAAGTGCTGACCCTGCGGGGCGCGCCGCAGCGCTACTGGGATCCGCCCTTCAACCCGCGTCTCGCCTCCAGTGCCGATGGCTGCTTTCTGGCAGGAACCAACTGGGACGAGTCCATCAGCCTCTGGGAGGCTCCCGAGATCCAGGACCCGGAGCACTTCACGCGCCACCGGCAGGAGAAGCGCGCCAGCGCCGACGCCAGGACCCTCTACTTTCACTTGCAGGAAGCCGAAGCCTGCGTGGAGAGCAAGAACACCGCTGCCGCCCAGTACCACCTCAAGTGCCTCGAAGCAGCAAACTTCAGCGGGCCTCTGCAAGCACGCAAGGAACGCGTGTTCGCCTTGCTGAAAGAAAAGCCGGGGCCGACGCCCGAAAAAAGGTAAGCACCAGACCGAACGGCCATTTGGGGCGCTTGAAGTAGCAAGAAACTTGTATTATTCTCAGGGAGTAGTACGAGACGAGTATCGGATTGCAAAGGGCCAAACATGGCCGAGGGCCGCCGCGACCGATTGTGTATCGAGGCTCTCGATCCGGAAACCGGGCATACTTGCGTCGTCCAGATCTCACAGCAACGGCTGCTGACAATCGCCAAATGGGGCGCGTGGGCGGTGAAGGAAGCGGCGCAGATTGTGCCCGATGTGCTTCAACATCCTTTGACGGTGTTCGAGGGATTGCGACAGGACGAAGATGAAGATCCTCGCGGCGTGGGTTGGCGGTGCTACTGCGGCAAGCCAACGCTCCGATTTCAAAGGACGGCTCGGAAACGCACCCGGAACCCAACCAGGTCTTTCTTGTCTTCGTCAATGACGAAGGCGTAGCATACAACTGGCGCTGGGAGCCTGCTTCCCTGGAGTCGCCGCAGTTTCCGAAGGAACATGGCCAGAGATTCAAGAAAACGGTGTATCCATGAAAGCGATGAGTAATGCGGATTATGCAGCCCGAGTTGCAGAGTTGGCCAAGGACATGCAAGTGCCGCAGGCGACGGCGGTCTACGATCCTGACGGCGATTGCATCGAGTTCCTGGCGAAGCCGGAGCCATTTTTCGCGGAGCGCATCGATGACCTCGTCACTGTCTATTACAGCCAGGAGACACGCGAAGTCATTGGTTCGTTGATCAAGGGGGCGTCGAGATTTTGCGACCAGCTCCTGCAACGTCTTCCCGGCTTTCGCATCGAGGTGATTGACCAGAACGTGCGTCTCGAGCACATCTTCCTGGCCAAGCTCTGGTCCGCCGAGCACGATCCAGGCGATCTGACGACCATCACCTACCGCAAGCTCATCAAGGTCGCTGAAGAAACCGGCGTCGAGCTGGAAGGGGCCGAACATCTTTGCCGGGCTGCGTGAACCATGCGATGCGTCCAAATCTGTGCCTTGGACGACCGCATGGATTGCCGGGACATGTTCTATGACCCGATCAATCCCCTGCCGGCGCAATGCCCGGAATGCGGCTTTCCCGATCTGGATCACGTCCCGCTCCCGTATTTCCTCGTCAAGAGCCGCACGCGGTCGCCCAATGAGCTGGCCGAGGCCGAGAACGGCAACTTCTTCGTGCGCGAGCGCATTCGCCGTGTCCTGGAGCTTCTAGCCCTTAATCAAGCGTAGGCTGAACGGTTTGCGGCTTGGGCGCTGGCAGCGGGCCGGGGCGCGGGATCGGCGCATCCCGTAGCCGGGTCGCTTGCGTCGGGTTTTGTCGTCCATG
>Ga0194132_10009318_pt1 | contig 13592 bp, 7 predicted proteins | sample TA2KigOf80mmetaG_FD_148612 | JGI IMG/M metagenome (GOLD analysis project Ga0194132, IMG submission 148612) | Freshwater microbial communities from Lake Tanganyika, Tanzania - TA2015054 Kigoma Offshore 80m | ecosystem: Environmental > Aquatic > Freshwater > Lake | place: Tanzania: Lake Tanganyika... | reverse complement strand
CCATTTTTTATATTTTCCGAGAATACCTTCGGCATCTGTGCTCAATAAACTATAAATGGAAGACATGGATTGATCCCCTGGTATTCCTATTTCGATTCCTTCATCTCCGATCCGTTTGATGGTTAGATTTTGAATATCGCGCCACTGCAGATCCCCGCGAGCCAGAATTGCAGCTACATCTTTTTGTTGCTTATTGAAACCCTGTTCTCTCCATTCTTCCATCCATTTTTTCAATTGAGCTATATCCGCCTTCGCAAATGTATTAGCGGGAATGCTGATTGAATGGCCATCATTGGTGAAAGGCAGAGAATCAAAAAGGCCTATCACAACTTCCTTAGTTCCGAGTACAGAAATTCTCACTCCAGCGTTTTTCCCGTTGTACGCATGATTTTCAATAAAAATCATGTTTTCTTTGAATTGTTCATAATCCTGTTCCGGAATTCCATGCAGTGCATAAATGGCTTTTTCTGCGTCTTTGTAGGACTCATACGCAAAGGGGCCGACGACGTTTCTCGCCTTGTCGAACCACTCGATGACATACTTCCCTGCATTCCCAGTGATTCTAATGGTGTCACCAGGGAGCCGCTGGAGCATCGGACCAACGACTGCAAGACACTCCTGTAACTTGGCATCCGCGTAGTTGACACCTTGCCCGAGAGTGATCACCCCCTTATCAATGTATTCTTGAATCCAGGGGCCGGCCGTCTCAACCCAATATTTCTGTACAGGATCCCACATGTATTCCTTAAGTACTGCGCCTGTTTCACGGCTGATGGCTCGCACCTTTCCCGGCATCGTATTCCAAATCCAGTCATTTGCGTTTTCCATCAGCCCCGGTAGCTTCACATTGGCATTGAGTTGTTCCGCCGGCACTCCCAGCAGTCCGCTGAAGACAGCATCGCAATACTCCGCGAGGTTACGTTGCTCGGTGGGCGACACCGTCCGCTCGCTCTCGTCATCGCGAACATCGCTGCCATGACGCTTGAGTACGGCTTCCACGAATCGATTCGCCATGCGCTGGGAAATCTGCTGTTCCATTGCATCGATTTGCTCCTGCGTGAGAGGCGTGAAATTCTTGCCTGCGGCATCGGAGAGAACCGGCAGGTAACGGAGCCTTTTGAAAGCCTTGGTGTACTCGTCGATTCTCGGCCGCAGGGTTTTGCTGAAGCTGTTCTCCTGCCAACGCGGGAACATGCGCTTCCAGACCTCGTATGTTTCCGCACTGTCTTTCTCATGAACTTCACTGCCCAGAAGGCCATGCAGATCGGCGAAACATGAGACCCCCGGAAAATGGTCTTCATCAAACTGAACATAATCGAGAAGGAAATCGATCCAACTGTTCCAGCTCTGATCATTTTTGGGATCGTCTAGACGCGATATTGTTTCTACGCTAAGACGAGTCTTAGAGCCGACTGCAGCGATGAGCATCTGATACTTTCTTCGCTCGATTTCATTCATCGTTTTGAGATTGAGTACCCTGCCATTGAGATATTCCTTCATTTTACCTTTGAGCGCTGCTTGCGCAGATTTGTCCGCTGGGAGACGGTCAACGAATTCATCCCATTCCTTCTGGAGTTTTTCTTTCGTCACGATGTTCTCCGGATTGGACAATTTTCCGCCTGTAAGGGAATTAATCAGCGCGGACTCCGCAGGAGCAGAATCTAAGAGCTGCATTCTCTTCGCCAGATCCTTCTGTGGTTCGAGCATGGGATTGAGAGCGTCTGCGGTCTTTGCGACGCCGCTATTGATGAAATCGAGATACCCAGCCGCCTGGCTTTTGCCCTGCCTGCGCAGGATCGCGGGATCCGCTTCGAGAAGGAATACCATGTTCATGTCCCACTGGGCAGTGTCGCGCTCGCGAAGCTCCTGGAGGTATTCGTCGCGGATGACGAGGAGGCGACCATAGAGCGCAGGCTGTTGCTGCTGCACGACCGCCATGTTCTTTTCCCATTCCTGATTGTTGGGATTCTGCATCCATTGCGTGAGCGTGTCAGCATCCACCGAGACATTGCCGATGGCGACGACTCCTTTGAAAATGGACTGGAAGAGGCGCTGCTCGATGTAACGCTCGCGGATGTAGTCTGCGCCGAGCGCCGCGTCGTTCTGCAGAGCGGAAGCCGGCTTGTACTCCGGGAGTTCCCTGCGCACGGCGGCTCCCCTGTTGGCAAGGAATTTTTTGAGCGTCGCATGGAAGAGCTTGCTGCGCTCTTGGGTGGGCATCTCGCCGAGCCTGCTGCGCATCTTGGCATCCATGGTGAAAGGAAGGGCGGGCAGCCGTATGGGTTTGCCGGCGTTACCATTGGGACCACCGATCGGGACACCGAGCCTCTCGCACTCGTCGTACCAATCGAGGATTGCTTTCGTCGGCTGTGATCCGAGAACGGAGAGGCAGATGATCTCCCGATGTTCCGTCATGCCCAGTTCCTTGTGCCAGTAATCGGGCAGCGTCTGCTTCTCGGGCGGCAAGCTCTTTTCTCTCCGCAGCAGCTCGTCGATCTTCGGCGTGATGGATTCCCACCAAGCCTTCCCCTGCTTGTTTTGCTGGTAGAGCCCAACGGCAATTCCCGCAAGCGATCCCCAGAAGATGCCCTTCATGAACCGGTTACTGTCTTTGTTGAAGAGGATATCCCATCCCTTGCGCACCGCAACGATCGCAACAATCCACGCCAGCGCCGATCCGAGGGGATGTGAAGAAATATCATTCATGTATTCCCAGACATTGCGCGCTCCCTTCTCCACTTTTTCGCCGAAGTTCAATGAGCTGCGAAGTTCTTCCTGGCGTGTGTGCGTGGCCCGCATAATATTCTCCTTCTCCATCAGTGTTTGGATGACGGAATTCAGAATGGCACGCGTGTTTTCCTCGGAATACGGACGTAATCCAGGAGGCTTTTGCTTCAGGCGATCATCAAATGCCTTTCGCTGCTCGGGACTCATCACGAAGTGGTATTCCAGAGAACGGAGAAAAAGAGCGTTGCTGTCGATGCCGTCGGGAGTCATCCCGCACGCGAGAAGAGCGCTATAGGCCCGCTCTGGATGGGCTTCCCATGTGGCAGCGCTCTCGACCGGCAGTTGCTCGCCGGAAACCTCCTCCTCCGGTAGGAGCACTTCCTGACCCGGGATGTCCGCGCGCTTGCCGAGATCCGGAGCTTTCCGCCCAAGCAACCGGATGTAATTTTGGATGACGTTTGGGCTTATGGAGACTCCGAAATTCACGAGGGATTCATCGACCCCGAGCGTATCAATGCTCAGGGGGATGAAGAGATTGCGCATCCGGGTAAGGGATGCACCGGATCTTCCGCCAGCAGGATCATCGGTTTGCAGCCGACTGCGTACGATGAATCTGCCTTTTTCGAGGACAATAATTAAACCTGTATTTTGAATCAATGCATTGATCGGATCCAGTGCATCCCGCGAGTAGTCGGGCTCCAAAAGATTTTCCTGCGGCGCGAGTTGCTGCAGCTGGTCTCCGATGCGATCGACCGCCTTATCGCGTGCAATGGGCTCCAGGGAACCCACCAAACGATCAATGCTCTCCGCTTCTCGAATAATACGCCGTACCCCTTCCGTTTTTTCGGATTGAAGAATCGGGGCGACCTTCTGCAGATCTACGTACTCCTTAGCACAGAGCACAAGGAGACTGAAGTATTCCGTACGGTTCAAGTTACCGTTTCCCAGATCTCTTAAACCGACGTTTTCTTTGTCTGGGACTCGTATACCATAATTCCGAAGCACGTCATCGAGCCCCTTCTCTCCCTTGAAGCCCTCACGCACGCCACGGTAATACTCGAGCGGCATGCGAAGCAGGAGCTTATCGGTATCCGTCAGTTCCTTCTTGTCGTTATGTTGCTTGTCATTCCACGTGCGATCGGCATGGTCAACGGCATCGCGGTACGCTGCGCCAAGGATAGCCGCATCCGTCTTATCCTGAAGCTGCCTGAGGATCGAACCGTCGAAGTGATCCATGAGCCACTCCCCGAGAGCGGCATCGTCCGCGAAGCGCTGCACGAGCCGGAGAGGATCGAAAGGGCGCAAGTCCTTATGACCGACATCCTGTATATCCACGTTCTTGGGAAGCATGCCTTCGAGAAGTAACGGCTCCACAAATGCCTGGTTTACATTTCTCTCACCTGAAATTTCCGGATAATCTTTCTGGACGTCAGCCTCCTTATACAAACGTCTCATGTCCGCGATCGCCTGATTTTCTCGGATGGCCCTCTCCACGCGCAAGGTCTGCGCCGCCTCACGGCCGCCTTCGGCGAAACTGCACAACAGGCGCTCTTGTTCGATTCCCCGGCCGGTGAAAAAATGTGCGTGATGCATGGATGATTATTTGAAGAGCGGAGATGTTTTCGTCGTACCCCACTGCCAGAATTTTCTGAGGCTACGCCCGAGGAATTTCGCGGGCTCAGTAGCTAACCAGACGACGGGTTTCTTCACGGCATACTGGAAGGTCGTCGCCACGGCCTTGCGTCCAGCCTTGCGGATGCGACCGGTCTTCGCCTTCGCGAATTCCGCAGCCTCCGTGACGTCCGTTACGTAGGCGGACGGTGCATCCCCCGCAAGAGCGAGACGGATGTTCTGCTGCAAGTGCTGCTGCGAGAGAGCATCAACTTCCTTTTTCACCTCTTCCGGCTGTTCCTGGAGATCGAAATCTTTTACGAGGTTTTTGGTGAACTTGGTCATCAGAAGCCGCATGAGCTCGTCGCGCTGAGCGCGGACGTACGCGGTATTATGCAACTCTCCGTCCTTGACCAATTTCTTCAAGCCGTAGAATGCGGTAATCACGGCCGGATACTCCAGGCTCCCCCATGCCGGCCTCGCGTTGTGCTTGCGCCACAAAAACCCCAGGCGATTGGTCCCACGGAATATGCCGAGCGGGCCGATGTGTTTCCCCCCCGCACCTTTCTGCATGCCGATGGCCGGACTCTCGGCCATATGGCAGACCATCGCCTCCTGCGATCCGTTCCAAAGTTCTCTCGCCTGCTGTACTGTCCATTCCTCGAGGAAACCTTCTGGCTCTTTGAAAATCTTCGGATTGTCGAGCGTCTTTTTTGCCAGCAACATTTCCTGACGGCCAACGGAGTTACGCGCATACAGCTCCGCAGCAGCTCGGCGCGCTTCTGTTGGCGCAAGCTTCCCGCCCTCCTTACTTTCGAAGTGCTTCTGATAGGTAGCCAAAACGGCATCGCTGCCGGACATGGCTTTCTTGCCGTCCTTGATGTCCTTGGCTTCCTTCTCCTTGGCTTCGATGTCTTTCTTCAAATCCTCTTTGGACTTCAAGCCGAATTCTTTGAGCATGTCGTCCGCAACAATCTTTGGATCCAATTCCTTTCTTAATTCCGATGGTTTGACATGGTCAGTCGTCGCATCGAAATACTTTTCGGAAGATCCTAGAGGTACATCGGATGACCTTGCGTTATGCGCAACGCGTTCCATAGCGCTTTTGATTTTGTCGTAGTATCTCTGTGCCTTACTTAAAGATTCCTGCCCATCAACGAGACGCTTCCGCATTTCAGGTTTGTCAGCTGGATCAGTTTCCGAATACCCTTGCTCTTTCAGTTTTTTCCCCACCTTGCTTTGCCCAAAAGTTGCGGCACCAGCTTTCAGATCTCGTAAGTCGCTGGTAATTCTCGCAATTTCATCCCCAATCTCTCCAAAGCCGATTTCATGGCTTTCCATAGACAATTGTCCCAGTGCCTCCAGAGAGGCAACAAGTTGAACTTTTGACTTCAGTTGATGAATTTCCCTTTCTGTTTCTTCCGTGCTTTTCCCAAACAAACCAAGAACCGCCTGAGGATCTTGCTTGGCCATAACCAATGCCGTCTGCACGTTCATTTCACTGACGCCATTCGAAGCGAATTGCTTCGGCAGATCACGGTACGTACTGACGGTGCGAATGTATGTTCGGGCTATTTCTTCAGCTTCAGAACGGGTGATGGGAGCCAAAGGAATACTGGAGCGTACTGGCTTTCGCCAAAATTTCAATCTTGTATGACCCCTCCCAAACGGATGTCCCCCCTGAATTTCAGTCACAACCTTTTCCTCTGACAGTTCTTCTTTTCCAAACGCCCCGTATGGGGTCTCAATGGTAAATACCACATCGACACTTTGTCCCGCCTTGTCGGTCGCTTTCGCAGGGATGTTGATGAATTGAGGCAAAGTGTAGTTCGTATCCTGGTGCAAACGCTCTTCATTTGCCGAAAGCACTGCAGCTCGATGAAGTCCTTCATGAAGCATAGCGTCACTACGCTCACTGCTGGGAAGATCTGCATGTTGCAATTTTGCCTCCTTTCGCAGCCTACCCCCTGCCCTCATCGTCGCATTCGGGTACAAATCAAAACGCCTCGCGAGGGCATTAAGCATTTCGCTGCGAAACCATGTGCGCTGCCAGGCAATGTTCTGATCGACCTTGTTGTGTACGTTCGACACAGCGGCATTGATCCGAGGATCCAGCTCTTCAAAGTCAGCTGATGTGTCTTTGTTGAAATCGACCATAAATCTAGTAATTATAGCAAAAGGGAACCTGACTGTCACTAGACAGGCCTGCGGCTTAGGCAAGAGCTTGTTCAGTGTTTATCTTTCTTTTCTTCCTTCTTTTCTTCCTTCTTTTCTTCCTTCTTGGGCTCTTCCTTTTTCTCTAGTTTCTCAGCGGGACTTGCCTCAGTTTTGGCATCCTTCGCCTTCTCTTCCTGCTTTGCAACAATGAGATTTCCGTAGGCCATATCATATGCCCATGCGCGTGCACCACCAGATCCCAATCGATGTCGGTGCGAAGCACTGGCTTTGTGCCCGGGAACATGGATGCTGGTTTGGACATCCGCCTTCTTCAAAGATCCTGTATGAAAAGATGACGTGCGCTCCGGCTGTGCCTGTGAATTCGCAGTCTGCCTGGGACCCGCATTCGAAGCAGTTGCATCACTTGTCACTGCATGGTGAACATTCTGCGCTGTTGGCTGAACTGCTGCCTGCTGTTGGGATTGATCGGCGATCATACCATCAAGCGTATGAACGAGTTCGTTGAGATATGCAATGGCATGCACATCATGACCGGGCTGGCGTTGATATCGATTTGCAGTTCCAAGAGCAGCACCTCTAGCCGCGGCAAAGCGCAGGTCTCCTCTGCCATCAGCAAGGATATCTGCAATCTGGTTGCGAAGATACGCAATCTGCTCGGGCAGTACCCGAGCATTCAGAGATTGAGTCACATCGCTTACCCGTTGCTGTTCTGGAGTAAGAGGCATCACTATGTGAAAGCAAGCAATTGTCGGGCTGTGTCGCGTTCATCTTCGAAAATGGCAATGGACTCCAGAATAGCATCTTGAATTTCATTCCTCTCATCGGAAGAAAGCGCTCCACTGCGTACCTTCGCAAGCAATTCTGAGCGTCTGCTTTCCGTCAGAGTGGGAAGACCCTTGATGACGACAATGAGATGAGTATGAAGCATAGGAAAATGAATTAAGTTGTAGCTCTGTTTGCATCTTCTGTAGAGGAAAATTCGAATGTGTGATTGATGTACTTCATCGGATGCTTGAGAAATTCTGCCTCGGAAACATTCAATCCTTCGATACGGACATGATCGCCATCTTGGGCGAAGATCGTCACATCAGCATTGTTTCCGCGGGCAGTCGCCCTCACGCACTGCCCCTCCGTCATCAGCGTGAGCATATTCGAGACATCGTTGTCCGTGCGGTAATGCGCCATGACGATATGGGCGCTAACCGGAGCAGCACAATACGGAGAAACTTGCTGAAACACGGCTTCAGAGCCGTAAGCAGAAATTTCTTTTCCTGCAACGATCACCCGAATGCTCGCTTCACGGGGAAGGTTTTTGATCTTCGCAAAATCAGTGAACAACTCTTGCATCTGGGGACCGTCGACCATTACCCCAAGCATTCCATCAACGGCAGCTTTGGGCAACGGTATGAAATATTTCTTATCAATGCCGGCGAAAGGACGCAATGCCTCGAAGAATAATTCGATTTTTTCTGTAGTCACGGGTTTCAGATCATCAGGAACTTGATTGCTGTGAGCAATAACGAAATCATGGACGGTATCACGAACCTCAGAGAGTATTGCGTCAGCCTGCTCGGGAGGTGCATCGATAACGCGCTTGATATCATTAGCAAATTGCTCGTACACCCAAGCATGAATTTTCACCCCGTTACCTAAAACAAATCTGCGGAAGGCATCTTGTGTCATTCCGACCGGCTCGTCCGCACTGAGCCTCGCCCGGACGCCTTCATGCATTGCTCGATAATGAGCGAAGGTGTGCTGGTGCAAGCGATGATCTCTCTCATTGCGAGCTGTTTTCAATCTTTGCTCTATAGCGTCTGAGGGCAACCCTATTTCCATAAGCGCTGCTTTGGCCTGATCGATTTTTTCTTCAATTTCATGGAGAAATTCTGTCAGATTCACGCGAAAATCCGTGAGCAGACGGAATGAAGTCACGGCATGCTGGAAGCGCTCTGAAAATGAGATCCCTTCAGAGGTCAGTGCATTTTTGACATCATCTGCGGCATCAGTAAATGACAGGATCTCTTCTGGAGACGGGTCTGAATTCGCGCCGAGACCATTCGTTTTATAGTTAGGCATAATAATATTATATATTTAATATATATTATGTCAATAATAACGCGCTTGCCTTAAATGGAACAAAACAGTGATTCACAAGAAGTTCCTGCACGCACATTCATATTTCTTCGTGTTCTAGACCCACCTATGCTCACGTAAGAAATTGCCGTCAAAACAGAAACTCGCCTTTCCCGAGGTTTCAATGCACAGATACCCTGTCTATCCCCAACGAAAGATCTCGTGGCGATAGCGCCCACATGCCCTTTCCACTTCTGCGTGCATCATCTTCCAGAGCGAGGAATGCATCCCTAAGAGGATGGCTCACAGAGCGATCAACGATGGCAATCCCCTCACGGAGCATCCTGTGCTGCAGGGTATCCTGCGTTCCAGGGATACGCGCATACGCAAGCAACCTCTCACGGGAGTCCCAAATTTTCGTATCAAATTCTAGTTCAATTTTTTTGTTGTATATCAGGTCTGAAACGAAATTCAGTGCCTTAATTCCAGTTTCAGAAATTCCCCCATTTTCGTCGTAGACAGGAGGTGCCTCTACGCCGAGGAGACGGAGCACGATGCCCGGCGCTTCCGAAAGCTCCTGCCTACGCCAACGATGCAGCACCGATGGATGGATATCGGGATCATCGATATCGGTCAGGGTGACAGTGAACGTGTCTCCCGAAAGTAGGCGAGCAACGTGAACATCGATGGTGCGAGGAGTGAGGACAGCAGGACGATGGACCGTCTTCTCGAGAGAGTCGGACCAGTCCAGCTGTGCCAGAGAAGATCCGCCCGGATCGCGGAGAATGATGCGACCCTCATCGGCAAGAGTAAGACGCAGACTGGCAAGTGTAAACCTGCGTTCCTCACGCGGCATCAGCTGCGTAGGAGGAAGTACGGAGAAGTGATTGGGGATGATGCCACCGTGGATGGAAAAGCCCTCGAGACGGAGCGGATCTGGTGAAAAATTGCGCAGGGCGATCCATCCGCTCTTACCTTGGTCACTGCGCATAAGACCAGTGATGCGCACCGGCGAAGGCGTAGTAGCACTTGGCTCTAGGTTATCAGGAACGAGAGGTGCTGGGTTACTCTGCGACTGGCCAATGCGCACGGTGATCGTCGCACGCTCCTCTCGCCCACATGCGAGTCGAGCATGCAGGGTCACAAGATGGACCCCAGGTGTTGTGAGTGTGCGCGAGGGAGGATTGCAGACTTCAGGACTATAGCCGTCTGGGTACTGCCATCGACATACTGCTCCCTGCAAGGCGCCAGGATAGAGAGCTTGTGCTGCAAGGTTGATGCTCGTCTCCTCAGAAGCAGTCAATTCACCCGACTGAACGAGGATAGAAAGACCAGCTGGAAGATCTGCATTGGGCTCGCGCTCGGTAGGCACACAGAAGGTGCGTAGGCTACCCGTAGCAAGGTCTCTCCCGTAGCTTAAGCTCTCTGGAAGTGCGGGGTAGATCATCTGATCGAGGACCAAAGCTCCCGAAAGGAGGCGCACGCTCGAGCCGGCATTTGCGAGCGTGAGCTTGCTCATATTGGAGCGAAACGATCGAAAGCTTCCTGGCTGGAGGATGCCACCAGAGCTATCTACCGGAATCAGAAAGTTTCTCCTTGCAGATCCTGTGCCGGTGGAAAGCGTGAGACCAGCGATGATCGCTGGAGCTTGCCCAAGGTTTCCGATCTCCACCCATTCCTCGGTATCTGATCCTTCGGGATCAGGCAGTACCTCGGTGATCATCAATCTGGACAATGGAGCAATGGGTGCGGATGACGATGAGGAGGATGAGGCTTCCGAGGAAGCAGAGCCCAGGGAGGACTCCTGATCCATCGCACAGGCGACGTACTCCATGCCGCGTACAAGCGGAGTAGCCGAGCAAAGGAGGAGAATGGAACATGACAGCAAGATGCGCGAAGTGCTCATAGGAAGGTGGATGGAAAAGTGGAATGCATTGCACCACAGAGAGATTTTGCATGTGGCTGTCGATCAGTGATCAGAATATTCAAATTGAGGTTCAGCCCTATCTGATGCGCATAAATAGGTTCTATACATACGAAGAACCTCTACGGTGAGGTGAACGGAGGTACACACTGCAAAGAATGCGAATATGTCCCGATGATGTCGTGCGTCAACGGATATTTTTGGCTTAGAACCGTCAAGTCCGCTTCAGAAAGCCCATATTTCCATCTCGCATTCAAGAGTCTATCCACGTACAATACACGGTGAACGTCACTCTCTACGAAACGTCCCCATCATGCTTTCCACCAATTTGCACCAGCGTTTCAAGTATATGGCCCTGCTCGACCGATTCTGGTCGCCTCGTGCCTGAAGTTTGAGAGTGGCGGAATTCCTACATCCTTCCGCCATCAATCATGGAACACATCATTGCGTATCTCGTCCTTGGAGCTGCCTTCCTCCTCGGGCTCCTCGTCGGCTGGTTCGTCTTCTCCAAAGGAAAGAAAATCAGCAGTGCTCTCCAGATGGAGATCTCTACAAAAGAGGGAAAGCTCAAGGAGCTCGACGTGAAGATCAGTCAATCGAATGCTTCGGCCAAAGCCATCGAGGCTGAAGCGAGGGCGAATGCTAAGGAGATCGTCTCCGAGGCGCGCATCAAGGTGAGCGAACTTGAGGGCAAGATCCAGAGGGAGCAGGCTCGATTGGAAGAGAAAGAGCGATCCATCGAAGAAAAGGTCAAGACCGTCGAACGTCAGAAAACGCAGCTCGATGCGCAGATCAAAGAAGTCGAATCTGTGCGCACTGAGGTAACAGCAGCTGCAGAAAAGCATCGCTCAGCACTGGAGCAAGTCAGCAAGCTCAGTCAGGAAGAGGCCAAGGCACAGCTCCTCAAAGAGCTCGAGTCGGAGTACGCGCCCCACTTCGCCAAGCAGGTCAAAGCTCTGCGCGAGGAAATGGAAGACAAGATCGAGGAAGAGGCGAAGTCCCTCATGGCTCAGGCCATGCAGCGCTACGCTTCCGAGACTGCAACGGAATCCACATCGACCATCGTTCAGCTTCCGAGTGACGATGTGAAGGGCAAGATCATCGGTAAAGAAGGTCGCAACATCTCCGCGTTTGAGCAGGCTACGGGCGTCGACATCATCATCGATGACACGCCAGGCGCGATCATCATCTCCGGCTACGACCTCGCGCGTCGCTACGTCGCGAAGCTCGCGATGGAGAAGCTCGTGAAAGACGGTCGCATCCAGCCAGCGCGCATCGAGGAAATCGTCGCGAAGATGAAAGACGACGTCGGCAAGATGATGCTGGAGTTTGGCAAGCGCGCATGTGAGGAGCTCGGCATCGGCGGCTACCCCCAGGATCTCTTGAAGATCATCGGAAGACTCCGTTTCCGCACCAGCTACGGCCAAAACGTCCTCAAGCACTCCGTGGAGATGGCCCACATCGGACGGATGCTCGCAGAGGAGATCGGTGCAGACACGCAGATCGTCGTTGAGGGGTGCCTGCTCCACGACATCGGCAAAGCTCTCGATCACGAAGTCTCGGGCACCCACGTCGAGATCGGCGTGGAGATCTGCAAGCGCTTCAAGGTACGCCCGGAAGTGGTGCACTGTGTCGCTGCGCACCATGAGGATATTCCCATGGAGTCCCCCGAGGCCTTCATCGTCGCCGCCGCGGACGCGATCTCCGGCGCACGTCCCGGTGCACGCCGCGAATCCATCGAGGCCTACATCAAGCGACTCAAGGAGCTTGAGGAAACTGCCAAGAGCTTCGAGGGCGTCACGAGGGCATTTGCCATCTCCGCAGGTCGCGAAGTGCGCGTGTATGTGGATACCGCCAGAATCGACGACCTCAAGCAAGAGGAGCTGGCCAAGAACATCAGCCAGAAAATCGAGAGGGAATTGACGTATCCGGGGGTCATCAAGGTCAACGTCATCCGGGAACGGAGGGTTGAGCAGTTAGCCAAGTAATGGCGATATCGAGAACAGGCGGCAGGTAGAGCCTGCCGCCTGCATTCCCAACGCCTACGATTTTTGGTACAATACTTGGAGACGAATAACTCTCCCCAACGATGATCCTGACTCTTGCCCTCGCCGCACTGAGCACCTCAAACGCGATGCTTGCGTACGCGTCCCCAGAAGAGATGTACCCCGCACAGGAATCCATGGAGTACGAATACGTGCAATCCGAAGATACGGAAATCAAAGACACCACTGAAGCGGAGAATCCCCCTGCGCAAGCGCCGTCATCGAAAGCGCGCACCTTCTACAAGCTCGGTGAGCAAAAGGAGGTGATCGCACCCAATCTTGCTCCAACGTCATCCGCGCCATCGCAGGTGGACGCATCCGCAGAGATCCCTCCGCCAGCAGAGGAAATTCCCGTCGTCGATGGCCTTGTAGAGGAAGTCGCCCCAGAGCCAGAGCCTCTGTCCGAAGAAGAACTGCTCATGACTCCTCCCGTAGTAGAAGAGGTAGCGGATACGCAGGGCAGCGACATCCCGATCCCCTTCCTCGTCCTCGGCGCCATCACCGTTCTTGGCATGGGTGCCTATGTCATCTGGAGATTGATCCCGCGCTTCAAAACGACGCTCTCCAAGGAAGCGATCGCGCCTCCCCCCGCCGCGGAGGGCATGTATGACCAGAGCGCCATGGTGCGACTCAAGACGGCAATGGAAAATGAGAAGAAGTAAGCAGTGCATAGTGATCGTTCGTTGCTCTGAACTTACTATTCATCGTCCTCGCTCATAGCATACGTTGCGCCCTGTTTTTTGAGCATGCGATCCTTCTCGAGCTTGTCTAAAATCCCCCGTAGCCACTTGCGGTGTTCTCGCGGCGACCAATCGAGGCAGATGCGCCTGCCGATATCGTCGAGAGACAGCTGCTCGGCATCGCGGAGTTCTTCCACGACTTTGCCACGGAATATGCGATTGGGAACGAATCGCGAGCCGACGTAGCGACCGGGTTCCCGGGACAAGCTTGTAGCTTTTAGCTTTCGGCTTTCAGCTTTCTTTTGTATGAGAGAGAATTGTGTGGCAGTAGTTTTCATAATTCCCTTCACCGTC
>Ga0194132_10009317_pt1 | contig 13593 bp, 11 predicted proteins | sample TA2KigOf80mmetaG_FD_148612 | JGI IMG/M metagenome (GOLD analysis project Ga0194132, IMG submission 148612) | Freshwater microbial communities from Lake Tanganyika, Tanzania - TA2015054 Kigoma Offshore 80m | ecosystem: Environmental > Aquatic > Freshwater > Lake | place: Tanzania: Lake... | reverse complement strand
GCACCGCCTGGCCATGGGCTACCAGGCAATAATAGCAATGGTTGGCCGACGACACGACCACCGCCACCATCTCGCGCTCGAGCTTCGAAAGCTTGCTCTCGCCCAGCATTAATTCATTGTAGAAGGAGACGAAGGTCTTGAGCTTGGCGGGCCTGAAAGCGTAAGCCCTGAGCACGTTCGGGATCATGCCGAGCTTCTCGCGGCAGATGCGGAAGTACTTCTTCATGCCGTCGTCGAGAGTCCGGGCCAGTTGGGCGTCGGTCGGCGCCGGCAGGGCCATCACGTGTTTCGGTTGCGGCATGGCGAGGATCCTTTTGTGGAGTGAACCAAGATGTGGAAGATAGCAAAGATGACTGCGCTGACCATTGTCGGATTGATCGTTCTGGCCGTCGTTGCCGGCCGGCTCGGCGCGTTCGCGCCGTTGCTGCCGCACAAGAACCCGACGCCGGTCGATTTCAAGACCTTGGAATTACCGGCCAGCCCCAACAAGTATCTGGTGGCGCCCGAGGGCTTCACCGAAAAGGCCAAGCCCGACGAAGCCGCGCCGAGCTATGCCATGGCCGCGGCGGCGCTCAAAGCCAAGTTTGCGGCAGCGCTGGCGAACGAACCTCGCATCGAGGTATTGGCCGAGAGCGCCGACGGGCTGCAGATCGATTTCGTGCAACGCACGCCGACCATTCACTGGCCGGATGTCATTACCGTGCGCTTCATCCCCAAGGACGACGCGTCGTCGACGGTCGCCATCTACAGCCATGCGATCTACGGTTACGGCGACGGCGGCGTGAACAAAAAGCGCGTGCAGCATCTGTTGGGGCTGCTGAAATAATGTCGCGCGCGAACCGCATCGCCGCGTTTCACGATGCGCTGAGCAAGCGCATCTTGGTGCTGGATGGCGCCTTCGGCACCATGATCCAGCGCCATAAGCCGGCGTTGACCGAGGCCGACTTTCGCGGTTCGCGGTTTGGCAACCATGCCAAGGACCTCAAGGGCAATAACGATCTCCTCAACCTGACGCGACCCGACGTGATCGAAGGCATTCACCGCGCCTATGCGGACGCCGGCGCCGACATCATGGAAACCAATACGTTCTCCGCGACGCGGATTGCTCAGGCCGATTATGCGCTGGAAGACACCGCGCGCGAGATCGCCTGCGAGGGCGCGCGGCTGGCGCGGAATGTGGCGGGCGAGAGTAAGTGGGTCGCCGGCGCGTTGGGGCCGACAAATCGCACGGCGTCGATCTCGCCCGACGTCAACGACCCGGGTTTTCGCAACGTCAATTTCGATCAGCTCAAGGCGGCTTACCGCGAGCAGGCCGAGGGCCTGATCGAGGGCGGCGCCGACATTCTGCTGGTCGAGACCATCTTTGACACGCTGAATGCCAAAGCCGCCGTGTTCGCGATCGAAGAATTTCTCGAGAAACTTGGCGAGGAAATTCCGGTGATGATCTCGGGCACCATTACCGACCAGTCGGGCCGCACGCTGTCGGGCCAGACGCCGGAAGCGTTTTGGAACTCACTGCGGCACGTGAAACCGATCTCGATCGGATTCAACTGCGCGTTGGGTGCGGCCCAGATGCGCCAGCACATCGCCGAGGTCTCGCGCGTCGCCGACACATATATAAGTGCGTACCCCAACGCCGGGCTGCCCAATGCCTTTGGCGAATACGACGAAACCCCCGACCAAACCGCCGGGTACCTCGGCGCCTGGGCCAAGGATGGGCTGGTGAATATCGTCGGCGGCTGCTGCGGCACCACACCCGACCACATCCGCGCCATTGCGCTGGCCGTGAAGGGCCTGAGGCCCCGGACCTTGCCCGTGATCACCCGCAAGACCAGGCTGTCGGGCCTGGAACCCTTCGCGATGGCGTCGTAAACCCCAGACCATACGGAGCCGCCGAATCCCCCTCACCCCAACCCTCTCCCCGCTGGGGAGAGGGTGCCGATCCCGCCGAAGCGCGTAGCGCGACGGCGGAGAGGCGGTGAGGGGATGGTTCAACACTTGCCAATCTAAATGTGAAATATCCCGCCATGTCCGATGTCTCCCTCCCCCCCGCCTCGGCGGTGTTCATCAACATCGGCGAGCGGACCAACGTTACCGGCTCGGCCAAGTTCCGGAAGCTGATCCTGGCCGGAGACTACGTCGCGGCATTGGATGTCGCGCGTCAACAGGTCGAGAACGGCGCACAGATCATCGACGTCAACATGGACGAAGCCATGCTCGACGCCGAAGCGGCGATGGTGAAGTTTCTCAACCTGATCGCCTCCGAGCCCGACATCAGCCGCGTGCCGGTGATGATCGACTCATCGAAATGGACCGTGATCGAGGCCGGCCTCAAGTGCGTGCAGGGAAAATCCATCGTCAATTCCATCAGCCTCAAGGAAGGCGAAGCGCCGTTCCTGGACCAGGCGCGCAAGATCCGCCGCTATGGCGCCGCCACCGTCGTCATGGCCTTCGACGAGAAGGGCCAGGCCGACACGGTCGAGCGCAAGATCGAGATCTGCACCCGAAGCTACAAACTCCTCACCGAGAAGATCGGCTTTCCGCCCGAGGACATCATCTTCGACCCGAACATCTTTGCGGTGGCGACCGGGATTGAAGAACACAACGGCTATGCCATCGCCTTCATTGAAGCGGCACGGCGGATCAAGGCGACGCTGCCACACTGCCATATCTCGGGCGGCGTTTCGAACATCAGCTTTTCATTTCGTGGAAATGAACCCGTCCGCGAGGCGATGCACTCGGTGTTTCTCTACCATGCCATCAAAGCCGGCATGGACATGGGCATCGTCAACGCCGGCCAACTCGCGGTGTACGAGGATATCGACGCCGAGCTGCGGGAGCGCTGCGAGGACGTGATCCTCAACCGCCGCGACGATGCCACCGACCGGCTGTTGGAGATCGCCGAGCGCTTCAAAGGCGCCGGCGCAAAAACATCGGCGCCCGACCTCACGTGGCGCGAGGCGCCGGTGACCGAGCGACTGAGACATGCCCTTGTCGCCGGTATCGACGAATTCGTCACCGACGACACCGAAGCAGCGCGCGCCGAGATCGCCGCGCGCGGCGGAAAGCCGCTCGAAGTGATCGAGGGCCCGCTGATGGACGGCATGAACGTGGTCGGCGACTTGTTCGGCGCCGGCAAGATGTTTCTGCCGCAGGTCGTGAAAAGCGCGCGGGTGATGAAGAAGGCGGTGGCCTACCTGATCCCCTACATCGAGGAAGATAAAACGAAGAACCCCGGCGGCGCCAAGGCCAACAACGGCAAGATTTTGATGGCGACGGTCAAGGGCGACGTGCACGACATCGGCAAGAACATCGTCGGCGTCGTGCTTCAGTGCAACAACTACGAAGTGATTGATCTCGGCGTAATGGTGCCCTGCGCCAAGATTCTCGAGACTGCCAGGAAAGAACAGGTCGATATCATTGGTCTCTCGGGCCTGATCACGCCAAGCCTCGATGAAATGGCCTACGTCGCCCGCGAGATGAAGCGCGAGGGCATCACCCTGCCGCTGCTGATCGGCGGCGCAACTACGTCCAAGGTACACACGGCGGTGAAGATCGCGCCCGGCACCGACAGCCCGGTCATCTACGTGACGGATGCGTCGCGGGCCGTGGGTGTCGCAAGTAATCTTCTCTCTACCACCGCGCGCGACAAATTTGTCGCCGACACCGCGGCCGACTACATCAAGACCCGCGAGGCGCACGAACGCAGCCAGGGCCAGCGCAAGCGCCTGCCCCTCGCCGCCGCGCGGGCCAACAAGTTCAAGACCGACTGGGCGACCGCCAAGCCCGAACGGCCGCAGGTGCTGGGCGTGACCGTGTTCGAGGACTACGACCTCGCCGAGCTCGCGAGCCGAATCGACTGGACGCCGTTTTTCCAGACCTGGGAACTGGCCGGGCGATATCCCGCCATCCTCAGCGACAAGACCGTGGGCCAGACAGCGCGCCAGCTGTACAACGACGCGCAGGCCATGTTGCAGCGGTTGATCGGCGAAAAGTGGATCACGGCCAAGGGCGTGATTGGGCTGTGGCCGGCGAATGCAATCAACGATGACGACATCGAGATCTATACCGACGAGAGCCGCACAAAGACACTCGCAACGATCCACACCATGCGCCAGCAGGCGATCAAGGAGGACGGCCGCGCCAACTTCGCGCTCGCCGACTTCGTCGCGCCGAAGGAATCACGCGTCGCTGATTACATCGGCGCCTTTGCCGTGACGGCCGGGCATGGCGTCGAGGATAAAGCCAAGGAGTTCGAGAAGGCGCACGACGACTATGCCGCGATTATGCTAAAGGCCCTTGCCGACCGCCTCGCCGAAGCCTTCGCCGAGCGGATGCACGAGCGCGTGCGCAAGCAGTTCTGGGGCTACGCCCAGGGCGAGAACCTGGACAACGCGGCGCTGATCGACGAGCAATATCGCGGCATCCGCCCCGCGCCGGGCTACCCCGCCTGCCCCGACCACAGCGAGAAGGCGACGATCTGGAAACTGCTCGACGTCAAGAAAAACGCCGGCATCGAACTAACCGACTCATTTGCGATGTGGCCAGGTGCCGCCGTGAGCGGGCTCTACTTCGCGCACCCCAAGGCTGCGTACTTTGGGGTGGGGAAGATCGAGCGGGATCAGGTCGAGGACCTGGCGCGGCGGAAGGGCGTGCGCGTGGAGGAGATGGAGCGGTGGGTGGGGTGAGAAAATCTAGTCGAAAAGAATCCTAATTCGCCCCCTCTCCCCAGCCGACAGTCGCGCGTCTTGCTCTTTTTTTGTTTGACGCGGAGGCCCGTCAGCACGTTATCCCGGCCACAGTTCGCAGCCGAAACCATGCCGCCACACCATTCCTTCCAAAAAAATCTAGGGTTGAATCTGTGTTGGCCAGTGAATCTGCCGCCACCGCCGCCAGCACCGGAGCCTACTCAGGCCCGACGTAGGCGGTGAGTTTCTGCCAAGACGCGCTTTCGACTTGTCTCTGCGATTCAAACGCGCAAGAAAGCGCCTTACGTGTCGCTAGTTTCGTGTTGCTCATTTCGACCGCTAGCACACCTCTCCCAGACCCAGCCTCAAAAGCAATCGCGCTGGTAAAGTCAGTCAAAGGCAAGAACCCCGCAAGCGGCCCCTGTCGTCGACTTAAACCATGTGCTTGCTGGGCGTTCTGCGGCCAAGCACGCCGTCTCGCTCGATAAGCAAGAACTTGTGCTCTTCTCCACCCTCCGCTGCCGCATCATGTTATCGCTTATAATCATAGAAATTCAGCGGTAGGGCTAAGCGGGAGCTCCCAGCTTCAATGGCGTGAAGTGCCCGCAGTTGATCCAGGTCAGAGCGCGCGCGAAACAGAGTCGGCACTTTGTCATCGCAATGACTTCGATTGTCGCCCTGCTGCTTACTGCTATCCCCACCCTCGCCGCCGACCCCTCGGCCGGCCGCGGGCTGGCTTTCAAGTGGTGCGCCGAGTGCCACGTTGTCGCCAACAATAAAGTCAGCACCGACGGCACACCGAGTTTTGCCGCCATGGCCAAGGACTACGCCGATCGGCCCGAGGCCCTGAAAGTCTTCCTCGCCCAGCCCCACGAGCCCATGCCGCCGCTGGAACTCAGCATCCGTCAGATCGACGATCTCGCCGCATTCATTCTGGCCCCGTCGCTGCCGGCCAAGTAGTGTCGCACCCATTCCAGGGGGTCTCGCGTGTCCACGCCTTATTCCGCCGCTCAACTGGCCGAGATGAGCGCGTTCTACGACGCCCATGGCGCCGTCCATTTGCCGGGCCTGATCGAGCCCGCGTGGTGTGCGCGCATCCTGGCGGCGATCGATGCCGCCGCGGCCGCCTCGACCGGCGCAGAGCGCATTCCCGGCCACGCCATGTCGTTCGGCCGCGGCAAGGGCCGCATGACGATCCGCTACATGTGGCGCGAAAATCCGCTGATCCGCGAGTTTCTGTTTCGCGATCGCCTGGCCGAAACAGTCGCGCGCGTCACCGGCGCCAAGGAACTTCGCTTCTGGTTCGACCTCACCTTCGTACACAACGCCCATGAGGATGGCTCGGCCGGCGAAGGCAGCCCGTGGCATCACGACATCGCTGCGTTTGGCTGGAAGGGCGAGAAATTGCCGTCGCTGTGGATGGCGCTGACCCCGGCCAAACGGGACAACAGTCCGATTGAGTTTATTGACCGCAGCCACAAGACCGTGCCGGGATTTCTGAGCCCGCCGTCCTACGATCCAACCCAGATCAAGAGCCTGTTGCCGACGCCCGATTTCGATGCGCTGGTGCGCGAGGGCAAGGAGAAGACCCTGAGCTGGGAGTGCGAAGCGGGCGACGCCGTCATCATTCACCCCTTCATGGTGCACGGCGCAAAGGGCAATGCCGGAAGCCGCACCGGCGGCCGTCGCGTCGCCATCACCACGCGCTGGATGGGTGACGACGTGCATTGGCTGCCGTTCGATCCCGCCACCGCCAAGCAGGCGAGCGGCGAAGCACCGCCGCCGTTGGGCGCGCGCCCCCGCGGCGAATGGTTTCCGCTGATCGGCGCGCTGCCGGTTCTGTTCGCGACCATGCTGGCCGTGGGCGTCGCGCAAACCGCCTTCACCGCCGGCGGCGCCACCAGCGTTGTCGATTACCCGGACAATTCCTCGCGCGGCAAATACATCGCGCTGATGCTGCTGACCCAGGGCGCCTTCGCCGGCTTCTTCGCCGGCCGGATCGCGACCCGCGTGCCCGAATGGCTGAAGGACGCCGGCGTAGCGCCCGATATCGCCCTGATGGCCGGGTTCTGGTTTGTCGCGACGCTCGGCATGATCGGCTTCGCCTTCGCGTGGACGGGCATCACCGTCGATCGCAAGCGCGATGCGCCGGGCGCGGCCAGTGTCGCCGCAACCGTGCGCGCCGCCTTCGCCAACTTGCGCGGCGTCATCGCCCATGCCCAGATCAACCGCCGCTTCCGATTCATTCTGTTCGTCGCCTGCGTGCTCAAAAGCGACTTTTTGATCGTCGGCTCGTTCCTGCCGCTGTGGGTGGTATCGGTCGCCGCCTAACAGGGCATCTCCGCCGACCTGGCGCGGGCCCACGCCGGCGACTTCGTCTTTCTGCTGTCGATCGCGGGCGTGATCGTGCCGGTCATTTCCGGTGTCATCGCCGACCGCACGCCGCGGGTCGGCGTGCTGACGGCGGCGCTCGCCTTTGCCACCGTCGCCTATCTGGCGACGGCGCTGATCGGCGACATCTTTGGCGTCGCGGCGTGGATCGTGGTGGCCCTCATCGGCCTCGCCGAGGGCGCCACGACGGTCGGCGCGCAATCGATGCTGGGCGAGGAAGCGCCCGAACACCTCCGCGGCTCGTCGATCGGCATGTTCACGCTGGCGGGCTTGCTTGGCGTCGTTCTCGTCAGCCTTGCCGGCGGCTTCGCGTTCGATGCCATCCATCCCGCGGCACCGTTCGTGCTGGTGGGCGCGCTCAACCTTACTGCTTTGATATTCTCACTTATTTACGCCCGTAAATAGGTTCGTACCCTATTTATGGCGGCGGGGCGTTCGCTTGGCGGCAAAGACACTATATAGTGCCGACCGGTCATCTCTGAGGAGCCCGCATCCATGCCCGAACTGAACAGCAAGCGACCCACCCACACGGTCGATTTCATACCCGGCGACACGCGCGGGAGGGCGTTTCTGGGAAACCCGCTGATGGACGGGATGGTGAGTTCGATCATGGCGCTCGGCGCTGAACTGTGGGCGACCAAGCGGCGCATGAAGGTGATCGAGAGCCTGATGGCGGCGAAGCGCGACGTGACGCCGGCCGCGATCGAAGCCTACGTGCCGACACCCGACGAAGTGAAAGCGTGGGAGGCCGAGCGCGATCAGATGGTCAAGCTGACGTTCAGTTCCCTTGTCATCAAGGGCGATCAGCCCAACGACTTCGGCAAATCCGACGGGCAGAAGGGGTAAGCGCCATGATCAACCGTCGTACAGCACTCGCCTCGTCCGCAATCGCCGCCGCGGCGTCAGGCGCCTCGGCCAAGACAACATCCGCCGATATCGAACCGCGCGGCGCCATTGGCCGGCTCGAACGTCTGCCGACCCTCGGCCTCGAAAGCTGGCACGATTTCATGTGCGGCGTCAACAAGTTCACCAACAGCGCACTCGGCCCTGCGTCTTATGCGCGCCAGACCGAGTTGGCGAAGCGCGCCGGGCTCGATCTCAAGAAGGACATCACGCCCCAGCAGGCCATCGAACTGTTCGGCAACGACCCCGCCATCAGAATCCGTGATCGGATGTGGCACAGCGCCCACAACTTCGAGCACGACATCCTCGACATGGCCTTCCACTCGGACGGCGACGCGTATCTGGCCGAAATGGAATCCTACGATAACCGCGGCCCGGGCAAGCTGATCCTTGATCCCAATCTCGCCATCCCCGAGTACACCCGCCACGAGATCCACCAGCAGCCGGGCGGCTATGTCGGCAACCCGTTTGCCGGCCACATCTACCACTACGCGACAAACGTGTTCTATCGCGGCGCCAACGATCAGGATGAACGCCACAAGGGCTATGCGACGAACTGCCCGCTGCCCGACGACGGCAAGGTCAACCGCATCCTCGATATCGGCTGCGGCATCGGCCAGCTGACCGTGGCGATGAAGGAAAAGCATCCGAACGCCGAGGTGATCGGCATCGACGTCGGCGCGCCGATGTTGCGCTACGCCCACATGCGCGCGGTCGATGTCGGCGCCGACGTGACGTTCGCGCAGAAACTGGCCGAGGACACCAAGTACCCGGACGGGCACTTCGACATCGTCGTGTCGTACATTCTGTTCCACGAGGTCACGGCCAGCGCCTCGCGCAAGATCATCGCCGAGACCATGCGAGTCCTTCGGCCGGGCGGCGTGTTCTTCCCGCTCGATTTCAACACCCAGGCCCCGCCCTCGCCGCAGCGCACCTACTCGACCTGGATGGATCACCGCTGGAACACCGAGGTGTGGCGCCTGCAGCATGCCTCGCTCGATTTCGGCGGCGAGATGGCCAAGGCCGGATTTGCGGTGTCCGATAAAACGGCCAAGGCGAGCGGCAACTTCGGCAACCTCGTCGGTATCAAGAAAGCCTAGGCCCATGACCACGGCGTCACGACGCGGCCTCATCGTAGGGGCCGCGGCAGCGGTTTCGTCTCCGGTTTCGGCGCAACAAACGAAACGCTGGGATGTCATCGTGGTCGGCGGCGGCAACGCCGGCATCCCGTGCGCCATCTTCGCCGCGCGCCGCGGCGCCAAAGTGCTGATCATCGAAGCCGCCGGCCAGGTCGGCGGCACGCTGTTCCTGTCGAGCGGACAGATGAGCGCCGGCGGCACCAAGTTTCAGAAGTCGAAGGGCATCGACGACACGCCGCAGGAGCACTTCGACGACGTCATGCGGATCAGCCAAGGCACCGCCAATCCGACCATCCTCCGCCTCGCCGTCGAAAACGCGCCCGCCACGGTGGACTGGTTGTTCGACGCCGGCTTCGAAGCCCGGCCCGAGCATCCGGTGATGGGCAGCGGCCACGATCCGTATTCGAAGAAGCGCTATTTCTGGGGCATGGAAGGCGGACTCTCGATTCTCAAGATCCTCGAGAAGGAACTCGCCCCCGAAATCGCGCGCGGCGCCGTAACGGTGCTGACCCAAACCGAAGCCACCGAATTGATTCAGCAACGGCCCGGCGGTGCGGTCATGGGCGTGGTCGCCGTCGGCCCCGACAAGATGGCGACGCGCCACCTGGGTAAGAGCGTCGTCCTGACCTGCGGTCCCTATGGCTCGAACGCCAGGATGTTCGAAGAGATCGAAGGCGTGCGCGATTTTGCCGACACCGTCTATCCCTACAGCCAGGGCGCCGGCATCACCATGGCGCTGGCGGCGGGTTCATATTTGCGCGGCCAGCAGTGTCATCAACCGCTGTTCAACGCCATCCTCGCCGACCTCGAGGTGCCGAGCCCCCTCTTGGTCCGCCTCACCAGCGACCCGGCGACGCGCCAGCCGTGGGAGATTTGGGTCAATGCTCGCGGCGAACGGTTCGTGCGCGAAGACACCTTGAGCTATGACGAGCGCGAGAAGGCGCTGCTGAAGCAACCCGACGAGCGCTGCTGGATCGTGTTCGACGACGCGATCCTGAAAGAGTCGCCATCGATGTGCCGGCAGTGGACCAATGGCGAACTGATCGATGCGTTCGGCACCTATCCGACCTTCACCAAAGCCGCGAGTCTTGCCGAACTCGCGCAAGCGACCGGCATCGATGCCGCAGGATTGGCCGCGACCGTCGCCGACTACAATTCCGCGCAATCGAGCGGCAACGACAAGCTCGGCCGCAAGCACATGCCGCGCCCGATCGAAACTGGGCCGTTCTATGCCGTCCGCATGCAAGGCTATTACCTGCTGAACACCGCGGGCGTGGCGATCGACGCCAACCTTCGCGTCCTCGATCACGACGACAAGCCGATCCCCAACCTCTACGGCGCCGGCGAAATGCTGGGCATGGCGGCGTTTCAGGGGCAGTCGTACTGCGGCGGCATGAGCGTTACGCCGGCGCTGACATTCGGCAAAATCCTCGGCGAGCGCCTGCTGCCGATCGGATAACTACTGAAACAACACCAGCAGCCCGCCCGCCGCCAGCGCGGCGCCGAGGGCGGCAAAGAACGTCGCGACCAGGAATCGACTCCAGGGGTTGTCGGCCGGCCGGCCGCGTTCGGCGAGCGCTTTCAGGATCGGCCCGGCGCCGGCGCCAAACGCGACGCCGACGGCGGCCATCGGCCAGCCGACCAAGCCCGTCGAAATGGCGAACAGCGCCACCGCCGCACCGATCGCGATGCCCGCCGTCATGGCGGCGACGGCGAGCGGCACCATCTTGAGCGCCAGCTTGAAAAATCGCCGCCGACGCCATCGCCCGACTTCCGGCCCGCCGCGCGGATCGGCCAGGCCGGCCAGCTTCGCCATGTGATGTTTGACGGCTTCGATCGAGACCTCGGGCGGCGCCGCGGCGACGACCCGGTCGTCCTGCCCCGTCACGCGAATGATGCCGAGCATCCAGCCCGTGACCGGACAGCGCGCGATAAAGTACCGGCGCGCGCTATCGCTCGCGCGTGACAACCACCACGCCGGCGTCGTCGAGGTCTCGTCTTCCCAGATCAGATCACCCGGCATCGCCGGGATTATAGCGCGACCGGCAGGGTGAAGCGAAAGGCCGTCCCGCGCCCCACGGCCGAATCGACTGTGAACGTGCCACCATGGCGGGCAATGATGTCGCGACACAGTAACAGGCCGAGGCCGGTGCCGCGCTCGCCACGGGTTCCGGCCATCGACACCTTGCGGCCGATATTGAACAACTCTGCGGCAAATTCGGGCGTCATGCCGACGCCGGAGTCGCGGACGCTGATCTCGATCATGCGGCGCGGCCCGCCTCCGGTGCCGATCTGCTCGGCCGTGATCGTGACTGCACCGCCAGCCGGCGTGAACTTGATACCGTTCGACATCAGGTTGCGCAATACGATGCGAATCATGTTCTCGTCCGCCTCGACCGCCAGGTCGCCGACCCGGTTGTTGACCTCGACGCCCTTCTCGACCCCCATGGCGCGGAGCGGATACAGACTGGCATCGACCACGGCCGACAGCGAAATGTTCGCGGTGCGCAACGCCGCGTCGCGCATCTGCACGGATGCCCAGGCAAGAAGATTGTCGAGCAGATCGTTGACGCCGGTCGCCGCGTCATAAATCAGGCTTGCGTATTCGGCGTTCTTCTCGGGGGGCAACGACTTGGCCTTGGCCGCGAGCAGGCCGGCAAACCCGAGCACGCCGTTGAAGGGCCCCTTCAGATCGTGCGCGATGATCGAGAACAGCTTGTCTTTTTGCAGGTTGAGTTGCTCAAGCTCGGCGTTTTTCTGACGGATGGCCTCCTCGGCGGCGTGACGATCGGTAACATCGATCGCCGTCAGCAGCCGCGCCGGCGCGCCGTCCCACTCAGCCACGCGGCCGACGGCGTCGATCCACACCGTCCGCCGGTCGATCGTCCGTAGCGCCAGTCGTTGCAGTCCGGCTTTGGCATTGGGGCGGAACAAGGCATCGAAGTCGGTGTGATTGACGACCAGCGGTTCGATGTCGTCGAGCGCGATCACCTCTTCGGTGGCGGCGGCGCCGATCAGACGCGCGAAGGCGTGATTGGCGAACAATGGCCGCCGGCCGCGCATCACCAGAATGCCCTGGATCGAGCCTTCGATCATGTCGCGAAAGCGCGTTTCGCTCCGCTTCAGGGCGTCGGTCTGCGCCTCGAGCGCGGTCTTGGCGGCCGCCACCAGCAGCTCGCGGCGCTTGGTCTCGGTCACGTCTTGCACCGAGGCCACAAACCGGCTGAATCGGCCTATGGAATCGAAGATCGGCTGGCCGATCTCGCGAATGTGCTTGGTCGTGCCAAAACGAGTCTCGAGCTCGTAATCGATGCGATAGGCTCTGGCGTCGGTCAGCGCCGCCTCGATGGCGGATCGATAGGCTTCGCGATCGCGGTTCGCGACAACGCCGGCAAACGCACGGGGATCAGGGAAGCGCGTCTTGAACACCACCGGCGACATGTCGTGAATGCGCGCGAGTTCGTCCGAGCAATGAGTCATGTGACCGTCGGCCGCGCTCCACACCCAATGGCCGAGGTGGGTCACTTCGGCGACCAGATCGAGCATCTCGTTGCGATCCTGCGTCGCACGCACCGCCGACAACGCATCGGTGACATCGGTGACGATGCCGACCATCACGCCCGCGCGCGCGCCGGTTTCGGCCTCGGGCTGGCCGCAGGCGATCAAATGCCGAATCGCGCCATCGGGCCGGATAATGCGAAAATCGATTTCGAAACTGGCCTTGGCGCCAATGGCGCGATCGAGCTCGGCACGCACCACCGGCTGATCATCGGCGTGGATGAACGCGACCGCGCGTTCGAAATTAGGTTCGAACTCGGCCGGGCGAACGCCGAAGATCTGGAAAAGCTGCGGCGACCACGACACCTGCCCGGTCTCCACGCGCCAGAGAAAGTGCCCCATGTCGCCAACCGCCTCGGTGACGCCAATTCGGCGGCGATCACCGACCATGGCCGGCGCGGGCACAGGCGCGACCTCGGGCGCGACTTGGCCCTGCTCCGGCACGCTCTTGGGGCCGCCTGGGAATTTGGTCACTCGAGCCGAAGCCATGAAATGCGTCCGCACGCCGCCGTGGCAATCAGGGGAGACAAAGGTTTTTAGTCGCTATGAATATAAATCGCTCCCGCGAAACGGCCAATAGTCTGATTGATCGAGCGAGAACGCCTGGAAATCCGGGGTTTCCGTTGCTTGCCAGGGGGGCAGGCCCCTGTTACAAGGCGGCCTCTTCGCGGACCCCCGCCGCTTTTTGCAGGGGCCGTCCGCCGCCCCGGGGGCGTAGTTCAGTTGGTTAGAACGTCGGCCTGTCACGCCGAAGGTCGCGGGTTCGAGTCCCGTCGCTCCCGCCATTCGCCTTCTGTCCGACCCTGAGACATGGGTGACGGTTTGTACCGGAGACATAGGTGACACCCTTAGCCGAAAGGGTTGTCGATGGGCTGCAAGGTCCTCTGCTCCAGATCGATTTAACCGAGATCATA
>Ga0194132_10009316_pt1 | contig 13595 bp, 11 predicted proteins | sample TA2KigOf80mmetaG_FD_148612 | JGI IMG/M metagenome (GOLD analysis project Ga0194132, IMG submission 148612) | Freshwater microbial communities from Lake Tanganyika, Tanzania - TA2015054 Kigoma Offshore 80m | ecosystem: Environmental > Aquatic > Freshwater > Lake | place: Tanzania: Lake... | reverse complement strand
AAACGACGAAATGAATCGATCGGACCGTAAGCCGGTCGCCTCCGTGAAACCGGTACGCCCTCTGCGCGGTCATTTCTTCACCGGAAAGTAGCTAGACCGCCTCCCAGGGGTACAATGAGCGGTCAACACGCTCACAGTCACCGTTTCCATTGGTCTAGCGATTTCAGGTCACGGGGCCGGACCGAGTCTCCTCCCACGATCGACGAAGGCTCAGATGCTCTCTCGCCTTCGTCGCAGAACATGAACGGTCGCCGGACTGGGTCCCAGGCATGACGAACAACTGGTCCCACAGACCGATGCCTAGTCCGCGGGCGGTGCAGATCGTGGTCCTCTTGACGCCATGACGAGCCTCTGCGACGTGAGCGCGGTCGAGCTCGCGGCACGCATCCGGAGCAAGGACGTCTCCGCGCTCGAGGTGATGTCGGCGCACCTTGCCAGGATCGAACGCCTGAATCCCCGCATCAACGCCATCGTCACCCTCGTTGCGGAACGAGCGTTGGCCGACGCACGGCGCGCTGACGAACTGGCGGCACAGGGCGGCCCGCTCGGCCCACTTCACGGTCTCCCCGTCGCGCACAAGGACCTCTTCGACACGGCCGGTATCCGGACGACGCGGGGCTCTCTCTTCTTCGGCGACCATGTGCCTACCGAAGATGCGGTCATCGTGAGGCGCCTGCGAGCGGCCGGAGCGTTGACCGTGGGCAAAACGAACACGCCCGAGCTCGGCGTCGGCTCGCAGACCTTCAATGCGATCTTCGGGGCAACGCTCAACCCCTACGATGTGACGAAGACCTGCGGGGGCAGCAGCGGCGGTGCCGCCGCGGCGCTCAGTTGCGGCATGGTGCCGATCGCAGACGGGAGCGACTTCGGGGGATCGCTCCGCAATCCGGCCGCGTTCTGCAACGTCGTCGGTCTACGTCCTTCACCCGGCCGAGTTCCTGGCGAGCCGTTCAGCTGGTCGCCGCTCGGCGTGCTCGGCCCGATGGCTCGAACCGTTGAAGATGTCGCGCTGGTCCTCAGTGTCGTCGCGGGACCCGATGCTCGCAGCCCGTTGTCGCTCGCCGACGACGGCACTCGTTTTCGGGCGCCGCTCGAGCGCGATCTCCGAGGTGTGCGCGTTGCGTGGTGGCGCGATCTGGGTGGCGTGCCCGTCGAGCCCGGGGTGCGTCACGTGGTCGACGCCACTCGTGCCGTGTTCGAGCGCCTGGGTTGTCGGGTAGAGGAGGCGGAGCCAGACTTCATCGGTGTCGACGAGGCGTTCGCCACGCTCCGCTTCGCCACTGGCTATCCGGTCTACGCGCCACTTGTAGGAGAGCGCCCTGAGTGGGTCAAAGACACGATCAGATATGAAGTCGCTCGAGCCGAGCGGCTAACCGCTGCCGACGTCGGCCGAGCGTTGTCGCGGCAGACCCAGATGTACGACCAAAGCCGTCAGTTCTTCTCTCGATATGACTACTTCATCCTTCCAACGACGCAGGTGGCGCCGTTCGATGTCGCCGTGCCGTATCCGACCGACATCAACGGTGTCACGATGTCGAGCTACTTGGACTGGATGCGGACCTGCTGGTACGTGTCGTTCATGGCCAACCCGGCGATCTCGGTGCCCGCGGGATTCACCGCGAGCGGCCTCCCCGTGGGCCTTCAAATCGTCGGGCGCCACAACGATGAGTGGAGCGTGCTGCAGCTCGCGCATGCGTTCGAGCAGGCCACGCAGTTTGGGAGGAAGCGGCCGTCGCTTCTGAGCTCCGAAATGGAGACGACCTTGTGAACGAGACGAAGTGGGTTGCCGGCCTCGGCCTCGCCGCGTTGGTCCCTGGCAGAGTCGCTGTGACGACGATTCCCCGCCGCGTGGCGCAGCCGGGAGCTGCCGCCAGGCGGCTGCCGCTTGGAGCAGTTTCGGCGTCGATGTAGGACGCGTCCTTCGCTCCAGGCCTCCGGTGGGCCACTCACCTGCGCGCAGGGCAGCCTCGTGCGCGGCGCGCCCTGGAGCCCGGCGGTATCATGACCGCCATGACTCTTCGACGATTGATCATCACCGGCGGCAGCCAGGGCATCGGTGCGGCGCTCGTGGAGCAGGCGCGCGCGGCCGGGCACCAGGTGACCTTCACGGGACGCGACCGGGCACGCGTCGAGGCGCTGGTCGCGACCACCGGCGCGCACGGCCTGGTGGCCGATGTCACGCGCAGCGACGACAATGCCCGCACGGTGGACGAGGCGCTTCGGTGTATGGGCGGCATCGACGTCCTGGTGAACAACGCCGGCTACGCCTACCGCGCGGAGATCGGTGCGCTCGACGTCGAGGCCATGCGGACGATGTTCGAAACCAATGTGTTCGGGCTGGTGGAACTCACGAACCGCGTGGTGCCGCACCTGAAGGCGCAGGCGTTCGGCGACATCGTGAACATCGCGTCCACGTCGGGGATGAAGGGCGCGCCGGGCGGCACGGCGTACAACGGCAGCAAATGGGCCGTGCGCGGCGTCACGCAGTGCTGGCAGGCCGAGCTCCGGCCGTTCAACATCCGCGTTGGCTGCATCTGCCCGTCGGAGGTGCAGACCAACTTCGGCGGCCGCACCGGCCGGAACAACCCGAACAAGCTCTACGCGGCCGACATCGCAGCCACCATCCTGGCCGGGATCAGTCTGCCCCAGCGCGTGCTGTGGACGGAGCTGGCGATTTTCGCCACCAATCCCTGGAAGGAGGATTGAGGCGCAGTCGAGGTCGGGCCCGCCTCACTTCGCGAGTCGTCCGACGAGCGCGCCGACGCTGCCACCGATGCCGCCGGAAATCAGCGGGAACAGCAGTTGCACCACCTGGAATCCGGGCCACTGGCCCGTGACCACGGCGAAGATGCCGCCAATCACGCTGCTGCCGCCGCCCGCAATCGCGCCGCCGAGTGCGAGCGGTCCAGCGGCAGCGCCCGGCGTCATGCGCGACACCATCGCGCCGGTCAGCGCGGCCAGCACGGTGCCCGCAATCGCGTAGAAGTTCGGTGTTTGGCCGATGGCCGGCACGTACTTGCCGATGAGCACCATCAATCCCTGCATCACCACGCCACGGATAGCGGCCTGCATCGTCGGGTTGTTTCCCATCGTGTCGCCTCTCGAGAAGGGAGACGGCGCGGGCGATTGGAGCTCCGCTCGCCCTGGCTCGTCCGCTAGAGGCGACAGTGTGGCGGATGACCCCCGGGAAGGCAAGCGGAAGGGCTTGATTGACGCTCAGTTGGTCACGACGACGGTGACGTCTACCTTGGCCGTGCGGCTCTTCTGACCCTCGACCTTGACTAGAGTTCTACTGTCCACCAAGTTCTGTGAACTCCAATGTGGATCCCCGTGGTGTTGCGCTTGGCCAGGATTTTCTCCAGTGTCTGGCCGAGGCGACATCCATCTCCATCGCCCCGATTTGGCACGTCGCCCGTGCTCCGCTCATCGGCGCATCTGACGCCGCGCTCACCACGACCTTCGGCTTCAGGGCGCGGCCGAGGTCCTCCGCGACTCCGTCCGTGAACCTCACGAGCTCTGTGTGGTCATCGTGCCGAGGTCACGCGGCGTCTTCCTCGTGTCACGGCTCGACGAACAGCTCGCTCTCGAGGGGAAGACAGGGACCGAGAACGGCGCTATGCTCTCGGCGTCCGTCACGCTCGAGAGCAGGGCTCCGCGAAGCGCGCGTCCCTCTGGAGGAACTTATGAGCCGAGATATGCTTCGTCGGCACTTTGTCCTGCGAGCCGGGCTTCTTTCGTCGCTGGGCTTCTCCAGCGCCGCTCACGCAACCGAGCCCCGCCGCCATATGGGCGGGCAGAAGAGCCCGAAGATGCCACTGCATCTGCAGGGACCGCCTTCCGATCGATTGCCGGACGTTTTGGCCACGGGTCAAACCAGCGTCCGCTTTGTCTTCATCTCGTTCTCAGCGCGTGACCCGAACGGACGAGATGCAGAATATGTCGAATGGCACTCGCTGGATCATCGCCCCGAACAATATCGTCTACTGGAGCTGAGGAACTCGCTGCGGCTGGTATCGACGCCCGAATGCCGCAAGATGCGCGCGGCCAGTGTTGCCCTGTTCGATGCCGTCGATCACGTGATGACGTACCAGTTTACGAGCGCGGCAGCCATCCCCGGGTTCAATAAGCTCGGAGGCGCCTTGAACGCAGCTGGTCGCATGCCGCACCGCCTTCCGAGCGTCGGATACGCGACAGGCCAGGTCGCGGGCAAAGTGGCGGCTGCTCGCGCGGTGGCCGGCGCGGACGTCATTCCGTGGCGTCCAGCGGTTGGCGTCTACCTGATTATTGAAGAGGGGCATGCCGCCGCGGGGGATCTGGTCGATATTCCCGGTGTCGCCGGCGTCTGGTGGTATGACGGCGCCGCATCGCCGCCGCCTTACAACTCAGACGCAAGCGGCCGCCAGTTCACCTACTGCTACATCGACGGCGACCTTCTGGCGACTTCGCAGCGCTTGGGCGAAGCCATGCGCAAGCGGTGGGCGTCCGGTGCGGTGAAGGGGCTGTTGGCCGCGCCATTCTTCTCCGTTGTGCCCTTCGAGTGGAACCGGCATCTTCCTGCTCGCACCGCCGCCGATCCAAACACCCGGTGACGGCGATGCCGGCGGACGGGTCTTGTTGTCGGCAGCGCGTCCACAACCACCGGGGTCGGAACACCACCACGACGCGGGCGCCACGGGGCACGCGGCAAGGACACCGCTGGGCGCGACCGCCCGCTCCCGCAAAGCGGGTTGGTCCAGTCGTTTCGACAGTGTCTGCCGGCGTTGTGCTTACGATACTGGCGAGGTTACCGCCGCCACGCGGCGTGCGTCCGGCTCTCGTACGACAGTCTGTCACTTGGGAGTGCAGGCAGCGCCTGAGCCGGGCGCACGCTTGAGGAGAACGCCTAAAGTTCGGGCGCTTTCGGTTTTCGTGTCGCGCCCGGTCAGGCCTTGGTGCTGTGGTCCTTGGGCCTTCGTCCGTCCCTGGTCCTTCGGCCTTGGGCGCTGACCGCCCGGATCGAGACGAAGGACCGAAGGCCTCAGGCCGGACCACGGCCTCCAGCGCAGTCGAAAACGCTCTAGTTGCTGCACTCTGCCGCGTTGGGCGTGAGGGGCTTGTACGTGCCACGACACGTCTTCTTGAGGTTGTCGCAGAGGGCCTTCGTCGAACAGAACGACTTGCCAACCCGGCCGCCTGAGGCAGCAAGCGTGGCACCCGCGCCCATCTTTGCAGCCTTGCCGTCGTCACACACACCAGACGACTCTCCTGAGGGCATGTATTTGTGACCCTCGGTCTTGCCGCAAGCCCGCGCGAGGTCGCGGCAGCCCGCCTCGGTGTCACACGAACCGACGGCCTTGGCTTCAAGATTGGACGCCCCTGCCAGCCACAGGGCACCGAACAGACTTGCTGCGATCGCGAATCTTCGAGTCATGGTCTCTTCCTCCTGGACGTTCGTTCACGACGCCCAGAAAGGAGAACGTCTGCGAAGCTGAAACCCCTCATGTCCGGAGGCCTTGACACGACCGCTGCCTGCGGTCCCGGCTGCTCGCCCTCCGTCGCGCTAGGTTCGGGCTCAGAATACGTGTGCCGGCGGACACGCAACAGAATGCCTTCTCGGCCCCGCGGTGCCCCCCACGCTCTTCGATCACATGCCCGGCCGTCGCGAAGAATTGTTCCCGGATTATTCGCGGTTCAGCTACCCTCAAGGCTCAACTGGGATATTCGCCCTTGGGCCAAGCTGAACTGCCAGCGGGAGCGGCGTCGGCTCTGGGACCTGCGCTCGGAGCTCGCTTGCCTGATCAGAACCAGTTACTCCGCCCCGCACACGCCGGCGCAGATCGACGGGCACTCGGCATCTTCGAGCGCGCCGATCGGGCCCTCCACGTCGTCATCGGGAGGGCGGCATGAGGCTCGTCCTGATCAACCCGCGCAACCCGGTGTCGCTGTACGGCGAATACCTGTGGCAGCCCCTCGCCTTCGGATATGTGGCGGCGGTCACTCCTCCGCACTGGACGGTGGAGCTCATCGACGAGCAGGTGGAGGGCGCGCGCGACTACGGCGGCCTGGAGGCAGACCTGGTCGGCCTGACCGCCTTCACCACGCAGGCGCCGCGTGCCTACGAAATCGCAGCGCAGCTCCGCTCGCGCGGCATCCCGGTCGTGATGGGAGGCATCCATGCATCGCTGGTGCAGGACGAAGCCGCCCAGCATGCCGACGCGCTCTTCATCGGCGAATGCGAGACGCTGTGGCCAACGGTGGTTGCCGACCTCGAAGCAGGGCGCCTCCGGAAGCGCTACGACGGCGGCACCCGCGGCGAGTCGATGGTGCAGCCTGACCGCGGGATTTTCGGGAAGTACGACTACCAGTACGTCTCCGCCCAGACTTCGCGCGGCTGTCCGATGGACTGCTCGTTCTGCTCCGTGACGGTCTTCAACGGCCGCCTGTTCCGGATGCGCACGGTCGACGAGGTGGTCGCGGAGGTCGCCGCCATACCGAGCCGCGACATCATTTTCGTGGACGACGACCTGAACGGGTTTTCGCGCAAGGCACGTCAGCGCTGCCTCGACCTGTTCCGCGCCATGGCCGACGCGAAGCTCGGCAAGCAGTGGATCACGCAGGTCACGATCAACTTCGGCGACGATGGCGAGCTGGCGGCCGCGGCACGGGCGTCCGGCTGTGCCGGCGTCTTCATCGGCCTCGAGAGCACCGACAAGAAGTCCCTGACGCTCATCCGCAAAGACGGAATGTCCCAGCAGCGCGGTATCGACTACTACCGCGAGAACGTGGCACGTATCCGCCGCCACGGCATCGGCGTCGTGGGCTCGTTCATCCTCGGCGTCGACACGCAGGACATGAACACGGTGGCGGCAGACATCCTCGCCTTCGCCGAGGAAACCAGCCTGGACGGATTGAACCCGACCATCCTGACACCGCTGCCGGGCACGCGCGACTACGCGAGGCTCGACGCCGAGGGACGGATTCTCTTCAAGAACTACCCGAAGGACTGGGAGAAGTACACCCTGGCCTTCCCCGTCACCAGCATGCCGAACATCAGCGGAGCGGGCCTGATGCGCAGGTACGTCGAGGTGCTTCAGTTCTTCCGGCCGGAACGCGTGGCCGAGCGATACTGGCGCACGAGGGAGACTGTCTCGCCCGAAGCGGCGTGGCACGCGTTCCTGTGGAATCGCGTGTGGACCAACTACTGCCTGAAGATCGGCGCGTTCCGGAAGTCGCCGCGGTTCGACGCCTACGCTGGCGAGTTGCCCGCCTCGATTCCGGAACGTCCCGTCGCCGTCGTCTGATCGCCCTGCCGTCGCCGATCCTGGCTCCGGACCCGTCGTTCACGGCCGCTCGAAAGTCGCGGCGATGCCCTGGCCCATCGCAATGGGCGCGATTTCAGTCCGTTCACCGCTCCCCGGTCGCGACATACGCTCCGCTGCACGGATGCCACGCAAGCGGTCTCCCATGAATCGCCATCGGAGCCCTTTCATTCCCCGGTAGACTCACTTATTCTTACGCGGTTCGCACCGCGGCTCGGCTGATTGGCCCTTGGCCGCCTCGAAGAAAGGACACCTGGGAGTATGTCCGCCGCACACCCCGCGTCAAATACACCAGGGTCTTTCCCCCGGAGTGCATCGGGGTCGTTTACCGGGACGGTCGACGGTCATGGCATTCCCGTTTCACGCTGGGGACAGTTGTTCCTGGGCGTGGCTTGCATGGTCGCGGCGTCCAATATCCAGTACTCCTGGACGCTCTTTGTCCCCGAGATTCTCAAATCGCACACCTGGTCGCGTGCCGCGCTGCAAACCGCGTTCACGTTGTTCGTCATCGTGCAGACGTGGTCGACACCGGTCGTGGGGCACTTCATCGACCGGCAGGGGCCTCGTGCGGTGGTGTTGTTTGGCGGTGTCATGACCGCGCTCGGCTGGGTCGTCAATGCCTATGCCACGTCGCTCCCCGGCTTCTACGCGGGCGCCATCGTCGGCGGACTGGGTGTGGGCGCCGTGTACGCGACGGCGGTCAACAACGCGCTGAAGTGGTTTCCGGACAAGCGCGGACTGGCGGCCGGACTGACGGCGGGGGGCTACGGGTCTGGCACCGTGATCACGATCATCCCGATTGCCAACATGCTGAAGTCCTCTGGATACCAAAGCACGTTCCTCACCTTCGGCGTGATCATCGGAGTCGCGATTTGCGCGTGCGCGTGGTTCCTGCGCATGCCACCGCCTGTCGTCGCCGCTCCAAGAGCATCGAAGGTGATTCAGTCAGGTCGCGATTACACGGTGGGTGAGGCGCTTCGCACGCCGGTCTTCTGGCTCCTCCTCCTGATGTTCACTGGTGTCGTCACCGGTGGTTTGATGGTCACGGCGCAGCTCGGGCTCATCGCCCAGGATCTCGGCATCGCACAGTCGACGGTCACCTTCGCGTTCATCAGCATGGCGGCACTGCCGTTCGCGCTCATGCTCGATCGCATGATGAACGGCTTGTCGCGTCCCTTCTTTGGCTGGATCTCCGACAACATCGGCCGCGAGCGGACGATGTTCCTCGCGTTTACGCTCGAGGGCCTTGGTGTGCTCGCGCTCGGGTGGCTGGGCGCGAACCCGACCGCGTTCGTGCTCCTGTCAGGGATGGTATTCCTCGCGTGGGGCGAGGTCTACAGTCTCTTCAGCGCGGTCGCGGCTGATACGTTCGGCACCAAACACGTCGGGAAGATCTACGGCGCGCTCTACTGTGCAAAGGGGATCGCGTCGCTCCTGGTGCCGCTTGGCAACGTGCTAATGGAAGCGACCGGCACTTGGAAGTCCGTGCTCTATTCGATGGCCGCCATGGATCTGCTGGCGGCGGGTGCTGCGCTGTTCATCCTTCGACCGATGCTTCGCCGCCACCACGCGCAGAACGCGCAGCCGATTGAGTACGGAACGGCCCAAGCGGCGCCGGCCCGCGGCGTGACCATCGTGTAGGCGGGCCGCTGGGCCGTGGTCCGGCCTGGGGCCTTCGGTCCTTACGGAAATCGAAGCGCTGTCGCGGCCGCCCTCGTTCGAGGTCGTCTTCGACCGACACCGCTGCCAACCAGGCGCTCCCCACGCGGAGTCGAAGCGTGCACGGCGCCAAACGGAAATTGCTGTGTCGGAGCAGAGGATTATGAAGATCGCGATGCGGAGCGCGGTGGCGCTTGTGGTGCTCGTCGCGGGTGCGCGTGCCGGGCACGCGCAGACGCGCATGTCGAGCGGGATGCAGGATGTGAAGCGGGTCACCTGCACGTTCCCCGTTCTCGCCACGGTGAGCTGGGACGTCGGCGGTGCTCTTTCGGCCGAGGTGAAGAAGGCGTCGGTGATCCTCTCGTACGACGCGATCGACGCCGACGAGGGCACGGCACAGAGCAATACCCCGTACGGCGATCAACCGATCATCACCAAAGCGTCGGTCTGGAGTCTGCATCTGCTCCAGATGGGCCCTGAGGGCACCGTGCGCCTCACGACGGTGTTCAACAGGCAGAACCGCGCGGGCAAGTTCAACGCGGTCCACACGGTGCACGAGCTCACGCCGGTCGGGCGTCCCAACTTCGCGTCGCGACCGGAGCAGCACTACGGCGACTGCGACGTCGAACGATAACCGCGGCCTCCACAACGCGTGCGCGTTCGTGTTTGCGGTGCTGGCTGTCGCGCCTTCGAGCGCACGACATCGAAGCGAAGGACATCGCTGCTAGGTTTCAGCCGCCAGCGTGGCGGCGATGCCGTCGCGGTAGGGCGTGGCCGTCAGCCCGAACGCGCGCTCCAGCTTCGTGCTGTCGAACCGATAGTCGTGCTCGAACTGGTACAGCATCTCCATGTTCTCACGCAGCACCGGTGAGAACAGGCCCATCAGCGACAACATCCAACGCGGCGCCGCCTGGAGGCGATACGGTTGTCCCGCCAGCTCGCACGCCAGATGCACATAGGTCTCTCCGGTCATCGGTTCCTTGCTCGTGAGCGCATGCCAGACCTGCCCGTACGCCGACGGCGTGTTCCCAAGAAGAGCCGTCGACCTCGCCGCATCGCGTGTGAACGTGAAGGTGTGGAGTGCCTGCGCGTTCCCGATCCACTGCGGGGTCTTGCGGGCCGCCAGACGCGTCGTCACTGTCGCGTGAGTGAGGCTGAGCCGCGCCCCCGGCCCGTAGAAGTCAGCCGCCCGCACGATCAGCGCGCGAACCGCTCCACGTCGCACTTCATCCATGAGCATCATGGCGATCTGGGCGCGGACCGCGCCCTTGCGGCTACAGGGGTTGTACGGGGTCTCCTCGGTCATCGCACCCTGCACGCGGCCGTAGGCGTACACGTTGTCGAAGAAGACGAGCGCGCTCTGATGTCGCTTGCACGCCTCGAGCACGTTGCGCATGACGACCGGCCACTCGGCCTGCCACACACGCGTGTCGTACTTCAGGCCCGCCACGAGGTAGCAGACCTCGCTGCCTGCGACCGCGGCGCTCGTGGCGGCGGCATGCAGGAGATCGGCCGCGACGAGCTCATCGGCCGGATTCACCGCCTTCCGCGCGCGGCTCACCTGGCGAATTCGGTTCGTGTACGCCAGCAAGGACTGCGAGAGCTCACGCCCGATCACACCGCCGGCACCGAGGATGGTCTGCATGATGGCGGCAGTATCTACGAAGACCCGGCGTCGTGTGAGCTCGCCATCAGGTGCGTCTCCATCCAGCGAACCGCGACGGTCAGCAACTCCCCAGCCTCGATGAGCTCGCTCTGCGCTCCGCCGACGCGCCCCCGGGAAGCACGGCCGGTGGCGAGGAACTCGCGAAGAATCACGGCGAAATAGTCCTCTCCGGGCCAATCGACGATGCCCTGATTGTCGTCCAGGCAATCGACGCTTCGGATTGCCGGCCCGTGGGTGGCGGCGATCCGTCGATAGCGCCGCACTCGACGCTTGTTCGGAACCTCGGCGAGGTACTCCGCGAAATGCAGCAGCGTGACCGTGTCGAGATCGGCGCCGAGACGTAGCACACGCCCCTGCGCGGCAGTGAACCGGTCGAGCGGAGAGCCGGGGCCGAAGTAGTCGTCCCACGGGACGTTCGTGACAAGGCTCGCGGCCAGGCGGCCGCGCGCCCCAAAGCGACCTTCCGGGTGGTTCGACACGAGCGTGCCAGGCGTCTTGCGAAACACTTCCGCCAGCACGCCGACATCCTCCTGGGCGGGTGTCGTCTGGGCATCGAACGGCTCGGCGTCGGCCAGGAGAGCCGGTCGCTCGGTTTCTGGCCGGTCGTTCACCCAGGCCCACGGATCCTCGGCGCCAAGCACCATGAGACACGTGCCGCCCGGGCCGACCGCCGCGTCGAGTGCACGCACGACGCCGTCTGCGCCACCCTCGACCGGCCCAATCGCCTTGAGCGACGCGTGGACCATCACCGTATCGCCCGTGCGCAGGCCGAGCTGGTACAAGTCGGCCACGAGTGAGTCCACAGATGAGCCCGGCATCGGGTCGCGCCACCACATGCACGAGCCGCGGCAGCTGCGGGTACCATACTCCGACCCCATCGACGGGCGAACGAGTTCTAGAACGTGGCGATTGGATTCACCGGCGAGCCCATGCCGTTCTCGATGCGCAGCGGCGCCGCCGTGAACAGAAAGCTCCAGCGACGTAGCCGCCGCGCCGTCTGAACGGCCTCTTCGAGATCGAGATTGTCGAAGATGCCGATGCCCATCGACACGATGGCCAGCGCGTGCAGCGGAAAGCCGCCCGCGATCTTGAAGTCGTTGGGAAACACGTCCTGGAACATGTCCGCGGCCAGAAAGGCAACGCCCCGCTCCTTGAGGAAGTACGCCACGTCGGGATGGTAGCCGCCGAAGCCTTCCTTCACCGGCCACGGCCCGAGCGCTGCGCGCCGCTTCCATCGGCCCGTGTACAAGAGGATGACGTCCCCTGGTGAGACCCGCACGTTCTGCCGTTTCTCGAGCGCCTCGAGATCCTCACGGTGGATGGCCGTTCGAGGCTCGAGCCACCCTTGCGGCGACGCTTTTCCAGGCAGTTGCGTGGCATCGAAGAGCACGCCTCGCGTTTGGACGCCATGCTTCAGGACGTTGATGTGCGCGCGAGGACAGCCCTGTTCCTTGGAGATGCTTTGCACCGGCAATCCGTTCCACCCAACACCTTCGAACATCACATGACACCCGAGCGCATCGAGGTGGCTCTCGATGGCGCCGTGGTAGCTGCCGGTGAACTGATACCGATCCATGCCGGTCGAGGGTGTCTGCGAGAGGACGACGCGCTCGAGATACACCGGCCCGTCCGCCGCCGCGTGCTGATTGACGTCGTGGCTCAGCGAAATCGCCAGGCCCTCCTTGACCAACGCCGCAGCCTGCTTCCGCTTGGCGGGCGTGATGAGATTTGCAGCCCCGAGCTCATCGTCTTTGCCCCACCGGCCCCAGTTCGACAGCTCCTTCATCGCCCGAAGGAAGTCGGCCTCGGTCTCGATCGTCGGACGGGAAGGCATCTGCGCGTCGAGCCCGACGAGTGGCCAACCGGCGATGCCGACCAGGACTGCAAGCGCGGCAATCCACAGGGCCGGTCTGCTACGAACGTGTTTGTCCGTCACACGGCACCTTTCAGGGAATGTGACCGATCCAGTCGGACGGGCCCATGAGGGCTCGGCCTGTGGACCTTGGGCTCCCTCAGTCAGAGCCGCGTCCTCCCACCGACCAGAAATCGCCAAGCGCGACGGGCGGTATTTTACGCGGGGTCGAGGCGAGACATCGGTGGTACGCAGTGAGCCACGCCAGCGATGTCATCACCGAGATCAAACGCGGCGTACACGGCTGGTCGGATGAGCTAGCGTCACACCCATCACGCACTCGGCACCGCCGTGATCCCGGCAGCGCAGCTCGGGGCGTGGCCAGAAGTCCTCGGAGATCCCCGCCAGTCCCAGGTTCCTTTCGGCATCCCCTCCTAGCCTGGCTCTTGCAACACCTGGGGCGTGTCTCTGGTTTTGCTGGCCGAGTGACGGGCTATTACCTGCGAAGCGCCATGATCCCAGACCTCCACTCGATTCTTCCTCTGCCGCTTGCCGCGCTGCTCGGCGCGGCGCTCGCGTTCCGCCCCCGTCGGCGGGGGACCCCGCCCCGAATCCCTGCTGTCATCCAGACGCAGGTCATCCTCGCCATCATGGGCGCGCTCGTGATGATCGTGGTGGGCGCGAGCATGGCGCGCGCGTTCGGCATCGTGGGCGCAGCCAGTTTGATTCGCTATCGCTCCAAGATCTCCGACCCCAAGGATGCCGGCGTCATGCTCCTGGCGCTCGGAGTGGGGTTGGCCGCAGGGGTGGGCCTGTATGGCGTCGCCGTAGGCGCCACCCTCTTCGTGTTGGCGGTCTTGTGGTTCGTCGAATCACTCGAGCGACGAACCTTCAAGCACTTCGAGCTGAAGGTGGAAGCCAAACACCCCGCCAAGGTTCGTCCGCCGCTCGAGCATCTGCTCTCGCGGTTTCACGCTCGTGCCGAGCTGCGGGGTGTCGCCGCTCATGTAAGACCGCGGGAATCTGGACGGACCGTCGGTACGGCGGGTGGCGCCCTGGGCGTGGCTCACGGCTTCGGCCTGGACGACGGCTTCTGGGCCTGCTTGGCCTTCTGTGCCTG
>Ga0194132_10009315_pt1 | contig 13596 bp, 11 predicted proteins | sample TA2KigOf80mmetaG_FD_148612 | JGI IMG/M metagenome (GOLD analysis project Ga0194132, IMG submission 148612) | Freshwater microbial communities from Lake Tanganyika, Tanzania - TA2015054 Kigoma Offshore 80m | ecosystem: Environmental > Aquatic > Freshwater > Lake | place: Tanzania: Lake... | reverse complement strand
CATTGGGTTCCTCGGTCATTTCGGCAGGAAAGAGGCAGAAACGCTGGGAATCCCAGGGTTCCGGCGCACATGCCATGCCGAAAGTCGAAGGTCATCTGGGAAATAGGGGATTGAGCAAGATCGCCATGCGCCGCGCGCTGCTGCTTCTGCTCCTCGCGTCGTCCGGTGCGGGCGCGGCCCCTGTGCCGAAGGACGCCGCGTTCGAGGAGCAGTTGCTGATGCTCTACGGCACGCGAACTGACGAGAAGAAGCAGGCACAATTCACACCCACCGCGAACCGCCTCACTATTCGCGTGAAGAAGGCCGAAGGGATTGCATTCCACAACGCGGTGGGCGCTCCTCGTGTCATGCGAGAGGTCACTGGCGATTTCCTCGCGCGAGTTGCTGTCGCGCTCCCGTTATTCAAAGACGAATCCGACGTCCGTGATCGAACCATTACCGCCGGTGGATTCGTTGTCGTGTTTGGCAAGGAACACAACCTACAATTCGACCGGTCCCATGAAATTGAGTTCAAAGCAGGCAAATGGGCTTGGATGAATCGTTGGAACGTGAACAGTCGCCGTCCCCGAGAGGACATCGTTCGCCACTCCACGTCGTTTCCGGCAACCGACAAACCCGTGTACCTCTCTTTGGCCCGGCAGGGGAAGAAGTTTACCGCCGAACACAGCGCGGATGGAAAGAAGTGGGAACTCATTCACTCGGTTGAAGAATCGGCACCAGAGAAGGTTCTGCTCGGCCTCTTTGCTACCCACGATCGGAACGAGACACTCGATATCGTGTTCTCAGATTATTCTGTCGTTGCGCCGAAGAAGTAGCACACTGAGGGCACACCAGTGTTCCGCCCGACGATACTGCTTCTGCTCCTCGCGTCGGTCGGTGCCGTTGCCGCGCCGGTGCCCGTACCGGGCGACAAGCAGGTGATGGCGGCCCTGTGGGGCAAGACCGCCGGGCGCGCCGAGTTCGAGTTCGCGCGCGGGCAACTCACGGTGCGCTCGACCTCCGGCGCGCCGCACGTCATCACCGCGGGGAACGCGACCGCCCGGATGGACGCGCCGCGCACCGCGCGCACCGTCACCGGCGACTTTGAGATCACCCTGCGCGTCGCCGACGCCACCGCGCCGGCAAAGGGCGCGCGGTTCGACGGCCGCGTGCCCGAAACCGGGGCCGGGTTGTACATCAACGGCGGCGACACGGTCTCGTTCCGCTACTACCTCCAGCAGTCGTACGACCGGCCCGACCTCTATTCGCACTTCCGGACGCGGTCGTGGCTCGTCCGGTTCTACTTCGGGAGTCTCGCGGACCCGGCCCTCACACAGAATCTGGAGCCGGTGCTGCACCGCGCGACCACCACCCAATCGTGCTACCCGAACGGGTGCGGCCTCGGCGGCGGGTGGAAGGTGCCGGACGGCAAATCCGCGTACATCCGCGTGGTGCGACGCGGGCAGACGCTCACGACGTTCTGTAGCTTCGACGGCGAGAAGTGGATCGGGCCGGGTGCCCCGAACCGCGCCCTCGAAAAGAGCCTGCCCGACGAGGTCACGGTCGGCGCGTTCCTGTCGCACAACACCTACGAGAAGCCAACGGCGACGTTCGACAACTTCACGATCGGCAAACCGAAGGACGCCCAACCGAAGTGACGCACCCATGAAACTCCCGTGCGCGATCCGCGTCGTTACCCTGTTGCTCCTCGCGTCGGCCGGTGCCGGTGCCGCGCCGGTGCCGAAGGACGCGACCGACAAGGAGGCCGCGGCGCGGCACTGGGGCAGGCCGTACGGGACCGGCGCGTTCGACTTCGGGCGCGACCGGCTCACGCTCCGCTCGAAGGGCGAACCGGTTTACAACAGCAAGCTCCCCGAACAGCGGACCATGCCGCACACGCTCCGCTCCGTCACCGGCGATTTCGAGCTTACCGTGCGCGTGCTCGAAGCCCCGGCGCTCGACCCGAAGGCCAAGATCGACCGCGCGCCCGGTTCGCACTTCGCCACCGCCGGCCTGTTCGTCATCGGCGGCGATTACCGCCTTCAGGTCGATTACTGGCAGAGCTACAGCACGCGCAACGGCGTGGTTGATAAAGACCCGGCGCGGCGCGTCTGGATCGACGCCATGTTCACCACGGGCAGCATCGTGAGCCTGTTGGCCCCGGTCGAGGACGGCACGCCGGAGCTGCGCATCACCCGCACGGGCAAGACCGTCTCCGCGGCGTACCGCTTCGGCGGCGGGAAGTGGTCCGCGCCGCACACCCCGCGCGTGGCGCTGGAGTTCCCGGAAACGGTCGCGGTCGGCGTGTCGATGACGCACTCCACCTACCAGAGCCTGCACGCGACGTTCGACCGCTTCACGGTCGAGCAGCCGAGCGCGCCGCCGAAGTGAGGCCCGGTCCTTCTCACCGAAATCACAGCGGCAAACGGCGCGGGCGTCGGCTACACTGTTTCGAGACTCGCCCGCCGCGCCCGCCGACCTTCCCGCCAGAGTTCCCCCATGCCCCGCGCCGCCGTCGCCGTCGCGCTCGTTGTGGCCCCGCTGTTCGCGGTCGCCGCGCCCGCGCCCAAGCCCGCCAGCGCCGAACTGATCGCCAAGCACTACGGCACGACCGCCGGCGACGGCGCGGAGTTCGAGCTGAGCGGCACACAACTCACGGTGCGCAGCACCTTCGGCAAGGGCAACCACTCGTTCAACTGGGCCGACCGGAACCCCGTTCCCCGCACGGTCCTCTCCGCCCGCGGCGACTTCGAACTGACCGTGCGCGTGCTCGACGCGGTGCCGCCCAACAAGGACGCGCGCCACGACGGCCACTCCGCGGAGACGCGGGCCGGCCTCTACATCCTCGGCGGCCAGTCCAGCTTCCGCTACTACCTGAGTCAGTCGTACCAGCGGTTCCCCGGCGCGCCGCAGGACGGGAAGCTCCAGCGGTGGCTGGGGCTCGAGGCCAACTACCCGCGCGGCGGCGCGAGCGGGTCGGTCGGCCGCCCCGAGGACGGCAAATCGACGTGGCTGAGGCTGATCCGCAAGGACAAGGACGTGTCGATGTCGCACAGCGCCGACGGGGAGAAGTGGTCCCCGCCGAACAACCCGTTCAAGAACATCGACATGAGCATCCCCGACGAGGTCACGGTCGGGCTGTTCTTCTCGCACTCGACGTACCAGTTCGCCCACGCCACGTTCGACCGCCTGACGATCACGAAGGCCAAGTAGCCCGCCCGCAAAGGTTGCCACCCATGCTGCGTGTTGTTGCGCTGTGCGCGTTCGTCGTGGTCCCGCTCGCGGCGGGCGCGGCCCCGGTGCCGAAGGACGCGAGCGAGAAGGAACTGATCGCGCGGCACTGGGGCAAGACCGAGGGGCGCGGCGAGTTCGAGGCCCGCGGCACGCGGCTCACGATCCGCACGAACCTCGAACCGGACGCCGGCCTCATCACCATCCTCGGCGGCGCGAACAACGCGGCCGACCGGCACACGGCCCCGCGCACGGCGCGAACCGTGCGCGGCGACTTCGTCGTGACGGTGAAGTTGGTCGACGCGGTCACGCCCAACAAGGGCGCGAAGCACACCGACGGCTACCCGAACACCCGCGCCGGGTTGTACGTGACCGGCGGCGGGTACGCCATCGAGTTCCACCTGTACCAGTACTACCAGAAGATCAACAACATGGTGGCCGACGAGCCGACGCGGACGCTGTGGTTCGACACGTGGTACCCGCGCGGCGGGCAGGGGAGCAGCCTGCGCAAGCCGGAACCGGGCAAATCGATTTGGATGCGGCTCACCCGTACCGACGGGGTGGTCAGCGCGTCGCACAGTTTCGACGGGGTCGAGTGGTCGGCCCCCCACAAGTCGCACAAGGAGATGGAGTTCCCGGACGAGGTGACGGTGGGCGCGTTCTTCGCCCACTCCACCTACCAGACCCTCAGCGCCACCTTCGACAAGTTCACGGTCGAGAAGCCGAAGAAGAACGAGTGACGTGCGGTGCGGCTGGGACTTTCGGGTGAGCGCGGCGCGGGGTTGGTTCACACCTCGCCCCCACGCTCTGGTGGGGGCGAGGTGTGAACCGACCGCGCCGCCGCGGCGCGCTACTCCTTGCCCATCAGTTCCTTGACCAACTTCGCCAACCCCTCGATGTCCTTCTTGACCACGAGGGCGTCGATGCGGGTTTGTGGCACCTTCAGCTTTTGCATGAACGACGCGGCCGAGACCCAGAGCTTCTCGCGCTTCTTCCCCTCCGCGAGGTACAGGTCGGCCACCAGTTCCGACAACCGCTGCCACGCGACCGCGTCGATGTTCTCGTAGTACCGCTTGATGATCTTCTGCTGGTGCGCGGTGTAGTTCTCCATCCCCATCGGTCGGCTCCGTGAGTGTTCGTCCCGCTCCAGCACACACCAGAGGGCACCGGGCGTCAAGGCCGGTAGCGCGGCGCGCGGCCACGCGCGCCGGTCGCCGCGCCGCAGGCCCTACTTCTTCAGACTCTTGCACCACTCGGTCAGCATCTCGATGCCGGCGGTGTCGGTGAACCGGCTCGCCAGCGGCGGCATCTGCCCGGTGTTCGGGCCGCGCTGCTTGATCCGGTGCAGCAACACACTGCGCTCCGGCGCGCCCGGCGCGATCAGCTTCGCGTCGCTCAGGTCGAAGGTCTTGTGAACCGGCTTGGTGTCGATGAGGCGCATCTTGTCCCACGCGGTCGGGTAGTCGAGCTGCATCGCGGCGTTCCCGCCGCCGGCCTCGACGTGGCACGTCGCGCAGTTCGCGTGCAGGTACGCCTTCGCCCGCGCCTCCAGCGGGGCGGCCTTGTCGTAAGGGTTGGCGAGCGCCTTCAGGTTCGCGGGCGCGGCGTGCAGCACGCTCGTGGGCTTCGCGGTGCGCTGGTTCGGCTGCTGTTTGCCGTGCTCGTCCTTCGGCCCGCCGATCTCGCCGCTCCAGTTCACGTTCAGAAGCCCCAAGTTTTCCAGCACGCGGAGCTGGTTGTCGGTGCGCCCGTTCGGGTACTTGTGGTCCTTGTTGAACTGCACCTCGCACAGGCCGAGGACGTAGTTCGCGGCGCGGCTGTGGCACACCATGCACTCGGCGCGGCTGGGGAAGTGCCACGGTTGGTCGATGCCGCCGGCGTCGTTTCTGATCTTGTAGTTCACGTCCATGCCGGCCGCGGGCACGAGCGTCGCGTCGGTGCCCTCGGCGTTCCACAGGTACGAGTACCCGTACCACTCGCCGCCCTGCTTGGTCATGAAGCGCGTCTCGATCCACTTGCGGCTCGCCGGGTCGCCCGCCTTCATTTCGAGGGCGAAGCTCTTGACCAGCACGCTCTTATCGGGGAACTCCCAGCCGTTGTTCCGCTTGTAATTGATCTTCCCTTCCGGCACCGCGAGCCACCGCCCCTTGTGCGCGCCGTCGGACCACAGTTCGGCGTTCACGCTGTACGGGATCACGCCGGGTTTCATCGTGTGGTCCTTCACCGACTCGAAGAGGCCGCTGTCGCTGAGCTTCTTGGGGAACCCGGTGTCCGGCTTGGCCGGGTTCGGCACCAGCCGGTAGAACCCGCCGTCGCCGCTCGTGCCGTGGTGCAGCACGATCAGTTCGCCGTCCGGGTCGAGCGCGAACGCGGTGATCTTCAGCGTGGTGATGGCGATCTTCTTGTGCCATTCGAGCTTGGTTCCGTCGTGCTTCGCGGCCCAGATGTGACCGGTGCTGTAGTCGCCGTAGATGTACGCGCCCTTCATCCCGGGCAGCTTGTCGCCGTGGTACACGACGCCGCCCGTGAGCGACCGCGCCTCGGAGTGGTGGTGCTCCACGGTCGGCTTCACGATGGGCACCGGCGCGGCCTTGCGGTTGGGGTAGAAGTCGTGGCTCCCCTCGGTGACGCTCCAGCCGTAGTTGTCGCCCTTCTTCACGAGGAACGCTTGCTCCCACAGGTCTTGGCCGTTCTGCCCGACCCACAGTTGCTTGGTCTTGGCGTCGAAGGTCATGCGCCACGGGTTACGCAGGCCCATCGCCCACATTTCGGGCACGAAGTCTTTCTTGCCGACGAACGGGTTGTCCTTCGGCACGCTGTAGCCCTTGCCCGCGTCCGGGTTGTCCACGTCGATGCGCAGCACCTTCGCCAGCAGCAGGTCGGTGCGCTGGCCGGTCAGGTCGGTGTCGGAGTCCGAGGTGCCGTCGCCGCTGGTCACGTACAGCAGGCCCGCGTCGTCGAAGCAGACGGCGCAGCCGTTGTGCCCGTCCGATTCCCAGTCGATGATCGTTTTCGCGCTCTTGTCGTCGATGGTGTACGGGGCTTTAGTCGTCATCGTGTAGCGGGTGATCGCGCACACCTTGCGTTTGCGGTCGGGAATCTTGGCGTTCCAGCCCACATAGATGTAGCCGTTGTCCTTCCACTTCGGATGGAAGCAGATGTCGTACGCGGTGCCGCCGTGCGGCGTGTCCATCAGCTTCACCGCGTCCTTGTCGGCCGCGGTCGCGCTGAACGGGTGGCGGATGATCGTGGAGTGGGCGTAGGCCCGCGGCTGAGTGATGGTGAGCATCTCACTCGTGCCCGGAATGCGCACGGTGTAGATGGGGAACTCCGGGCGGAACTTGTCGAGCGCGCGCTCGGCCACGAACGGCGGCGGCGGATCGGGGAAGCCCACCACGGTGCTCGTCGTCGGCCGGGCGTTGTTGTCGACGCCGAACGGCTTCTCCTTGCCGTCCGGCCCGACGAACGCGACCGTCGCGTAGTCCTCGGTCTGGTGGAAGAACGGCCCGATCTTCTTCTTGGCAATGGGCGCGACGCAGGACAGCTCCGGGTCTTTCCAGTCCTTGTGGTAGTCGAACCGGCACAGGTTCAGCTTCCACTTCTCGCCGGCCACGGGGCGGCCCCCGGTGCGCACGAAGTCGGTCCACGGGATGCGCCCCTCCACGCTCCAGCCTTTGTCGGTGTCGTCGCGCTTGTTGAGCGTGCCGTTCAACTTGACCTTCGACTCCATGCCGAACTTGCCGGTCTTGTACTGCTTCTCAATCGTCTTGAGGTCGTACTTGGGGTAGAAGGCGTCGAAGTGCGCGCCGGCCGCGTTCACCTGAAACTCGTAGTAGCCGGTCTTGTCGGTGTCGGGCAGGAAGAACAGCTCGAACACGTCGTTGTTCCACAGCTCGCCGTCGTGCTCCTTCACGTCCGCGAACAGGTCGGAGTCCTCCATCTCGGCGAAGAAGTAGATGTACTCGCGGTCCCAGAGCAGCTTGGCGGTGGTCGCGGTGCGGCCCATACGGGCCTTGTCGCCGAGCCACGCGAGGTGGAACGCCTGAATGGGCTGGGCGTGCTTCCATGCCGCTTCGTCCGCGCTGCCATCGAGGGTGATGGGCGAATCGGTCCAGCGGCACTCGAAGCTGCTGGGCGGCGGCTGCTTGAACGGCTCCGGGATCGGGTGTTCGGCGGAAGTGGCGAAGGGGGGCGAGAGCCACCCGGATACCAACACGACACCAACGAGAACGGCGAGGAGCGCGGTCGCGAGTGCGGAACGGCGGGTCATGGGAAGAACTCGGCGGGGGTGAATGCGCGGAGCGCACATCGTACCCACCCCGCGGCGCGAAGTCGAGAACCGCGCCGGGAACGGACGTCAGCCCGCCGGGGGCGGGGCGATTACGCGGATCACGGCCTTGTTGCGGCCGGTGCCCTTCGCTTCCTTTTCCGCTTCCGCCGCGACCTCGCGCAGTTGCTCGAAGCTCGTCGGCGTCAGGGCGTCGGCGATGGCGACGCCGATGCTGATCGTCAGTTTGATGACGTGTTCCTTGAACGGCGGGCTCGGGTCGCCGCTGAGCCGCTCCCGGTACACCACCTGACCGGCCTCGACGTTCGCCCGCAACCGCTCGGCGAGCACCTCCGCGCCCGCCAGATCGGTGCCCGGGGCGACCACGAGGAACTCTTCGCCCCCCACCCGGCCCAGCGAGTCCGACGCCCGGATCGAGCCCTGCATCACGCCCGCGAGCCACACCAGCACCTGATCGCCCGCGGTCAGTGAGTAGTCGCGGTTCACTTGGCCGAAGTGGTCGGCGTCGATCATGACGAGCGCGATCGGGGCCGGCACGCGGGTGCGGCGCAGCAGTTCGGTGCGCGCGATGCGGTCGATGGCCCGGCGGTTCGGCAGCCCGGTCAGCGGGTCCGTCGCGGCCATCTTTTCGAGCAGTTGGTTCTTCTGTTGGAGCTGCAACAGGGCCTGTTCGAGTTGGAGCGTGCGCGTGTGGACGCGCTGTTCGAGTTCGAGGTTCAGCTTCCGCAACTCGTCCAGAAGTTGTTCGTGGCTGCGCTCGAGCAAGAGGCCCCGCGAGATGGACCGGAGGGTTTGGAGCAGGTCCTCGGAGCGCCACGGTTTGAGGACGAGGCGGTGAACTTGGCTGTGGTTGATGGCGTCGACGGCGTCTTCGAGGCGCACGGCCCCGGTGAGGAGTACGCGCGCGGTACGGGGCACGGTGCGGCGCACCCAGTCGAGCAGGTCGAGGCCGCTCCCGTCGGGCAGGCGCAGGTCGGAGACGACGATGTCGAAGGTGCGCTGGGCGAGGACCGCGCGGGCGTGGGCCACGGTGGGCGCGACGACGACATCGAAGTCGGTGGCGAGTTGCGCGGCGAGCACGGCGAGCACGCCGGGTTCGTCGTCGACGGCGAGGACCGAGCACTTGTACCGCGTCACGTTCATAGAGCGGGAGCCTGCGTCCGGTCCCGGTCGGCGCGCGCCGGGTACAACGGGTGAACTGTACAACACGAGTTAATTCTGGGCGCACCGGGTGCGGAACTTTCGCGGGTAATCCCGGTCGATTCGGTCAGGCTATTTCGGAGAACTGAAAGCGAAAGGAGAACTTGGGGGATTTCGGTCCCGCGCGAAGTGCGCGGGGTTGAAAATGGTGTGGAGAACGGGAGAAAAAAAATCCGATTTTAGTCTTCTTGCCGCTTGATACGCGGCAAAATACCGCCTACAATCGGGCTGTTAATGGGGGTACACCCCGGAACACAACGCGACGCGAGCCGTGCCACCGCCGGCTCGACTGAGACCGTCTCGCTCGACGGAACCGACCGCGCCCGGCCGACTTACGCCTGAACGCACAACCGCAACAGGCCCCGGCGGCGCACGAATCCGTTGACTCGCACAGACTCCTCGGTCGGGTCGGGGATTTTTTTTCCCTCACCGTAGCTGTGAGGCGGTCCCACCTCGGGCGTCCCGTTACCGTAGTTTCCGGACCGTACCCGGTAACCGTCCACGAACCACCAACGCGCGTAAAACAGGAACCGCCACCTATGAAGACTGCTAGGCGCAAGCGCTCCGGCCAGACGGCTAAGGTCGACGATACCTCCGTCACGACGTTTTCCTCCGATCTGCTCACGCCGGAAGAAGAGCGCGAACTGCTCACCAGTTTCTGGGACTGCAAGAGCGAACTGGTCCGCGTGCTGCTCCGCCACTACCCCACCGAGCTGCGCGCCGTCCGCCCGCCGCTGGAACCGTGGCCGATGGCCCAGTTCATCCGCGAGCACTGTACCGACGCCCGGTGCGACGTGATCGCCGTCAAGCGGCTCCGCGACCGCTACGTCCACTACAAGCACCGCCTCGCCAGCGCCAACATCCGCCTCGCGGCCCACGTCGCCAAGCGGTTCCGCCACCACAGCCTCGCCTACTCCGACCTGCTCCAAGAGGCCGTCTGCGGCCTGATGCAGGCCATCGACCGCTTCGACGTGAGCCACGGCACCCGCCTCGCCACCTACGCCACGTGGTGGATCCGCCAGACGCTCCAGATCGCGGTCGCGCGCCAGAGCCACCTCGTTAGCCTTTCGCCGCACCACCTGCAAGAGCTTGGTCTCCTGCAACAGGAAAGCGAAGCGCTCGCGCACGGCGGCAAGCACCTGCCCAGCCCGCAAGAACTGGCCCACCGCACCGGTAGCTCGCTCGAGCACCTCACGCACCTCCAGACCGCGACTCGCACCCCGGTCAGCCTCAACGCCGTCCTCGACGACGACAGCGACTTCAAACTGACCGAGGCCATGCCGGACACCGGCACGCTGGTGATGCAGGAGAACAACGAGCGCCAAGAGGCCCTCGGGTTCCTGATGGAGAACCTGCGGCCCCGCGAGCGCAAGGTGCTCGACCTGCGCTTCGGGCTGACCGGCAACGGCACCCACAGCCTGCGGCAGATCGGCCACCTGCTCCGTATTTCGAAGGAGCGCGTCCGCCAGATTCAGAACCGCGCGCTGGAGAAGCTGAAGGCCAACGCCGAGCGCGTCGGCTGGGAGCCGACCCTGCTGCTGGAGTGATGGGACCGCGAGAACGCGAACAGGGGGCGAAAGCCCCCTGTTTTGCTTTTGGCTGGGACCGCGGGCGTCCCGCCCGCTGTTCAGCGCGTGTATGGCGCGCCACGAAGAACCGCACCGCCTCAACGCGCGCTGAACGGCGGGCGGGACGCCCGCGGTCCCGGGATCAGACCCCGATCAAATCAGCTCGTAGAACACGTTGCGCTGGCGCGGCTCCCAGCCGGCTTCGCGGATGCTCCGCTTGATCTCTTCGAGCGTCAGGTAATGCACGGTCCCGGCGCTGGCGACCACGTTCTCCTCGATCATCAGCGAACCCATGTCGTTCGCGCCGAAGAACAGCGCGATCTGGCCGATCTTCCCGCCCTGCGTCACCCACGACGACTGAATGTTCGGGATGTTGTCGAGGAACAGCCGCGCGATGGCCTGCGTGCGCAGGTACTCGAACGCGCCCTGCTCGGGCGCGTCAGCCATCTTGTGGCCGGGTTGCATCGTCCAGCAGATGAACGCCGTGAACCCGCCGGTTTCGTCTTGCAGGTCGCGCAGGCGCGTCAGGTGCTCGACGCGTTCCGCGTCGGTCTCGATGTGGCCGAACATCATCGTGCAGGTGCCCTTACCGCCGAGCTTGTGCCACACGCGACACACTTCGAGCCACTCGTCGGACAGCGCCTTACCCTTCGTCAGTTCTTTGCGGACGCGGTCCACGAGGATTTCGCCGCCGCCGCCGGGCAGCGAGCCGAGGCCGGCGTCCTTGAGCCGGCGCAGCACGGTTTCGAGCGGCAGCTTGTTGAGCTTGTGGAAGTGCCAGATTTCCGGCGGGCTGAAGGCGTGCAGGTTCACGTGCGGGAACCGGGCCTTCAGGTCGCGCAGCAGGTCCTCGTACCATTCGAGCTTCAGTGACGGGTGCATCCCGCCCTGCATCAGCACTTGGTCGCCGCCGAGGGCGACGGTCTCCTCGATCTTCTTGTACAGCTCCTCGCGCGGAAGCACGTAGGCGTCGGCGTCGGCGCTCTTGCGGTAGAACGCGCAGAAGTCGCACACCGCGGCGCACACGTTGGTGTAGTTGATGTTGCGGTCGATGTTGTAGGTGCGGTACGGCTCCGGGTGCAACCGCATCGTGACCGCGTGCGCGGCCCGGCCGAGTTTGTGCAGGTCGCGGCACGCGAACAGCGCGAGGCACTCGTCGGGCGAAATGCACGTGCCCGCGGTCGCTTTGGCGAGGATCGTGTCGATGGTAGTCATTCTTCGCCCCCCGCGAGCGGCGCGGCGTAAGCCCGCCGGTGTTTGGAGTCGTGAAGCACCGGCGGGCTTACGCCGCGCCGCTCGCTCTCGAAGTTCCCGCACAGTTCACGAAAGCACGCCATACCCGCCAGCTCTTGCGGCCCCAAGTCGAATCGCAGCACGTTGCTGAGGTAGCGGCGGCAGAACCCGGCGTCCAACCCGAGCGCGGGCGCTTCGCGCTGGGCGATTTCGCCCGCGTGCGCGAGGCCGTATTCTTTCGCGCGGAGGAACGCGGCTTCGGTTCCGCCCAGCGCCACGCCCTTGCGCACGGCCCAAACCGCGAACACCATCGGCAGGCCGGTCCAGTCGGTCCACTCTTCGCCGAGGTCGTAGGCGTAGCGGAACCCCGGCAGGCAGGCCCGCATCGCGCGGTCGCCGATCAGCAGCACGGCGTCGGTGCCGAGGGCGTCGGGCGTGGCGTCGATGGGCAGCGGGTACACCTGCGGGCGCACGCCGTAGCGCTCGCGCAGGAGGATTTGCGCCAGCGCGGCGCTGGTGCGCGAGCCCTCGTCCAGCGCGAGCGTGCGTATCTCGGCCCACGGCACCTTGCTGAACAGCGTGACGCTGAGGACCGGGCCGCGCGAGCCGATGGCGACGTTCGGCACGACGGTGTACCCGTCGCCGCGGAAGAACTCGGCGACCGGGATCAGGCCGACGTCGAGCGCGCCTGCCGCGAGTTGGTCCGCGAGGCGGCTCGGCAGGTCGAGCGACAGTTCGACGTTCGGCGCGAAGTCGGTCAGGCGCTCGATGAGCGGCTTGGTGTTCAGGTAGTTGACGGCCCCGACGCGGAGCGCGGGCGTAGCCATGGCGGTCTGCCTTTCCGACGGTCCCAAGGCGTCGTTATAAGAACCGCACGCGGGGCGGGGAACGCAACCGGGGCGGTTCCGGCAGTTGCGGTTGTGCGGTTCGCGGGGATCGGGTAAACCGCCGCAACGAGTGGCCCGAAAACGACCCGGCGTCCGTGCGCCGCTTCTCAGGGAAGAGAACCGATGGACCTACGCAACAAGCGGATCCTCGTAACCGGCGGCGGCGGGTTTCTGGGCCGGCACGTCGTGGCCGAATTGCGGCAAGTCGGCTGCACGAACCTGTTCACCCCGCGCCGGGCCGAGTACGACCTGACCGACGCCGACGCGGTGCGCCGGGTGCTCGACTGGAGCCGCCCGGACGTGGTGGTCCACCTCGCGGCCGTGGTCGGCGGGATCGGGGCCAACCGCAAGCACCCCGGCACGTTCCTCTACGACAACCTGATGATGGGCGTGCAGCTCATCGAGCAGTGCCGCCGCCGCGGGCTGGAGAAGTTCGTGTGCGCCGGCACCATCTGCGCGTACCCGAAGTTCACCCCGGTGCCGTTCAAGGAAGAGGACCTCTGGAACGGCTACCCGGAAGAGACCAACGCCCCCTACGGCCTCGCCAAGAAGATGCTGCTGGCGCAGCTTCAGGCGTACAAGCAGGAGTTCGGGTTCCCCGGCACTTACGTGCTGCCGGTGAACCTGTACGGCCCGCACGACAACTTCGACCTGCAAACGTCGCACGTGATCCCGGCGCTGATTCGGAAGTGCGTGGACGCGCACGCCCGCGGGCTGCCGGAAGTGCCGGTGTGGGGCACGGGCAAGGCGACGCGCGAGTTCCTCTACGTGGCGGACGCGGCCCGCGGCATCCGCCTCGCCGCCGAAAAGCTCGAAGAACCGGAGCCGATCAACCTCGGGTCGGGCCACGAGATCTCGATCAAGGACCTCGCCCAACTCATTGCCGATCACGTCGGGTACCGCGGGCGGCTCGTGTTCGACCCGACGCAGCCGGACGGCCAGCCGCGCCGGTGCTTGGACACGGCGCGGGCGAAGGCGCTGATCGGGTTCGAGGCCACCACCGCGCTCGCCCGCGGACTGGCGGAAACCGTGAGCTGGTACCGCGCGCAACACGCCGGCGCGCGCGTCGCGGCCTGACAACTTATTTGACCTTCTTCACGATAAGCGGAACTGCTTGGTAAAACTGGGTTTACGTCGTTGACGTTGCAATTGACGCAACCCCGCTTCCAAGAAGGACTTAAGTAAGGTTTTTCCCCTTATCGTGAAGAAG